>Ga0325411_1000357_pt1 | contig 46733 bp, 22 predicted proteins | sample PopdelMetagenome_13_FD_206181 | JGI IMG/M metagenome (GOLD analysis project Ga0325411, IMG submission 206181) | Populus deltoides microbial communities from Bellville, Georgia, United States - Xylem-PdIQD-R4 | ecosystem: Host-associated > Plants > Phyllosphere > Stem > Wood/Secondary xylem...
GACCAAAGACAACTATGATAGTTGGTGTATCAGATTGAAGGCCTTTCTTGGTTCACAAGAGTGTATACTGTTTTGAGCATTCCGGATCCATCTACAGTGTTCGTTTTGTCAAATTCAACTCCCAGAAGGTGATATAGTCATTCAAAGAGTAAAATAGCTACAGAAAATGCACAAACACTCATCCTGAAGCTGACCAAAGACAACTATGATAGTTGGTGTATCAGACTGAAGGCATTTCTTGGTTCACAAGAGCGTATAGAGATTGTGCAATATGGTTATGATGAACCGGAGTTCAAAGAAGTGGAAGATACTCTACATGAGGCAGAAAAACAAGTCCTCAAAGCCAATAGAAAGAAAGACAACAAAGCAAAGACCATCATCTATCAAGGTCTTGATGAAGCAATATTTGAGATCATTGCTTCCGCAGAAACATCAAAAGAGATATGGGAAGCTTTCCAACAAAAATACAAAGGTGCTGACAGAATCAAGAAGATTCGTCTCCAATCTTTGCGAGATGAATTTGAATTATTGCAAATGAAGGCCTCAGAATCTATTTCTGACTATCACGCAAGAATTATGGTGATAGTCAATCAGATGAGAAGAAATGGAGAAGCCCTCACAGATGCTCGGATTACTGAGAAAATTTTGAGATCCCTAGATCCAAAATTTGATTTTGTTGTTGTTGCTATTGAAGAGTCCAAAGAAGTGGACAAGTTGACGGTGGATAAGCTTATGAGTTCTTTGCAAGCTCATGAGCAAAAGATCGTGAAAAGAAATGGAGATAAGGCAATTGAGCATGCCTTACAAGTAAAGTTGTCTCTCAAAGACAGATATGAGCAATGGGAGACTTCAACAAGTGGATATACCACTTAAGAAAGAAGTCAACAAACACGAGGAGGATTTCAGCAATTTCAAGGAAGAGGATCTTGGAATACAGGTTTCAGAGGAAGAGGTGGTAGAAACACCACCAAAGGAGGTCGAGGACAACAAGCATTCACTCCTAGAGGAAGAGGAGGCGGTTACAATAACCGTGACAAGAGGAATATCCAGTGTTATAATTGCAATCAATTTGGGCACTATAACACTGAATGTCAAAGTCCGGTACACAAATTCCCTGTATTCAATAGGAGAAATACACCAGAATCATTATCAATACCACCATCAACATCCTCATCAGAAGGACCAAGAAGGATGAGAAATTTAGAAGAATTGTACGATGACACTCAAGTCATGGAAGATACAACTCTATTTTGTTTCTTTGCAGATAATGACCCACTTAGCTTCAAAGAAGCTGTTACAGAAGAGAAGTGGATAGAAGCAATGAAAGAGGAAATACATGCCATTGAGAAAAATGATACCTGGAAGCTGACTAATCTACCAGAAAACAAGAAAGCAATAGGTGTCAAATGGGTCTATAAGACAAAAAAGAATGCAAAAGGAGAAGTGCAAAGATACAAAGCAAGATTAGTGGCAAAAGGCTACAAACAGAGAAAAGGCATAGACTATGGAGAAGTATTTGCTCCAGTAGCCCGGCTAGAGACAGCAGACTGATGATCTCACTAGCTGCACAATATAGATGGAAGATCTATCAACTCGATGTGAAGTCTGCATTTCTGAATGGCTTCCTAGAAGAAGAGATCTATGTTGAACAACCACTTGGATACATTGAAGCTGAAAATGAAAGCAAAGTATACAAGTTGAAGAAAGCCCTTTATGGTTTGAAGCAAGCAAGCTCTGCATGCTTGGAATACCAGAATTGACAGGTATTTTCAAGATAATGGATTTGAAAAATGTCCATATGAACATACAATATATGTGAAGAAAGAAGCAGATGACAACATATTATTTGCGTGCCTATATCTTGATGACTTGATATTCACTGGCAACAATCCTACCATGTTTGAAGACTTCAAGAAAAGCATGGTATAGGAGTTTGAGATGAGAGACATTGGTCTAATGGCACATTTTCTTGGCTTAGAAGTAACGCAGAAAGAAGGGATTTTTGTATCCCAAAGCGGTTACGCCAAAGATATTCTTGAAAGGTTCAAGATGGAAAGCTGCAATCCGGTATCAACTCCAGTTGAGAATGGAGTAGAATTGAGGAAGAGTAAAGTTGGAAATGTTGATCCAACTTACTTCAAAAGCTTAGTAGGAAGCTTAAGGTACTTGACATGTACCAGACCAGATATACTCTACGGAGTTGGACTTATCAGCAGATACATGGAGACACCAGACCAGTCTCACTTGAATGCAACCAAGAGAATTCTTCGCTACATCAAAGGAACAACAAATGAAGGTATGTTTTATACCTCAAGTAAAAACTTCAATCTTGTTGGCTACTCGGATGGTGATTGGGGTAGAGATCTGGATGAAACGAAAAGCACAACGGGATTTGTCTTTTTCTTGGGAGATACATCTTTCACATGGTCATCCAAGAAGCAATCGATAGTAACGTTATCAAGCTGTGAAGCTGAGTATATTGCTGCCAACTCAGCTGTATGCCATTTAATATAGTTAAGGAAAAAGCTGAAGCATTTGGGATTTCCTCAATAAAATCCTACAGAGATTTATATTGATAATCGATCAGCGATTGCATTAGTAAAGAACTCAGTGTATCATGAAAGAAGTAAACACATTGATACACGTCATCACTTTATCCAAGAGCATGTGAAGAACAAAGAAGTTGAACTCATATCATGCAAGACAAATGATCAAGTTGCAGATATCTTTACAAAACCATTAAAGGGAGAAATATTTATCAGATTGAGGTTCATGCTTGGCATGACATCCCTCGATTGAGTTTAAAGGGGGAATTTGTTGTGGTAAACTCAATCTAGAAGGTCAAGGAAGGCAACCACCAGCTATGTGCCGCCAGCCGCCTTCACACTTGAAGTTTGATTTTTTCTTACTTTCAATTTGTGTATAAATGGGCAGCTAAGTATATGCTATTATGTGTGGAGAGATTAGAAAGAAACACTAGAGAGAAAGAGAGGGCGTGTATTAAGAGCTTTTGTTTAATTATTGTAAGCTTATTGTTGTTGAAATAAAACAGTGTTTTTTATCCCCTCTGAGTGTTTCAAAGCCACCACCAATGATTTCTCCCACCAACATTCTGTACACCTCCCTTTCTCAATGCTAGTGAATTCAATTTTAGAGAAGTGATTGCACAATTAGGTCAAAGCGAATACAACCAATGTTGTAGCTATCCCAAGAGATGTGCTAGGCCTATCAGCATGTATCACATGCAGACAGCCTGATCTGGAAGGTATTTGAGACTAAACCAAATTCTCTAGCACCATAAAAGTTGAAGTTCTTGCAAAATGGAACAACACAAGCATATATACAATGAGAAAGAAAAAGGCACTTGAACTGACCTCAGCTGAAGGGAAGACCGTTTCACCACCCTTTTCAACATCTGTAAGATACACGAGTACAGTTGCCAACCGGTGTTCACCACGGTCAACATTAACCTTGTCAGCAAAGTAATCATAGCGGGGATCATATTAATTTCTGCCCATGCTCATATCTCAATAATTGTATGTCTTCCCCATTCTCTGACCAAAAGAAATACAGATCACTATCACGCCCATTTGTTGGAGAGGGAGGGGGAGAGAAAATCTTAATTATTGCACATGTTACATATTATTATGTATTTTGGGAGCAAGCAATGTTAAAAAATTTCTTGCAAGAGAATACAACAGAAAGAAGCAAACAGTATAGCAACTACAGGATATTAGAACTCATATACCAAGTAAGAACAAGCCATTAAACTATACACCACGACCAAATCTCAATAGAATTTCTCACATTCATGTTTTTTCTTGTTTCTTTACCAGTATATTATGATTCATGTATTTGAAAGCAGAGCTTTCTTTGGAGCTGAGAGTTCAATTTGGCAGATCATTTATGCTCATTCTAAATATGATTTTTTAATAGCGAAGTTCAAACCTAAACCCCTATGAACTGCTGAACTCCAAACATATAGAGCATCACTTGCAAATTGCATCCAAAGGTCAATGACAATCAATATTAGGATTTTGAATATATTAAAATCTTAGAAATTAGATAGCACTAGGCATCAAAAGTGTGAGGCATGGCCTCTTGAAAACAAGAAGCTTCTTAATAGGCTCTTCTATTACACTCAAAAGCTTTTTCAAGCAGTATGACAATGAGTAGCAAGAAATTACTCCCTCTGTTCCGAAAAGAAAATAGTCTATTTTGGCAAATCCAATTTGCAAATGCTCCCCTTTTCATTCAAATATGCTTGTATTACTTATAGGCAACTCACAATCTTAACCAATTTTCTTCTGAATTCAATTTATTGGAACCGCCGCCATTAGGACATTGTTGGTAATTCAATGATTATTATCCATCTACTTTTAAGTGGCAAGAAATTAAGGGAAAAAGAAAATGGACACCACCTTGATCAGCTTCTCATGAAGCAAGCTTGAGTATGCTAATATGCCCCCTTGATCAGTTGGAAGCCTGCATCCCGCTGACTATTTTTAAGGGAAAGAGGGAGTACATGTTTAGCAAAGTAGAAATCATATCAACAAAGAATCCCATCTCTTCCATGCAGGAAAAAAGTGGTATTATTGCAGGCTAGGAATGATCTTGACACAAGCTATATATGGCCTCATGCAGCAAGGCGTGGCCCTAGCTTTGAAGGCAGAAATAAATGGCACTATTCCAATCCCAGCATCCTAAACAATCTTAGAGATGAATATGCAATTGAATCTGACTGCTCAGTATGTGAATGTTGTTGAAGTGAAAACTTAGAAATAACAGTAAAGTTAAATAGTTCTCGAAAAAATTAGGATACTAAGCATTCTTCATATTATAGAGCACAGCACACCTTTTGGGAGAAAGTCCAAGTTGCAATCTTGTCCTCTGCACCTGCAACAATTGGATCCTACAACAGAAAAGGAAATTAATTAAATTACCTTACAAAAACATAAGCAAAATCTAGCTAGTTCGATCCTCCGACCCAAAAAAAAAGAAAAGAAAAGGCGCAGACAGTAAAGAGGGAGTGGATAAAAAAACAACCTTTGCTTTAGAGATAAACATTCCAGAACTGGTTCGATCTTGGCTAAGTTTACTCTTTCCACTCAAATTAGCAGCCACTGCTGATCTTTTCAAAAACAGAGAGAGAGAGAGAGACCTTGGCTTGACTTTGGCAGGGTTGATAATGGCGCTCGAAGTACAGAGGTAAGAGCTGGATTTATGCAGAGTTGCAGAGATCGTCAGTAGAAACAGGAACTGGAGGGGGTAGATCGAAGTAGCCATCAAATTTGAGAGGATGGAGAGCGATATTTTCTGGGAAAAATGTCAAGATTTTCTAGGAAAATCAAAGTTCGTGACACATGCGTTGAACTTAAAACGGCGACGTTTATTAATTTATAATAAATTAAATAGTACACACTAACACGCATGATTCATCAGCTTAGCAGAGTAGAATTTATTATTTAACTACAAGAAATTGATTCGATAATTTGCTCCGTTTCTTAATTTTTTGGGTTAGAACTTTGAGATCTCTGTCCAGAAAAATTCATTTTTTGGAAATAATAATTCATGAATCCATCAAAAATAAACTTTTTTTTATGTGCTGAAATGGTAAACGGATGATCACAGTATTTGAATTGTGAAATTCAAAATTAAATTCATGGTGGATTTTTACAAGCTAAAGAAATGTCAAGGAACACGTAAAATATATGTGAGAGGTTTTCAAAGTTTCTTCCAAGAGCTTTTTCCAGGAATTTCATTGCACTGCCTCTCTTGTTTTTAAATATTAATGAAGGGGAAGGAGCGAGAAAGTGGCTTAGAACACTCGCATTGCTCTTTTCCATGATCTTTACCAACAGGTAATAGATCTGATGATGCATCATGAAAACAGCGTAAGAAGATTCCTATCATGAATTCAACCTGATTAGAGAGACAAGAGAGAATTTCTAACAGCCATTTGAGCAGCAGTGCAAGAGGATTTTGGCATCAAAAGCGAAGGGGAAAGGGCAGTGCTCATTTCTTTTTCATGTAAATTTTCTTCTTCTTTCTTTTTATGACAGGAGCATTAATCACTATACTTGTACTGGCGGTGCTCTTCGATCATATTTAGATCAAACACTTTACATTCGAACAATTACCTTTCATTTCATAGCAAAGAAGATATTACAAAAATGCACAATCAACACCTGATGCCCACGGTGTAGCGCGGACACCACAGCTAGTAAGAACTACACATGACAGAATTATAATGATACATGAAGCAAGCAAGCATTACCAGGATAGAAACGTGTTTACATGGTCTCAACAGTTCCTTTCCTGGCTTTCATTTTTTTCTGCTTTTCCAAACTCTTTTGGATCCAATGGTGAGTCTTGTTAGAATAAAGATTCAGGAGAGCAATGACATCCTGGGGTCAACACCCTGTGAAGAGAAAAGGATATGGTTTAGATCCCAGAACGGCTCAGAACAGCCACTCCCTCCTCCTGTTGATTCGGATCATCAAGGCACTCAGTTGATCGCCCGTGTTCTTCGGACTTTTCATTACAGTTGCTCAAAACCACCTCCATCTGTTGATTGAGATCGCTCAGATACTCTGTCGAATCGTTTTCATCTGCATCGTAGAGGTCTTCAATCGAGGGTGTCCTTTGTCGTTGCTTTAATTCTTCAAAACTGCTTTCATCTCCTTGCAAAACCCTTACAACCTGCAGAGAAATCTAGCTTTTAAAAAACCAAGGAAAAAAAAAACAACTGTTGAGGCATTTCTAGGGGAAGAAAATATACTTGGCTCATTTGAGGTCGTTCTGAAGGAGATAGATGTATGCACATAGAAGCTGTACATGCCAGACGATCCATCTGTTCTGAGTCATAGGCATCTGCGAGGATTGGATCAACAAGCTCCTCTATGCTGTTATTCAGTAGCAAAGGCTTGGCCTGACAACAACATTGGTCAAAACTGCATAAATTCTTGGTGGAAATACAACATAAGAGACTTGAATCACGCAGAATCAGAAAGAAGCAGCATACATACCCATATTACAAGACTGTGCTGTGAACTATCTAAGGCTTGCCTTCCAGTAATGAGCTCTAATAACAGAACCCCGTAAGCATAAACATCTGTCTTCTCATCTACTATTCCATGCATGAAGAATTCCGGAGGAAGGTAACTGTCAAGATAAGAAATGAGATCAGATTGCAAGGCTAAATAACTTGATGATTCAGAGACCCTGTCCAAGTTTTGGATTACAAACCCAAAAGTGCCCTCAATTTTTGATAGGGTGTGATGAGACCACTCCTCTGGTAACCATTTTGCAAGCCCAAAATCTGAAATCTGAAATAATTTGAAGTTCCGAATTCAGAGATTAAGGGGAGATCATTTAGGCGTTGCATATTACAGCAGTAAGAAGTTAAAGTTTCAGGTTTCAAAGCTAACCTGGGGCTCAAGATCCTCTGTTAGCAATATATTGGAAGCCTTGATATCTTTGTGGATGATTCTCCTCTGGCACTCCTCGTGAAGATACAGAAGGCCCCGAGCAGTTCCAAGGGCAATTTTATATCTGATTCGCCAGTCCAGCTTTTCCTTGGGGCCTGGCAACATTTGGTAGGAAACAAATTGATACATCATTTTGGTGGAAAACTTGTGGAGATATGAACTTCACAATAATCTGGATAATGAACAGACCATAAAGTAAAGATGCAAGGCTCCCATTGGCAGACAATTCAAGGACAAGATGCATCCCCCCTTCAACCCCATATCCAATAACTTTGGCAATATTAGGATGGTCAACATGGACTAGAATCCCAAGCTCCGATAAGAAATCGACTGTCATATCTTCTGGTGAACCTCTGGCCAGCCGTTTAATTGCAACGAACTGCCCATCTCCCAATTTCCCTTTGTAAACTTCAGCATAGCCTCCTTCTCCAATTAAATTTTCTTTATGAAAGAAGACAAGGTATCGTAAGCATATTGAGATCGAGACAACCACAACTACAAATACTACAACATAGCAAAGAGTACATTGTATTTGGAGTTGCAGACTTTACGGCGGAATTCGGTAATAAAGTTTTTGAATCTTAACACAAAGAAGGTGAAAAGGGATACGAAGCACAAATATAATTTCTGAAAGAAGCATAAACCTTGGCTAAAAGTATCAGTTGCAGCATGGAGCTCTGAGAGAGAGAAGTTCTTCCAAGAAGATTTGAAATGGCAGAATTCACCATCTAGTGGAGAAGTTAGAGTTGGAACAATCTCCTCTCTGAATCTTCTGCTTCTGCTTTTCCGTTTACTTAGCTTTGGTGTACCTTTCTTCAGAGGAGGGAGGGGATGGCAGCTCGCTGCAGGTCCCTTTTTAAATACACGAAAGAAGTCACGCCAGGGAGTGGTAGCATTCGGTTGCCCTTCTGAGCCTGAAGTGCTGGCCCTGGGAGAAGTTGCCTCAGATTCATAGCTATTTGAACTGCTTGCCTTGGAAGAAGTTTCAGATTCTATGCTAACAGAGAAATCTTCTAGAACTCCTCTTGGAGAGGACTCTTCTGTTCCATCCTTGGTCTCCTTTTCCTCCTCCTCCTCCGCCTCCACGGTGAAGGATTTCTTATCTGATACAGAAGCTTTCAAATAATAACAATAAGAAAACAAATCGACAGAGTTGCATCAAACACGAAGGAAAAGATAGTAACAAAGTATTTTACCATGAGATGAAAACGAGTCAGCAAACCTTGATCTCGTTAGTCGTTTGCGCCGAACAGGAACAGCTTTCTTTTCTTGATTTTCTTCAATAGTGTCCTGGGAACCATTGCTGCTAACACAAGTTTGTGTCATTAAAACAAAACAGTGATTGCGCGAAAACCCAAAGGATCCAAAGCAGGTTAAAACAACTCATGATAACAAAAAGGCCAACGATTTAGTATGGAGATAGTGAAATATGACAATATTATTATGTAACATCTGACTGAAGAAATTGGAAGAAAACCATTGCGAGACACCGTCTGTAAAACAACACAATACATAGGCGCCTAAAATGACAGTCGAAACGACAAAAAACTTCTCCCATCACCAAATTCTTTTCATTATTTATCTATAACAGTCGAAATGACAAAAAAGTTCTGGTACTAATTCATCCACAACAATGTGGTAACTCTATACAATCTGTAACATTCCTAAACTCCAATTAGAACCAGGAAAAATAAGGCTGTAGAGGATATGAAGAAAGTACCACAAAGAAGCTGAAGGTTGTTGGACATCTTCCATGATGTTTCGAAGAGGTGAGCAAAGCAAAGAGACGATACAAAACCAATAAGGAAACGGAGGAAAAGCGTGTGAGAGAGACAGACAGACAGAGAGATGAAAGTAGCGGTTGGCATGATTTCTCTTTGCTTCTCTAAATATTCCCCATTACTTGTTTTTGACACTTCTTCACCTAATTTGGATGCCCTAAATTCGGCTTTTATCTGTCATTGAGAGTTTCTCCCTCCCTGATTTGTTGTCGATTGCTCTATAATAAATTTTGAGCTTATCAGCTTAAATTTTCATAGATAAAATTAGTAGATTGAAGAAGGCTTGTAAGCAAGCACGTCCTCTTAGTCTGCCGGGAAGATCTCATTAGTGCTCTCTACTGGGTTCTTGCCACGTTAGTATAAAACAATTCCTCTCTTTAACCCGGGAAAGGAATAACCGAATCAACGGAACGGCTGGATTCTCTTCAAATTAAATGACCGTTTGATTGGACAGAACAATAAAAGCACCAAAAGTAGTCGTGCCTTAAGTGGTGGACGATCTAATCCCAACAACCAAATCTTTTTTTTTTTTTCTGGGTTAAATTCTTGGGATAAAAATAATATGAGTTTCTTAAGTTCTTTCTAAATATATCATGTTATGGTGAAAAGATGTGTTCTTAACATTATCAGGAAAAAATAATAATAATCTTAGATTGACACAAAAATATTCCTCACCTTTAAATAAAAAGAAAGGGCATTAGGTTTTTATTTGAAGGGTCAAGGTATGGATACCTTAGGTTTTAGACTATTGTAGATAGATGTTCCAACATAAAAAAAAATTATAATGCGATGCAAGCGTTATTAAAATAAATATGAGACTTGAATATTGATTTTAATAAACTTTATTAGTTTAATAACACAAATAAAAAAAATACAACGGTAATAAATAAAGTGAAAAAATACAACAAAAAAAGGGTAAAAAAAACTGACCCAAACTCATCTAGGTTAGTACATAAAATATATGACTTGGATGAGATACTGGGGCAACCCTGTCAAAAAAATAATAATAAAATCATGAAACTTAATTATAAAAAAAATATCATGGGACGAAACTGGAAAAAAAATTTTCAAAAAAAAACTAAAAAAAACCATAAGTCAAACTAGATTAACCTACTAACCCCACAATCATGGACATAAAATTGGGATAACCCCATGGAAAAAAAAGCGAAAAAAATACATGAAGACCAATTCTCAATCAATTAAATATGTTAATGGATGAAATTAAAATAAAAAATTAATTTTAAAGAAAAGCAAATGTTGAAGGATCTCATCCGATAACGAAGAAACAATTAAATGAGAATGCGATAACCTCATAGAAACTAAAATGAAAAACGTTTAAAGATCCATTTCTAGCAAATTAAATATTAAAGGTGAATATATAATCCAAAAAAGATAAAAGATAAAACAAAAAAAGAAGAAGAAGCTCGATTCGAGTCCACCCGGATCAGCAAGCAAAAATTGTGACCTAATTGTGATACCAGGATAACTACGTTGAAAGCAAATGGAATAAAACTATAAAATTTAATTACAAAACAACTCAATATTGAAGGACGAGATAACCCAGATTATTTTTAAAATCAATGAAAAATTCAATAGAAAGTAAATAAAAGAAATGACAACGTCTAATCTATAATTAAATAAATATTGAATGATGAAACTAAAAAAAAATATGAGCTTAAAACAAATCAAGCAAATTTGGACGAATCTTCTAAACCTAAGTTAATCTCTTAAATTCATAACCTGTGAAATCTTAGACTGGAACTCAATGAAGAAGCTTAATTCTCAACCAATTTAATGTTGAAAATAAAATTAAAAAAATTAATTTAAATAATTTTCTTATGTAAAAAAAATAGCAATCAAAAGAATGCAAATCAAATCTTATAGGAAAAAAAACACAAAAGGAGAATGAAATCTCAAAAAAAAAATTCAATTTTAAAAATTATCTCAAATCAAGAAAATAACAATCTAAATAATGAGAACAAAATCTGACAAATGAAAAAAAAATTAAAGAATGATGAAATTGAAACAAATTCTAATTTTATAAATTATTTAATGTAAATTAAATAGTAATCAAAAAAATGGTAACCAAATCATAAGGGAAAACAAATTGAAGGATTTCTTTGAAAATTTAAAGGGTCAAGCACACAAATCGACGAGGAGAGAGAAAAGAAGAGAAAAAATAAAAGGCTATCAGCGCCAAATCAGAGACCCATTAAAGACACACACCGCCACATCATGGAGAAGTCGCTGAGACAATTCAAATTCCACCGCGACAGGCTGTGTTTGGTTAACGAACAATGTCGCTCGCACAAACGCATGTCACACATGCATATGACTGTTTTTTAATAATATTTATATTTATTAAATTACTAAATAATCTCTAAATAAACTTAATTATAACAACAAAAACCATAATAAAAAAAGAAAAACAGATGACATCTTAAGATACTTTTATAATTAAATCATGTTACAATGATTTTAAAGATAATTAAATCTCTTTAACGTGTAAAAACAATGTGTTAAAACCCCTTTATGTACTTTTAAAATTCAAATCTTAAAAGAAAATTTATCAAATTCTTCGAAATACATCATAGCGGTGGGAGAGGCACGCCCTTAAAATTATATGGAAAGATTCCTACTCTTGATTAACAAGCAAACTGGCCCAAGAACACTCTAATCATCAAATAAAAGGGGAAGGGGAAAAAAACATAAATTGGAGCTAAGAAAATAAGATGCCAACTTGGTAACATCATTTGAAGTTAAGAGGAATCAAGGAGAATAAACATATAAATGAAAATGAAAGATTGACAAAGAAGCACCTCAATTAGCTGGAGATTGATGTTTTCTGCGCTGGATAGCGCACACCACAAGAAACGCATTGCCTGAAAGCCTTCCCTTCAGGTTGTGAAAAGCCTTTCTTGCAGCAAAATTTGTACTCTCATTATCTCATAAACCAGATTTCTTTTCAATCAAGCCAAGTATTTATTGGCTTTTTAATTAATAAATAAATAAACATTTCATTTTTTTATTTTTTTTAAAGAAAGCACACAATTTCCTACTAATCCTGGAATTACAGACAGTTATAATCCATCTTCTTATTATGTTTAGAGGCTATACACTATAAAATTTTAATTTTTTTTGTTCAAAATAAAAGAAAAATTATATTTTCATATTGTTTTAATATTCTGATCTCAAAAATAATTTTTAAAAAATAAAAAAAAAATACTTTAAAACATTACATTACAGAATCAAAAACATGTCTTAAATAATTACAGAATTACGGTGCTCATGTTTCCCGCCTCAATAAATGAAGAAATTTCCATGCACGAAGGCGTCTAGGTCTCAAGATGCTTCTCTACTGTACTCCTCAACCACCATTTTCTACGGAGGGAAGATCATGGCAATTCAAAAATAAAATGAATAGGCCTAGGCCTACCTGATCATGCTCCTTCATGATGAGAGGAATCATGCATGCGGACCAGATAGTGCAACAATGTTCAAAAGTGACGGATTTGCTGCTGAATCTGTTATCGATAAAGAGATGGAATGCAAGCAACCAGAAGAACATACACACAAGATCTTCTTTGACATTTGCGGCAAAAAAGAAGAAGAAAAGAACTCTCCTTCCTGGTGTAATTTTATTGTACACTTTGTACAATTCATTGTGGACAGGCCATTCGTAAGTTTTACTTTAATCAACTGTTTCGCCACCATAAGAATATCAAATTGAAGAGTACCGAAGAAAAGTCTCCACTTGAAAAAAATAATTTACAACGAGAGTGCAAAGTTGTAAAACCAGTGCTTGCAGGCTTTGGATACAGATATGGCGAAATATATTCAGTGAACATTGCGAGTGATCAATCCCTCGAATATCGTGTAAAGATCCTTGTTATCTGGACCAAAAATTTCCTCTGCCTTCCTTAGGGTCTCCTGAGATTTTACAGAAAGTCATGGAAGAAAACTGATATCAAGTGAAGTTAACAACAGATTGAGAGGGTGGTAGAGAAATTTACCTCTTTTGTTTGCTTGTGGGAGTTCAATTCCTTAACGTTTGCCAAAAAAGCACCAAACTGCTCGTAAGACAAGCGGGTCCTGATCAACAAAAGAAGAAATTGCATTTGAAGAAAGAACGCTACCCAGATTTATAAAACTACATTTGCATGGGTATTGATTATGATGTAATTCAATGCTGCAGATTTTATTAATTGTGCAACGATTCAAGTTTTTTCCCAGTTAAAACTCACCTGACTTGGCGGAAGAATTCTTTGCCATCAACTCGAGTTCGTCCTGAACCATGCAAAAACAAGAACTAATAAAATGACGTAACAAATTACATGAAAAATCCCAAAACAGTTTTAGGTAGGCTCATAAAAAATGCCATCCATTGTCTTTGGCTGTTCTCCAAAAAAAAAAAAAAAAATTGAAAGGTATGCGTACATACACTGTATTGTTAACCTTATCTGGTAACAAATACGAAAACCATCGCCAGAAAAGGCAAAATCTACACTAATCAGTCCATCTCCATCTTTGTCTCAAGGAAAGACTTAAAATATGGCTTACTTTAAATCACCGATTACATGATTTATAATTAACAAAGAAGAGTAAATTTTTAGGCATAATTTTTTCCTTCTCATGATGTGACATCAAATGTAAAACAAGTTGCTTGAATTCATATAGTGAAGCTGTTCAGAATCCATTGAAGACATATACAGTCGTCACTGATTCATTTTTTCCAACTAATCCCATTGCTTCCTTTCATTTCCCGGAAAAAATTGCAACTCTGAGTCATTAAGTTCAAAGAGCTTTAAAAGTACGGGGTTCAAATCATAGTAACTGGCCATTTGACATGGTATCCAAGGCATGAGAGATCTAGCATCTGTATCAATCAAATTCTGCATAAACCTTATTCTAAAATGAAGTTTTAGAGCTAACCAGCTTGTGATCCTGCGTCACTTGACATAGAACTATGTTGGCTTGAGGACAGAGAAGAGAAGGCAGAGGATCTATCGTCCATGCTTCTTGTGATAGAGAATGACATTGATTGTCGTTTTGGAGACACTGGTTTAGATGTCCTTGTGGGAGACACGGAAGCAGAAAAACTAGGAGGGGAGCCTGGAGGAGTAAACCGGGGTGTGTTTGTTTGGGATGCTAGCAGAATCTGTGGTATGCCAGGTCTTGGAGCTGCCATGAAAATAACGAGATGAAGTAACATAAGTACTGGATTAGAAATTAAGTCTGGTGGGTTTTTGTGTTAAGAATCAAGCTTAAAACCACAAACTTGTGGCATACCATCTGTCTCACGATCCTCTGCAAATGAGTTTCCCATTTCTGGAGTCTTGCTTTGTATTGAAGAATATCTTGAAGGTGGCAGGGTGGCATCATCTTCTGAAACAAATTAAGAAAAAAAATGACAAGTCAAATACTGCCAGACCAACTTTTTCTTTAGTACAATAAGAACAACTCATCATGAAATTGGTGACAATAAACCTCCAGGCAATTCTATATTCGTCCTGTGAGACAAATCAATGTAGAAACTGCGACGTCCAAAGTAATTGGAATGTTTAATCAAACATTTTACACAATATACAAGCATTTTTTTTTAAAGCACAGGCCAAATATGCCATTAATAAACCATCATAGAAACCCCGAAATGAGATGCTTATCCTATTGTAAGCAGAACTCCAGTAGTAAATGAAAGCATCTTAAAGGCCTTGAATTCATCAACAAATAGGAAAACACATACCATTTGGTGTAGGCTTGGCAATGATCTGTGGAGCTCCTGCCTGCCACAAAACCAGATCAACATCACCCTAAAACCTCCATACATTATTTCACAACAGTTTTCTTGAAGGAGCAAAGATAAAACATTATTCATCATCCAAAATAAATCCGTAGGATAACTTACCGAATTTTCTTCATCCTCTTGAAGTGACTGCACAAGCGTCTTCCTAAACACTTCCAGCTGCACACATTCAAAAAAATTAAATCCAATCCCTTCACATTCCGGTCTTAGGCAGATAATCCACACCCGAACCTGGGCATTCATGATTTATCTAGCAAATACTATTCTTCGGCAGTGCTTTTTATAATTTTAAAAAGAATGCAAGGCTCATATTAGTTACGTTTCACCGCAGGTCGAATAATGTTTTTAGCGAAAAAAAATAAACATGCAAGCTTTTCAAATGTTTTTTTTGTGAAAAAAAATATATAATTATAAATCAAAAAGCCCATGTATGCATTTAACTAAGTACAATGAGAACCATATGTGCCAATAAATATAAAAAATAAAGAGTTAACATGTTTATCCAACTCGTCTCGCTATAGATCTAATAATTTTTTTTAAGATAAAAGAATTAATGTATAGGTGTTATTAACGCGTTTTTTAATATTGAGTAAAAAATATAACCTTAAATCAAAAATATAGTAAAAATCATATATATTAATAAAAACATATAAAATCTCAAACTAATTTTTAATATAACAAGAAAATAAAACAATGTTACAATTACTACAATTAAACATGATTTCCTTAATTTTTTTAAAATAATTTTTCAAAAAAAAAGTGTAAACAAAAGGAAATTAAAAAAGAATAAAGATAAAAATAAAAAAATGATATAAATAAATTAAATGTAATATGATAAATATTTAAAGTGTAAAAACTAAAAAATATTTTTTTTTTCAGAAAACAATGTAAAGAAAAAAATAGAAAAACTAAAAAAAGTATTAAAAAATAAAAATAAAATAATAATGATAATTAGACAAGTATAAAATAATAAAAATATCAAATATAGAAAGAAAAAATATATAAAAAATAAAAAAAAATACAATTGTGACGACAATGTCAGCTACTATAGTATAAAAAAAAATTGGTAAAGTGTATGTATAATATAATATAATATAATATAATATAATATAATACAATACAATACAATAATAATAATTTAGACGCAATTATAGCCAGCCAATTTCGTTAAAAAAAAAAGAAGAAGAAATTAATTACCAAATTATGTAAAGCTGGATTAGTTTGAGGAGTAACAAAAATCTGCAATTAAGCAAAGCCGTAAGTTAATTACCTTAGAAACATCTCTCTGAAGCCTCTTAACAGTGTTAGACAACGACGCATTCTCTTTCAACAAATTCTCCTAAACAACAACGTCAAGGCAAAAAAAGTCAAACAACAACAATAAAATCCAAACAAACCGGGTGAAGAAACCGGGGTCGGACCTTCTCTTGGGTAGCCCGGGAGAGCTTATCGGAGGAGTCGGAGAGAGAAGAATCGAGAGACTCGATCTGAGCCTGGAGGTGAGCAATGAAGTCGTCTTTCTCGGCGAGCTTGGCGCGAAGAAGGGAGGACTCGGATTCAAGAGCGGAGACACGTGTAGAGAGGGCAATAGAAGTGATCTTGCGGGCCACATCGAGTTGTTGGAATGGATCGGAGGGTAAGACTTGCAAGACATCCTCGGGAAGATCGAAGGCGGAACCACCTGATTCCTTCGATAGCATCTTCTTCTTCTTCTTCTCTTCTTTCTCGGTTTTTGATGGCTTGTTTTAAATTAATTTTTTCCTTTTATTATTATTATTATTATTATTATGAGTGAGACGGAGAGCTTTTACTCTTTTGCATGTACAGACATGCGGTGACAGATAAAGGAGGATTGGGAATGGATAGGAGGAGGAGGAGGAGTTGATAAGAGACAAAAAAAAATAATAAAAAATTAAAATAAAAAAAAACAAACAAACAAACAAACCAAGAGACATACCCCAACCATTTTTTAATGGGTTGTTGAATCTGCATGAAGGCTCTTTTTACAACTTTTGCCACTTTGAGCCCATGGCTTTAATTTTTGTATTGATTTGGGGTTGCTATTGCCATAATTATTAAACTCCAGCTATATTTAAAAAAAAAAACGAAAAACTTGTAGCTTGACTTGATTAATCTAATGGAATTAATTTATGATCCAATTAAAATTTAATTTAATTTTTTAAAAAATAAATCTTCAAACAACATCAAGAGCCTAGTTGAGTTATACGGCTTGTTTTTTTTATTCTTTCTCACTTTATATATATTGTCGACCACAGGTTTGGTTTTTTAGTACATGGTAATGTGTTTCTCGAGGATAGTTATAATTTAAAGTATTTTTTATTTAAAAATATAAAAAAATAATTTTTTAATATATTAATAAAAAATATATGAGTTGGGGACTTTCTTCTTCGTTTTTTACTTGAAAAAAACATAAATAAAACATTTTAATTTGTTAATTTATAAATACAAAAACATCTACGTACATTACCTTCTCTAACATTAATCTTTTCCATATATAAAATTTTTTTTGCACATGTATTTTTTGTAAAATATTATCATTGTACAAATTTGTGTGTATGTATATTTGAATTAATCTTTAAATGAAGTCAAATTATTGTAATTATATAGATAATTAATAGGTAAACTAAATAAAAAAAATATAATTGACTTGATAATTAAAAACTTGATATAATTTTTTTTTTTTACAGTTATAATAATATATTATCCTGCTACCTCTATCTTGCTGCTACTATGGTCATTATTTATAGATGAAAATGGGTGAACAGACCTCTTTATTTCCAGCCTTAATTAAGGTCAATAAATGAAAAATAAACAACCTCAATTCCAGCCCATTTTTCACTACTTTCAAACCTCTATTTCCTCTCTCCATGGCCTTGTTTATGCTCGTTGTAGCAGGTATTTGTAGAAGCTTGTCTCCACATTCAGTAGTCTTCGCACTTGATTATCTCTCACCTGGAGATAAATGACACAACTTTAGCTCCCCATCCCTCCATTTCATCTCACTTCGGCCTTGTCTCTACTCATTGTAGCTTGCTTGCATTTCTTTGAGTTTATCTCCACACTTGATAATCTATCACTTGGACATAAATGACGCAACTTCAGTTCCTCATCCTTCATGGGCTAATTCTCACTTGATTTATGTCTTTAGATGGTGTGCTCATCGAGCATCTTTACATTTCATGTCGGCTGTATTTTCCTTGATAGCCTGGTGATGAACTCTCTTCGAGTATTACAATATCATCAAAAGCTCACTGCTCTTGTAAGATCTTACTTATCCAAGACCATGCGCATCCCCTCTACTCCTACTAAAGAGTCGTGTTTTACTACTCAATAAGTCATTCTCTCTTCATCTAAGAGTTCAGTCAACTCTTCATTTTACGATGGAAACAACAACTATGAAAGTCAATCAACACTGCTCTTCATACTTGGCAACTTGTGCTTAGTCGAACCATTGACTTTCTCTCATTCCCCCACTCAAAATCATACACGACCAGAAACTCCTTCCATTTTCTACCATATCTCTAAAAACTTATAAGCACTACCTTGATTAAGTGATAAAAGATCCTCTTGGGTGGAATTTTTTTGGTAGTTTCATAAGCATCCTCTCCTCAACCTGCCCATGCATATATGGAGTACTATCCAGCACCAACCAACTCTGATTTGATTTCTTATTCATTATTAGTGTGTAAGAAACATTTCATCACCCTTTTACAAGGCCTTGTTGACATACAACAACCATACAATTTTCACTTTTATTGTTTGTAAACACTTATTGGAGAGATCTTCACTAGGGAGTTTTTGGTGTTTATATCGAGGCCTCAAAATCTAACAGCTTTATTATTGCTTCAGTTTATCCCAAGCTCGTTATCATTTGTCTTACCAGCCTACATCTGTTTTCTCCACTTAAATCTTTCCACACCTCACGATATCTAGAGCACCCAATTCTGCCTTTTTCTTACGGTATAAAGCCATGTCAAATCATCTTTGATAAGGCTAGGTTTTTCAATTGAATCCCTTCATTAAACAATTCAACTCATAAGCTCTTTGGATCACTACTATTTGTTAGCAAAATATAATTCAAAGTTTGTGCCATCAAACACTTTGATTCCAACAAACACTATTTATTCTTCAAAGTCATTTCTTCCTCTTAAACACCATTGTTCACCAAGATGACATTAAGTTTCTCTATATCTAGTTAATCCCTTCTTAAAGTGTGATCCACCATCAATTCTAGATTTGGACTATCAGAGTTGTTTGAAATGTGATTTAGATGATTTCAAATGCATTCATAGCTAATTTATCTAACTTTTTTTTTATTTAAACAACTATTACTTATTCTCCAAACCCATTGCTTTCTTGTAAACATCATTATTCACCAAGATGACATTATATTGCTCCATCTCTAGGTAATCCCTTCTCAAAGTGTGATCCACCATTGATTTTGAATACGGATAATCAGGAATCGTAAATTGCATCTAAAATAATTAAATTAGCTATAAATGAATCTAAAATCATCTAAGTTGTATTTTAAACAACTCTGATTTTATCAAAAGAAATCTGACTTGGTGAATGACTTAGATTAAGCAAAACAATTTGATTACATGTAGGATTAACCACATTTATATGCTCTCCTCTACCAACATTTTAGATGATGGGACCCATTTACTAACATGGTTGATGATGTGTATGTTAATGTGTCATGATGATCGACCCATAAAGATGGTGTGAAACCCATATGGTGGCAACATGACACTGACCTCGTAGTTAATGTGGATGGGTTAGGTATTAACTACAATGATTTCACAGGTCACGAATCTGGGTTTTTAGGTGAAGAAGATGATCTACATGTGAGGCAATTTGTTTTCTGTGTGGAGGGGTAACTGCACATACAAGGCACATGGAAAGCTTCTTATTAGTGTGTAGAAAAGCATGTAGCCTTTTTAAGTCTTCGTTTTGCATGTCATTTTCACCATTATGTTCGCCTTGGCATCCTTTTTTCAGTGGTGTGTTCAAAACATATTTCAGATCACTTTCATTTCTAGAAATTGATGTTAAAAACCAAGAGATATAATTTTAACATAGTTCAGTTGCCCATGTCTTTAGAGCAACCAATTTCATTATATATAGAAAAAACTACAATCTACAATAATGAATGCTCACTCACTCTCTGTAATTGCCTTATATTTCTCTTTATCTCTTTGCCTTACTTAATGTTGCAAACTACTTCTGTTGGCTCTATTTTGCTATTACTAATGTCCACTGTTTATAGTTGAGAATGGGGGAATACAACTTTCTATTTTCAACATTGACTATGGTCGATAAATGATTCACAAACCACCTCCATTCCAACCTATTTTTACTACCTTCAAGCCTTTTTAAGATCATTCTAGCCTTGCTTCCAACTCATTTTATATGGCATTTACTGTTTATGTTGGCTCCGTCTTGCTATTACTAATGACCACTGTTTATTGTTGAAAATTGAGGGAATAAACCTTCCCACTTTCAACCTTGATAATGGCCGAGAAATGATTGATAATCCACCTCCATTCCAACCTATTTTTACTACCTTCAAGCCTTTTTTTTAGCTCATTCTAGCCTTGTTTCTAGCCCATCATATGTGGCATTTATGTGAGTTTGACTCTTCACTACACATACATGACACCTTTTTAGTATAATAACTCTTTCATTAATGAAATTATATAGTATTAAAAAAATAAAAAATAAACACATGAAAAATAATTTATTTTAATTAATTATGTTCATTTAGTTAGTTATTTTTTATTAATTAAGAAAAAAATTAATCATTTGATTTTCACCTCATCAAAGAGCTAATACACATCCTATAAAAGAAACATGTGTCAAGCATTCTACTGGAAACTTTGACAAAAAGATATCATTTATGTGTATTAACCAATGATGTTATGAAGAAATCACATTTATAAAACAAAATAAAAAATAGATGGACATAATCAATACAAAAAAAAGGACGAGGCTCTAATAAAAAAAAATATATAAGAGTACAAAGACCAAATCTAGGTAAAAACCATTTTAAGAAACAACAAACCAATTAAACAACTCTTCATATACACAAGTTAAAAAAAAAAAGGTCTTCTAATTATCAATAAATTTTTATTTATTTTATTAAAAAAAACTATATATTCATGCATTAACAAAAGCTAATTATGAGCAAAAAACATTATTTAATGTGAGAAGGTTCATTTTTCATTGTAATATTATAATGGCTATTTTACCATTCCCTAAACAAATAAATGAGCTGACTATTGGGGAATAATACGGTCTTTCTGTAAGGTCCATTAGTCATTATCATATTGATTAGAGACAAGAAAGTCTTTTCATATTTTAAAGCACGGTAAAATAATTAAATTACCATTAAAAGTATATTTTTGTTTAACTGGCATCCACAGGTTTTTTTTGTGTTTTCATTGTGGTTTTTTTAGTTATAATTAAATTAGTTAAGAGAAAATTTAGTAATTTAATAAATATAAACTATAATTAAAAAACCAAAACTAGCTAGTATGTGCCAAACATGCATTTGAGAGTGGGTGACGCTAGCGACCAAACATATTCTTTAGCCGTGTCGTTGGAATCATCACGACGTCATCTTTCTACGCGTGACATCGATGATGAGATGGTTTGTCATCGATGATTTTTTTTCATTTCTCTCTCTTCTTTCCTCAAAATTCATACTGACCATTCAAAGTTTCGTGATGTCTAATTATTTATTGATATTTCAATTTCAATCTTTATTCTTTTGATTTCTAATTTTTTTTCTTTGCTCTTTTGTAAAATTTTGAATTATTTTTAATTTTATCCTTCAATATTGATTTGTGATATGTTATTTTATTTTCAATTTGGTTCTCATTATTTTGATTTTTTTATCCTTTTGTTAAATTGATTTTGTTTTCACTTTCACACTTCAATAAAAAGTTCTTAATTGTCCTCTAATTTACTTTTTATCTCAATTTTGATCATCATTCTTTTAATTATTATTTTTTTTCGTTTTGGATCCTTTTGTATCACTGATTTTGTTTTTCTAATTTTATCATTTAACATTTGATTGGTTGGGAAATGAGTTTCATGGTTTTCTCAAATGGTAATTTTCTTCATTTTCTTTTCTTTCAAGCTATCTTGATCTCATGATTTGGACTGGATGTTTGACGAGTTAACCCAGGTTGGCTTGACCCTTTTTATGAGATTGCTTTTAAAAAAAGAAATTTTAATCTTTTTTTGTTTCCATCCTTCAAATTTTGGTTCTTTTTTAAATTAATCTTCATCATTTTTCGTGTTTGATCTTATTGGGTTATCCCATTAGCATTATCTAGGTCACCGAGTTCAGTCGTATTACCTGGATTTGATTGTTTTTTAGGTCTTTTTTATTTGTTGATTTTTTTTCATTTCATCATTCTACAATTGATTTGTTGATAATTAGGTTTTGTGATTTTTTTTTCATTTTTTTTCCATTGACGCCAATATAACCTGGGTTACAGGTTTGTCATGCTCACTTGGGTTGACTCGGGCTGAATTTTTTTTTTTATCTTTTTTTACCCAATTTTATCCTTACGTATTTAATGAGTTAGAAATTGAGCTACATTATTTTTCTTCTTTTGAAGAAAGGCTTTTTTTTCTAGGTTACTGTAATCATTTTAGTTTGATCCATTTGTTGTCATTTCCTATTTTTATCATCTAATTAAAATAAAATTAACTTATTTAACTTGGTCACGTCTATAACCCGAGTCACAAACTTTTCTTCCTTTTAAACACGTTTACGAAACCTAACATCATTTTTACACAAAAAGATAATAATAATCCTACTCCACGGAGTTGCATGGGTCCACGGATCTAGTATGGATCTAATTAGTATTATACATATCATATCAATTTACATGTTTTTTTATTTAAAAAAAAAAAAGAAAAAGATCAAGAAGACGGTTCCAGCATTCAAATCTTACTAAATGATTCGATTGTTCTAATTTAATTGCAATCATGTAATATGGATTTCAATTGAATAATTAATAACACATTAACTAAGTTGATTGATTGAGGATAGAATAGGAGGTAATTAAACTATGAGCTTAGTTAAAATACACACACCCACACGTGTGTGTAATAAAAAGATGAAATCATGAAATATAAGATATGCCATTTACACGTGTTTCACAACCACAGAGACATTATCTCTAGGCCTTGAAATGGGCTGTGGATATTATGTGAGCCTTAACAAAGAGGCAAACTAGGGCTACTACTCTATGGAGCCTTAATAATAATCTGATTCTTTTTAAAATATGATGAATAATAAATAAAATATAAGTATTATTAAATAAAACTTGAAACCCGCCTAAACTTAACATGGAATGTATATTTATATTGTATAAATATACTTATATAGTATTTAGAATTTTTTTTAATACAATATGATATATGCATGTCTTAATATTGACATAAAACACATATTTATCATTTTATCATTTAATATAAATATACATGCTTCAAATATATATATTAATTATTTTATTTTTTATTAATTAATAAATAATGATAAATAATTGATACTTATTAAATACCCGAAATTTAATTGATAATGTATGAATATTTAAAATTTTTACCCAATAAATAATAAATATAGTATGAATATCAAGAAAATCCATCCATTTTTTCAAAGGATGCCATGAATTATTCAAATTATTATGTACGTTTACTTGGAAATTGAATATTGACTAATCTTTAAGACTTTTTCTTTCCCTTATTTTGTTTACCCCAAAACCAATCAAGACTTTTGATCTCAATAAATCATCATAGTTAAGCCTTTATAAATTAATTAATACTCTTTAAATTATGAAAATTAATTAATTAATCGTGATTAGGAAATATTTTTAAAGAAAAAACTTAGCTTTCTTTCCACAAACATAATGCTATTTGAGTACTCAATTTTAAAATGTAGTAAAACCCCAACTTTAATCACATGGTTCATGTGATAAACTACCTGGTTTGCTCTCATGTAATTAATTATTTCACGTTCTAATTTATGGAAATATTATAATAATTTTTATTTTTATAAATGATCCCGTTAAGATTTAAATATAAAAAGAAATTAATCACGTCATGCAAAAACAATTTTTGGTTTGGTTGTTTGTGTGGGGACGTGGATAATTAATTGCACGGAAACTTGGTGCCATTTATTTATTTTTAGTGAAAACTTAGAAATTAGTTTCAGAAAATTAAGTCTGTTTCCACCAATTTTGCAAGAGTAATTAATGTGGCAGTTGAGATTTTTTTTGGCATATTTTCCTTTTCTTCTCTCAAAAGTTGGGAAGAAAGTGAGCAGGAAAAGGTTTGAGTCAAAGCTCACAGGCCATGGAGCTTAATTGCAACACCTTAGCATGTTGGTAAATATATTAAACTAGTAAACAATAGTATTTAGTTTATTATAATAAAAATATAAAAAATTATTCAAGGCAAGTCTATAGTATATATAATTTTAAATTTATAAATATGCAAAATAAAATTCAAAATATACATTACTAGTTTGCATACTAAGCAATATATATAAGATCAGAGTCATATCATAAATACTAATAATAAAAACAGCAATGCTTAAAATAAAATAAAAAATGATATTTACTCGTTAAAACACATTAAATGAATAAAACTTTTGTTGTTGTCAGGGATAAATCATTTATCTTTATCCTTAAAGTTTTATTTCTCCTCACTTGTTCAACTACGATGTTTGTAATATTTCTCTCAACATTTCAACAACACCACCTTAGTTTGGATGTATTTCTAAATAAGATCTTTAACCAAAATAAAAGAATTTAAATATATCTCCACAAAAGATGAACCTAAACTCTAGATTTGTGAGAAAAAAAAATCAAAATATAAAGAGAATGAAAACAGTAAAGATGAGGTGAAAAATGGTGAAAAAAACCCTGAAAAATTCAAGTTAGAAACTCTTTTTTCAACCCCTAGTGAATTTTGGAAGCTAAAAGGTTGAAAAATTAATTCGCACTATTATCAATCTTTGCTTAGCCACCATAAATCAAGAATTAAATATAAGAAAGCTAAGGATTCTTTGAGTAGAAAAACCAAAGGTTTTTGTAGATTAATTTTTTATCCATTCATATTTTGTTTAAAACATGTTATTATACAAATCTCCAACAATCCTCCCACATGAACAAAAATTATCTCACTGATCAATTAGGCTGCTTTTGGACCGTCCAAGTCGACTATATCATATTAGGATAGTTTCTACATAGTTTAATTTTAAACCTAAGACTATTTTATGTCAATCCTATTCTTATTTATCAATTTCATCCTCATGTTTTTTTAATCTCATATTTATCAAGCTGATTGAGTCATATCGAAAAAAATCTCATACAGCTAATTTCAAACTCAAATTAGATAAGAAACTGAATCATGAGATTTTAACTTTAATTAAATTTAATAAAAATATAAAATAATTCTCTACAATATAAATATTTTTTTTTTAAGTTCAAATTTTTTTAGTACTTCTCATAGTGTAGTAACAACTTGTAAACTAGTTATAGCTAAGGCACATCGCTAATTTATAATGCTTGTTGCACCCGATATCGCGGCGGCCTTAAAAATTAATTCTAGATTGTGGAAAAAGAACAGATTTATGACATCTTGTTCTTTTAGGGAAAAAAAAATTCTTGTTTGAGGAGTCGCCACCTAGTATTATGGTCACTAGGAACCCTAACTGGTCAACAGAAATTTTATGGTTCGGGACTGGTTACGTAAAAGGGAAGATATTATCACCCCTTAAACGTTATGCCTAAGGCAAACTACATTGCTGTTTTTGTCTTAAATTGCTAAATTTTATTGGTTTATGTTCTGATGATTTATCCACAATATTCCTGACTCTGGCGTCAGTAAATATTCAACTACGAATAATTCCAACTCTGGCGTTGGTAACTATTACGTAGCAATAAAATAAATTAGATCAATATTTTTTTATTCCTGACTATAACACTAGTGAATAAAAAAAACAAGCTAAATTCATTTTATTAAGCGTTCACATATTTAATTAAATTAGTGTTTTTATTCCTGACTCTGACGTCAGTGAATAAACCAATAAAACAAAATTTTATTTTTTTATACATGCACATCTATTTTTTTTTATTTTTCATGCTAAATAAAATAAAATATAACGAATAAAAATAATATAAATTTAAACCAGTATTTTATTCCCGACTCTGGCGTTAGTGAATAAACCAGTAAATTTATATTATTTTCATTCATGCATATCCATATTTTTTTATTTTTTTTCTATCTTTCTATTTTTTATGTTTTGGGGCTGGGCCCAGCTCAGCCCACATGTGCTGGGCTAGACCCAGCCAGCTCAGCCCAGTCACTCGCATAAACCAGTGACCTGGCTGGGCCATACAAGGCACGCGTGATCTAACTCATGCGTGCATGGCCCTTGTTACTGAATTAAAAATAAACAGTGAAAATGAAGTAAAGAAAAACGGGAGAAACAGAGCAGAAGACGTACATGGTGCGTTTGCAGAGAGTTTGCGCGAGATTGCTGAAGGTGATATTTCTGGTCCAAATTTCCTTTTACTCCTTCTGCTTGTCTTCCCCGTTGTATTCTCTTCATGCGTCTCTGTTTCAGCTTAATTTTCTTCGTTTTTTTTATGCTCTATTTTCAGAACAACGTCTCCCTCTCTCTTGGCTTGTTTCTGGTTTCGTGGTTTAAGGTCGATACTGGTGAGGGAAAGGTTTACTTCTGTTGTGGGGTTCTAAAAAAAAGCTTAAAAATTAAGCTGGTGTCTTTGTGTTTCTCTCTTCTGGTTTCGTTCGTCTTCCCTCTCTCTCCTGCCAACCTCCTCCTCTTCGGTACTGCTCGGTTTATATAGGGCTCGACGAGTTGATAATGGGCGGTAGGCTAATGGTCGGCCACCATTAAGGCGCCCATAACTGAAACCAACGGACGACGATTACTGCTGCAACGTTCCTCCCTCCATTACTGCAGAAACGGTCACTGGCTTACAGGAGAAGAAGATGAATAGCGTCCCTTTCAAAACGACGCTGTTTGGGGATAAAAGGTGGCCATTTTACGTTTGGACCCCTACAGTTTCAAAAGTCTTGTAATTAAGCCCCTGGTTTAAACTGTAATTGGCCCCTAGATTTCGGCGCCTTTTACACGTTAATCCTTTGACTTTAATCGGATGCAATCGTGCCCCCAATTAACCCCAAACTTTGCTATTTCTCAAATTAAGTCCTTGATTTCATTAATTTAATTAAATCCAAAGTCCAATAAAGTCTAAAACTTATCAATTCTCCAATTAAACCCTTAATTGGATTAATTAAATCAATTTCAAGCTTAATTAAGTCGATTTAATTGATTAAGTTATTCGACATGGTTTTAGCAATTTGAAATTACTTATCCTTCATATTTGGAATAGAAAGAAAAAGATGGAGAGGACCCCAAAAAAAATTAGAATGTACTCTCGTAGGAAAAAATAAATAATGCTAACTACTTTCTTTGTTCATAATTGATTTGATTTTAAATACATTATCTATATTATTACAAAACTGAAGAACACGAACAACATCTCATTTCAATATCGAATATACTACCTCTTTTCACTATTTTTTTTCACTTTTAACTTTCGTTTATTAAAATTGATGTGTTTATGAAAAAAATTTATATTCCAATCTCTTTAAAATTTTGAATCCAACATCGCATGAAAGTGTCTTTCTTTCTTTACGTTGCCAATAATAACAAGTATAGTAGAGGTGAGAAAAAAACCGAGAAACTGATTAAACTAAGAAAACTGAAAAATAATAAAAAAAAAAAACATTATGTTTGTGGAAAGAAAGCTAAGTTTTTTCTTCAAAAATATTTCCTAATCACGGTTAATTAATTAATTTTCATAATTTTGGGTGTACTCTATAGTGTAAATTTACACCCTTTCCAAAAACCGATCGGTTCGGTTTCGGTTTTACAAGCCTGAAATCGAAAAAACCAAACCGAACCCAAACCGAAAAAAACCTAACGAAACCGAAAAAACCAAGCAAAACTAAAAAACCAAACCAAACCGTTTTGAACCAGTTTTTGTTCTAAAAAAACCAAATCAGACCGAAACCGGTCGGTTTGACCGGTTTTGGTTTTGTTTTTAATTTTGATTTTGTTATTTTTATTTGATAAAAACCGAACCGAACTAAAAATAATCACCCCTAAATTATAGCATGCGCACAAGTTTCCAAGAAATTTTGAAAAAAAAATTATAGAAGTGGAATTGCGAAATGAATTTTATTAATAAAATCTAAAGTGTGAGAAAAGTATTGAAATTCAAGTCTGAATTGAAAAAATGCACTGATGATTTTATTATTTAAAAAAAAAAAAACTTATTAGCATTGGCTTCTAGGGGTAAGACAAACTTTTAATAGACTTATTAATCATTATAAAGATGATTAGGAGCAGCATAATCTTTCTACTTTTTGTTCAGTAACATGTTTTTCTTATCCTTAAAAGCAAAACTCGATCAACTAGCTAGCATTTTCGAGCTTTTACTTTTAAAAAATACAATAAAATAACTTAATTGGTCTTAAAAATAAAATTTCCTTAACTAGACTCAATGGACTTTTTCATACCTTCATATAAGACTGAGCATTTTCGGTTCGATCCGATTTTAGATCAAAATAAACAACCAAACCAAATTTTTTTGAACCGAACTGAACCGAAAACCGGTTCAAACTGGTTAATTTCGGTTCGGTTTTTTCCACTTCAAAACTGATTCAAATCGAAATTATTCCAGTTGAGTTTTTTCTGAGCTTTTTATTGACCATATTTTTCAGCATTTTTATTTTTGTACTTGCTTCTATTTTTCAGAAAATCAACTTCAATTTTTGTTTTGATAGATCCTTTCCCAGAAGTTAAACCCAACAAAAAAAATACACAAAACAAAAGGAAAGAAAAGAAAAGAAGTAATTTGACTGCAAAAAAAACAAAGAGAAAATCAAAAGTTATTCAAACGTAAAATCATTAAAGAATCCCATGGTCTATGAAAGACTTATACAAAGCATTAGAGATGTCATTATTTGAGAGATGAGAGGCATAGAGCAAAGAGAGGGACGGTTCGGTTCAATTGGTTTCAGACTTTGGAAACCGAACCGAACCAGAAATGTTTTATGATTTTCTAATCGGTTAATTTGTTTTTTTTCTCGGTTTGATTTTTTCGGTTAATTTTTTTCTGGTTTTCTCAGTTTAATCGGTTATTATGTTTTTTTGCTCACCCCTGCCTTCATCCTACCTTTTTGGTTATTACCTAAAGAAATGCAATTTAATATTTTAATAAATATGAACATAATAATAAAAAAAATAGTTGGCACGTGTGTTTCATACACCAGTGAATAAGTTGCCCTACAGTATACAGGTTATGCATGCGACAACTTACGATGGCTAAAAATTAATTTCCTTGGTGTTTTCCGAATAATTAGTAAGACCTCCATAATTCAATAATGCATGTAGCTAAATTTCTTTTAGCTTGACATCAATTGACTTTTCTTTTCTTTTTTCTCCATTTCTTAATTTTCGCATATAACCTTTGAAATCTTCATATTAATCCTTTAATTTATTTTTTCTTCAAATTTGGTCTTCGTTCTTTTAAATGATATTTTTTTTTAGCTTAATGAATTTATAGAATTTGAATTTTTTTCAACTTCATCCTCCTTTGATTTTTTTTATCTATTAGATGTGGTCCTTATTATTTTGATTTTATTTGAGATGATTTTTAATTTTTTAAAACTAAACATGTGTTATGTTTTTATCTTGCTGAATTTAAATATTTTAATTTTATTTTAATCATCATTCTTTTGATTTTGATTAAACAAATTTGATATTTTTCATATCAGATTTTATCTTCATTTTTTATTGTTGTTTTTAATTTGGCAAAAATTTTCATTTGATATATATATTTTTTTTAATTTCTTCATTAAACATTGAATTGGTTGGAAATTAAACTTCTTAATTGAGTTCAAGTATAAAACTTCACGAGTTGTGAATTTGAGAGACTAACTCAAGATTAAGTTATTCACCCATGTTTTCTTGTTTTTTTTTTCTTTTTTTATACTCATGTTTTTTTAGTTTCATCTTTCAATGTTTTAATTTAATTAGAAACTGGGCTCCATTAATTTTTTTTATTTGCTTTCTATAGGATTTTCACAAATAACTTAGGTTTTCTTGGATTATTTTTTTATTTTTAATTGTTCGTTAAATCTATTTTTTTAAAAAAAGTGTTTTTGAATTAAGTTAAATTAATTGCTTAGATATCACTTTTTTATATATATCTTTTTTAATTAATTATTTTTTTTATTTTTTACTTTCAATATCTGATTGATTAGAATTGAATTTCCTAATTTATTTTGATTTGTATTCTACAGGTTAGTGCCGATCTTATACCTCAAATCACAAATTTTATACATTAACTATGGTATGTCTAAATCAATACAATATATCAACCTCTCAATATTTTATAAAAAAATTATATTTTTCAATATATCATCAACTTGATATTTAAAAAATACATTTTTACTTCCTGACATTTAACATTATTTTGAAGATCAGATAAAAAAAAAATCCTATCTACGGTGCAGAAAAGTACACGATTAAAAAAACAAAAAAAAAACGTATCTAAACTGAAGATTTGCTTATTATCCTATACATTATTTTATTTTTTTCAAACCATGATTTCCTTGCTTTAAAAAGATGCAATTATATTTATTTATTTAAAAAAAAAACAAGTGCAAAGCAAGTGGCCACGTCGCCATGCTCTTTATCGAGACGATGAAACATGTAAATAATGAATAAAGATAGATAGAATGATGACCTGTACATGTGAAGTGCAAAAGCATTGCTTTTGCTTGAAAACATGAATTATTTAGATTAAATATTAAGCCATGACTCAATCTGTCGGAATGAGACTACCCAACGTGGACTAGCAATGGTTTTACTTAAATGCGCAAGCAATATTGCATGGATTTTCTACAAAATCATGAGGTGGTTCTAGTTTATTCGCTAATTTAATAATAATAATAATAATAATAATAATAATAGATTTGTATAGGAGCCCCGTTGGGTAGATAACATGAAATATTATATAAAGGAAGATGAAATTTTATTTTTATTTTATTTTTTAACAATGCATGATTTTTATTAAAAACATCATGTATTTTGAGTACCATTAAACTCTCTCTATACTCTATAAAATTTTATTTTACATACTATTTCTTAAATAATTAATTTTATTTTACATATAAAATCAGAAATGCACGTGAATTTAATAAAAAAAAAACTAAAATATTATAGGTTTGTCATGGTGAAATATTACAAGTTTGCAAGCAACCATTTTAATTTCTTCCTCCTACCATTAAGTATATATTTGTTAAAAAATAATATAAATCATATCTTGAAATCTCACCTAATAGTTTAAGTTTTAGGGTAGAGATGGTTCTTTAATATGGTATCACAGCTTTAATGACCAAGTGGTCACGAGTTCGAATCTCATCATCCTCATTTATTTAATAAAAATTAAGCACAAAATAAAATAGACATGTGCAAATTTCAAGCCCAAAAAACTTTCACTTGAGAGAGTGTATTAGAGAATAATATAAATCAATATCTATGATTCTTTGACAATATTAACATCATTTTATCATTTTCTTCCTCCTAAATACCAACATTTTTGTATCTGTGGCTATATACCAATCAATTTTATTATATTCTTCGCTCATTATATATATGTATTTTTTCTTCTTCATCTTCTTCATATTGCCACCATTTCTACATCTTCTTCTTCTTCTTCTTCTTCTTCTTCTTCTTCTTCTTCTTCTTCTTCATAATAACAACAAATAATTAAGAGGTATAATAATTTATTACAAGATAAAAATATCAATAAATTTTCTCTATCAATTTCATAAATGGGCATAAAAAATATTAAATTTGAAATAGAACATTAACAATGGATCATGAATGAGCATAAGATTTATTTAGATTTGAAGGGAAGATTCAATAAGTCATCTGGGCATAATTAAAAACATGGGGAAATGGAATAAATATACGCATAATTAAGTCATGATTATATGTAAATGAGTCATATGTGTTATTTAAGGATGTTTAGGTAGAAGAAATTAAGGTACTCGAATTTATATATGATTTCTAAGATAAAACAGAGAAACAAAAAAAGAAATAATTATGTACGTGGAACGAGAATATGTTAGAGTATAAAATATTAAAAATGAGACAAATTAATGCCTTGGGAAGCAGAATGAGAATTTTAAGGTAATTTTGAAAATAGACTATGATTGTAAATTAAAAGGTGGCATGATTTAAAATCTATAAACTAGATACTGGTGTGAATTTAATATATTCCAAAGTTATAAGAAATAAATTATATCTAAATGGGTTCTACTCAATCATAAATAAAAGAATAATTATGATGAGAGAATGATAATTAAATCAACGTGTTTAATGACTTAGAGAAAACTTAATGAATAGTTAAATGAAAATGTATAATATAAAAATTACTAGTTCGAGTCTCATAAATCTTAAAGCCACAGGTTTACATGATCGTTAATTTTAGAGCCCGTAGGATTAGTCGAGGTGCATGCAAGCTGGTCCGGACATCCATGTTAATTAAAAAAAATTGAATAGTTAAATGAAAATGTATAATATAAAAGTAACTGGTTAGAGTCTCACAAACTTTAAGCCCGCAAGATTACATGGTCGTTAATTTCAGGGGTCGTGGGATTAGTCGAGGTGCACGTAAGCTGGCCCGGACATCTATATTAATAAAAAAAAAAAAATAGTTAAATGAAAATGTATAATATAGAAGTCACCGATTTGAGTCTCACAAATCTTAGGGCCGCAAGTTTATATGGTTGTTAATTTCAGGATCCGTGTGATTAGTTTAGGTGCACGTAAGGTGACCCGAACATCCATATTAATAAAAATATATATATAATATAGAATGGATATAAGTTTCAACCTCTTAAAGAAAGATTAATGAATAATCTTATTGGTATAATTGACAAATATTATTAGTCTTGGTGATGCAAACATTGCAATCTTAATGTTGAATATTATCTGACGGTTGAAAAATACTTTCCTTGAGAAATAAACACTATAGAGGATTAATTTTATCATGATAATAAATGGAGGTTGATTTTCTTAATGTTTTTTTGACCAATTTCCTGCCTGAAGTCTTGATATTTTATAAAGAAATATGTGCGACTCATATGCTAATAATTCTGGTGCCTGAGCACCACACCGGAAACGAACCCACCCACGACAGCATCATCAATCCCTATTAAACAACCCGGCCCCGGTGGCCCCCACCTTAAAATAATTTCAAATGGACAGATAGAAACGGACAACTAACCCTTGGCTGGTGCATCCGCAAACGCCGTTATCCTAGTTGTGTTTCTTAACAAGAAAGGACAAGGACAACTACAAATATATCCTCTACTATATTTTCATTTCACAAGTCAGTCCCCAATCTTTAAGTTTCTTCTTTATTTGGCTAGGCTTTTCAACTCCGTTAAGCATACATTTATTATTCTTGAAGATCAAATTCTTACTCATATCTTTTATTTTTTTATAGCACATTTAAGTTTCACGTCTACTAGGATAGAAATAATATTAATTTTTCTATACGATAATAAAAAAATATTTCATGCGTTAATCGAGGTTAAATATCTTTTTTTAATAATATATAAGATACATCTTCATGTTAGCATTATGCATTCAAATAAATTCAATAATTTTTTTAAAAAAATTTGTAGAGAATTTTAAAGTATTCCAGGAGTAACTACTACACGAGTGAGATAAATAAAAGAGAAAATTAAAAAAAATATATTCTTAAGTCTATATAGAAATATTCCTATCACATTTAATTTAACGGATTCAAATGTTTCTTTCATCATTTATTTATATTAAAATGAAGTACAAGTAATTATAGTTATTTTTAAAACACTTTAAAATTCTCCAGATTTAAATCCAAGATAAAATTATAATGATTTTTCAAATATAATCACTATTACTACATAAAAATTTTAAAATTCATTCTAATAAAAAAATAATATCATGAGCATAACTAGATAATACTCTATACTACATTCAAGTATCCCAAACCCAAGAAACAACAATAATTGAGCCAAAACAAGGAAAAGTCAAAGATCGAGGAGTGACTTGTCAAAAGAATTATAAATTGAGGACTGGTTTTATAGTTAATATTAAAACAGAACCCCACCCGGTCAGGGTCATTTACGCGTAAAAATAATGTAATGAATAAGGAAGGCCGGTGAGAAACTCTCCTTTACAACCATTTTCTACTCATTTTCTTCTCTATATAATACCAAGGCAAACCCTCCTCTCTCCTTCACAACCACATCTCTTGCCTCCCTCCCTCCCTCCCTCCCTCCCTCCCTGTTAGAGGAGAAAGAAAGAGCTCTCTTTCTTGTGTAGTTAAGGTATTATAATTGTTGTTTATTATTATTATGGGGACTGAGGTTGCAAGGCCACAAGATTGCCTGATTGAAAGAATCAGAGTTTCTCCCTGTCGTCGGAGAAATTATTACTATGGAAACGGAAACGTTTCTAACCCTAACGCTTATAGCACTAACAGCTACTGCAACAACAGCAACCCTAGGTTTAACAGAAAATCAACAGCGGTTCGGTTTGAGAGATCGGGCCAGAGAAAGAAACAACCAGAGCCGTCGATTTCAAAGAAACCAGGCACTGTTGATGATCTCAAGATCCCCAGGAACAACAAGGTGATGGAGAAGGTTACGATTTTACGGAGAGGAGAGTCGCTAGACACGAAGATCAAGAGCAGCGAGACTGCGTCCTTGAAGAAGGAACAAGGAAATGGTGGTGATTTTGTTGTTGCTAGCACGGACCGATTGGGTCCGGACCCCAAGGTGGTTTCAAAACAGATCAGGATCGTGGATCTGAGGTCTCCGGTGAATGGAAAGTGTGATATGTACGCCGGATCGGCTTTTGCAGTGTCCCCGGCGCCGAGTTCGCTTCCTTTGCCGTCTTTTTCGAAGAAGAAGCAGGTTTCAATTGATGACTCGGCCACCAGAGATCTAAGGCGTTTGCTTCGACTCGAATGTTGAGACCCGGTTAGCATCTTCGGGTCCGGATTCGGATCATCTCTCTCTCTCTCTCTCTAGCCCCTCTCTGTTTCGTCCTTGTCATGTCTCTCTTGGTTTGTGAAGATCGGATCCTCCCGTGAGTTTTTTAAAAAACGGGAGGCGGACCTGAAAATCAGGGAGAATATGGGGGCGACTTAGCTAAACTTCTGGTAATTAGGGAGTTGTCCAGGGTTGAGAAATGAAAAGGAGGAGGGAATTGGGGGCGAGTGTTGTAATATTGGGGGAGTAGGGGGGTTGTGAAGGAAGAAAATAGTGAAAGTTTGTGGAATGGTGTGAAGTCTTCGTTAGGCCTAAAAAGGAAAGACTTCCCTTCCCCCTACTTATGTATTTTATGTAAAATCAAAATCAAGTTGAAATATACTGTCGGTTACCTTTCGGACATCTTCTTCTGTGTTAATAATAATTTATTTGTAAAAATAATTATTTCCTTGTGTTTTCCACCATCAATAATTAAATTAAGTTTTATGGTTCCTACGAATATCATATTTATTTTAAAACACACACACACACACATATATATATATATATATATATATATATATATATATATATATATTATTTATTAAAATTGATAAGAATATCAATAAAAATATTACTAGGAGCATCTTAAAAATATCTCTTCAGCTTCTTCACTGATGTTTTAGTATGGTGATGGTGATTTTTTTTTAAAATATTTTTTATTTGAAAATGAATTAAAATAGTATTTTTTATAATTTATTTTTAGTATTAGTATATTGAAATTAATATATTAAAATAATTTAAAAATATAAAACAATTAATTTGAAGTCAATAATAATAAAGAAATTTCTCTAATAAGTGAAAACAATGACATTCTTTATTTATTTATTTATTTATATAATTGCTTGGATGTATAATTTTATTTTCTTATAAGACATGAGAAATGATAGCTCATTTATGCCTGTATTCAGTATTTGATTTCGCTCACTCCAAATAGAAAGTTTCCACTTAAATTGACAAATTTTTTAATATATAAAAAAAACCCTATTTTTCTATGATTGTAGGGAACATGGAGAAAGGAAAAGAAAGAGAATGAAATTTCTCATCTTTCATTTTTATCCTCAAGGGTGAAAAAAGAGTACCAGAAGCTATGACAAGGCATGGTGTGGCTGCATGGAGGAGGAAGAGTCTAATCTGTTTGTTTTTATATTTTAAAAATATTTTAAAAAAATTAATTTTTTTAATCTTTTATTTTAAATTAATATTTTTTTATGTTTTTAAATCATTTTAATATACTAATATTAAAAATTATTTTTTAAAAATAAAAAATATTATTTTAATATATTTCTAAATAAAAATACTTTAAAAAATAATTCCACCAACCAAACAACAGGAAGATTTTTCACTATTTTCCTGGATATTATCTGTTTGTGCTCCTTTTATTTGAGTGGAGAGAAGGAGGTGGAGCAGGGGTCCTCCGAAGCATATACGGTGTTGTGTGCCATTGGGCAGATGAGATAGAAATCTCGTCCAGTTTTCGGACTGTGGGCTCCTCCACTTTACAAAAAAAAAAAAAAGGAAAATCCCAAAACAAACGAATTTAGTGAAAATGTGTTTTTTTTTCATATATATATATATATATATATATATATATATATATATATAGAGAGAGAGAGAGAGAGAGAGAGAGAGAGAGAGATCCATCCACTAGAGCTAACGAGCTGGGAGTTTATGGTGGAAAATAAACGAGAAGGCCGAAGTTAGATAGATAGGGCTCATATTGCTTGCATTGAAAGAAATTTTGAAGCAAGGCAAGGGATTAATTAATTAGAAAGGAGAGGGAAATAAAGAGGGTTGGTGGCACGCACCTTTCTCTATAAATTTATTTGACCCTGCATTTCCATACAGTAGAGGGGTCTAGGTTGCATGTGCTCCCTGATATGCATATTGTCCTAGTTAAATACTCTGCGCGATGCTGCGGGTTAATTATTTTTTATATTTTAAAAAAATCAAGATCTAAAAGTGTTAGGTTTTTTTACAAAGTTATACCCAAGAGTTTTAGGTTTGGTTGTAACGCTTGACCCAAAAATAATATTAATAATAACATTAAACTTGGGTTAACCCTTAGTATAAAAGTGTCTGGACTGCAATACCAGATCCAATAGCATTGGACGTGGGTCTGGCTGCAAGGTCATGTCATAAAAGTGTGATAATTAAATACATTAGTTAAAAAGAAAAAAACAAAGAAAAAAACCAACAGGAAGAAAAAAACTAATGAAGAAAAAGAAAAAATATATGAATTAACTGGGTTAACCTTTCAAATCAGGTTAACCCGTCATACCTTGAATTCGCATCGTGAAAGTTTGATAATTAAAAAGAAAGAAACAAATTAATGGGTTAACCCAAAATTAACTGGACTAACTTGTCAAATCAGGCTAGCCTGTCAAATCCGGAATTCGTGTCATGAAAGTTTGATAACTAAATAGAAAAAAATTTAACATTAACAATTTAAATTAAACAAAAAATTTAATTAAAAAAAAAACAAAAGGCATCAGCCTTTTCACTGTGGACTGACTGGACTAACTTGTCAAATCAGGCTAGCCTGTCAAATCCGGAATTCGTGTCATGAAAGTTTGATAACTAAATAGAAAAAAATTTAACATTAAAAATTTAATTAATAAAAAAACAAAAGGCATCAGCCTTTTCACTGTGGACTGCACTGTGCAGTCCACAGTTAAAGGCATAAAAACAACAAAAAAACAAAAAGAAAAACTAAAGGCATCAGTCCAGAACTAAGAAAAAAATTTAATATTAATAAACTAAATTAATTAAATAAAATTAATTAAAAAGAAAAAATAAAAGAAAAAAACCTCTAAGAAGAAAAAAACTAAATAGAAAGAAATTTAATATTAACAAACTAAACTAAACGAAAAAAATTAAAAAGAAAAAAAAGCAAAAAACAATTACAGATTAACTCGTCAAATTAGGTTAACCCATTAAACCCGGGATTTATGTCATGAATGTCTGGTAACTAAATAAAAAAAAGTGAAAATTAACAAACTGAACCAAACAAAAAAAAATTAATTAAAAAGGAAAAAAATCCGGGTTAACTCGTCAAACCATGTTAACCCGTTAAACCCAGGATCTGTGTCATGAAAGTCTGATAACTAAATAAAAAAAATTTAACATTAACAAACTAAATTAAACAAAAACAATTTATAAAAATAAAAAAACAAAAAAAATTGATGGTCAACCCATAATTAACTGGGTTCACCTGTGAAACCAGGTTAACCCGTGAAATCGGAATATGTGTCATGAAAGTTTGATAACTAAATAGAAAAAAAAAATTAGCATTAACAAAGAAAAAAATTAATTAAAAAGCAAAAAAAAAAATTTCTGGGTTAACTTGTTAAACCAGGTTAACCCGTTAAATCCGGAAAACGTGTTATGAAAGTCTCATAACTAAATAAAAAAAATTAATATTAATAAACTAAATTAAATTAAACAAAAAATTTTGTTAAAAGAAAAGAAAAAGAAAGAAGCAAAAAAATAATCCCGTAAGGCATAAAAAAAGCTAAAAAAATGAGACAACTTAAAAAAAAACCTAAAGTATCAGTGTTTTGCTGTGGACTGCACTATGCAGTCTACAATAAAACACTAATCCCTTTTAGTATATGTTATAATTAATTAAAAAGAAAAAAAGCAAAAAAATATTTCAGGTTAACTCGTCAAACCTGGGATCCGTGTCATGAAAATCTGATAACTAAATAAAAAAATTAACATTAACAAAATAAATTAAAAAAAAACTCATTAAAAAAAAACACAGAAAAAAGCAAAAAAAAAAACTCATAAAGGCTAGAAAACAAAAAAAAAACAGAAAAAAACAAAGAAAAAACAGAAGAACAAAAAAGAACAAAAAAAAGAAGAAGACAGCTCAACGTTTCACTATGGATTTGCACAGTGAAGTACTGAGCAATTTTAGTTTATTGTCAATTAACAAACTAAACTAAACGAAAAATAATTAATTAAAAAGAAAAAAAATTTTGGGTTAACTCGCCACACCAGGTTAACTCGTTAAACCCGGGATCCGTGTCATGAAAGTTTGATAACTAGATAAAAAAATTAACATTAACAAACTAAATTAAATAAAAAAATTATTAAAAGAAAAAAAAATGATGGCCCGTGAAACCTGAAATATGTGCCATGAAAGTCTAATAACTAAATAGAAAGAAATTTAACATTATCAAACTAAAGTAAACGAAAAAAATTAATTAAAAAGAAAAAAAAGCAAAAAAAAAATTCTGGGTTAACTCGTCAAACCATGTTAACCTGTTAAACCCGGGATTCATGTCATGAAAATCTGATAACTGAATAAAAAAAATTTAACATTAACAAAAAAAAATTATTAAAACAAAAAAAAAACCCTAAAAGTGTAAAAAAAACAAAAAAAAAAACCGTCATGAAAGTCTAATAACTAAATAGAAAGAAATTTAACATTAACAAACTAAAGTAAACGAAAAAAATTAATTAAAAAGAAAAAAAAGCAAAAAAAAAAATTCTGGGTTAACTCGTCAAACCATGTTAACCTATTAAACCCGGGATCCGTGTCATGAAAGTCTGATAACTGAATAAAAAAATTTAACATTAATAAAATAAAAAAATTATTAAAACAAAAAAAACAAAAAAAAGCAAAAACCTAAAAGTGTAAAAAAAACGAAAAAAAAACCAGCTCATCTTTTTATAAATAGAAAGAAATTTAACATTAACAAAATAAAGTAAACATAAAAAATTAATTAAAAAGAAAAAAAAATCTAGGTTAACTCGTCAAACCATGTTAACCTATTAAACCCGGAATCCGTGTTATGAAAGTCTGATAACTGAATAAAAAAAATTTAACATTAAAAAAAACCTAAAAGTGTAAAAAAAAAAAAAAACAGCTCATAAAACTCTAAAAACGTTAAAAAAAAGCTCATCTTTTACTGTGAACTGCACTGTGCAGTCTATAGGAAAAGACTGAGCTCTTTTAGTTATATCTTAATATTTTAGTTTATCTTCTAGAAATGTAATATAAATATAAATATATTACATTATATGCATTAATATATTGATATTCCTTAACATTACAAAAAATAAAAACAAACGCATATTACTATAGATTGGAATAATAGAAAGATGAAATTATCATTGCCAACAAAACTTGTTAAGCGTGCGGTTAGGGGCATGATTGTCTTTTACATGAGATATATTTGACATTAAAGGAATGATCGGGGACAAAATAGCTTGTTCAAGTTTTTTTGCTACAGTTTAAATATTGATTTGTCCTTCAGGATATAAAATTTTAACCTTTGGGTTGAGGCTTCTTTTATCTTTTCAAAAAAAATGTGAAACATTGAAGTTACAGCCATGGCCCTAGGGGAAAAAATACGCATGAGTTGAGGGGTTTCTCTATCCTTTTCTTTTATTAAAACAGTGCATACATGAAATTATCATTGGGTTTTTTTTAAAAAAAAAAGACAGCATATAGGGGTGTTTTAGTCATTTCCATATGATTTTATTGTAAATATTAGGTCAGGTCAGGGGTAATTGGGTATTTGTATATATATAAATTATTATTTATATTTAGAAATGGCTGGCGCGTGCTGAGCACCCGCCAGCAGATGGGCGCTGTCCATGGCCTTTAGGTGGAGCGTACGATGTTAAAACAAAACTGAATGCTGCCTTTCAAGGCGACGTTCGATGCGCCTTGCCACCCCAAGTACAGTGGCTAGGTGCGTGTGCCGAGGCAGATCACAAAGGAGCTGCGACTGGGGGTTTTTCCCTCCCTCCCCTCTTTTCTCCTAGAAAATTGTGTTGCCCATTGAAAAAAAAAAAAAACAAGAAGGTTTGGATATTTGTCCTTCAATTGTCTATTGAGTTAATTGTTTTTCAATTTCATCTCTTCACAATTGATTTTTGTATCAAATTTAATTCTCATTGTTTTAATTATAGTGTACCTGGTCTTGAATTATTTACCAAGTTTTTTTTTTCAATTTCATCTCTTTGTACTTGGTTTCTATATTAGATTGGGTACTCATTTTTTTAATTGTGATGTATTTGATCTTGAATCCTTTATTGAAATGATTTGTCTTTGAATTTCATCCTTTGACATTTTATTTTTATATCAAATATGGTCTTTATTTTTTTTATTGTTATTTTTAGTTGTTTTTATCCTTTACTGGATTGAAATTGTTTTTCAATTTGTTTTATTTTATTTTTGTTTCAAATTTAATTCACTTCCTTTTTAAATCTATATTTTTTAAATCATTTTTTTAATTGTTTTTCAGGTTCATCCTTAATTATTTTGGTTGGTAATGAGTTTTACATTGTTATTTTTTAAGATTTGATTTTTAAGTTGTGACCCGGTCTCATGATTCATATATATTACAAAATTCTAAAAGATATTCTTGAGAAGGTAATTAATTATAGCAACCAAAATATTCTCCAACATACAACTGTATCAACTCTCTTTTTTCTTGAGAAGGTAATTAAGCATAGCAAGTGATTAATTAAATTTACGCATCAATTTCATACAGAATATTCTCCAAGAAATCCTTGGAATACTAAAGAAAAACGAACTACAAACTACATATTATAAATGTCACCGTCATCACTAAATGTTTCCAACACGTTTGATGAAAAATTTAGTTAGAGATCATTTGTTGGTATACCAAAAAAAATAATATTTTAAGCTTTGCTAAATATTTACTATGATTTATGTTTTGTTCTTGATCTTAGTTAGCAATGTGTAGTTCGTTTCCAAATATTTGTTGACGATCCAGAATCTGTGTGAGAGCAACTTTTACGTTTTTTGAGCTTCTAAAATAGAACAAAATCCAATGCTTCAAGGTTTGGATTTGTAAGAGATGGCGCCACCCTTTCGAAGAGTAAAAGCAAGACTCATTTTCTTTTGCTGCACACGTACCATTGATTTTACGTAGAAGCAATACTCTCTCATGCTCAGCTCTCTAATATTCTAATCTACACAAATATTCCTGTACGATAGATATCCCAGTGTCTAGCTAGCTATATATACTTGCAAGGTGTGTTTCAAGAATCATCAGCAAAAAGATTAAGCACAAAACAGCAAGCACATAGCTAGATAGACAAATGGCCACTAAAACCAGAGAAAGCTCCATCCAGGACAAGACGTTTTCAGGAGTTGGAAACCTCATAAAGCTCCTCCCAACAGGAACAGTTTTTATGTTCCAATTCCTTAACCCTGTCTTGACCAACAACGGCCAATGCCACACCGTTAACAAGTACCTGAGTGGCATTCTCATGGGCCTCTGTGGCTTCTCTTGCTGTTTCTCTTGCTTCACCGACAGTTACAGGGGCAGTGATGGCTCGACTCACTATGGAATTGCAACCATGAAAGGGCTTTGGCCATCTTCAGATTCTGCTGGGTCGTCCGTGGACTTGTCAAGTTACAAGCTTCGAGTTGGCGACTTCGCTCATGCTTTCTTTTCCTTGATCGTGTTTTCTGTGTTGTCCCTGTTGGATAGCAACACAGTCAAGTGCTTTTATCCTTCTTTCGAGTCCACTGAGAAGGTGTTGCTCATGGTGTTGCCTCCTGCCATTGGTGCAGTTTCGGGTACCGTGTTCATGCTGTTCCCTAACAAGCGCCATGGAATTGGATACCCTTCAAGTGATTCTTCACAGGATTCTTAGCGATGATGAATACATCTATACTATAAACAAATAGGTTGCAAAAGTCTTGAAGAAATTGGTTCCTGATTTGCAGCTCTGTACCCTGAGAATGCATCTTCGTCTTTGAATTTGTATGATTGTTTAAGAATAGAAGATCAGGGAGGAATGGATATATCATTTCCCTTCAATATGTATAATAAGTTTGTATTTTGTCACAATAAGAGGTTATGCGAATTGTCTTAATTCCATTTGTAAATTTGAAGCTGAAGACTAGTTCAGCTCAACTTCGCCTAAGCAGGACTAATCAATCAATCCTTCCGTGTATGATTGTTTAAGATTCAATTCGTGTTTGGTAATGAAATCCAAAGTAAAATATATTAAAATAATATTTATTTTTTTATTTTTTATTTTTATTTTTGATATTAACATGTTAAAACCATTGAAAAACATCTAAAAATATTAATTTAATATTTTTTCAATTAAAAAACAATTTAAAAAACATATTTAACCACACAATAAGTAAATGAAAAGCAACTTATTATCTAGATATCACATGTTCTCTTTGCCTTGTATTCTCTTATCATGCACTAGTAATAGGGTTGCTTTATTATTCTCCTTTATCACTAGACTTGCATTATCTTTAACCTTCTTGGTTAGACTTCAGCAATCCCTGGCATAATGATCTCTCTTTGGAAAATTATAGCATTTAACTTTCGATTTGTCAAACCTGGATTTTAGATCCTCTTCCAAATCTATCTCTTCCTCCTCTTTTGCTTTGTCCACATCCTCTACCCCTTTGAGAATATCCAGAACCATCTTACTTTGAAAAAAGTGTTTGTGCACCCATATCCTTTTGAATTTCGCTGACTCTTTCCTTATAGACTTGTAATTTTCCTATGAAACCTTGGATTGAAAGAACATACATATTTTGCGACTCCTCTATCAAGACTACCACATAATGGAACTTCTTTTACAGCGAATGTAGAATCTTATCTACCACACGTGTCTCTTTCATCTTCTCCTCATATCTCTTCATTTGATTGTATATAACCAATACTCTTGCAAAGTATTCTAAAATATTCTCTGATTCAAGCATATATAATTTTTCAAGACATCACATAACTTTTATAGACGTACTTTTCTCACATTATCAGCTCATTGGTTTGATTCTTGCAAGACTTTCCATGCTTGTTTGGTTGTGGTTGCATTAGCCACTATCTCAAAAGTGGCATCATCGAGACATTGGTGGATAATTGTTAGTGCTTATTGATCCTTCCTTTGTGCCTTTTTCGATCACAACTTTTTTGTTGGACTGAAGTCAATGTTTCTCCATCTATAAGCTCTTCAAGCCTTTTCAACCGTCTCTTATACATCTTGAAAACCTAGCTAAAATTTTACTCGAATACACCAAGTTTCGTAGTTGTCCTTTATCAACTTAAGACATTGAAGTGTGAAGTTTGGACCGACCATGTTAACTAAACAAACCTAAGGTTTGATACCATTTGTTAGAAGAAAGATAGGTGTGGTATAAGATAAAAAACAATAATGCAATGTCAAAAACTTAAGAACAAGAAGAAGATTGAGAGGAAGATATATTTTTATTAAGTGTTTCTCTTTAAACTATCTTAGATATTCTGTCTCTTTTTGTACTCCTTAATAATGCTGAATTACAAACTATTTTTGGGCATAAAGTCCTAAATAATCAAGGAATTAAACTAATACAAGAAAATTTTAATATGAAGAGGAAATGTATTCTTCCAATTGAATCGGTCCACCGTTTCTCAACTGGTCGATCAATTTATTTAATCCAACCGGTTACTCAGTCTCAACCGGTTGACCTGTTTCCAACCAGTCGATCAATTCAACTAATTTTTAGAAATCAGTTTACTTTTAGCACATCCCACGTCATACACATCCCTCTTATTCAAGTAAATGTCATTCTTCTCTAAAAAAGTTTGAGATTGACTTTATAATTAGAGAGATCAACCGAATTATCACCCTCTATTTGAACTTGTGAGTGTAGTTCACCCATTAGGATCAACTATACCAGCCCAGTTCAGCTTGTGTAAAGGAAGAATGCTAGGAAATGGGAAAAAGTCATTATTTTGGATAGTCTAAGTATGTGTTTGACATTGTGGTAGCTTTTACGGTTGCGATTTGAAAAAAATAGATTTAAGATCATTTTTAGTTGTTGTTGGTTGGGTTAAAATATGTGTTTGGTTAAAAATACAGTTGAAATTGTTGTTAAATAAAAAGCAATTTAAAGGAATTTGGTTAAAAGTGTTGTTAATAATAAAATTACTAAAAAAACATGTAGTGATTTTTTAGTCTTGAATTACATTATTATGCACTAGATTATTAATATGTCATTAACACAACAATGCGATATTAAGATTCTATTTTTATTTTTCTATTAAACTAGCTACATTCTCATCATGAACACGATCCATTCGAGAAGATCTCTGATATCCATTGCTTTGCTAGCCTGTAACGACGTCAGTTAAAAAATCTTCTCTTCTCTAGAGCTAATATTTGAGTTATTAGAGACTTGAAACTTGGTTGGCTGTGTTAATGCAAAATAAAAGAAATAAATAACGTTGATATGCTCAAGGTATTGTTAATTTTTGTTAGTTATCGAAAAAAAAAATGCAAGAATTACTTTGAATTTTTTTAAAACAAATATTATCTGTCGCACCCGACATCGCGGCAGCCTTAAAAATTTAAAGGTTTAAATAAAAAGAACGGATTTCTAGCATCCTGTTCTTTGATGGGGGAATGGTCTTGTTTAAGGAGTCGTCACCTAGTATTATGGTCACTAGGAACCCTAACTGGTCAACAGAGATTCTATGGTATGGGACTGGTTACGCAAAAGGGAAGATACTATCACCCCTTAAACGTCCTGCCTGAGGCAGGCTGCATTGCTGGTTTTGTCATAAATTGCTAACATTTTGTCGGTTTATGCTATAATGGTTTGCGTGTAATATTCCTAACTCTGGCGCCAGTAAATATTTAACTACGGATATTTCCAACTCTGACGTTGGTAAATATTACGCAGCTATAAAAATAAAATAAATCTAAATCAATTTTTTTTTTATTCCTGACTCTGACGTCAGTGAATAAACAAATCAAATAAATTTATTTTTTACGCATACACATTTTTTATGTAACTAAATAAAAGTAAAATACAATAAAATAAAATAAATTTACATCAGTATCTTTATTCCTGACTCTGGCGTCAGTGAATAAACCAATAAATTTATTTTATTTTATTTTTGCATGCATATTTTTTTATTTTTATGTAATTTAAATAAAATACAATGAAATAAATTTGAATCAATATTTTTATTCTGACTCTAGCGTCAATGAATAAAAATAATAAATTCATATTTATTATTTTTTATTTATACATACACACATTTTTTTTTAAATAAAATAAAATACAATAAATAAAAAATAATATAAATTTAAACTGGTATTTTTATTCCGGACTCTAGCGTCAGTGAATAAACAGATAAATTTATATTATTTTTATTCATGCATACACATCTTATTTTTTTATTTTTTTTACCTTTTTTATTTTCCTAATATTTATTTTTTTATTTTTTATTCTTTTATTTTTTGGGCTGGGCTCAGCTCAGCCCACATGGGCTAGGCTGGACCCAGCCAGCCCGGCCCGGCCCCGTCACTGGCCCAAGCCAGTGACCCGGCTGGGCTGCAGGCACGCGTGGTTCAAGCCACGCGTGCGCTGCACAGGGCGAAGGTAATTAAATTACCTTCGCCCCGTGCTCTTCTCCTACA
>Ga0325411_1000359_pt1 | contig 46529 bp, 15 predicted proteins | sample PopdelMetagenome_13_FD_206181 | JGI IMG/M metagenome (GOLD analysis project Ga0325411, IMG submission 206181) | Populus deltoides microbial communities from Bellville, Georgia, United States - Xylem-PdIQD-R4 | ecosystem: Host-associated > Plants > Phyllosphere > Stem > Wood/Secondary xylem...
TTTAAGATTTACTTTGAATTCTGTTTTAGGATGCATGAATATATAGCTAAAATTTAAATTTGCCATATATATAAACTTATAATGAACGCGAAACAATTAATTTATCGTCGAATTTGAGTATTACCACAAAATTAATATAGTTGTATTATTTAATATATTAGTTGCATTAGTTCTTTTATTTATCTCTCTCTCTGGTTCATGAATCACTAATTAACTCATTCTCTTGTGAGGGGATTAATTCCTTCTTGTTAAAATAAATAGGCATACTCCAAAAACAGCACTTTCTTCGTCATTTAAGAATTTGTTTTTAATTCTATGTATTTGTTTTCAAAGATCTAGAATGAATAATACAAGAAGATCTATCATAAGATCTTGGTTGTATTTTGTGTTTTATATCGTAGGGTTTAATTTAAATAATAAATGAAGATCTAATTATAATAGGGTCTATAATTAATGATTTTTTTAAATAAATTATTTTAATGTATTTTCAATTAAAAAACACTTTAAAAAACAACTATAACTGTTTTTTTAATTAACACCTCCTTACAATTTTTTTTATTTAAATCCTGGCATCTAAAAGTCTATTGGACTCGGTTAAACCAGTTAAGCTTGGCTTATTAAAAAATAAAATATAATATGTTTTATTCACAGGGCTCAATCTCAAGAAAAACTACTTGACCCCCTACTTTGTTATCTTTCTGAAGCAGGGCAGTTCGTTGAATATTATGTATGAAATTAATTATTATCTGAAAAAATACTTAAAACAGAATTCCTTATGTGATAGGATTTGTTATTTAATGCAATCCTATGTGCAATAAACAGTAGGGTTTCGGTGGTATAGAATTCTGGCTTTAGCCTAAGAGTAAGAGAAGAGTCTTGTTTTTGAGACTTTTTTTCTTATCCTCGTCATGGAGACTTACCCTTCTTTCTTTATGGTTTTAAACCCCTTTGTGTGTGTGCGCGTTAGTCTGTTTCCCCTTGCTCCTTTTATGTGAACCTGTTTTGTCTTCTTCCATGTCATGTTGATCAGTCGGTCTAGTTTAATAGTTCGGAGTTAATTCATGTGGAGGATCCTGAAAGTTTGTAAAACATGTGATAGAAAACTGATGAATCAATTAGCGTTTATGAGTCAATTTTTGTCTACATGCATTCTCTTCTTGCGTTGTTTTTGTGTATTACTAGATATGACTGATATCTGAGTTTCAAGTCTTAGCATTATCTGCACAGTTAACCCTAATAACAGCTTCCTTCTTCTTCTTCTTTCCCTCAGATTTGGAGGGGAGTCCTGCTTTGGCTGTGTGTATTCTCGAAAGAGGCTGCAATGGCAGGTCAAGGTAGCGAGTCTAATGCCTACCCAGGAAAGTTTTATTTCGGCTGTGGTCCCAATGCCATAAATCATCTGTGCAATCAGAATGTAGATTCGGATGATCTTTCGTTGGAAGAAATGCAATCTGATCAGATGAACACTGCCTCTTCAGCTAATGTGAACCTGCGCGATAGTCAGCTCGCCAATGGACCGTCAGCTGCACTGGCGGCTAATTCAAGTGCTCTCCCTCACAACATAGACTTGAATGCTGCATATCAAGGCAATGACATCGGTGACAGTCAGGAAATAGGAGGATCGGACACTGACAAAAATGCGCCTGCAAGTGATTCATCTAATTCTAATACAAATATGATCTCTTCTGGAATTGCCGGGTATGTGTTGGACGAAGACGAGGGTGGAGAAGATTCTGCCTCAGGTGGTAGGCGTATATCCTGCAAAAGAAGAGCTCCTGAAGATGCTGGACAACTGTCTCTGGGTGAAAGCTCGAGATCAGTGAAGCAAGGAGATAGTTTTCAACAGCCAGCTGTTATTAATCAAGAAAATGCTCCTGGAAGATCCGCCGTGAATAATCACCCAAATGCTGGTTATCCAGGACAGCTTGGAGATAGACTTGTGGTTGGTGTCGGAGCACCTCCTGCCCTTTGTCAACCTTCAAGTGCTGCCGGAAGTGGACTTGGAACTGAAGCTGGAACAAGTTCTGAAATGCACCAGAATTCAACTATGGTTAGACAAGCTGAGAACTCCCAGCGAAATATCCGTTTGAGAAGTTCTGAAAGTCAATCAGATTCTTTGCCTGATAACCTGTCTGCTTGGACCACAGGGAATCCTCATGTGCAATCACCTGGCCAACTACCTGTGTTTTATCAATTCAATCACCTTCCAAGTTCAAACACAGCTGCAGAAGCGGGAATGGTTAGTGTAACTTCTCCAATACAGCCTTTTATGGGCACTCCCAATTCTTCGCAGACACTACAGATCTTCCAGTGGAATGATGTCACCAGGGCAACAACCGGTGAGCCATCTACTTCCTCTATGAATGGAGGCAATGCCTTGCATCAGGATCTGAACTTGATGAATGATCCGAAGAATGGAACGCTTCCTCCTGAATTTCAAAGGGAAAATTTGCCGAATATGTCAGCAAACCTTCACTTTGCAAATGGGAGAGATTTTCCAGGAAACATACCTCCCATTCCCCAAAATGGCTCAAGTTCACACCAACCATCTGCTCCCACTTGGTTTCCCCAACGCAACATGTTAGAACACTATCCTGGCAGAATGCCTGACGTTGCCAATCGCACTGAGCCTCGGGGACCAGTTTGTTACAGGCCATTTCATTTGGGTGCTTCACCTGCTGCAGAAGAGAGGGAATTATCAGAGGGGAGTGGTAATATAAGGCCTTCTCAGATGCCACTTGGGCAAGGCTTGGCAATGACCGCCAACACAGAAACTGCCACTCGTGAAATGACACTCTGGGCTTTGATTTCTGTTCAGAGGAGAAACAGACTGGCAACTGAGGTATGCTTAGAAGATTATTTCCTTCTTAAACTTTACTGCTTTCATTCATGAGGTTTGTGTCAATGTCTGCCTTTTAAAGAGACTAAAAGACTGTACATTAGTTTTTGAGACCTCGAGATAGTTATGATCTGTTTTAGTTTTTAATTATTTATGCATCACGTTAGAAGAAACTAAATTCTCTTGGCCATCACCATGTACAATTTGTTTTAGCCTTATTAGGAAATATAAAACAAGAAGATAGTTCAAAGCTTTTAGTTGGTGGTATTCATCCCTGGCCAATTTGGATTTTATCCATTTATGCTTTAGCTATGACCTCCTGATTAGTTCCATTCTGTATTAGAAATGTGTCCTAAAACATGAAAGCTTTTCTATTTGGAGCCTTGATGAGAACTGGGGTGTTTCCGTGCACTGAAACTTGTGTAGTTCTGACAGAAATGATAAAAATATATCTACTTACATTATCATTTAAGTCTATTGGGATGGAAATGAGCACAGTCAACAGTCTAGATTGAGCATTGGAAGGTTTTCAAAGATAAAATGGGATGTATGGTTTTAGGAAATTGAAACGAAGTCCATTTATCTTGCTACCTATTCTGCTATACAGGTTAGATGAATTACATAATAATAGAAAACTTGGTCAGATGTTCTTAAGTTCCCTTGTTTTCGGATTTAACAGGTTCGAAATGCTCTGACACTTGTGCTCAGGAGGGGTTCATTACAGCATGGGGTACGGATTCTAGCTGAATCTTGTGGTTGCCTTTATGTCATACATGCCACTTTCCTCTTGTTTTTATCAAAGAACATCCAAAAAGATTTGTAACGATATATTTGAAAAGTTCTTGTTGAAAAGATCAAGTAGCTCTACTTAAATTCGATTCAAATGGAAAGAACAATAGTTGAGCCTTTTCCTTTTATTTTTGATTCCGTAGAGAATCTGCTCATGCTTTTGACCATTGATGGTATGCCAGGATGTTATGTTAATTGACCGTTCAGCTTTCTTCGGTGACTCTGATGACGACGAGCCTGATGAACATGAAGATATGCGTCTTGATGTGGACAATATGTCCTATGAGGTAAGAATTCTTTAAAAAAAAAAAAAAATTAAGCCATTCATGGATTCTTTTTTGAAGTGTTTTCTTCGTTTAAGATAACTTCGCATCCACTCATTTTTTACTACTACGTTTTTAAAAATGCTTCTGTGATTTAGCAACTGCTGGCTCTGGAGGAGCGAATGGGGAATGTTTCCACTGGATTAAGTGAGAATGCTATTGTGGCAAATCTGAAGCGGTGGAAGTATCAAACAGTTGCAGGAGGATCTAGCAGTGAAGATGAACCATGCTGCATCTGTCAGGTAAGAGCTGCTTGATTCTTGTACCTCCTACACCATGAATAATCTGTAGAACAGAACATATGCCAGTGTGGTCATGATTAATTTGCAAGTATCAATAGTTTCACTTCTCCGAGTTATTTTACTGTGCTTTGGTGATTCTCTCAGAGTATGCTTATGCAAAACAGGTTAACTTCGTGGAAAATATGTAATACTGTTTTTATAGTTTTTCGTTGGAAATTTTCTTAAAATAGAAATTCAATTTCTCAGAAGGGAAAAACAAAACATTTTCTGTAGTCTTGTACTGTCTAGGAGGTTTTTCACGAGTGAACACGCTCTTAGATTTTCTGGAGGTGAGGTATTTGCTCATCGCTATTTACTGGTACGTACATTACATTTTTTGTGTTATTTTTTTGGTAAAATCCTGTATGCTCTATTCCTTCGCCCAACATTTTACAGGAGGAATATGCTGATGAAGATGATCTGGGGAAGCTGAAATGTGGGCATGACTTTCACTTCAACTGCATTAGGGAGTGGCTCGTTCAGAAGAATAATTGCCCCATCTGCAAAAAGCCAGCCGTGGATGTTTGAGATCGCCAGTCTCGGCTGTGGACAACCGTCCTTGCCCATGGACGATTGTTCTCACTCATTCGCTGACATCATCTTCCTTTTCTTATAGAACAGTTATCAATAACTGCAACAAGCAGGCTCATGAGATGCCCAGTGACTCATGCTTTACTCTTGTTGTATTTTATTTGAGTTCATCGTACATGTTCCTCAGGCCTGGTCCTCAGACCTGAGTTGACAGGGTAAGACACACTCCTGATGCAAGAAGGTGCAGTATATCATCCGATTTTCAAAGTGTCTCATTTCCAATTCGATTAGCTGCTTGTTCATGGATGCTGGAAGCAGCGTTTTGAGACCTTCATTTTGCATATCAGGTTATAGATACACTAATGGAACTCAGACATGAAGAACTGAGCATCGCTATGGCTCCATTTTGACAGTTTTAAAGTTCGCAGATTCAAATACTGGAATGAAAACATTAATTTAAACTGTTTCTCAATGAGCTTGTAGCTCAGCAGCTCAAGGAGCTCTGACATACTATCTTTTTTAAGGTCTCATCAAATTTGAACCTTTTCTTTAGTTAAAAAAAAAATAAAAATATCCGTTAAATACTTATTAAAATTAAATAATTTAGGCAAAATTCCTGAATTTAACTTTTTGTTAGCGTAAATTATTTATTTCTACCCTTGTGTTTTTAATTTGGTCAATTAACCATTACGTTCTTTAAATTTATTGAATTAAGCCCTCTCTAAATTTGTCTAATTAATACAATAGCTAACTTCCTCGAAGTCTCAGTTATATATATATATATATATATATATATATATATAAGGCATTATTATATACTTTTCATTCATGAGATGATGATCTTTTTGTAATCCGTTAGCTATAAATTAAACTAGATATCACAATGATTTAGTTTATATATCATACAATGGAATCTAATGAAGTTAATTAATCTTGCAATAAAATTTAATAAGAAACTTAGCATGCACTAGATTTGTAGCTTGCACTCCATCGCTGATCGGGCAAAATTTTTTTCATCCTAAAAAAGAAGCTAAGAAATTTTTTTTTGAGACCCGAGTCATTAGTTTAATTGGTAAGTTAAACAATACGATTACAAAAATACAACAACAAATAAATAGACAGAAAAAAATGACAATGAAAAAAAGGTATCTAAGCCTACCTGAATTCCTTAGGTAAATCTAGTTAACTTGCAAACTTCACAATCATAGACATGAGATTAAGATAATATCATAGAAAATAAAACGTAGAAAAAAAAGTTTGAAAATCAATTCCTAATAAATCAAATGAGAATATGATAACTCTAAAAAAAAAAGATGAAGCTCAGTCTCTAGCAAATAAAATCTTAAAGGACAAAAATTAAGATAAAAAATATAATTTTAAAAAAGTAAAAAAAAAAAAAAACTTGATCTGTGGCTACCCAGGTCAAGATGTAAAATCTTTAACCCATTTGTGACACCAGGGTATCCCCTTATGAAAGAAAAATAAATAAAATTATTAAGCTCAATTATCGAACAATGTAATGTTAAAGGATAAAAATAAAAATAAAATAAATAAGTAATGGTAAAAATATATCAATTTAGGTTAACCTGTAAATCCCGTGACTATGAGCATAAGATTGAGATACCCCAATAGAAAGCAAAGAGAAAACAAATTACAAAGACCAATTTCTAATAAATCAAATGTTGAGGGAAAAAACTGAAATAATTCAATTTAAAATTAGGACCCTAAAAAAATCAAATCCATATTAACCTTTGAAACCGATGACTTTGATCATGAACTTGAGACTGACCTCATGCAACAAAAAACAATGAGTCAACATAGATTAACTTGCAAACCCGGTGACTATATAAACATATGATTGAGATAACCCAATAGAAAAAAAATGAAAAAAAAGGTAGGAAGAAAAATTTCAAATAAATTAAATGTTGAATTATGAAATTTAAATAAATCAAATTAAAATATGTATCTAAAAAAAATCAACCCACGTTAATCTTTGAAACTTGTGACTTTAGTCATAAACTACAAACGAATTCCATAGAAGGCAAGCTGTAAAAAATAATAAAGCAAAACTCTAGAAAAATGTAAATAATAATAATAATAAAAAACATCTTAAAAAATAGAAAAACAAATAAGCCAACAGAGACAAATTTCCTAAATCTAGTCTAATCTCTAAAACTCGCAACCTATGAAATCCTTGAACTTGGTTCAATCAATAATCTTAACTCTCAACCAATTTAATTTTGAAGGATGAAATCAATTTAAAAAACTTACCAAATAAAAAAAGATAGCAATATAAATGAGGATTAAATTTGATAGGAAAAAAAAAACTCAAGAAGGATTAAATTGTTAAAAAAAACTAAAAAAATAATCCAAAATAAAATAAAATAAATAGTAGTCAAAAGAATTGGGGTGAAATTAAAAAAATATATAATTTTATAGCTTATTAAAAATAAAAAAATAGTGATCAAAATAATAGGGACCAAATCTAAATGATTAAAAAATAAAACGGGATGAAATTGAAAAACATTAGTGATTTCATGACTTATTCAAAATAAATAAAAATAACAATAAAAAGAATATAGTCCAAATATGAAGGGGAAAAAATGGGTTGATCTGAAATTTTGAATGAGCTAGTGTTGAAATAGAAAAAAGAAAAATAAGAAACGATTGTCAATGCCAAACCCGATGTGCACATGGGGCACATGCTGCCCCATCATGTAGGAGGCACCGAGACTTTTCAAATGTCTCCGTGGAAAGTGATGTTTGGTGGCTAGATGGCCCTGCATGTGCTGCCTAAACAGCGCGAGGGACGTCTTTGCTCTACGAGTGTATTTTTTTATAATAATATGTAATACATGTAAGTTACAATAAAGCCACTAAATAGCCTTCAAATCTACAATAAAACCAGTGTGTGTAAAAGCCCTTGTGAGAATTGATTTTTTTTTAAAGGCATCAAAGTACTTATGCTATTTTAAAAAAAATTAAAAAGATCAAAATGCTCCAAAATAAATAGCATTATAGTTTTTTATTCTAATCAAACCCCATACAATGTGTAAAAGACAATTATATCATGGTGAAAAGACCACCTAGTTCAAAGGTTTTTTTTTAATTAGAGACAATTTCATCATTTTACTATTCTAATGAATAGTGAAATGTATTTTAGGCTACAATAACATATCCTTTTCTTTTAGTGGTTTTTTTTTAATTATAGGTTTCCTAACTTGATTTTTAACACTCCCACTGAAAAAAATATCTTTAAAATTATTATTTTTTAAAAAATCATTTAAAAGAAATTTACTGTGAAAAATGTTTTAAGAATAAAATTTTAAAAAAAAAGTTTTAAAAAATCAAATGCATTTTTAGGTTACAATTACGCAAGAATTTAATTTATAGGCCATAAATAAACAATGCAAAATGAATCAAGGGTTTAATTAAAGATAAATTAAAAAAAAAGGGTTGAAAGTGGTCACAATTGAGATAATTAAAAGACCAATGATCAAAATAGAAAATATGACAAAGTTTAAAAGTCCAATCCATTCAATTAGAGGCCTGATTGAAGATAAAAACTTGAATTTAAGGTATAATTTGTTAAAATTGCACAAATTGGATGGAAAAGGACAAAAAAAAAAGCTAATATTGAGGATGAAATCATAGAAGATTAGGGACAAAATTGGAATAAATTCGAAGTCAAAAGAGCAACTGGGAGCATAAGGGAGAATTCTTGAAACCAAGGATTATAACTAAAAAAAATCGAAATTCAAGGACCCAAATGAAATTAACCAAAAGACGCTGTTCCAGTTAAAATAAAAAATCCTAATTTAACTGAGTGGCTGAATGACGCGTCGTTTTGTTTGTCCTTCAAAGCCATGTTTCTGCAAATGGAATGTCAGCTTGCCCCGAGGGAGAAAATTTAGCCCTCTCTCTCCTCTTTGTTTTGCCTCCCATCAAGACAAACAACACACTCCACCTTCCCCATGCCATACCACCTGTGACTCCAAGCCAAAAACCTGTGTTTTTGCAGACCCTAAATCGCTGCCAAATCATGCTAAAACCTCTACCCAGCAAGCTTCTTTCACGGTCTTAGCCTAGTACAAGCTCAGCTGGATTTGGTTGAAGATGGAGATCATCTTGGGGGGTCTCAGTGATTGTGATTTTCTCAAGAAGGGAGAGCCTGGAATGTTTCCAAGTCTCTATATATAGTGCTTAAAAGGAAAAGAAAAAAAAGAGAAAGGAACAAACTAGAATAAAGAAAAAGAAGAGAGAGAATACAGGAGTGAATGGAAGTTGAGAATAGCTTTGGAAGATGGCTCATAGTCTTCATAAGAGACGCTAATCATAGAAAAGGCCGGTTGTCCTAAAGTTACCTGTTTTTCCAAGTCTTCAGTCTCACAAAAGGGATGGATTCAGTGGTCTTTTTAGGCTGGAAAAGACATAAAACAACAGTGACAATTACAGGTATGATTTGTAGAATCTCTTCTTTATCATGATATATTTATTGTTTTAATATGGTTGCTAAAAGCTTTGAATTATACTGAAATCTGGATATATCACTCTCTCTCTTCTTAAACATGAAAATAATAAGTTTTTTTTAGTTTCTAACTTTGAGGTTGAGGTGATAATCTGGCCAAGCTTTCTTCTTAAGAATCAGGCCCTGAGTCCTTGTAGGAATCTCGTCATTCTCTTTTTCAGCGTTACATCTGCTAGGCTCTTAAACCTACAGGATATACCAGTGTCATGAAAAGGGTTGGTGATGACTATTACATAATATTCTCGTTGCCAACTTGGATATTTATGAAATTCCAGTTCCAATAATATACCTTACATTAGCTTAGGCAAACGTATATACTTCTTGTCCTTTGCTCCTTGTGTTATGGATTCATACGACAGTACTCCTCACTTGATGTGAGTGAGAGAAGTTCAGCAAGAAAAAATATATAACATGGATATGATCTCATGTTCTTTGCCCCCTCAGCTTTGTTTTGAACCAGTTTGGCTATGTTTATCATGGAAGGGTTCTGGTATACAGTCTCAGTCCTTGAAGGATTTTGAGGGTATGTTCGGTCATTAACACCAAAGATGCATCAAAGACAATGTAAAACATAGCTGGGTTTGGGGTTTTCTGTTTCGAGGACTTCGTGTCCTTGTCTTGTTCTTTGTTTTCTTGTCCCCTTGCTTGTTCACCAACAGAAAATTGGAAAAAGCCTACGAAATATTTTATTACTACATCGACAAAATCATTGATGGAAACATATATCGGAGGATTTGTGTTTTGTTGTCGATTAATCCATTGGGATTTTATTTTGGGATCGCTGATTAAATATTCTAGTTAAAAAAATCAAATTTAACTATTTATTTTTTATTGATAACTCTATTGATAATTAATTTTAATGGCTGACGAAATATCCAATTGCCTATAAAAAATTCACTTTAATTGCCAATGAAATATTTTGCTGCATATATCTTCCGAATGTGAGCAACCATTTCCAACAAAAACGCCGAAACAATATGTCATCGATAATTCCATTTAGAAATTAATTCCAAAATAATCTATAATTTTTTGATAAAATATGACCTAAAATTTCTAATGAAAACACTAATGGAAATGAGCATTCCATCTGCGATTTAGTCACAATGTCACACTTTTTGTTATTATTTGGTTATAACCTCAAAATTTAAAATTATAATTCTAAAAACTCACGGAAACAACAACAATAATAACAAAAAACTTGTTCGACAATAATTATATTAAAATGAATTCCATACAAAAAAATATTAAAAAAAACTAAAATTCCTAAAAAAATGAAGAAAGATGAAAAGATCTTAAACTAGAAGCGCGAGGAGAGGGGAAAATATAAAGTTAAATATGCATATACTTCCTCCCATTTTCTATTACTTTTTTGTTTGACTTCTACTTTTATTTTTTCTTTCAGTTGTAATCTCATTTCAGCTAGCTATTCCTAAACCCTATCTTAGACCATCTACTTAATAGTTGGTGATGTCTGACCTGGGTCAGAATGTTATGTGCCTACTAATGAAATAATACAATTTACTCTTATATCTCGTGCCAATGTCATAGGCAAACTATAAATATAATTTCTATTGGGTCCATCAGTTGTTCTAGCCTCCAACCACAATTGAGAATCATGAAAGGATGGGTGGAAATGTCTTCTCTATATTTGGCAACCATGTCGACATTATATGTCTTCAAAAGAAAAGGTCAAAATCTAAAATTCATATTAATGATGCAAATAAATATTAGTTTTAATTAAAAAAAGATTACAATACAACTTACAACGAATGGGTTTGCTTTACTATCAATAATTATTTTTACTATTTTGCCCTTAACCTCATTTCTTATATGAGTTTCCTTATATAATTCTATTGAAATTGTTTCACACCTAAGCTGTTTTTCCTACAAAATAAATAGTATGTAAAAAAGTCTCACAAACAATAAAACTAAAAAAAAAAAAATTAAATATACAACAATGAGCACTTATTAGGTGCCTTGTAAGGTTCACAAAAGGAAACACCCCCTGTAACATCCCCAATATAAAATTCATGTTTAGCATAATATCAAGTTATGGTTTCTTGAAAACTAGGGTTATATATATATATGACATTAGGTTTCAATCTTTATATCATTTAAAACTCTACCGAGATTTTGATAGAGTTTTCCTTGAATATAGATCATTCTAAAGTTATCGACTCCTGCATATACATTTATATCACAATCTCATTTTATTCAATCATCCTGGATTTCAACCATTCATATCACTAGACAAGAATATAATTCATCTATCCCTCGCAATCCTTCATTTCACAATTTATTTACAATGCAATATGAATAATTTTACAACAAATGACATAAACAAAAAATATAAAAACATTATGGACTAGATTCATGCATTCTTAATTTAATAAACAAGAGTAAGATTTAAGGTAAATTTTAACCTTAAAAGAAGAAAATCATTAGTTAAGTTTAAGCATTTATATTAACAGTTTCATTTACGTATAGAAACTTATTCTCAAAATTACATTATAAAAGAAAGTCAACATGTTAAAAATTACATCATCATCATCACTTAAACAAAAGAAATACTAAATATAGTCTATTGTTCTACCTAAGTCTAGGATGAGCCTAAAACTAATTTATTATACAATATGAGTACATAATTTAGCAATTGAATAAAATATACACACTTTTATTTTTATTTCATTAATCTGAAATTAACATTTTAAATATATATGTATAATCTCTTTCTATTTGTTAACTATTTGATTTCACCTAAGTAATTCATTAATAACCTAGAAAGTTAGTCGCACCAACATTGCCAGCTCCATTCTAAACAACTAGTCAATTAAATATCTTGGTAATCAATCACATTGATGCCATTAGCTTCGCTTTGGACAAGTAGTCAATTACATATCCTGACAATCAGTTACCCTGATGTCACTAACTCCATTCATGACAAATAGTCAAATCAATCCTTTCTTAGTATTAATATTTTTTTATAAATAAATGCATATTATTAAGAATTTTCAATTATAAAAGACTTATGGAATCTTCTAAGCAAAAAAAAAAAAAATACAGGGCACCTACTTGGAGCTTGCACATAAGGTAATGCTCCTTGTTGTATATTGCACCTTATCCCTTCAATCTTCCATGTACCATCAGGGATACAATCATCATAAATAATCCAACTAATATTCTCAAATCTTATTAAGGGAAATTCTATAAAATCTCATACATATACATATTTTCCATATTCATATTCATCTTCTTAGGTTTAATTATGAAAACTCTCAGTTTAGCATCAATTTCAGAAGGACCCATAAGATATTATTTTGACCCCTTTCTCTTTATAGGAAATATTAGTCTAACGGTTGCTATTTTATTTGCAGGTGTTATGGAGGTGCGTGAGACACATTTCATTCATATTTCAAACTCACACTCAAATTTTATATTCATAAAATTTAACCATAATCTTATTATTAAACAACATATTCAATACCAAGTAACAAGATTTCAATTTTCAACAACCCTGTCACTTCGCAAGCTATATAGGACCTATAAACAAACTAAAATCAATCAAAACAATATCAAACCACAATAATAATTCCACAATTTTGAAATTCCAAGGTTTAACCACAATCACATTAACAATAATATCAAAATTTAAGAAGACTCGATAACCCAGATGAGAAAAAAAGAAGAAGAAATCAAGCAACCCAAATGAGCAAAATTGAGGAATTAAAAGAGGAAAAAAAACCATCAATTGAAAAGAATCCAAAACATCAAAAACCAAAGAGAAAGTTAGAGAGATACTTGTTAAATGGTGAGCAACTAAGAGAGAGAGAGGGGGGCTGGGCTGAAATAGGGATTATGGATTTCAATTTGTTTAGAAGAAGAAGAAATAGAAGAGAGGATGAGTTGTTGGGTTTTGATTGATTTTAACATCGCTAACAGAATTTTCATCGGCAATTCCATAGATAAAATTAATACATCATCAATGTCGATATAATTTTTTAATATTTTTTATTCCATCATAAAATCCATCAAAAATAAAAACTTTAATTTTCAATGGACTAGTCCATCGAAATACCCAAAACCTTTTGTAACTTTCCAAAAAAATGGCAAGTTTGTCGCCTATTCCGTTGGAAATAAGAGCCTTAATTTTTTTATGGACTAGTCCATCACCAATTCTATGAAAATATCCAAAACCTTCTATAACTTCCTGACAAAAATGACAAGTCAGTCGTCTTGTCCGTTAGCAATTAAGGAATTTTTTTGTCATTTTTTACAATCCCCTTACCAACAAAAACATATAACAACAATACTAAGCATATTCAATCTAATAATTGCTCACTTTAAATACATAACCATAAAAAAAAAAATTTGTGCAGTTATTAAAACAATGAACACACCTCCAAAATTATACAACAAATATAAGTATAATGAATTACAAAGTACTAACAAATATCTAATACAATTTCACTTTTATTATACAATGAAACACATATCTAAATCAATTCAACACCTTTTAATCAGAATCCTCCTCTTTATGGTAATTAAACAATTTAAGTCAAAATTCAGTTGCATACAAGGAGAAGATATATTATGCATGCATGGAAAGCTTAAAATCGATGAATGTCAAACATTGATTAAGCATTTTAACAACTTCAATAATGAGGCGAAAGTGTTGCTCGCATGAAACATTTTTTATTTTCATTGATTAAGCATTTTAACAATGCAAATAATGAGGTGCAAGTTTTGCTCATATGAAACATCATTGATTAAGCGTTTTAACAATAAAAGTAATGAGCCCCAAGGGGTGTAGCATGATGGCAAAGTGTTTGAGATCTGCACAGCAGGTCTCGAGTTTGAGTCAGGGCGTACACCTCTTGTAATAGCCTGGGACAGCCGGGGTTTTATTCGCTCACCTAGACCCATAAAGTGCACTTTCTAGGGGGTGGGGTTTCCTCGAATCCAAAAAATTATATATATAAGTAATGAGGTGAAAGTTCAGTTAACAATTTCTATTTAGTCATGCGTTAGTCCTTTTTTGTGTTGAGGTGTGCATGGTTCTTTTTAGGAAAGTTTGAGTTATATTACAGGAAAAATAATAAAGGAAATAAAAAAATCTTCCAGGATATGACCAATCATAATATGAAGGTTTATGTTGATGATATTATGATAAAGTCAAAGTTCACCCCCTAGATGACCTCTGTGTTTCGTTTGAACAAATAAAAAAACATAACTTAAAAATAAACCCTTTAAAATATGTCTTTAGAGTACAAATAAGTAATTTTATGGGATTCTTAGTACATCAACAAGGCATAAAGATGGAAAAGAATAAAGCCCGAGCAATCGTGGAAGCATAACCTCTTTGAAATGAAAAGGAATTACAAAACCTTAATGGGAGGATTAATTTTCTAAGAAGGTTTTTTTTCATATACGATAAGGAATAGACTTGTTATTAAGCTACTAAAAAGAAAGAGCTCTGATGAGTTTCAATGGACTGAAAAGCAATAGGTTACCTTTTAAGATATAAAAGTTTGTCTAACCAAATCTCTAGTATTGACCCACCAAGGCTGAAAAAGCCATTAAATGATCAATTAGCAATATGCTGGCATAAGAAAATGATTGTATACACAAACAAGTTGTGTTATCATAGTCATGTACCCACAAAGGTTAAAGAAATATATACGTCAATTGAGAAATTATGTCAGTCTTTAAATTTTGCTTATGTAAAATTACATTAGTATATGTTATTTATTAATGTTTATGTAATCTATGAAATATATTTAATTAAATATATGTTGTCAAAACCTTTTTCAAAATGTCGTATTGGAAAATTGATATTAGTATTATTTGAATTTATTCTATATTATATGTCGTAAAAGCAAAAAAAGACCAAGTTTTGGTTGATTTCTTAGTCGATCATCCATGCATTAACATCAACCATAAATTAAAATAGGATACCAGCATTATCGTGCAAAACCTATTCCATAAAAATCATGGTTTGATGGATCTAAATATAAGAACAAAACTGGTGAAGGGGTGGTCATTATATCCTCAATAGATCATAATGTGACCTTATCATTTTTGCTTGATTTTTCTTGCATAAACAATTACACTAAATTTGAGGCCTTAATTATAGATCTAGAAATGCTCATAGAGTTAGAAGTATAATTATTCATATTGACCAGAGATTCATTACTTATCATCAACCACTTATTTTGTGAATATAAATGTGAACACCCAACTCTAACTCTATACCATATTATTGCCATAAATTTTATTAAAAGACAATGACCTTCAATAATCATGGCATTATCCCTATCAAAATCATTAATTCATCAATCATAACTTATATTTAATAGGAATGTCATGACAAACAAAGTAATGTGGATTCTATGGCTGAAAATGCATAAGATAATAACAATAAAATTACTACTAAAATTTTGTCAATGACAAACAAAGGGTCTTAATGACACTAGTGCTATTGATTAACGATGGATTATAGGGTTGAAATCAAATTGTTTTTTTAGATCCTTCAAAGAAATTTTATCTTTTAAAAATGAAAGTGGATATTATATACTCCTTAAAGATGTATTATACAAAAGGCATATAATTGGAGTTTCTCCTAGATGTTTAAGACTAAACGAAGCCTTTTTTTTATTATATTTGAGATCTATGAAGGGTTTTATAGAGGTTACAAATCTAGCAATAAGATAAGTTGGATTATTATAAACTATGGCTTTCATTGGTCAGACATAACCAAATATTGCATTAGTTATTCAAAAAGATACCAAAAATGTTAACAGTTTGGTTCAATCCAAAATATACATTTTAATGAACTCAATGCAATGGTCAAACCATGACCAATTAAGGATTGGGCATTGGATATAATTGGTAAGATACATTCTCTATTATCAAGAGGATATAACTATATTATAGTTGCCATAGATTACTTCACCAGGTAGGTTGAAATTATTCCTTATTGATTAATCAATATGAAAATAATGGTCAAAATCAATAAGAAATAGATTATTCATAGATTAGACTCGTAGAAACTATAATTACTAACCAAGGGTCTCAATATTTACTAGAAAACACATGAAGCAATTCTTATAAGAGTATGGATTGAAAATAGGTCACTCCATCTATTATGTCCAAGTCATTGAGAAAACAAAATTGATCAATAAAACTATGATCCTTGATATTAAAAAATTAGTCAGGACAATCTTAATACTTGGCATGATACTTTGTTAGAAGTACTATGGGATGTGGGGCTTCACAAAAGACTACTTTAGGAACCTCATCATTTACGTTAATGTATGGTTATGATGTCATGTTACCAATAGAGCTCAAGTTATAATCACTCAAAAGAGTTGTATAGTGTAACATGAATATTTTAGACTATCAATCATCCATGTTAGCTGAATTAGATGACTTGGATAAGGTGAGACATTATATATAAGATCATTTATTAGCACATGAAATAAAAGGTCTAAAGGGAATATAACAAACATGTTTGATCAAAATATTTCTCATATAATGATCTAATGTGGAAACTCACACTTCTAATTAACCAAAAGAATTTGAAATAATACAAGTGGTCCCTGGCTAAGATGGTCCATATGTTATTTTTAATGTTCTGAAAAATATGCCTATCACCTAGAAAACTAGGATAAGCAATTACACTATTAATCTATCAATGATTGATATTTAAAGAAATATTACCCTTACAAGAAAACTTGAGTTCATAAATCACTTCATGTTTAGGTTGATTATACCTCATAGATACTTAACTACATTTTAGTATATAAATTAGTTTGAATTGGTGTTTATGTACTTATAGCATGAATTTAGACTATTTTATGATCAATCAATATTAAAATAATATTGTTGTTTAAATAATGCAAAGAATAAATTAAGTTTATATTTTATAAAATCTCAGTAGATAATCATATTTAGTTTGGAAACAACTATTCATTCTAATTCTATTAGACTCCCAAGATGAGTGAACACTAACAATGTCATTCAAAGTTTATCATCTTAAAGGTCTTTATTGCTTACTTTAAAAGATATGAGATGGTATTTATTGATTTTTAGAGAGATATATCTTTATTTAAATAACTCCTCACTTCAATATCTTTAAGGTTTAGATCAGTCTTAGCCTTAACAAGCTCATTTCATCCATAGTCAATTCTTTCCTTATACAAACCATTTGAATTTCTTGAAACTCAACTTTTAAATAGGCATCTTTAAAAGATTGGTTGGTCTTCTAGACATCTTAGTATTCAATTTTCTAAGATTCTTTTTGGGTTTCGAAAGATTCATGTACATCCTACAATATTTTATTGTAGTTTTTTTTATTAATAAGGAGATTAATATCTTTTTATTATTGTACTAAAGCTTACCTTGCACTATGATCCAACAAATCTTTAAGGTATTGGGAAAGAGTGTCATTTAAGAACTGCTTCAAGCAACTAGTATAGATGTTATTGCCTAAAACATTATCCTTAAGGGAAAGAATGATCATAACCTTTTTCATGTTGGCTAACAAAAACTCTCCCAGTTGGTTGTCTTCTCATACTATATATATCTTAAGATATTAGACATGTATTAGTGAATGAGTAGATACTTAAAAGAGCATATCATTTACAATTCCATGATACAAAGAAAAAAGTTATATGTGAACACTAATAAAAATTAAAAGCTTCTTGAAATAATAATAGGAACTTCCATGCTAACTTGGATAAGTCAATAGATGCACCATGACCTCTTATCCTTTAACAGGAGATGCATGAGCATTGGTGTAGTGGTATTCTAGTGTTATGGAGGAAGAGAGAACTTCAACCTTAAAGACTCAATTACTAAATTAATATAATATGATCAATCAATGACATAAGCTAAACTCCTGGGTTATTCTTAATATAGTTACCCTCTATAATAACCTATTTTATGGAAATGGAAGGACAAGATCACTCAAGACATCAATTGGTTGTGAGATTTATGTGATATTGAAATCTTCATTCCTTTTTTATTCTTTTTTAATGCTACTCTCTTCTAAATTAGATACATTCCCAATATAGCTTTTACCTTGTCAAAGACAACTTTTTATGAAATATATTCACCTTCAACATGAAAGGCATGTACCCTAAGAGATTCCATTATTAAAGGCTTAAAAAAACTAGCTTTAGAAATAGATTTAGTAGTAATAATCGGTGAAGGATTTCTCTCAATAATAGTGAGATCTAGTTGAATATCTTTAGAATGACCAATAATAAGAGAAGGAAGTGTTTCAAAAACTTAACACTTAAAACTTTAAAAATTACTATAGTAATAGGTGTTGAAATTATTTTTTAAGAAAAAGCTTTTTATTAAAGGATATCTTGAATAACGAACCTTTATTAGCATTTTTATATAAGGTACCAAAAGATAAAGTACAATAAGAGCAATTGATGTCTACTAAAAAATAAAATAAGGTTTGGATTGTGTTTGGGTTTAAGTTAGAACATGTTTGACCTTACAAATTTTTTATGGGCTAGGTAGGGCTAAGTTTGGATGGTGTCTAGGTCAAGCCCATCTACTTTTCCTAAGCCCAAACCCTGCTAGACTAGGTTATTCAGGACTTTATATAAGCTTAAGTCTTACCGAGACAATCTAAACTAGGCTTTTAGGTATTTTTCAAGAACCAAACAAAATAAATAAAAATTAAAAAAAAACCTAAAATCATGTAGAAAAAAGACAATCTATTGTAAATTGAAAAAAAATTATTCATAGCAGATAGAGAGAGACAGAGAGATAGAGAGAGAGAGAGAGATGTACTTTGCAACAAATAGAAATAAAGATGATGATATTGTGGTGACCTAATGGGTAAGTTTGTTAAATGCACAAACATGGATTACATTAATTTCTTTTTTATTAGATAATTATATTTTTTAGAAATGACTAGATCCTTAGCCCGTATTGTGCCTTAGGTCATATCATTTTTTTTCCAGTCTTAAAAAAAATATAAAGACATCAGGAAGTCAAAAATCTCATATATACTAGACGAAATATTTTTAAAATATTGAGATGGCTACACATTGGATTGATTTGAATCAACCATGGTTAACCTGCAAAACTCATGATGTAGAGCATTAGATTGTGATAACCTCATGGAACGCAAATTGAAACAAATAAGAAAGTTTAATTTTAATTAACCAAAAATTGAAGGTCAAAAATGAAAAAACTATTCAATAAAAAAAATCCAAAAAATAACTTGAGTAAACCTAGATTTCTAGCTTATGCTACATTGCAAGTCTAACCAAATTTTTTTCTAACATAAAACAAAAATAATGTTCAAGTAATGGTAATGTTTTTAAAAAAAAAAAAAAATCTTAGGCCTAGGTTATATTTAAGATGATTGGGGCTATTTGTTATGATAATAATGATTGTTTTATGAATAATTATGTATTATCTTGATATGCGTAATTTTAAAATTAATTTCCTTGTTAATATTGAATGAAAATTTTAATATAATTTTATCAAATTTATTGCTCTTATTTTTTTCATATAAATATATAAAAATGATTGATTCATGATTTTTTTATTTTTTAATTAAAAATTAATTTCATGAATATAATATGTTTTTACATAACCAACAACGCTTCTCATAAAATAACTCATGTTTTCATCTAAATAAAAAAGAATTGCTTGAACAACAAAATTAAGTTTTCGATTAAAAATATATTGTTGTTAATCTTTATTCAATGAAACCATGTTAATAATAAAAAAAAATAGTTTTCATGAAAAAAATAATTTTTTTCTCTATAATTTTGATAAATATTTATTTTTATTATAGAACAGTTAAATATAATTTTTTTAAGAAGTTCCCGTGTGATATGATTTGATGAGTTAGAAGATTAGGAATTTCTTTATCTTCATTTACACGCTAATTGTTTAGTCTTTACCATAAACATAAGATTATGTCCAAAGTTTTGAACCCTTAAAATTAAAAGACCTTATCCATCTTCAGATAGCCGTAGCTTAAAATGTAATAGAGAGTATACAAGACAAATTAAAAACAAAATCTCCATTTTCAACCTAAATTTAAATGTCTTTCTAATGCTTATAATTGCATTTTGACTCGAAATATTAAGCAATGGCAAGTTGGAAAATTGAAAGAACACACTGGTTGGACAAAAGGAAAACAATCAATTATTTTATAAATAAATAGGGAAACAAAATGGTTTATTAAATCCAAGGCGCATCTTAATGAAAAGTGAATCATCTATGTGTTGAGTGCTCATTGAGTCTCCTCCAACTCTACTGGAATCATAACTTGACCAGCATTTTTGTACAAAGCTCCATGCACCAAATCTGGCTACCAATCCTCACTGCAACTCCCCGACAGGTGCCTCATTGAGCCATAGAAAATGGATGAAATCATACAGTTTTGCGCTTACACTCACCTGCAAAGCTTTCAAGTTAACGTTCCCATGGTTGCAGCCATCTAAAATTACAGAAGAAAATATTCACAACAGACAGAAACATCACCTTGTACGGTGTTGGGTTCAGCCGCCTCATGTGATCAGGACGCATTCTCTCAAGCTGCTTGATACAGCGATCTCTAATGTCCTTGAGAGGAGGTAAATCTTCTCTTGGTTTATCTGCAAGAAACAAAAATTCATTGTAGACTGCATGGATGAAGTAAGCTGAGCCTGTTGGTATAGTCTGTGGACAAACAATGTTAACTTGGGTGTGATACAATGCTGAGTCGTGAAATTTCATCTTAACTACAAACCAAATCATTGCATGTTTAGAAATAATCATGTCTTATATGTGCTAGCCTTTGTGAAGATGCAAATCCCCGAAACAACTTATTCAATAATGATCTCACATGCTTAAGTTCCACTTGATTTAAGTTATTTTTTTAACTTTTGACTGGTAGAAAAGTCATGGATATGTTTGTTAGAAACAACTTTTGGCTTTAAATTAAAAATGTTGGTAATAAAATTGAGTCCAGATTTTAAAAACTTCAACTTATAAATTCTAACTTATACTACCTCTTTTTAAAATTAAAAAAAAAAAATGCTTTAGGTCAATCTTACCAAAACATAATTCTAAGTTAAAGTCATTTTAACTTATTTTTATCATAAATTATTTACGAAAAACAATTTTTGAATTATGAATCAAAGTCAAAAAATTGTTTTTTCATACGTTAGGCTAAATGGACCCTAAATATGTTTAGGTCATAGAAACCCCTACCTGAGCTCCCAGGCCAATAACACTTTAGAAGCTCCTCAACCTGCTGTGGAACCACATACGCTCTCTTGGATTCATTAAAAGGATGGCGACATAGTATCCGCTCTCCCACCTGAAAGTTCAGAAAAGGAAGAAATTATGTTTTTTCCTTCATCCAATCACCATAACGAGTCAACTCTATCCAGACAAGCAGCTCAATCACGTGTTAAAAAGGGGACAAAAAGTGCATGGCATCAAAAGTTTGTGACCGTTGATGTTGATGAGGAACTCTTATGACCACCCTAGTAAAACTAATGTAAAAATCAATTACTGAGATCTCACCAGACTCTGAAGTCCATTATATTCTAATATTTGCACTCACAATTTAATTTTTTATATGAAATAATAGCAACAACGATTTGGAATACCAACCCCTCAGCTTGCACAGGGAAAAAATCTTTGATAAAATGATCATGCCAGCACTCTCAGAATACATATTCATAAATAACACAATATATACAACAATGGTGGTGGTACTTAGCGTAAATCAAAGATTTGAGCACATGGAGCACTTTGATGATAAATCCATTAATCAATGCACTACCTTTGGAGATGGTTCATTTTCCCCTGTCATTATGTCCACCAGTGGGTAGCCTTCTCTTCCATACAATCTATAACTCCGTTTTTTGCATGGTATAGAAACCTAGTAAAATAATGAAGGGGAACAAAAATCAGTGATTCAATAAAAATTAACAGAAGTTTCTTTGACTTGGATCAAACCTTTGAAACATCTTCAGAAAGTTTGATGCGAGGCTGATTGTTTATTTCAACAAGCTTGAAGACACAACCCAAAGCAGCTTGAGCATAGCAAGTTACAAGATAGGTTCCGATTCCATATGCATCAACTTCATGACCCTGTGCAGCCAAAAAATGCTATACCAATTAAAATTGAGGTCCAACAAAATGCACATCTGCCCTTTTCTTCTCTGTTGTCAAAACAGTTTCATCATAAACATACATGATTTAACATTCGACGGATAAGCGACATAAATTATTAGTAAGAGCAATTCACAACTATTTGTTGCTAACAGGGTGTTTGGGAGTATGGTAGGGGTTGCTTTTCAAAGTGTTTTTCGCTTGAAAATACATCAAAATAATTTTTTTATTTTTAAAAATCATTTATGATAACAGCACATCAAAATGATCTGAAAATACCAAAAAAAAATATTAATTTGAAGTAAAGAAAAAAATTAAAAAATTTCAATTTTTTTCGAAAGCGCTTTTGAAATACAAAAACAAACAAGCTGAATAATGGAAATTTTATTCATGCTGCTGTAACACATTTGAAAACCAGATCAGCAACAATTTTGGCATTTAATGTTTGACCAAAACATTTTTCAACTAAATAACTCTCCAACATAAAAAAAAAAAATACATAAATTCCTATTTTCTGTGTTAAGAATTCCCATGTGGAGAAAAGGCATGGAAGCAGATGCCAAAGGAGTGTTGAAAGGCACATGAAGATAACAACAGAGCAGATTACGTAGGGCATTGGATGACGGATTATGAAACCACACATTATGTGGCTTTTTTAAGTTTTTTTTATCTTTAGTGGTTAAGAAAAGTTTTATGAATAAAGATCCTAATTCTTGGTGTAAAAACTGAAACACAATATTTTGAGCCCTTTCTGTATTTGAAAACTGTATCCCATTACTTACTGAATTATCTCAGTTAAATGTATAAATTGCCCCAGGCTTGAAGTAAAATTAGTGGAATTCAGCTATGGCATCTTAACATAGCATGCGGCTAAGTAAGACAGCTCAGATGCCAGATATTTGTAAGAAATTTTCCTGGTTGCTCAGCAGCGTATGATCATGCCAGGAGCAAACCCACAATGCCAGAGAATTTTCATGTGAAACCATTCTTAAACATGCTCTATAGAATAACTAATCCCTCCACTGAGCTCCAAAACAGGAAACATAAGTAATTTGCTCAGAGCACCAGAGCAGTTTTATTGCAGAATGATTACCTGTTTGTTTAAAGCATCTAAAGTTTCCTCATTGAGGTCATTACTAGCAGTAATGCTCATCTTTCCAAAACCAGGAACTCCAAATTCTTTCTCAATGGCTCTAAAGAACTTCCGGGCCTCACAAGACAAATATGCTAGATCACCAGAATCTAATCTAATGCCTACCGCTTTATATCTGCAAAGTAAACCATCTAAAATCACCAGTGTAAATTGAGTACTATTAAAGGTCACCATGGAGAAACAATAAAACATTTTCAGAAAGCTATGCAAATAAAAGACTAGACAATTGAACCACAAGCTAATGTGACAATGATTAATGATGAATGATATCTGGAGTTTTCTCATCAATGCCTTTGGTTTAAGATAGAAATTGCTGTTGGAGGTGAATCATTGGAAATGGCTGTGAGAAACTGATGCATCGAGCTCTGGAAGATGTTGCATGATGCTTGTAAAATGTAGCAAATTGTTAAACTGTATATTGCAAATATCTGGTTGAATTCTGAATCACAGGAATATTCAGTTGAAGCCCCGGTTGAAGAAAATACAGGGCCAAAGGAGGAGATACCAAGAATTGGTATAAATCAATAGGATGGCAGAAGCCATCTGTTAGATGTGAAGACATGTGATTTCAATGTTGGATAGGTTTGTGAAACTGAAAGCATTAACCAAAGTGGAGGCAGTGTCACAGTTTCAGAATATGAGATCTTGGTGCTGCCATTTATGCCTGCTACGGGCCTATTTGGAAGTGTGGTAAAAGTTGTTTTTTAAAGTGCTTTTCACTTGGAAATACATCAAAATTATTCTTTTTTATTTTTTAAAATTTATTTTTGACATCAGCATATCAAAACAACCCAAAAACACCAAAAAAAAATAATTTGAAGCTAAAAGAAAATTCAAAAGTTTTCAAAAGCATGGTTGGACCGCAATGCCAAATAGAGCCTAATAATTTGAATTGCCTAATATTGGCATTGAGCTTTTGAGAGAGATACTATTACCCAAACATGATGACAAGAATGGAATGAGAAATTTAAGGAAAAAAAAAAAGAAAAAACAGTATGTTTCAATACCCATGATAGTAGAAGAAAAAGGAAATTTTGCTTAGCAAGAATTCCATTACACTCATAAACCTTATGACTTACCCAAGATCATTAAGTGCGAGAGCAACCGCACAAAAGTTAGGGATTCCACTCCTCATAACCTGGTAAAGAAACCAAACAGATTAAAAAAACAATCTTAACTGCTATAAAGTGATAATTAATTAAAGTAACCACACCACTTAAATTTTAAGACAAAAGTTCAGAATGCAGCAAAAAGAAGGTGCAACATATAATTAACCTTTGCTGGTCATGGAAACATTATAAGAGTTCTTGCACCATTTCATAATGGAAAAGTTTAGAGTCTATTCTGTAGAATGCCACATGCTTGATGATACAAAATATAAACATCAGCATTTTGAGAAGAAGAGTTGTACATATTAGAAAGCAGAGGTGAATTGGAATAAATTTCAGAGGTTATAGACCTTGATAAGATTTCCCTTCATCTTGACATTCAGATTCTTGGTCACATTTACAGGTTACTAGATATATGATTTGTAAAATAACAACTTAGCTTATTAACAAGACAAAGTGCAGGATGCAGCATAAAGTAAAGACAGCATATAATTAAACTTTGCAGATATTTTGCCTAAAGATTCATAGTGGTTAGGCTACATTGTTTTCTATTTTGGAAAATTAAGGGAACATGTTAACTAAATACAAATTTTCCAAAATAGAAAACAATGGCCTTTTTTTTAACAAGGACCTTGTTTGGCTTAAGTTGAAAATATTAAAAGGAATGGCCATAAATATTAGGTGAACCGAACACAACCTTTATTTTAATAGTGGAGAATTTGGAAAAGGATTTGGAAGACAACCATTTCGGTGTTTTCCAATTTTCTAGAAAAATGGAGAATTAGAAAAGATGTTTTCAAAAAACAATTTTCATTCCCAATTAATAACATGTTCTCTTTAGTTTTCTGTTTCTTAGAAAAAAATTCTGGAAAACTTTTTCACAAGTAAATGCAACCTTAATGTCTCAATTCGTTCAAAAGAATATGGTTTTTTATAAATTTCAAGATATTGAGTGGCCTAGATGACAGGTGTTTTGAGAAGATGAACTTCATAAACAATGCCTGCAAATTTGAATAGAGTTTAAGAGGTTACTGAAATTTGATCAAACAATTGTTGACTTTGGCTTGTTCTTTACAATATTTCGTGCTAAACATGTACACAGGTTTTCTGTGAGGGATAATCCTGATCACCCAGGATTGTATGTCAATCTTAACTTCAATATTGAGAATCTAAAGAAAAGCACAACATCAACCAGCAAGATGTCAAATCTTGATAAATAAATTGGAAAAAAAAAAAGAAAACAAAAAATGTTTATCCAGGAAACAGTTATTGACAGATAGGCTTAGTCCAGGGAAATGAAACATAGCAACCTGGAAGAAAAAACTACACTCACGTCATATGTGTCAACAAGAGCTAAAAAGCTTATAGGGAACGCCAAGGCATATGAGGTGAAAGCTGCTAGCTCACTTTGATTGGTCTCACCAAAAATACCACGTAATGAACTTGACCACTGCATAGCATGAACCATATTAATCAAACTACAAAAAATTAAAGAAAAAAAAAGTGAAAGGGAGCATAATAAGCAAATGAAGAATGAATTATAGGATCAAGCCATTGTTCATACCAATTAGCTGTCAAGGAAGTAAGAAAATATATTTATCAATGTTAGATATTAAAATGACTTGCAGTGCTAGATTTTCTCAGTGTGATAGTATCTGCGACGAACCATTAAGTTCCTAAAAAACTCAATCTTGGCACGTCTTTAGAAGTAATCAGCATTGTTTTCCAAAAACACTATTCCCAAAAACAAAATGCACTTTCTGGAATCTAAAATATATGTAGAACAAGAAAAACCTTTCCGCAATCTGAATTTAGAGTGAAAAATCACGTGTGCTCCTTCTAGAAACCTCAACAAGGTTATAACAAGTGGAGAGAGAAAGAGAGTGCACTTTTATGATAATATCAAGATTGTTTAACATAAATAAGCTCACATGTAATGCACAAATATAACTGCTAGCATAAATAACAGAAGTTTTTCATCTTTTAGAACTTGAAAAAATTGGACCTCGGTCCCTTCTTTTTCATCTTTTTCTTTTTCTATTTTTTTTTTTAAGTATGTTAACTGAGCATTCTTGATTACACAACTCACATCTATAGAAGTTTCATCAACAAATTAAGAACTTCCATATTTACTTTCCTTGTATTTCTACCCCACACTGACAACAGATGGATCCATAAGCCACACAACTAGTTATCTCAAAATAAATGAAAGAATACTTATTTTGTGTTATCTAGGCAAACATTTTCAAGACGAACATAGGATGAACAACTTTTGACGAATTATCAAAATGAATGCAGAGGGCCATTGAAGAAGACCTGAATTTTACTTAACCATGTCTGAGCTAAACTAACGAGGTCCTCACAACTACTTGATCCATCAGCACTTCGAAGTGACTTGTCTGTGATCTCATCAGGGCTCTGCAAACAACTGGATAATTTAGATGAAAGATTGACTAAACCTAAAGCAAGGAAATAATATCATTTAACGCACATTGCATACATGTATAAACATTGGCACAAGCATGTGAAATACCGCAGAAAAAGAAACAGGCCTATAATTTGAGAGAGAAAGAGTGGTGCCTAAAGGAGAAAATTTATCTTAAGAATTAACATTCATGACTGCACATAATGACCACTATATCATTTTAAGCACATGCATTTAAAAAAAAAATTGTTAATTGAAATGCAACTATGAAGCATATATGATGAAACACACATAATCTCAATTGCACTGAAATTCCCTTTGTAAAGATAAAAATGGATGTCTTATAATGCTCTTTGAGATTAATTGCTAACCATATATGAGCTGACAAATGCATGGGAATGTGTTCCACGCAGAGGTATCCCAAATAACCGTCCAGCTGCAACATTGCTGCCAAAACAAAAGGCAGAAGTAGGCAACTATCAATTAAGATGTCGAAAAACAGCCATAGTATCATGGAAAGAAATGTGATTTTTGCATGCAACTTTATTTATCCATGTTGCATAAAAGAAACCCAAATTATCATTTGGTTGCTGATTACAAAGGCCTACTGGCTTCTTAGAAATTTGTTGCTGACAAATCAGTTATGGGCCAATGCATGGAGTAAAAATGAATGCATTAAAATACCTCCGGCCATATCTCACTCACTCAAAATTCAGAAAAATAATTTTTCCAGCACCAGAATGCTATTCCTACCCTATTTTAGGAACAAGGACAGTTTAGGCCTCACTTTAACCAGTTTGAGAGGATGCAGAAATTCTCTTTGCTATCAAATTCATGAACCAAGTAAACCAAGGTATTTTTCTCAGCTTTGAAGAAGCTCCTTGTCTCAGTTTTGTTCCTTTCCCTGAAGGCACAATGAGATACAATGATTTCGTAAACCATGCACCGAGTAAATCAAGATATTTTTCTCATCTTTGAAGAAGCTCCCTGTCTCGGTTTTTCCTCCATTTCCTAAAGGCACAATTAGAACCATTGAGCTATGTCCACCCAAACCAACCTTGAATCACCTTAGCCAAAGCACATGTTAACTGATTTTGAAGAAATTCATATGCTGAAATTGAGTTGTACACTAAAAACTTTCTTGTAGTTGATAATCATAGCAGTGTTATCTACTGGCTACTACTCCCTACTTTAAGAGTCTGTTGTCAGGAAGGATGGATTGGGAGAAGGACAGGGAAGAGAGGAGAAAGGATGGAAGGATGGTTTACCATCCCTCTAGTAGTTTGGCTAACAGAGGAGAAGGATAAGAGTCAATCCATTCAAACTGAAAGCATTGAAAATTATAATCGAATAGAAGGATAGGAGCCAATCCATCTAAATTGTAAGGGTTGGAATTTATAAGTGAGGAAAGATTCTTTGGATTCTTATCCTTCTTGCCAAATGATATATACACTCCATCCCTTCTCTCCAATCCCTCCCCCTCCTAACAAACAGAATGAAAGATTATATTTGGATTCAAGAAATATTAAAGTGGCTCTTAACATGGAAAGATAATGCTTAAAATGAATCATTGTTGTATGATTAGAAGGCATAGAAGTTTACCACTCTGAGGATCCATCAATAAGAGAGATGAATCACTGCATGATACAAAAATGCAGCAACTTAAATGTTTAGAATTACCTTGTTGCATCAAATCCTCCAAGGTAGCAATATTTTGATGCTGATATCCCACCATCAGGTCCCTACGCATAAAATAATAAGTTTTCTCAAAAAAGATAACTCAAGCCAGCTTTAAAACATAAAAAGGAATCAAAATACAGTCAGCAACCTGAGCCCGCCGAAGCCCAAACTCAAGAAGCATTTTTGATTTTCCAGCAACAAATCGATGCCTAGCTGCATTTGTGGCCACTAAAGATGCATAATTGACAAGATTCACTAATGGGGTTTCCAGCAATTGCGCCACCTACAACATCATTAAATGATTAAGATCAACTTGAGAGAAAATGGTGCATGGTAAACCATGAACAAGAAAATAGAGGAAAAAACAGTTTGATGGTACTCACAGCAATTGGTCCTTCTATTCTTAGCAGAGGTACCTTGGGGAAGACAACTGAACCCTCTGCAATGGAATATACTTCAACTTCTGAGCAGTCCAATCCTCTAAGATAATTGAAGAAACCATCCTGCCAGATCCTATATTTAGTTCTTCTCTTCAGAATTAAAAGAGAGTTCCCATGAAACACGAATTCTAGAAAGAGAGAAGTGCTCTCATCACATGCCTGAACTTTTCCAATTTTTACTCTACAGCATAAATTTATAAATTATTTTGGCCTGAGTTGAAGATTGTTACTGGTCAGCCTCGTTTACCTCACATGAACCAGGAAGACTTTCACGGATGAAAGAGATTTCATCCTCGGTAAACTTGAAATTCGCAATTAACCTGATGCATTCTTCTAAACCAGCAAAGACTGTATATTCGCCACCAAATGGATTCTTCCGAAAATATAGATCGAAACTGAGAACCGCATAACACAAACATTAACGAGCTCCTTGATCAGTACATTCAACCATAAGTATTAGCTTTGCAATATGGAAACGACTGCATACCCACAAGGGGATCTGCATAACAAGAAGCTCAAAGATAAAATAAAGCACCCGGCAAGCTATAAGACTGACATAAACACTTTGAAAGTGCTTTTAGGAAGACTTACTAGTATTTGACCAAGGCCTTCCTTACTGCCTTAATTGTTTCGTTTCGAGGTTAAATTCAGGTCGATGAATTATGAGATAATTACCTTCTTATACTTGAATAATCTAAAGTCACATTCTAGGATATCCTTGAATTTTAAAAAAGAATGGCCGCCCTTAGCATGATATCTTCTTCCAACTAATTACAAGGTGTCAAATTCTAATTAATTATTTATTTATTTATCCATTAAAAATGGAAACTTGACAAAGACTTCCAAAATTCAAATGAAAAACCCCAAAGAAATTAAATTATCTTAGCAATTTTTCTTTTTATTAAAAAAAGCGAAAGAATTTCAAGTTTAAAGCAAAACTCCAGTTGAAAACTCGAAAGTAATCAGGCAAATTAATTCTTCAGTCAAATTTAATACTACAGCTTTGATAAATAAATAAACCAATTATACAATATAATTAACTAACCGACGGAATATTAATTTAGTAGGATTAAGGAAAAAAAACAGCTAAAACTCCAATTCCCGCAACCACCAAATAATAAATAAATAACTAAAAGAGAATCTATGGAAAGGAAAAGAAAAGAAGAACAAAAGCAAAGCACTTACACAGCTCGCTCGTGATGTTTATTGGCTTTCCAATAAGCATAAGCCATTGTAAACTGATAAAGGTCCGTCAAAAGGGGTGTTACCATCGGGTTCGTCGGTCCCTCCACAACCCGGCCCGAACAATTCCCATTCTCTTTCACCTGCTGATCCATCTCTGTCTTTCTTTCTTTCTAAGGCTCTGCTGCTTCTATGTTCGGCGATGCATATATACAAATATCGTGTGTGTAGAGGGAGAAAGAGAAAGACCGTACGTGAGAGAGAAGAAAAGAAGAGGCGTGTGTGAAGTGAGAACTGACTGTGGAGAGAAAGAGAGAGAGACCGTTAAAAACCAAGGGTGGTGGTGGTGGTGGTGGTGGTGGCGGCGCCGCCTTGTGGAGCTGGAATTTTGTTTCAACGGGAAAATGAAAAAGAAAAGGTAAGCAGCTGTGGAAAAGATAAGTGTTTAACACGATGTACTTGTCGTCTTTTTGTTCGATAATTCTTCGAAACCGAAACCACCTGGCCTTTTTCCTCTCTTTTTTCGATCTAAAGATACAACCGTAATAATAACAATAATAATTAATTAATCATGTCAGAAAATTATTTAAGATTATAATAATAATTAGAGTTTAAAGTATTTTTTCTTAAAAATATATTAAAATATTATTATTTTTATTTATTAAAAATTATTTTTAACATCAACACATTAAAATAATTTAAAATTTTAAAAATATAATTTTTAAAAAAAATAATTTGAAAAAAACAACCGTCTTATCTAAAAACTTATTATGTGTGTTTAATAATATGTAAAAAAGTTTTTTAATTAAAATAATAATTTTTTAGATTTTTTTAATAATAAAATCAATAAAAAAATATTTAAAAATTATTAATTAATATTTTTTAAAATAAAAATAATTTAAAAAACAGGCATAACCATGATAACAAATATAATCTTAATTAAATCAACTCTAGGCTAATTTAATTGCTTTCATCAAACCATGTTACTATTGTATAGTAGATGGTGCCGAATGCGATGGAAATAGCTAGTCGGACGATCTTTAATCACCTTTTAATAAAAGTAAAGGAATTAAAAGTTTTGAAACTTCAAATGATTTATCGTGTTCCACCAATATTTAGTTAAATTATATTATATATTATATAATCCACTAAAAGAATGGTACATTTTCATCTTCTTCTTCTTTTTCAGCTTAGATTTTTTTTCTTTTTGATTTTAATATTTTTTATCTAATTTCAAGAGATAACATTTTAAATTGTTGTAGAAAAACATAATTAAAAATAAAGGACCACAATCTAAAATATAAGAAAATACATGATCAATCTCAAAAGTTTTTGGTATTTTCACTTTCATTTAAAAGTTTATTTTACTTATTTTTTAATTTCTGAATTTGAGAGAGAGTAGAGAAAAAATCATTAAAAAACAATAAGATTATCGATTAAGTAGAGAAAAAATCATTAAAAAACAATAAGATTATCGATTAACCATGATTCGACCACCAAAATATTTTTTTTTATATCAATAGGTTCCTTTTCTCAAGAAGATTTCATTGAATGTGGTCGTTCCTTTGAACATAAAGAGAAAGACAAATCGAGTTTGGTTTTGAATTTTTGGATTCAGTTGATTTTTATTTTTTGAAGTAATTTTGGGGTGTTTTAGGATTATTAAATGGCTTGTACGGGTTTTTATGATGTTTTTAAAGTGTTTTTGGATGAAATTGGGTTGAAATAGATTTTTAAGAAAACCCCCTAATTTTCCAGGCAGATCAGTGGTGGTCGGATTATGTGAAATAGGTGACTTGTCACGTTATTCACTCTTAACGAAAAAAATAACAAAAAATAGACGCGGGCCTAGCAAGTATATGCATAAGGGTTTTTTTAAAAGGCTTTGAGCGTAAGGTCACCCAGGCCCACATCCCTAGCTTTTTTTTTTTAATTTCACCATTTGACATTTGTTTTTATTGAATTTTTTTTTCAATTTTATCATTCAACATTTTGTTGATTTTGAATTGGTCTTCAAATTTTATTTTGGTTTGATTTCTATAATGTTATTGTGTTTCAAACAAATATCATGATATTTGGTTGGTTTTCAATTATGTGAACGTTTATCTTTGTTATAATATCATCAAGTAAAAACTAGTTTAATAAAAAAACAAAGTTGTTAAACCCGGTGGAGTCCATAATCTAAGTAACGGATTTGGCAGGTTAATTTTGACTGGGTCATTCTAGGCAACTCCTACATGAATTAATTTTAAATCTAGATTAAACAAGGAGTTAGGTTAGAAGGTTTTAAGATTGACTTATCAAGTCGGGTTAAATAACAATATCATATAGTTTTTTATAATCTAAATATTTTTTTACATTCACAAAAAATTCAATTTGACTCGCAAGATAATGTATACCAATAAACTAGTTTTCCACTGCATAAGATAGTTTTTTATATTTTTTTTCATTCCACAAATTACTATTTCGTAGTTTCTTGAAAAAAATCTTATGATATTAATTACGTTTTTAAATGTGTGTAATATCAATTTATTTTTCAACTATAACAAGAGTTTTGGCTTATAAAAACTATGGTGATAACAAAGTATACCTAAACCAGATATAAGGAAGCTATATGTCTATATGTTAATGTTTAAGGACTCGTTTGAGGATAATGTTCTACAATTTAAAATATTTAGGAATAAAGTTTTTTGGTGGTTAGATAATAGGTTTAATCAAGTGTTATTACTACTTGATTTATCCTCTATAGCTAAGGAATGTAATAACTTGATGTAAGAAGCATAATATCTACCAAACAGTTTATTTTTTGGTGGATTTGAAAACTCTCAAATACATAAGTTAATATCTTTGTAGAAATAAAGTGCAATAAATAAGTGAAAGAGCATTAAATCTCAAGAACAATGTTGTTTGTTCATGTTTTGGTATGTAATAAATGTTCTATAAGAGCATATGTTTATGTGTATATCTTGAGAATAAAAAATCATGAACCCTTTACTTAAATGGTTTAAGAGATATTTATACCTCATGAATCTTGTTTGTTTGCTTGAATGATGAGGCTGAAAAGTCATTCCACCGAAGTAACATTAATGACATATAAATATCATTTACACAAACATAATTGGGAGACAAATATTCATGATACAAACATTAATATTATAAAAATATGATGGGTCACACCTAGTGATGTAGGTGAAGTATAGACTTGCCGAGTAAATTTATTGGCACTTTAGATCAGGCTAAAAAGCCGAGGTTCAATAAAAAAAATCACAAAGGATTAGGTATTGAACCTTAGCCACAAGCTCGGACCTAAACAATGCCCAAGATTGAGCCTAGGCCATGATGCTTGGGGCGCAAGGCGTTAAGCCTCGTGCCTAACACATAAGGCACCAGTCACCAGACATCGTGCATGGCGTGAGGAGTGCCAATATATATATATATATATATATGATAAAAAATATATATATAAATCATGTTCTTAATTAGAACCTCAATAATCAAAATGTGACTACTAAAACGATGTGATAGATTGGTATAGTAGATTTTATTGCTAAAAATAGGGTTTAGGATTTAGATAACGAATTTTGTTCCACATGACTAATTTGATCCACTAAAAACAAATCTATGCCATAGTATGCGATTGTAATTAGAGAAGAAAAGGAATTAAAATCTGATGCTGTCCTCTAGAATATAAACAAGCAAAGTATGACACACTTGAAAAATCATATCAAGGAATCCAAGAATCAAATTCCATTGACTAATCTTGCACCCAACAACAAATGGAGAATATGATAATTTAATCTAGATTTCTCTTTATTATGATTTTCCGTTTGTTTTTTTTATCAATATTAATAGAAAATCTTCATGATTTACAAATTATGTATTTTGATACTATAAAATTATATATAGTATTTCTAAAAAAAATATATAAAGGATGAAAGCATTATAAAAACATAACTATACGGTATCCATGATAATTTTTCCATTTATTTTTTAAAACCAATGTTTCTCAATTGGATGTCATTTGATAACATGAAATGAAATGATAGAAATGAAAATACAAATTTTATTCCCACTAAATAGTGTTTAGTTTAAATGGATGCCATGGAAATAAAAATGATATATTTTATTAACAATACTTAAAAAGTGTAGGAGAAAGTATGTGCGTCCACACACTGTAAACACACACTAATGAGCAATATAAATTCATTATGCCTATAAGTCTTTTTTTCTTTTTTTTTTCCATTCCTTTTCTTTGTTTAAAAGAAATATTTTTTTTTCCTTTAATAACCTAATTAAAGGTTGATTTATTTAAAATTGTTAAGAAATGAAAAGAATTAAAAAAACAAATGACCAAACTGATAAATACGGATAAAATAGGTGGCATTTTCAAATATTTTGGAGAAATGTTCAGTTTAGATACTTTCTGAATTATAAAGATTGGGACCGTTTTGTTTTTTAACATTATAAAAAAAATAATTTTGATTTAAAACTTTATTTTTTTATTTTTCAGTTTAAAAGATGAGAGATAAGTCGATATATTTTGGCAATAAAAAAAAAATCATTGTTGACGCAAACTACAGTTACCAAAACTGTTGAACTTGGTGTCATGAGGTTCTATTTGGTTAGGGGAGTTACACTTAGGTATTTTTTATAATCAAAAAAACATATTTGAGCTCAGAAATATTTTTGGTTTCGGGTTGGATTTTGGGTTGTTAGATATTTAAAAAAAAACACTTTGGATGAATTTATCAAGGTATTTTTCTAAGTGTTTTGGATCAAGAATAATGAAAATAGAGTTCTTTGGGAAAAAAACACCTACCATAATTTTTCAGCCACCATTAGGAAGGAATAGGCGACACGTAGCCTGCTTTTAAAAAAAAATAAAGCAGACGATGGGTAGTCTGCCCTTTAAAAAAAAATTAAGTCAACCTAGGTGTGTAGACTTGGGCGTTTTTAAGCTTAAATACGCTAAGCCACCTAAACCAAGTTCACATGCTTTGGCCTTATTTTTTGTCAGTTGATTTTTTTCATCCTTTATTTTTTTTTTTCAATTTCAACCTTCAATTTTGGTTTTTTATTGAAGTTTTTTTTTTGTCTTTTTAAAAAAATATATATCAAAATTTTAACAATGTTTTATGATTTTTTTTATAGAATATTATTTAATTTATTGTATGGTTGTTTGTTTTTTTCTTCATAATTTCTAAATTTGATGTATCTTTAACCCCTTAAAATTAAAAATAAATAACTCATTTCATCATTTGTTTGTTTTTTTTAAAAGGTTTTTTATTTGACCTAAAAAGAACCTTCTTTTCTTGTCAAACTTTTAAAAAAATCAGGGTTATTTTTTTATTTCAATCCCACTCATCACCCTTATTTAAAAAAAAAAAAGAATTGATGCTTGATATAAAAACAAATCTCATGTGCTTGATTGACATATAACTAAATAAGAAATAATTTTAGAAATAAAAAATTGTTAAATCTAATAAGGTCAATGACTAGGTTCGCAGGTATGGTTGATTAACCCAAATTATATCGTGTGTTTTTGTATTTTTTTAATTGAATATTTTCATTTTCATTTTTTTCCTTTCAACTGTTTTTTTTTTTTTTTTTTGCATTTTCTATTAAAAAAACACATGTAGGATAAGCCTATTTATTCATTTTTTTTACTAAAAATAAAATTATTCGATCCACGGTGAAGCTCGAGTCAAATAACTAATTAAGAAAACAAAGACATAAGGTGAACATACTATACACATGTGCATTGTTCACCGTCTCATAATTCACTGTGAATTCAAGGAGCAAATTTTTTTTTCATTTTGATCCTCAAACTTTGTTTCTCCTTGATTGAGTCCTTTTGTTGTAAAATTTATAGCCAATTGCTTCTTATTTGTTCACCAAAGGCAAAATTGAAAGAATGAGGATAATAAAAAAAAAATCAAAAATAGGTGGTGGTTTCAAAATTGACTTGAAAAGTTCAATTTAGTCCTCCAATTCCCCAAATGATCACTTTTTGGTCCTTTGAGTTTTCTACAATTCAATTTTGGTACAAAACTTTATTTTCTTATTTTCAATCCTTAGTTTGGCAGGGGAGAGAAAGACTCGTTGAATTTTGATGGTAGAGAGAGAAAGTATCAATTGACATCAATTCTAGCCATCAAAATGGACGATCTTGGTGTCAATGAGTTCTATTTGATTAGGAGAGTTTCCAATAGGGTGTTCTTTGACATTAGCATCGCTAGGGATGGTAGATCTAAGCTCACAAAGTTTTTTTTTAGGTTGATTTTGGGTTTTTGAACAATTTTTTGGGTTCTTTGATGCTAGAAATAAGATTATCAAAGTGTCTAAGGTGCTTTTTACATGTTTTGGATTAAAAACAATGGGTTGAAAATCAAAGTTTTAGGCAAACAAACCACTACCCTTGTAACAACCCCAACATATGTATTTAAAACAAAGAGCAAGGATATAATAATTCAATTAAGACTAGGGATTTTTTTTCTTCTGTAATCAATAAAATTCGGCAGAGTTTCCTCTATATTTTTAGGTACCAAGTTATCGACTCTTCTTTCACAATCCTCAATTAACAAATCTCTTACTCGTCCTATCATCCAGGACATCTTCCTCTCATTACATCACAACTTCTCAATAATCAAATTCACACATGTCTAAACAATTCAATATCCCACATTTACATTGATGCAATCTAAAGAATTATTTTAAAAATTGTAACTGGAGTACATTACGCAATTCAAAGATTTACAAATAAGGACCATTAACGAAATTATAATCGAAATAAGTTCATAACTAAAGAGGAAATTCATAATTAAGATTATACTACATAAAAGAGCTTTCGATAAACTATAGACGCATTATTACATAACAAATTGATAAATTCATTCATTACAACATGATATCCAACAAAATATAAGGAAACTAATCTACTTTTTAGTCCGATAGGGGGATGTACTTGAAAATAGATTTAATACAATAATTCAATTAGATAAATGAAAAAAAAGATATCCATAAAATTCTTTCTACTTTTGTTTTTGTAAATTTAGTCAAAAGATCATTAAATTAACTTGCTCATCTATTATTACATATCAATTAAATTTCAAAATAATCTATGATTTTGTTTTTATTATTTTATTTTTTTAACATCAATAAAATATAATTATTCCTATCGCCCAATTAACACGCCATTACATTCACTAATAGATGATTAATTTTTCTACCAGTCCATTCAACCAGCACTATTGTCATCAGTCCAAAAAATAGTTTAACGTTTCACCCATTCATCAGGGTACAAATTCTATTAACCAGGGAATTAATTCTACATCTCACCCATTTGCCAGGGCACTAATTTCATTAAATCAGGAATTAGTTCAAAAATTTACCCATTCACTAAGGTACTAATCCCATTAACCAGGGACTTAATTCCTCATCACGCCCATTCACCAGGACATTAAACTCATTAATTCAGTAATTAATTCAACGATTTGCCCAATTACCAGGGTTCTAATCCCATTAATCAGGGAATCAATTCCTTATCACGCCGATTCACCAGGGCATTAATCCTATTAATTCAAGAATTAATTTATCACATCGCATATCTTATTTTCTCAAGTAAACAACATAATAATTTCTAATATATCAACCACAATTAATCAGATAAAAAAATACATATTGACCAATATTAAATTCGAGCATAGTGTAATAACCTGACGACTGAGCTCGAACCGAAGTTCCCTGCTATGGTATCGGCCTGGCAGCCTCTCCTGAATTGACAAGTATATCACATCATTATTCTACATTTCATATTGACACACTCAATAAATAAAATCCTTCAATTATCTTTTCATTTGCCCAAAATAAACTTTAGAGAGAAACATGAAAATTCCCTTTTTCCTTTTGTAAATTTCCTACCTATTCTTTCAATTTCCACATTGGAACACAATTCATTTACAATCAATATATATATATATATATATTCTTTCAATGTATTTATTTACTTTATTTTTACCAAAATTTAAATTAAAGGAAAACATAAAAAAAATTAATGATCTATTTACTCTTTAACATTAATATCATCTCTTTCCTATACAATCTCATCATCTTATTCAAATTCTTAAATTTTATTCTTCTTATTATTATTTTTTCAAAAAAAATCCCTTCTTTAAGAACACCTAAAATTTTGCTTCAATTACCATAATTTCTTACTTTTTCTACTCACTTCAATAATCTTAACACAATTTCATAATTAATTGTAATTTTTTCTAAAATTTATCATGAACCCTAATTTCTCATTTCACAAAGTTTAATCAATTTAAAGCATTAATTCTTTAAAAATCTTATTTAAAAGTGTGAGGGCACCTTACCAAGCAATAGCCAAAGTTTTAACACTTTTGAATTGAGAATTTTCCTTGCTTGAATTTGTTTTTCCTCTCCTGACCGAATGCTTCTTTCTCTTTGATAAAGTAAGTTTTGTTCTTTTTTTTTCCTCCTTACAGCACACACTCACTTGCACTTATATATATATATATATATATAAAATTAACTTTTTAAAAAATACCTTCCATATCCCTAAATGTTTTCTTCCCTCGCACACACTTTACCCCACATATTATTTCTTTAACTTTTTTTAAAATACCTTATATATCCCTCAACAGTAACTTTTATGATTTTTGGGTAAAATTTCTTGAATCCTGATATCTGTTTATACCAAATTTTGCCCGGGTTATACCAAATTTCACTAAATTACTCGTTGGTACTTTCAGTTTCATGAAATTCAATTCTATAAAAAATTTATTCATATTTTCGTGTGTGTGTGTGTGTGTATATATATATATATTAACACTTGAACAAAATATTTTAATTCAGATTCTCGAATATATCATCATTCTTATAATTTAATTTATCACTTTCCCTCATTTTTTGTAATCCTAACTTTTATTAATATCAATAATATTATCTGGGGTTTTACAACCCTGATTTTTTAGAGACCCTCTAGTTGCGTAGATTTTAAGGTTGCAGATGATGAGTCATCTATTGTCATAAACAACTCATCATTTGTCTCTTTAAAAATAAATAAATAAATAGTGGATGTTGTGTCATCCATCCTATACATTAAAGAAAATATTAAGATTCTTGATGCTTTGGTCATACCTCTTTTTAATGGGATAGGTTTATGTATGACCTACTTTGTTTTCTTTTTTTTTCCCCTTTTTTTCACCCACATTTTATATTATAGCCTCTTTGTTTTTTATATTTTTTTGTTATTTATTGCATTTTATGTCCTTAATTTTTTTTAAAAAAAATCCATCATTTGTTATCCAATGATCTAATTTTTTAAACTTAACTTAAAATTAAAAAAAAAGCCTCTTTATGTTATTTAGCTTAGAAAAATTAGACTTGTTTTTTTCTATCTCAATTTAACGGATCTGTTGTGATTGTTTTTTTTTTTAAGAAAAGTAATCTTAGGGATAAAAAAAAAATTAAATCTGGGGATGTGTATAGCCCGGGTTGTGAGCTTGATTAGTTGACTTGGGTTAACTCGAGTATTTTTTTAATTAAATATTTTTTTTATCAATTTCATCTTTCAATATTGAGTTAATTAGGCTTTGAGCTTTCCAATTTATTTTGATTTGTTTTTTAGAATTATCGTAGTCTCATGACGTAACACATAGTTTCACTAATTAACTCAAGTTGACCTAAATCTATCTAACATGTTTTCATCTTAATATTAAAAAAATAAATATCAATAAGTGTGTCAATGTCTCAATTTTAAAAAAAAACTAATATGCAACAAGTTTTGAATTCATCATTAAAATATTTTTTTTTCTTAAGAAACACATTAGAAATGCCTAGATATTTTTTAACATAAAAAAATTAATCTATTTTTTTGTCCTTTAACATTGAGTTGTTTGATAATTGAACTTTATGATTTTATTCTGTTTGCTTTCAAATGTGCGATTCCCTGGCATCATGACTAGGTAATAGATTTTACATCTTAACTCGAGTGTACTCAGATCAATTTTTTTGACCTTTTTTAATTATATTTTTTTTCTTGATTTTCATCATTCATAATTTTATTTGCTAGAAATCAAGTTTCAACTTTTTTTTCTTTTAATTTTGCTTTATATGGAGTTATCATGTACTCATTTGATTTATTAAGAATTGCTTTTTAGACTTTTTTTTTCATTTTTATTTCTATGAGATTATTCCAATCTTATATCCATGATTATGAAGTTTGCAAGTTAACCGAGTTAATCCAGTTTAACTGAGTTTTTTTTTTTAATTTTACCTTTTAACATAGTATTGTTTAGTAATTTAAATGGGCTCAGATTGAATTCTTTTTGCCTTTTCATCGTTGTTGTTTTTTTATGAGTTTTTTTTATCGTTTTATTTTTTTAATTAAAACATTTCCTCACTACAGTAAATGACCCCTTTCTTCCAAGTAAATATTTGCATGAGGACAGAACATTTCATGTCATGCAACGATAACCTCATTTGTATTTATTTTCTCCTCGAAAAGCAGTGCCACACAAATAACTATTTAAAATCTTTATGCCATTGATGCAAGATTAGTATTCTGGTTTTTTAAAAAAATTAATATGGGTGTCTGGGTTAACTTGTACACACCTCGATTAATTCTACGGACCCTGAAGTTAACGACCATATAAGCCTCCAGTGGCCCTTAAAGAACTTGAACTCATGATTATTAAAAAGCAAATTCAAAACTTGACCAGTTGAGTTACCCTTTATAATTCTGGTTTCTTTAACTTGGATAAGTGGTTGCTTTGTAGTCACCAAGCACAAAGACAAAAACATGAAAAACTTTAAACTTTTATTGGATTGGGATGTTTAGATTGTGGTTGTGATTATTTTCTAAAGTATTTTTTGTTTAGAAATATATTAAAATAATATTTTTTTAATTTTAAAAAATTATTTTTGACATTAACACATTAAAACGATTTGAAAACATAAAAAAATAATTTTGAGAAAATAAAAAAATAAGAAATTTTTAATTTTTTTCAAAAATACTTTTAAAACTCAAAATGATTTTTTTTCAGAAATATATCAAAATAATTTTTTTATTTTTAAAAAATTAATTTTGATATCAACACATCAAAACAATCTAATAACACAAAAAAAAAAAACTAATTTTAAGCAAAAAAAGAAAATTAATTTTTTTTAAATAAAATAATATAGTTAGATAGCCCCAATCTAAACAAGATGACTAGCACTGTCGGCTTGTAAAGATTCAAGTGCCTCGTCTGTCCTAATAGCCGCACCTTTTTTATTTAATTAACTTGCTGTTAATTTTTCATTTTCTTCTCTGATGAATAATACTGTGCTGCCTATTGCTTTCACCAATTTTGCTGAATTATCTTTGGCTCACTTTCTATTTTCTGAGGCTGCGGTTTTCTTTCATTTCGTGAACCACAAATTTGCCAGACCCCAACCCCCTTCATGCTGCGTTGGCTTGGCAGAGCTGCTCGTTCGTCTTTATTTTAGCACGCAAGGTTTTAAAGACGTAAAGGAATCAATACATCAAGAAACAGTCGATGTTCGAGGCAGAAAAGGTAATCAAGCTGTTCCATGGAACTTTGTTCCAGGTTCAAAATGAAGGATTATGTGCACTCTCAGAAATATGGTTGAAAAATAAAAGATGAGAACATGAAGGAGATTAAGAAAAAACATTAGTTAATATATATATTTCACATATCCTTATCATCGTTTTCATTAATATACCAGCTAAAGCAAAATGCTAACAAGTTCTCTGTTTAGTTGCAGCTAGAAGCACGTCTAGGATGCCTATCTTCTGGTGGAGGCCCTTCACGATAACATAAACAAACATAAAATATTGCTCAAGGAAATCTAGCTACGCCAAATCCCAACAGTTAGCCAGTAAAATCAGCCTGACATGCTTCAAATATCTAGTTTTTCTATCTCTATTTCATGATTGCCCGCGCCTCTTCCTGTTCGAGTGCTGGTGTGTGTGTGTGTGTGTGTGTGTGTGTGTGTGTGTGTGTGTGTGTATAGCATGCCAAGTCAAATTAAGACATGAATACAAGAGCTAAATGAAAATGAATTTATCAAACCTATTCAGATCTTGAGAAAGTATAAGATTGTGCTCCATATTCTCCAAGCACACGCCTTCATTCTGGTCTCTTCCTATCACGCAAGCTTCTAGAGAGATACTGTCCTTCAAGTCACATGCTTGTATCCCAAAGGAAAGTGATGTTGTAACTGCGGCTGCCAGCTCAAATTCTTGCAGAAAACAGAGAAATGTCAGGCCGCTTTTAACTGTATGGAGAGGGGGGGCACAGGCATAGCATACCCACCTGATGGACTCCTTTCAGCATGACATACATTCAATTGCTGGCCAGGTAAAATGTCTTTCCTCCAAGTTTCCTTCAAATTGTGTGCATGTAAAATAGCTTGATTAGGATTGCTGCATCTACATATGCAGCATTTGCTACCATAGGGATCATATTCAAAGTTACCTCAGAAGAGACACGAAGTGGAAAGGGGCTGAAATGAGCCTGGATAGTTGATTGGAAACCAGATGAGGTTTCAGAATGTATTGGATTTGATGCCTGGTTTGAAGAAGTGCAATGGTCTGGAAGAGTGAGCATGGTCTGTAGCCGAGCTTCTCCATCCAAAGGAACAGAGGTTGTCATATTCATATGCTTAGATCCAATTTCTTCATCGAATCCCATTCTTACCTGAGAGAGTTGTGATGGCTGCAGTACACCAGGTAAAAACATTGGATGCAAACTTGTTCCATTTCTCATTGATAGCATCTGGAACATGAAACATCATTGAGGCAAATCAGAAATAAACTCAGTTTCACCTTCACCTTTTCATTTTCTTTCTAAAATGGCATCACCCTACTAGACTTAGGATTTAATGGAGAAGACAAAGAAAAAAATAGTTCCTGCTGGGGGATCAAATTCAAGGACTAATGGATGAATAAATCAAATTACGTCAGGAGAGCAATTCACGTAGAGCAGAGACGGGCCTCCGCCCTCATATGAGATTAAGAAGTAATGCTTCCATGCACATGTTGCAGCGTTCAGTTGACTGCAAATGTTGCTTTTGGAGGAACATTAAATTACGTACACAGAATATTAGCTCATGAAACTATGAAAGTAACATTTACATGGAATGTTTTGATTTTCCCAAACAACAGTCAATGCAACATTTACTAATTATTCCCCCCCAACAAAACAACAACAACTCATTCTCATTCTGCTGCACTAGAGAAAACAACAAGTTTAATGCCAACATAAGGTGCACCAAAGCAGTTATACTGAAATCTCACCGTCTTCCTTTCAAGTGAAGCTTCTTTGCTTTTATGGATTGAACGGTGCTAGTTTATCCTAATGGTAAGTAATAGATCTAAAGATTCCTCATTGTTTATGTGTGCAAATTCTTGTATGTTTTTAATGTTAGTGTATATGTTATGTAATTAATCAGTTAGTTATATATAATATTGAATTTGTTTATATATATATATATATATATATATATATATATATAAATTTATTTATCTTGAATATTTATATTTGATTAATGAATCTAGAGTAAAAATAAAATTCTTGGGATAATAAAATTATAATTATGAGATTTTTATTACATAATAACATCGCTTCTAAATGTTTCTGGTCAATACTCTAATAAAGCTAGATATTAATTTGAACTGTTGAAACTGATATATATTATTTTTTTTTATGAAAGGAAATAATTGTTCTCTAAAATCGAGGTATGAGAGATACTTAGAACTAATATAGAAATACTTGTCAGATAACATATACATTGAATTAACCCATATGAGAATTCCATATGGAGAGATCATCCGTGTCTATAGAAAGGCTCACGTGATGATTGTGTAAGTAATTCTTAGATTTGAAATCACTAAGTTATCTTTTATAAAGAGTGTTATATTTTGATCTTGTTACACGTTATCCTAATCAAAAGTAACAAATGGACAAATATTGGGTATAATATAAACTATATGAAGGTATTTAAATAGTCAAGAAAGGATTCATCACCTTTAGTGAATTAGAGAAAATATTCCATATGTTTTCAAATAATATTGATTGTAAATCCTTATGCAAGGTGAAATGAGTTTTGAAAAGAGTTTTAATTTTTATTCAAATAATCAATGATTATGGTATTAAGAACATACATGATTTGACATAGTAGACAATAGACACACTCAATGCTATAATGTCTAAATTAAAATATTATTGATAAAGGGATAATAATTACATTGAAAAACTGGTTATTGAAAGATTAAGTCAAACCACTTATAACTTTTCTAATATTTGAGGATTATGACAAGTTGCTAGGCATTATACTTGATCTTTAAATATAAATCAATTAATTGTTGAATTAATAATAAATCAATTTATTTAATCATGCTTTATATAAGATTGTGATTTATATTTGGGGTCAACTTATTAGGGAATTTAATGGGTCACACAATTAAGAATTATTGGTCAGAAATTAAAATTGGATGATTAATCAAATGTGACTTGATTTGTTAGAAAATAATATAAATTATATCTTGATACCTCACCCAATAGCTTAAGCTATTGGGTTGAGATGGTTCTTTGACATGGTATCAGAGCTTTAATGATCAAGCGGTCACGAGTTCAAATCTCATTATCTCTATTTATGTGATAAAAATTAAGTACAAGGTAGTGTGAACATGTGATGTTTCAAGCCCAAAAGATTTTCACTTGAGGGGGTGTGTTAGAAAATAATATAAATCATATCTTGAGACCTCACCCAACAGTTTAAACTATTGGGTTGAGCTGGTTCTTTGACATGATTATAAATAAGTTCTAGAAATTAAGGACTAGAATGTAATTTATACAGGAAATTATAATTCTAGACCTAGAAAAATCAAGTAGGGAATTGATTGAATAAAATTTTAAAATTAGCCTAAAATAATATATATATATATATATATAATATTTTGTTATTTATAGGGTTTTTAGGTTTTCTTATAAATAGAAAGTTATACCTCGTATTTCATATTGATTGTGAAAAAAATAAGTATATTACAGTACTGAAATACCTTAAATACAAAAGAAAAGAGTTGACATTCTAAGGTATAACAATTCTTCTTTCTTAAAAGGGTTTAGGAGATTTCTCACTGATGGTTCGTGTAGATTACCGTTAGAGGCCGGACAACCTCTTTTCTTAAAAGGGTTTATGAGATTTCTCATTGATGGTTCGTGTAGATTACCGTTAGAGACCGAACAATTGAATAGTTTGTGATTTGCAACAACCAAACCTTTAAAGCAAATATTCAAAGCCGAAAACAATATCTAATCTTCAAGTAATCTTTACATAAAACCTTAAAACAACTTTAGATCTGTCTAACAAGATTCTTTGGACTCTCAAAAAATTTTAAATTTATTGTTTTTGCTGCATCTACATGTTCCGAGAAACCCAACACTTAATCCCTGTAAATAGCAGCCAACCAAATACCACCTAACTACACCCCAACATAAAGAAAGAGGCTTGAACTCCTTCAAGATTAGTGGATCAACCAGACATTAATCTACTCCGATTTTCTAAATTACTTGCATTTTGGCACCAACAGAAGTCCTATAGCGGAAACTAATTTGATCATAGACTAACTCTCCAAGGAGTAAAAAAGTGTATGTTAGACTCATGCATGCGCCTCGTTGCCACGGGGAGGAGTTGATAGATAACAAAATAGGCAAACGAGCCTTCATCAAACCTTTATATTTAACAATGCCTTGAAATCTTCTAACAGATATGATAGAACTAAATATGATTTTGCATAGACAAACCTGTACTTGGAGCTGGAGCAGCTTGAGATACTCAATAGCTTCATCCAGCATTGAAGCCTTATCTGTCTGTTCATACAAAGAAATCAAATGATTCAATCCATATTGTAGATAAACTCTTTGATTTCAATTAAATAACTTAACCAAAGAACGGAGTAATCAAACCAAGAAAGTTTAATATACCTTGCTGGAATTTGGAATCAAATTTTGCAGTGCCTTCATTTTCTCATTGATCCTGCTCCTCCTCCTCTGCTCAAAAAACACCCCACAAAA
>Ga0325411_1000360_pt1 | contig 46482 bp, 28 predicted proteins | sample PopdelMetagenome_13_FD_206181 | JGI IMG/M metagenome (GOLD analysis project Ga0325411, IMG submission 206181) | Populus deltoides microbial communities from Bellville, Georgia, United States - Xylem-PdIQD-R4 | ecosystem: Host-associated > Plants > Phyllosphere > Stem > Wood/Secondary xylem...
TTAATCCAAAAGGAGTACTATTGTTGGAAGCCAAGGAAGCAAAGCAAAAAACTCGTGGCTAAAAATGGCGGCACCGCTCCACCATAACTTTATCAATAACACTTGCAAATCCAAGCTCACAAACACAGAGAGAGAGAGAGAGAGAGAGAGAGAGAGAGAGTTTTGCAGACTTGCACCGGCTAGCGTGAGTTCTAAGGCTGGCTTTATTTTTATTTTTGGTCTAAGTCGTAGTAGTGAAAAAGCCCTTGGCCCTTTTGTTTTCTTCTCTTGATAATATTATGAGAAATGGTTGGAGTAGGACTCGTAGTGGAGTTTTTGTGGATGATATTGGGTTGGGTTTAAGGATGCAAGATAACCTGGAATCTTGTAGTGGTAGTAGTAAGAGATCAGTGACGGCGATGTCTTGTGATCATGAACCAGCAGCTCATGAGTTATCATCTTCTTCTTGTAGTGGTGGCGGTGGAGGTAGTGGGCCACTGTTTTATAGCACAAGCAACCATGTTACTTGTCTTGGTGATATAAACGACGTTGTAGCTTCCGTCTCTGCTTCTGGGACTGGTACTCCTGATGCAATAGCAGAGTCAAAATCGTTGCAGTACCCCTATTTTACCCCTGATTCTTCTCTTTTTACCTTCAATACCTCAGGTAAAGTCTCCTTTTTTAATTTCACTTTTTGTTTCCTTGATCTAAAGATACAGGGAAGACTAATTGATTTAATTTCTGCTGTGCGCGCTCGCTTGTGTTGTGGTGACAGGAGAAATGACACCATCTGTGAATGAGAGAGTGCTTTTTACAGCTGCTCAGTGGCAAGAACTTGAAAGACAAACCACGATTTACAAGTACATGATGGCTTCTGTTCCTGTCCCTCCTGAACTCCTTATACCCATCACCAAAAATCAATCAAATGTCCTTCCTCCACAGTCTAACAGTAATATCATCAACAGTCTTTTTATCAAGTTCACATCTTTCTGCATTAAATTAGATTAAAATTATCACAAATGGCTCTTATTTTACATGTTTATTAGTGTTAACAGGTTCACTAGAACTGGGAATTCCTAGCCTGAAATCATCAGATCCAGAACCATGGAGATGCAAAAGAACTGATGGGAAAAAATGGAGGTGTTCAAGAGATGTGGCACCTGACCAGAAATACTGTGAGAGGCACTCTCATAAGAGCCGTCCCCGTTCAAGAAAGCCTGTGGAATTACACACTCATGACTCCCCGAGGACATTGACCAACAATAGCACTAACACCAACAATAACAATTACTCCACTAATCCACACCTGTTTAATCAAAAACCTTACTTTCCAAGCCATTTATTTATGTTTTCTAGTGCCATGGCCCCTTCTGCCAGCTCATATGATCAGCCCAGGTGAGAGTTATGATCTTTAATATTCTAATAAATTGTTGTGAATCTTAGGACCATGCATTGAACTGACCTCTTTTACGCTGCCTGACAAAGTTCACTTTCATAATTGACACACCCTTTGTTCTTATCCATTATTCATTAACATGAAGTTGGTGTCTTTTTTCTCTTTTGTGCTGCATAATAAATAACTGATGATTTGTTTTTAACCCGTGAAGGAGCTTGGAATGGCTCTTGAAAGGTGAGATTTTACCCGTTGCTAGTAATTACAGCCAAGAATGGCAGCATTTGAAGAGAGACAGCATCAAGGGTAATGGCAAAGTGTACAACTTTTATAGAGAAGAGCAGCCGCTTTGCTCAAATACATATAGAGGTGGCCATTCATTACAAGCTCAGAGGCTAAATGATCATTGCAGCGTGTTATCAAGTCCCAAATCAACTACTTTGGAAAGGGCTTTAAGTCGTAGCCTGACCCAAGAACAAGAGACAAGGCACTTCATTGATGCTTGGTCAACTAATTCAGGGAGAGACGACATTGGTGGGATTGGTAAAAAAAGTTACGTTTCTTCAAGTGAGAAGTTAGTATTGCCACATTCAGCTCTTATATTGTCAATGTCATCTGGCACTGGAAGTGAAACTAATAATGAAGGAAATGGGAGTGCTCAACTGAGTAGTTTTGGGATCATGGGATCATCAGATAGAGATCATCAGAGTGCGAGTGGCTTGAGACCTCAGTGGACGATGAGTCATGGTGGTTCATGGATGGTATCACCACCTGGTGGACCATTAGCTGAAGCCTTGTGTCTTGGCATTTCCAGCAATGCAAAAACTGCTTCCAATTTACCATCCCCTTGCAGCAGTAGCTGTGGCCCCAATGTCAACAAAAACTAACCGCTATAGTTTGTTGTAAATTCTGGCTGGGTAGAGGCCAGAGGGTAGAAGCTAATGTGGCCGAAACTTATCCCATTCCCATTTCGTGTCTTTTCGGCACAAGAGGATAGTTTCTGTGTGGAATTTGAGCCTCGTGATGGATTGTCTGGCCTGGTCCTTACAGTGTCTAGGTTCCCCGATTGAATGTGTAGATCCTTTCCCTATGTTACAAAGTACAAGTAGCAGTTGATGGGAAGTTATAACACGATATACAATTCGGTTATCCAACTAATTTCCGCTTCATAGTTGATAAATTATGACTATCCTTTTACACGATCCAAGTCGATGGATGTATTCGGTAGGGCCGATGTAGAAATCATGTGGAATTCACCATCGGACCATCACTTTGTGAATGCGGGTCGATGAGCAAGACCCGTAATAATTTCCCGACGTGCATGGAACTCATTTGCATCTGCCGTTGGTCTTCAAACAATTCGATTGTGTGTGAGATCTTCTTGCTGGGATGTCTTGCTCCTTGAACAGCTACTGCGTGCGCGTGTATTCAGTTTCTCATGGCATGGTTTCACAACAATTCTCAAGGTGAACAACACACTTCATAATTCACCCTTCACAGGAGGCCAGATACAGTAGGAAAAGGGGCTACACCATGATATGTTCCAGAAAGAAAAACAAAATGAGGCCCGTCTATTTCGAGCCTCCTAACCCACAGAAACAGACCACCAAATGTCCAGTTAAAATGCCTATCTCTCTGGTCTAGCTTTATTAATTTGAATTTAATAAAGAGTCTCTTCAGCTAGCAACAAAGATGAGAGACTCTCTGGTAAAAGGAGGGAGTCCTTGACTCCAAACCATGTCCATCATTGAAGCCAATTTGCACAGCGATCCCCTCCCTTGAAGCTGTGGCAAACGCGAACCTCACAGCTTCTACTTAGATACTCCCAAATCTCGATCATCACAGTTGGCCTCCTGATGCTATTTTTTCACCCTCATCAATTAGTATTTCTTGTCCCTGTTGGTACTGAATAAATTTGTTGTGTTTCAAGCTTTTCGTTGGCTAAATGGATGCTGGCAGTTTAACCCGTTGAGGCCTTGATATTTGAGGTTTGGAACGAATGTCCATATATATATATATATATATATATATATATATATATATATATATATATATATATATAATAAAAAAAAAAGGTTTTTAGGAACATGATGCTAAGCGCCTCTAATTATGGATCAGACAAAGACTAGGATTTCGTGAAAGAGTGCACTAAAATGTTCTTATCATTGAAATACTAGGATTTAGTGTTGTAGGATGTTGAAGAAAGTATCGACAATGAATCATAAACTAAAAAAAAAAACTTATTTTTTTTTTCTAGTTATTTAGAATCTTCCTTGTATTGACAGTTTATTCAATAAACATGATGTGATTGTTAAGTTGACTCAATTGAGGTCAATAATAAAATATCATCCAATTAATCTATTTATTAGATTTGACACGGGCAATCAATTCCAACGTAAAATGGAAATCAAATCGTGATCAAGATCTCTCTCTCTCTCAAATCATGAAACACAATCATATATTAAATAAATAAAAAGTTATTAATAATAATTAAAAATTAAAATTAAATATAAATATAAATACTTTATAACTCAAATTTTTGACTGGGTTGAATTTAATAACTTTATTAATGAATATTAATTTTTTATTTAATTAAGTGATAATAAAAATAGATACATATAAAATTAATTAAATAAAATAAAAAATAAAAACAAATATTATGCAAAATTACACATTAAAAATATTTTCCAAAAAAAATATTTTTAATTTTCTTAAAATAAATTTCATTTATATAAAACATTAAAAAATGATTTATGAATTATAAAAATCTCTAAAAAAAAATGTATACAAAATAAGTAAAAATAAATTTAAAAATAGGCTATTTAAAAGAAGTTAGATAAACAAAATAAAAGAGAGAATGTGTATTAATTTAAATATAAATTAAAAATTTATTTTGAATTAATTAAAAAAACTTTTTTAAAAAAAAAAGATGAAGTATTGCTGGGTTTGACAACTTGCCTAGATCATTTAGTAAGAGTTTGTACGCTAGCTTTTTAGAAGAGGCCCGTGTGCTTGGACCCTTAATGTTTTTTATTTTTAATGAGACGGATAATATATCGTTCGTCCTATTTTTTATAATAAGTTAGACAATGCATTGTTTATTAAGACAGATAACACGTCGTTTGATATTACCTAGCTCTGCCCACAATAGTGCCCGAAAAAATGAGGAAAAAGTTTTTTCAACCAATAAAATGATTTTCAATCACCAATATTAAATATGTTTATGGTCGGAATTGGTGCCAACAAAAATTTACTTTTTCTAATGCCAGATTTTAGTGACTTTCTTTTACCTCTCTCAAATTACGAACAAAATAAATAAATAAAATGAAATTTGTAATCAAAATTGATTTTGTTTTTAAATTTTGAAAAGTATAGGACCACAATAAACATCTTGCCCAAACTTTGTTAAAATCATCTATTTCCTGTGTATTTTTACTTCATTCCTCTGTCTTTCAATCTTATTCTTCATCTACAAGTGGCCTACAATTTGGTTTAGCAAGGGCTAAAAAAAAAAAAACAATAAAAACAAATATTATGAACAATTAGTCAACAATACCATAAGAAAGGATCCACAATGCATTTTACATAATAAACTCCTCATGAATTTAGATTTATAGTTAAGAGTTAATAATATAATTTATAGCAAATGACATAGTACTGGATCGACAAATTAGATTCAAGGATTTTATCTTCTTTTTTTTTTTTTTTTTGGGGGTGGGCAGACTTGGAGGTGGTTTTCTAATTCAATCCACTCCATTTATCTGGGCCGAGTAGTTTTATTTGACGGGCTTGATTCTTTCCAATGAAAACCCATCCACAGAACCCTTGTAGAACACAAGCGGCAAGCAAACCGACTCGCTTGGCTTAAGAATAAAAGTAGCCGCGCAACAACTCGCAAATTTTGAAAACGCTTCCAAGACCTGGGATTCATCGTCTTTTAACGATCTCTGCTTTCCGTTTCTCTTCCTGCCCCCCCTTTTTTTCTCTTCCAGAACCCATCTCTCCCATGCTCTCTTACGGTATGCCCTTTCTTCTTCTTCTTCTTCTTCTTCTTCTTCTTCTTCTCCTTTTTCATTTAATAATTTTGTTTGTACAATCTTTGTTTTGGTTGTCATTATTGATTGATTTTATCTATGCTGCTGTTTTTATTCATGAGATGATTTTTTCAATTTCTTGATTGGTTTCTGGTAAATAATAATAATAGCAATAATAACAACAATCATCATCATCATCATCTAATGAAAGAACATAAGTGATAAAGTAGAATGGAAGAATTTTTTTATTTTATTTTTTGAGTGAGGCTGTGATTGCTATATACAGTGTTGATTTCGGGTTAAATAAAAAATGATGTCGTTCTGTTCAGATTTCACTGTTAATCCATGTGCTTGTGCTTGTGCTTGTGGATCTCACATGCGTTTCCCATCAGGTGCGTCTGTCTTTGTATTTTGTCTCCACATACAAGTCAATGTGCCCATTTAAACCCCCTGCTTATTGATGAATCATAAATTTATTTGTAATGTAATTATTGCCTCATGGGCAGGTTTCCTGTTAGACATTTTTCATTTGCTTTTAAATTGCTATTTTGTTACTCTGGCTTTTATAAGATTTTAGTACAATTTCGGTGGAAAATGAGGGGTGATAATCTTCCTTCTTCTGGTGAGATAGGTGTACTAATCCACATTACTTGCATATGTTTTTATTTCATGGACGAATGACGGTCCTCCTAGCTTTGGTTTCTATTACATGATGAAATTTTTGAACATGTGTAATGAGGTTGCTATTTAGCTGTCAAGTTGTTGCATTAAGACTATTTTTGTTGGTTTATCTGTTTTTTCTGCAAAATGGTGAAATTGTTCTGTAAAGTTAACTTGGTTTGTGCAGAATAGGATGGAGGAATGTGCGTTATACAATGTCTTATTATGGTTTCTCAGGTTTTTTAGATGGAGAAAGAAGTAAAATCTTCTTCCAAGACGCGTCTAAATTCCATCAAAGGTGGAGCTTCAGCATCGGGACAGTCTAAGAGAACTGGGAAGTTTAAAAGAAGTAAAGGTAAGGGAAGCCTTTTTATTTATTTGTTCTCAAAGGTGGAAATTCAGCTTTTTTGGATCTATATTGATCAAATTGTTGTTCCAATGGTTCAGTAGCTTCTGTTTTCCACCTAAATGTGGAGAATGCCTCTAATTGGTTACAGAGAAATCAATCGAGGAGTACTGCAGCTGCTAATGACTCAGAAGATCTTAGTGACATCGATGATGCTGAGGTATGCAATATATCATTTTTTTTAAATTGCTATAGGAGCTCAATCTTCCGAATGATGTAAACAAAAGGGTAATGAGGCTGGTTTAATTCCCATAAAGGAACTTGGATGTGCCACCTGATTGAAAGAACTTTAATGTTACAAAATTATTGTTTTCGTTGATGCGTCCCTTGTAAGCCCATCCAGCTTATGCCAATGTAGAAAACTGCCAATATGAAAAGCTATACACCTCTGGCTTGAATGCCTTGTTTACTTAGGTCTTGTATCCCTAACATACAACCGATCGAACTTCCATTTGATGTTGCTTTCCCATACCTATAAAGACATGTATTAAAGTAGTATATCAAGTTCTTTCACCAAGCTCTGTCATAAATTAAAATTATAGATTTTTTTTCCTCTAATGTCATGCTCAACTTTGGATGTTGACCAAGTTCCAAATGGTTCGTAGATTGCTGGATACCTTCTTCACAATGAGAAAGAGATGGAATTCAAAAGAACCCTTTGGGAAATGATGAACAAGAAATATTTGAAGGTAATGTCTTCCCTGTGAATTCTGCCATTTCAAGTTATCCAATCTGTAGATATCTTGGCTCAAGTCCATTTTAGAAGCTGTTGAAGATATTTTGTTTCTATCAAAGGAATGCCTAGCTTACCACTATTCTTGTGTGGCTACCAGCTTCAGTTTTTGATATTCTCTATCTGGGGTCTTTATTGGCAGGGGAAACAACTGAAAGGGGCTAGAAAGGTAAAGAAAAGAACACCTTCTAAGAAAGCCATTAAAATTGCTGGCCAGACAGAGAATAAGACGGTAAGAATAAACACTTGGTGGAAAGATGAATTAACTTAAAAAACTAAAAAATCTGGACTTTCAGCTTCAGTATTCATATTAACAGTAAAGCACATAGCTTTTGTTTTTTTTTTCAATTAAATCCTCTTACTGTCTAATTAGATGAAAGTAGATTCAAAATTATAGTAAAAATACTAAATTAAAAGATGATGATGATTTTTCTAAAGGAAGGTTTGATGATGATGATTTTTCTTTCTAAACATGGTGAGATAGGCATATCGAGTTTGGTTTTGATTTTTTGGATTCAATTGTTTTTCATTTTTTTGAGTCATTTTGGGTTGTTTTGGGATTGTTGGGTGGTTTTTATGGTGTTTTGAGGTTTTTTTTTTTTTGATGAAAATAGTTTGAAAAAAGAATTTTTAGTCAAAAACTTATATATTAGATTTTTTTGGTGGTGGCTAGATTCTAGGCAAAAGAGATGCCCTGTCGCCTAAAACAAGAGAGTAGAATATGTTATCCGCTCCTGAGATAAAAATAAAAAAAATCCAGGCAGAGGCCTGGGCTTCTAGCCCAGGTGTATGTTGGCTTTTTAATTTATACCAAGCTCTCGTGCCTGACGTATTTTTATTTATTTTTGTTTGTTTTTTTCATTAATTTAAATATATATATTATTTTAAATTAATTAATTTAAAATATCATTAAAATATTAATTTATTAAATTCTTAAATTAAATAAAAATATATTTTAGATGTTATTTTATTAAATATCATTCAATTCTTACTTTAACTTTGAATAAGAGTATAACAATCTATTAACAAGTGCTTTTTACAACCCACCATTGGTTTTTTTAAAAATTTATGCTATTTTTTTTCAAATAGCTTGTATTTTTTTTATTGTTATGTAATTAAATAGAAATTATTTGAAAGAACTGAAATCGCTGGTTTGATAAGTTGATCCAGATAAGATATCATTCTCTTGTTATTTGAAAAAAAAAAAAATTATATACATAAAATTAAATTTTGAGTTCATAATTAAGTAAATAGAAAATATATTGCTAACAATGCATGCACTTTTTTCTCATGGTTAAAAAAAAAATGTGGTACGATGCGAGCGAAGCGCTGATGAATTACTCTTGGGGTATCTATTTTATTTCTGCTATCTTCCAGTTTTATCCTCAAAGCAATCATGTTTCTTCTGTTTTTTCCCCCACAATTATTCAAAATAAGCATTTTATGCTTATTAGGTTTTTCTACAAGTCAGAATCGATTCGAAAACTTTATGGTTTTCACGTTTTCAAGTTTTTTTCCCAACAGCTTTAATGTTAAATCTTTGCCCATCATGCGAGAATTTGTGGCCCTCTTAGTAACTTCTTGTGTTTTTGGATACTAACGTTTTGTTTTGTCTGGTCTTTCCAGAGATCGAGTTCGAAAATCAACTATGATGTCTTGAAGAAGCTATTGGATGATGAGCCTGTACGTTTCTCTACTTCCCTATTTTTTTTTTCTGGATGAATTTCCCCACTTTATGTTTCCTCGGAAGAAAAGAAAAAAAAATAAGAACAAAGAAAAAAAAGGAAGCTGCTCTCTCTGTATATCTTGAAAAACTTAACATAGGGATCGGTGACATAGAGCTAGTTGTTATCAGCTTATTATCGGGGAGAAAATTTCATTTAACCTTGCAGGAGCGCTTCATTTGCATCATTTTATTAGTATAATTGACATTTCTATTCACAAAAATGATACAGAAGTGATATTAAGTAATTGAACTCTAAGACATGTTGAGTTAAATAACCACCTTCCAAGGGAGAAAGTTGACTTAATACTCTCTGCAAGTTGAACCTGCACCTATCATGCAAGCTATAGAAACATGTTATTCATCTGCAGTGTATGATTGTGACATTGGTGGGTTTCTTTTTTTGTTACCATCAATGCTTGGTTTGAATTATTTCCACTTTTTCATACTTTCAGTGCTTCTATTTTCTTCAAAGATTCTATTCCTAATGGTCATAAGTTAATATATGCTGTATGATCACAGGAGGTGGTTCCTGGAAAGGTAGAAGACAGCAAACACTCTAATGCCAATTATGCTGATTCACAGCAGTTGGACGAGAACTCCATCCCTGAAGGACACAGTTCTGGTGCTAGTGAAGAAAATGACGAGCACGAACATGATTATGGAGAGACTGATTGCGGCAACAATGACTGCTACAATGATATGTATTTTGAAAATGAAGAGGATGATTATCACTATGCCGAGGATTATGACTGAGGCATGCTAACACAGAATTTTTTTGTTGATTCTAAGATTTCGACACATTCATTCATTTATGGTCAATATTCACTGGCTACCATTAGTCCTTTTGATTTCTTTTCCCCCACCTTGATCATTTATATGCTGTTTGTATCATTTGAGATACTAACAAGGCCCCGGGGGGTATATATGAAAGATAGATAGGATCCAAATCTATTGGATGACTTCTTTTGTGATTGTGGTAGTTTTAGTTAAATAATTTTAGTTTTTTTATAATAGATTTTGTAGACAAGATTTTATAAAAGTAAAAATAATTTTTTTTCATCTATGTAGACTTGTATTTTATTTATTTTGCATGTAAATATTTATTTCACAACTTTTTTACTAGAACATATTTTTAAAAACTTGCGAATGCAATTAAAAGTGTATTTTTAAAAACTGTAATCGCAAAAATATTTTTGCATTTAGATTTTATTATTTTTAACATTAATGTATTAAAATTACTAAAAAAAATAATCTAAAAAAACATAAATTTAATATATTTTAAAATAAAAAAGTATTTTCAACAAAAAAAAAAAAAACAAACTCTTCCTTTTTAACCCGTCGAGCTAGTGGTATCTTGGGATTATTGATGCATCATCATGAGGCAAAGGTGATCTGGCCTAATCGATTGGGCCCCATCTCATGCATTCTCAACATCAGATATTGAGAATCCAGTGTTAGAATAGCCCCAATAGCTGACCAAACTCTTATCCACTACACATATTTGTCAGATACAAAGACCTTTGAGAATGTTTAAACCAAGTTTTATACTTTGTTCAATAAATGGAAAAGTCGGAATGCAAAAAAAGAAAACTGTCCCAGAAAGAGTTTTCAAATTTGAGCGTCTGCAGATGCTTCTTCGTTAATTGGGTGGGAAAACGAGCGGCAGTCTTCGTTAATTAGGTGGGAAAACGAGCGGCAGTCTTCGTATTGTACGGTTGAAGTTTACAAAGTCTAAGCAGCCAAATTAGAGCGTCTGCGAATGCTCATTCGTGAACTAATTATCTAGGGATCACGAGCGATACAATCGGAATTTTATAAAATTTTATTTTTTTTTAAAAATAATTTTAATATATCGATGTTAAAAATAAAAATATTTTAAAAAACTACAGTTATGTTGAATCCGGCTGTAGCTAAGCTTTCAGAGACAGATACAGTTCTGCATTAAAAAAAAAAGGAGTAATAAATGTAATTCAAAATATTTGATATTTTCGACCATTTCACTGATTAGTTAACATGTTCGATGAATCCCTGGAGTTTGTGTTGGATGGGAAGTGAGTTGACCCTTCAGGTTATGACCATCTTGTACTTGAAAATAAGTTGCGAGTACTTTTTTTAACGGTTGTAACTTCGCAAGACGGAAAAAGAAGAAAATGGCCTCACCAACTAACCAAAATTGAGAACAGTGCATCAAAAAGGCTTCCATAGCTCTCTTTGTATGTATTTAAAGACAAGCCTTTCATTTCATTTTAACTACAGCTCTAAACTCTAAACTCTAAAGGGAGGAGGCATTCTTTTTCCCAGAGAGAGAGAGAGAGAGAGAGAGAGAGATGGGATGGAGTGTAAAGCTGCTCCATTCTTCAGTCTTCGCTATCTACTCTTGCTGTCTTCACTTGTTCATCCTTCTTTCAGTCTTTCACTTGTCCAACGCTCAAAACGCCACTACTGATCCATCTGAAGGTACGTATCTCTCTCAGATTTCCTGAATTCTGCAGTACAAGTTAAATAATCCTCATGAGGGGCAAATGGTTCCAAAATAAACCATGTGAATTTGCTTCCATATCCATCTTTCTTGCATCTTCCTTCTTTTCTTTTTACTCTTGCAATCTTCGCGTATACGGGGTTTCATTTGTTTTAGCTATGAGGGAACTGGGTGACAGAAATTTATTTTCTCACCACGAGAAACTAAGGTATGCAGTTTAGTTGAAAAAAAAAAGAAGAAAAACTACAGATCGGAGATTTATAAAAGAAATATATATAGCTCTTAATTAGCTTCAAATGATTTTAATAATTAAAATACGTCTTTTCTTATCTTGTTTTAACATTCTTAAAATTAAGCTGGCTTATAGTCTTAAGGCAAAGTATCATATATATGTAAAATCTGACTGAAACTCTTGCTTTTCTTTCTTGTCCTGTTTTCATCCATATTTCATGGAGATTAGAATTGCCTTTTTAGTAGGAGATTAAAACTAAAAAAATGCTACCTATGTATGTGTTTGATGATGTTTTTGTTAATTTTTCAATGCATGTTATGATTACACAAAAGTAGCTAAATAACAGTTTGGTGCTGTTTTTTTTTTTAAATTAATATTTTATTATATCATTATGTGCAGTTGGCGTTAAAAATAAATTTTTTAAAAATAAAAAATATAATAATTTATTGTATTTTTAAATTAAAAAAAACACCCTCAGCCGCCCCACTCCAAAGTTGGTAGCGAAAAAGATATAATATTTCACTCGTGTCCATACCGATGACTTAGCTGGATATGTGTAGGGGGTCACAATCAATGCCCACTTGAAGCACGCATATATATATTTTTTTGATGGGGCATTTTGAAATTAGAAATCCTCGACTGTAATTTCACCACCTTGGAGGTTTTTTCTCTTCTTACAATCATATATTACCTCGGAATTTTCATATAATCCATGCAGACAGTCAACTAATACATGTGTTTTTTGATAATCGAACTCTCGAATGTAAGTAATTGACTTTTCTACTTCAACTCTTGCTATGGCGATTCAAAAGTTTGATCAATTTCTTAATTAATAAACCCGTTACTTCAAGTGGGGTAAGTAAATGTTACGTAGCCCTTGGAATTTTTCAAAGATTCGTTTAGATAACTTGAGATAAAGTGATGTATACTTACAGATTTTCACTCTATGTATATCTCTATAAAATCCAAACCAAACCAAACCACCTTGGTGGCTTGAATTTTCATTGTGGGTTGCAGCTTTTTATATTATAAACAACTTTTTACTGTGGGTTGCAAGCGATCGAGAAAGGTCCAGGTATCCTGGCGAAACTTTTGGCAGGCCTTGAGAGCAGAGCTAAAATATTATGTTCAATTCATTCTTTGCTGGGCATTTTGTTTCTGTTTCAAGGCATAGTGATTGGGAAGTCCACCCATGATCATCAGAAAATAAAAACTATGTCACCGTTGTTACATACAATTTTTGTAATACTTGTTCGTTCAATCTCTTGAGCCTTTTGAAGTCGAATTTTGATATAACATCCATCTTTTTTTCCTGAATATACCATAATAATATTCTCTTAAAATCATTTATAAAAAAAATTAGTAGTAATTAATATAAAATTCAGTTTAAAAATATCCTTTATACTTATATTAAAAAAAAAGATTAAATTATATCAAGCCCCTCTTGTAGTTTAATTGTTTTTTTTTTTTTTTTGCTTTGACATGTATTAGAAAATTACACTTTATATTCTTAGTCAATTCAAAACTTAAAAGAAGATAAAAAGATAAATTTATCATTGCAATTTATTTTTCCAATCTCTCCCTCTCCCTCTCCCTCTCACTTCTCTTTTAAATTAGGGTTCTACTCGATGATTGGCTCACTTTATATACTTGAGTGTGGTTTAGGTTCAAACTAAAACTGTCTGGTTTAATAAGTTTTAAACTTTTAAAATCAAAACCAAAACTGAACCTTATTAAAAGATTTGTTGGTTTTTTAATTGCTATTTTTTTTGGTTTTTTCTTTTTTAACAGCCCTGGTTAAAACTAATTATAAAAGTTGTTTTGTGATGGTGAGACAGTAAGTGCATTGAACTCATTATTTGAACAATGGGACACGCAAGCTGTGGGATTATGGAACTTAAGTGGAGAGCCATGCAGTGGATCTGCCATTAACGACACCGGTTTTCAAGACGGTGCCAACAACCCTACCATCAAATGTGTCTGTACCTACAATAACAGTGCTACATGTCACATTACTCAACTGTATCTCTCTCTCTCTCTCTCTCTCTAAAGAATTTCGATTTTTCGCATGAGCCCTCATAAATTTTAGGGCAGTTGGCATTTGTTTGGTCTTTGTTTTAGTCTACGTATAACTTTTGAACTATTTTCAGGAGAGTCTATGCTTTGAACAAAAGAGGGGAGATTCCAGAAGTAATTACGGCTTTGAAGTATCTTACCCTTCTGTAAGGAAACACCCAAATTATTAAATTTTTGTTGAAAGATTCCATGCTTCTTGCTTATATAGTTGAAGGAATTTTGCAGGACAATTGATCAAAATTACTTCACTGGTCCATTGCCTGCATTTATTGGAAATTTAACTGCATTGAAGAGTTTGTAAGTAAAGAAGTTCTTTCCAGAACATTTTATTACAACGGACACCCTTCTGTTACATAAAAAGAAAAAAAAATTGAACCTCGACAGCTCATGATTGACCTTACTCTTTTTTATGTGACTAGGTCAATTGCGCATAATGCGTTTTCTGGGACCATTCCTAAGGAGCTTGGAAATCTAAAGGAGCTAACCTTGCTGTAGGATTTGCTTTTCAATCAAATTTTACTTCGTGGAATAAATTATCAGCATATATCCTCATTTTGGTCTTAATTTATGGACAGATTACAAGATGAAGTATTGTACAGGTTTTAAGCACATAGGCAATCGTATTTGGATGATAATCTTCTAAAAAAGCCTTATTTGTTACATGTTCAACAGGTCTATTGGTATAAATAATTTCTCAGGAACACTCCCTCCAGAACTGGGTCAACTTGTCAATCTTGAGGAACTGTAAGTTGTAGCGCGTGTTCCCTGTAATGTAACCAAAGACCTCCTTTCTGTAAGTATTTGTACCATATGTGGTTAAATACAGGATTTTGATATCTGTTTGTTTTGCAGTTATGTGAATAGTTGTGGATTGGGTGGTGAAATTCCCTCAACATTTGTTAACCTTCAAAGAATGAGAATCTTGTAAGGAAATCACATTCTATAAGTTTATAGCAGTTTGTTCATCTTCAAATCCAAGGTTAGTGTACCCCAGCATGGCTCACCTTCGCTTGGCTTGTATATGTTCAGTTCGGCTTCAGATGCTGCTTTCACAGGCAACATACCTGACTTTATTGGCAACTGGACAGAGCTGACATCATTGTAAGCCATAAAATCTTCTGATATTTGCATTTGTTAGACACAGCAGTAGTATGTCTACAGCTACAGGGAAGAATGATTTGTTTGATTGGTTTATGGAATGTTCCTGCAGGAGATTTCAAGGGAATTCTTTTGAAGGTCCTATACCATCCAGTTTCTCCAACTTGACCTCACTGACCTCTCTGTGAGTTTATATATATATATATATATTTATAACTCTCTGTCTTTCATATGTTTGTCTACATGCAAAAGAAAATTAGTTTCAGTAATGTGTAAATGCACATAACTGTACAGGCGAATCAGCGATTTAAGCAATGTGAGCTCTACTCTTGATTTTATCAAGAACTTGAAGAGCTTGACCGACTTGTAAGTAGTTGACTAGTCTATTCCTTATTTTTATATGCATCCAAATATGCACTAATTTCTCGATTATATTCTCCGAAGGACTCTGAGGAATGCATTGATTAGTGGTAGTATTCCATCTGATATTGGAGAAATATTCCAGACTCTAGATAGACTGTAAGTTCTTGATACATTTAGCTTAAAAGGCCAAAGCCACCCTTGAAATCTACTTGCACCCGTGTGTTTCTTATGTAATTTTTTCATCAATTTTTCAGGGATTTAAGTTTCAACAATTTAACAGGCCAAGTTCCAAGTGCTTTATTCACTAATAGTTCTCTTCAATACTTGTAAATATCACTAAACCTTTAGAAGTGCCTTGATCATTTTTTTTCGGTTCTGACACTCTTGCTGAACTCTTCACTTTGTTACTTTCTCTTTCTATTCTCTTCCCATACTATTGCAATGGCCAGGTTTCTTGGAAACAATAGTCTAATCGGAACCCTTCCTAACCAGAAGAGCAGTAAACTTCAGACAATGTAAGTCCTCGTACCAAAGAATACTACTATACATTGCATCTGTTGGCGCTGCCCAAGCAGCGATTACATAACAACTTCTGAAGCAATGTTAGATCATATCGTGACACCATTATTTTATTGGACTATATCCTGAAACCCTTTTGACCTTTATTTCCTTCTTTTTTGTATCTGAATTAAGTCAGAATCTAATTTTATCCCAACTCCTTTGTTATCATGCGCCTATTAACCCCCGCTTATATAATTTTATTTGCAGAGATTTGTCTTACAATTATCTGTCAGGGACTTTTCCTTCATGGGTAACCTCAAATATACAATTGTATGTGTCCCAAACCATGACGCTTTCTTCACGCATCTTTGTTTTCTGAGTTTAACACTACGTTTTGAACACCAAATAAATGAACTACCTCTTAGAAATCAATATCGCCTTATTCTGTCATCATGAATCTTTACTGAGTTTTACAGCACATATTTGTCAGTAACCTTTGTGAAACTATGCAGGAATTTAGTGGCCAACAACTTCACTTTTGACAGCTCAAATATAAGGTGAAGTGATTTGTATTTTCAAAGCCCTTATAATTAATAGGGTGCACATCAAGCAAAACTGGTGCAATATTGATCCTGTGTTTGGAACCAGTCCTTTCCTTCTTTCTTAGTTTCCAATTCTGATAAGCAATAAATGTTTTCCCATATAGTGTTCTGCCAGGATTGAACTGTCTACAGAGAAATTTCCCATGCAATCGGAATCCTCCACTCTGTAAGCTTCTTCATTCAGCAATTTAGTTCCTACTAGAACTTTTCATTGTCTGATTCAATATGAAATGCGCCTTCCTAGACCCTGCCAGTAATCATCCTAGTTTTGTCTAGCATGTCTAGACTTTCAGGTATTAGTTTCATATAAAGGTGACAATGGCTTCATGCTTCAACAATTTGGAAGAGAATAATTGATTTCTGTTCTATCTTGTCATCTGTTGCAGATGCAAATTTCTCAATCAAGTGTGGTGGTCCAATGATGAGAACTGCTGACGGCACAGTTTATGAAGCTGAAAATTCATCTATCAGTGCAGCATCATTCACTGTAACTAGCAATGAGAAATGGGCGGTGAGCAATGCAGGCTTGTACGCTGATAGAGAAAATCCTAGTTATTTTGAAAATAACTTGAAACAAGTTACCGGCACCAACACCCCAGAGCTCTATCAGACTTCAAGGATATCTCCTGGTTCACTTAGGTACTATGGCCTAGGTCTCCAGAATGGGCCTTACACTATAAATCTGTTATTTGCAGAAACTAGATTTGCAGCTCGAAGCTCACAAACCTGGGATAGTTTAGCACGACGTGTTTTTGATATCTATATTCAGGTAAAAAAGGTTTAAAACCAAATGCATGTTGTACAAATTTCTATAATTAAAATTCCATTTTCTGTGTTCATATGTTTCTTAGGGAAACCTCCAATTGAAGGACTTTGACATATCAATGGAGGCAGGTGGGGTCGACAGAGCAATTACAAAGACTTTTAACGTTACTGTGTCAGAAAATCATCTTGAAATTCACCTGTTTTGGGCTGGTAAGGGTACGTGCTGTAACCCTGTACAAGGCTACTATGGACCAATCATTTCAGCCCTCAATGTTGTTCCAGGTAACATGTCTTAACTTACTAAGCAAACTTAGTATGTTCAGATTGTGCTTCTCTGGTTCTCACTGCTATTGCTAACTGAATTTACTGCACAGATTTTACACCAAATGTTAGTGGGATACCATCCAGTACTCGAAAAGAGAAGAGCAGGACGGGGGTGATTGTTGGTGTTTCCATTTCTGTTGGAGTTGTGAGCTTGATCCTGATATCTGTACTTCTTTACATCAGGTTGAAAAAAGACAGCGAAGATGAGGAAGGTAAGACCATCTAATAATCAGACAACTTGTACTTATTATAGTTTGCCCAATCCAAACCTCATCGATTCTGGAATTGGTGAAGTGTGATGATTCCAATAGTGAGCAGAAGCTCTCCTCAAGCCTTCAACTCTCTCAAATGAGTGAAGATGTACTTGATCCTCATACACAACCAAGGACCTTCAAATTTTCCTTAAACAGAAAATGATTTTATGCCTTGAATCTGGGTGTAATTTCTTTGGAGGAGGTTAACTCTGATTGGATGATTCACCATTTCCTGTCTAGAACTTTATATTAAGTTAACATGATCTGTACAAATTATGTTAGATAAAGAAAGGTATCCTAAACTAATGACTTCATTTTTTGTTGCTTAAATCTGCAGTGTTGCTTGGGATGGGCCCTAGACCAAACACTTTTAGTTATTCCCAGTTGAGGACTGCCACCGAAGACTTCAGCCCTTCAAATAAGCTAGGGGAAGGAGGATATGGACCTGTGTACAAGGTAAGAAACGCAAGACAATTACTCTACATTTTATAAACAAGATAAGGTAGAGGTTCAAGATTTTTCTGTTCACCTAGGACCAGGTATGCTTTCTGATGGGAACAAATCAAATTATGCTTTACGTTACTAAATTCTGGTACTTTTAGGGTATGCTTTCTGATGGGAGAGAAGTTGCTGTAAAGAAGCTTTCAGTAGCATCTAACCAGGGAACAAATCAATTTGTGACGGAGATCGCAACCATATCAGCAGTTCAACATCGCAATCTTGTGAAATTGTATGGATGCTGCATTGAAGGAAATAGACGCCTCCTCGTTTATGAATACCTCGAAAACAAAAGCCTTGATAAGACACTCTTTGGTATGAAGATGCCCAAATGCTTGCATATTTCCCTTACTAAGTAGCCATAGAAACTTGATTCTCTACACTCATATAGAGGATCGAAATAGACAGGGTTTACTTTCGGTTGCTGAAGAATGTGAATGAATAGAAAAGGCTTGCATCTTGGCTGGGCAAATCACTGTACTTCAATAAGATACATGTTCAGTTTTCAAGCTTCATTTTGTTAATGGAATGGATTATGTACTAAGCTTGCATCTCCTAATTATGCAGGAAAAGATGGCATGCATCTTGATTGGCCAACCCGCCTCAATATATGCCTGGGAACTGCTAGAGGGTTAGCTTATCTCCATGAGGAGTCAAGGCCAAGGATTGTACATAGAGATGTCAAGGCCAGTAACATTTTGCTTGATGCAAACCTCTTCCCCAAAATATCAGATTTTGGATTGGCAATACTCTATGATGACAAGAAAACTCACATCAGCACTCGAGTTGCAGGAACCATGTAAGACCTCCTCCAACCATGTCCTTAAATCATTCTTAATTTGCTGATTATGAACCAAGCTATAGTCAATACCAAAGCGCAGCGTTCAGAAGCCACATGTAAAATCGATGGAGATTATTTGAAGGGATTCTTGCAATTAACCTTCTCACCACGCAAATTAATTTTCTTGTAGAGGCTATTTGGCACCGGAGTATGCAATGCGTGGACATCTGACAGAGAAGGCTGATGTTTTTGGTTTTGGTGTGGTTGCTCTGGAGATCCTGAGTGGGAGAGCAAATTCTGATTCTAGTTTGGATGACGAAAGGGTCTATCTTCTCGAATGGGTAAAAGGAAAAAACTCTGTATACTTTTGTTTTACTTGCCTATTTACCCTTGTTAATGAAATCAGTCCTTCTCGAAGTGAATTGACGGTACAATGTTTCTAGGCGTGGAAATTGCATGAAAGTGGGCGAAGTTTAGAGCTGATGGATCCAAGTGTAACAGAATTCGATGAAAATGAAGCTCTTCGAGTTGTAGGAGTAGCTCTCTTGTGCACTCAAGGGTCACCAGCTATGAGGCCAACAATGTCAAGAGTTGTAGCAATGCTTACTGGAGATATTGAAGTGAGTGCTGTTACATCAAAGCCAAGCTACTTGACTGATTGGGATTTTAAGGATATAACTGGCACCTTTTCGACTGAAAATACTCAAGCATCCACTTCATCCGAGGCTAGCAAGAGCAAGAATCACAATCCAATTGATCTTATTCCACGAGGTGATCAAATGCACTCTCCACTAAATATCACTGAACCAAGGCTCAGTGACCTCATTGGGGATGGAAGGTGAAAGGCTAGTTAATGCTACAATATCCAGCCGTATAGAGTCGCACTTCATGTGTCTATTTCTAGGCAGTTGTATGATTATTCCAGACATGAAAGCTTTATACTCAAAACATTTGTACAAAATTCTTAAAAGGACACACATCAAATGAGAAGTTGGGTTGGTCTTTAATTATAGGTTAAAATGAGAAAATAAATATTCATGTAATTAGTCTATATATAAATCTTGAAGTTGTCATATTTTAGGGTTACTATTTATTATTTATTTGTAAGTGTCTCCGTTCTCTATATTTTGGTGACCAGAAAGAATAGAGAAAATATAAGTTTTAGGGTTATTTTGAGATCTTCGATGAAATAGTAATTTTGTGTGACATCATTTTATTTTTTATTTTCTCATAACAAATTTCTATGATCATCTCTCCTATGAAGTAAGTCTAAGATGTTGAACCACATAAATTTGTTATGATTGATTGTGTAATGCATTGTGGTTTATTTATATTTCTCTACTTGCCAATTAGTTTAAGATTCAAGGTTTTCTGCAACAAACTGGTATCAAAACTTGTATAATTATTAGTTGGCTTTCACGATGACAATAAAAATAACATTAACAATGAAGTTTGATGTAGATAAGTTTAATGGTAAAAATGACTTTAATTCATGACATGTTAATATGTGCTTGCTAGTTCAACGAGGTTTATTCAAGACACTAAAAGATGTAGACAATTTGCCTAAGAAAATGGATGACGAGGAAAAATAAGATCTCATAGAATGTTTATATAGTGCTATTCAGCTTTATTTGTCCGATAAGGTTTTGAGAGAAGTTGTTAAGGAAACTATAACTACTAGATTGTGGAAAAAGTTGAAAACTCTTTACATGTCCAAATCCCTGATGAACTAATTGTATTTGAAACATCAATTATATACTTTTTGGATGAAAGAAAGTATTATGACAAGAAGCCTAATTTTGCAATGCTAATCTAATCAAACAAATTTTGGAAAAGTATTATAACAAGAAGCCCATAGATTAGTTGTATGATACTTTGTTCTTGAAAAAAATAATAATGTGACCTCATAAGATATCTTCTAATGATCACTAATTAAACTTGCAAACTCCCATTTAGATTCACTTGAAAGATTATTATATTGGGTTTCTTGTTGCTTAAATTGAGAAAATACATCTTTATAAATCAAAGCATTCTAAACATTAAATATGTTGAATTCCACCTTGTTGAACAATCAAGAACAAAGCTTTTAGTTATAGGAACAAACATGACAAGAATTTTCTTGAAAATTTTCCTCTTTTTTGGATGGACTTGTCCAATAAAGTACACTCTCTCTAGTTTTCTCAATCCCACTCTTAATTAGTTTCATCGCATGTTTCACTATCAAGCTCAAAATATAAGTACAACACCTCATATGAATAAAATCACCGTTCAATATCAATGAACTAACTTGTAATTTATCTTTCAAATTAGATATCAATGCATCATTAGTTTAGCAATTATCCAATGTAATAGTTGACAAGTTAGTATTAACATTCCAATCCATTAAGAACTTAACCAAAACTTTAGCTGGCACTTCTTTTGTGTGTGGGCATGACACATAAACAAATCTAAATCAAATAAAATAATAAATATACATAATAAGTAATTGTAAAAGCTACTAACAACATATATTAAATAAAATTTACTTCAATATACAACTTTGTAATTTCCATTTTTCACCAATGAAGTATCGTGAACCCTCTTTTTTAATAGTTGAAAGTCTACATCTCAGTTGTAATTGCTACTTTACCATTATCATTCTCTAACTTGTGCATTAACATTGCTCTCTCATCATCATAAAATTTTAAAATGTTAATATTTTTGTATGGTATTTCAACAAGAAACCTTAAACAAAAGTAAAGTGTATTCGAGTATCTTCGAAATCCAATATGGTCCACTATGAAAAATGAGTTTTGCTCTTCCTAAACAAAATCATTTATATTTATTGGGATCAAAATAATCTTTTTCATATGGTTCATTTGTTATTATTATATTGATTGAAGATAAATTGGTCTTTTTTTTTTAATTTTTGATGCACAATTAAATGACTAAAATATCCTTAAAAGCAAAAAAAATAAAAATAGGGTCCAAGGGCTTTTTGGTCTTTTACCACTTTGGTTGCAAAATATCATGACTAAATTGCCATTCAAAGTAAAAAAACATTAAAACTGATATCCAAAGGTATTTTTATCTTTTCATGATAAGTGTTTTTTAGCTATAATCAATTTAAATGAGGCGAAATTCAATTTTCTAATAAATATAAATATAATTAAAAAATAATAATGGCTAGCGCGTTGTACGCATGCGCTTTTGGACGGTGCATGCGACACCTCCCAACAGTCAAATGCTATATTTTGCGATGATGTTGGAATTGTCATGACATCCTTTTCCGCGTGGTCAGGCGTGTGTGCATGATAGAGAAGCGGTGGGGATCCAATGAACCTTTTTTCTTTCCCCCCTGTTTTCTCTCTCTTCGCCTCGGATTTCATGCCAACACTTTTAAAAATCAAATGTGCCCTGTTAATTTGTAATTGTATCAAATTTGATCATTGTTCTTTTAATTGCTATTTGTTTTGGTTTTAATGCTTTTTTGAAGTTGATTTTTTATTTGAATTTTATCATTTGATATTTGATTTGATTTGATTTTTATATGTAATTTGAATTTTATTCTTTAGATTGCTGTTTTTTTTTTTAAAATCATTTTCTTGATTTTTCTTCAATTTCATCACTCATGATTTTATTTCATTTAATTTTTATATTCAATTTGGTCCTTATTCTTTTGATTGATATTTATTTATTTTATTTTTTATTCTAGTCCCTTTTTTCATTTAGTTTATTTTGTCCTCATTATTTTGTTTTGTTTTTTTTTAAAAAAAATTTGGATGATTAAGAATTTTGCTTCGTAATTTTTTCTTGTATGTCTTCTATAAGGTAATCCTGGTATCATGACTCGGGTCACGAGTTTTAAAGATTAGCCCAATTTAACTTCAATTTTTTTAATCTATTTTTTTAAAATTGATTATTTTTTTAATTTCATCATTCAAAAATAGATTATTAGGCCTTGAGCTTTGTAATTTTATCCACTTTTCTTATTGTGGGTTTATCCCAATTTCATATCCTGAGTCACGGGTTAGTTGAGTTAACATGGGTTGACTTGTGTTTTTTTTCAATGTTTTTTAAATTGATTATTTTTGATTTTTTGATTTTCATCATTTAGTTTATTTGAGAGTTGACCTTTATTGTTTTATTTAATTTTTTACGGGTGGAGTTTTCCTGGTCTCATGACGAGACCATGAATTTGACATGCTGACACGAGTCATTTTTTTATCCTTTTTAAAATTGATTTTTTTTCCAGATTGTTCTTTGACGTTTGCTTTGTTGATAATTGAGCTTCAAATTTTTTTTATATAAGGTTATCTCGTTCCCATTAAATATTCACTTTGTTACCGAATAAAATCGTTGTGACATTTTAAAAATATTTAAATGGTATCTTTTTATTAAATTGGCAAACATTCATTTTTTTTTCTAGTCATTGATTTTTTATGTTTTTTTTTTTAATTTTCATCGGATGTTTTAGTCATATTATTAAATTAACAAAAGTCATTGAACCCATTAGAATCAATGACTAAGGTTCTAGATTTTTCATGCTCCTTTAGAAATGTTATTATTGTCTAAGTATTTTTTATTATGTTAGGAATAATTTGGCCTAGACTGCAACGTAGCATATGCCATGTATCTAATAAGACCTAGAACATGTGGTTTTTTCACTATAGCAAATTCATTGTACAAACACTATGTATTTTCTTGAATTTCATAGTGGATTGGAGCATTGCCATTTTTTTTTTTATCATGAACTATTTTCCCTCTTGCATTGCATCATGTCTAAACTAATGAAAAATTTCTTATAATTTGCTATAGAAAGACTTAATTACAAAAAAAGAGGATCAAAATGTAGAACATAGAGAAACCAAGTGGTTAATAAGAAATTGTTATGAAAAAGTTCACTTTGGTCCATCTATTTTTTTTATTCATTTTCAATCCCTTTAGTTTTTAGAATTTTATTTTTGGTCTAAAACTTCATTTTATTCATTTTTAGTCCTTAGGTTTGAGAGATGAGAGAAAAAGTCATAGAAAAATACGAGCTGAGAAATAAAGTTGTAAGTTGGCTTGATTTTGGCAAAAAAAAAAATCGATCTTGATGTCAACATGTGTCCTTTTAGAAAAAGCAGATCGGGATCGGGACTCAGGAAGTTTTTGAAAATCGGGTTGATTTTTCATTCTTTTAATCAATTCAATGCCAATTTAAGACCATAAATGAGTTTATTAACATAAACTCTAAACCCGTCGGAGTTTAACTATAGCTCAAGACACATTATTATGGATTACTAAATTAAAATTACCATGTTGCCCTTGAGTGGAAAAAGATGAAGCCTTAAGGGCAGGGATGTTTTACTCCTTCTCACTGGCCCAGTGGTCATTAAAAGATTCTATGAGAGTGTTTATGTTTTTTTAAAAATTTCAGCATAATAAAAATATGCTTTTATCCTTAAAGTTAATAAAATTTAAAATTATTGGACAAAGTCTTTTATGACTTTCCGTAAGCTTCTTAACATGAAAAATATTTATTTGCCCCATGGTCAAAAAATTATTGGGCTACTAAATAAGAGTTTTTCAGGGTTTTCAAATATATGTGTACAGTGAAAGTACACCTTTAACTTTGAAAAAACTAAAGATAAGATTTGCATTTGAGAGTATTTTTGTACTTTCACATGAGTATTTTGTGTAATTGCTAGAGTCATGGGGGACATTTTAGTATTTTTGCATTTTTTAAATTTTTTTAAGGAGAAAAGTTGTTGGCGCATGTTCAACACGCACTAGTGAGTGAGTGACGTCTGCAACATGTACATGATGCGTGTGACGTTAGTTGGTCGCCAAAACTGGCCCTCCACTGTTTCCATAGATGCTCCACCATGTCCTTTTTCATGTGGTGTGGCGCGTAACAACTTATTGTGGTCAATTTGTCGCCCATGGTCGTTTGATATTTTGTCTCATTCTTTTCTCTATCCTGACAGATAATGTACAATATTTTCCTCTTCGTTTCTCACTTTTCAATTTTAGTCTTCATTCTCTTAATTTCTTATTTCGTTCGTTTTCCATTTATACAAGATTTTTTCTTTTCAATTTAGTCATTTAATTACAATATCTCATGTGTTTTTTTTTTTAAATTTCAGTCCTCATTCTTTTAATTTTTTATTTTGTTCTTATTCCTTTTATATAATTTTTTTTCTTTCAATTTAGTCCTTAAATTGCAATTTCTCATATGTTTTATTTTTCATTTTGATACTCATTTTTTTTATACATTTAATTTTTTTGCTTAGCACTTTTGTTGAAGTTTTTTTTTTTTACTTTTAATTTCATCATTCAACCAATTTTTTTGTTGTTTTATTTTTTTTAGTTTGACCCTTATGCTTTTGATTTGTTTTTCTTTTTATTAAAGCTATTTTTCAATTCAATTTAACCCTCCAATTGAAAATTTGTATCCCTATAATTAATTTTTTTTACCTTTATTTTTTTAGATCTTTTTGTGTGATTGATTTTTTTTTCCTAGTTTCATCTTTTGATATTTAATTTGTTGGGGATTTGGCTTTGTATGATCTTATCGTTCTGCATTAGTTTTTTAATAATATTTTTGTGATTATAATCAAGTTTTTTCTATGGGTTTTATTGGTGTTATGACTTAGGCCACCATTTTACATGCTTTTATGAATATAAGTTTTTTTTTAGTTGTTTTGTTTCCATTTGATTTTTTAAGATATTATTCTAATTCATCTATAATGTTTTTCTATACAAATGAAGTTTATTTTTTAAAATAAAAATATTTATTTTTAAATAATATTGCTGATTTGTTCGACCTTGCGTAATATTATTTGTGGCGTGAATTTATTCAATCAATTTTTATTTGTATTTATCCTTTAAATCATGAGTTTTTGGGGTTATGGATTTATGTTTTATTGATTTAAATAAATAAGTTCAGTAAACACAATCGAGTGAATGTGTCATTTTATGTGATTGAATATCTTGATCTTCATTCATTTATGATTTTCTTTAGTTTTTTTCTTGGTTATTATTAACGATTACATAGATAATTATCAATTCATTTAATTAGATGCCCATATAGGCTTTTCAATTTATACTTTGATTTTTTATGTAAAAAAACACTTTGAAGAAGCCTACATACTCAGTACTTTTTTAAATATTTTATAACCATAGTTTTGAAACCCGGCTCAGCCGACTCGGGGTTGGAATCAGGCCGAGTTGAAGAAAAAATAGAGGAAGAAAAAACTCGGTGTGACCCGATCAAAAACCCGATTGCAACACGTTGATTTTTGTTTTTGTTTTTTTTTTATACTAAAACGACGTCGTTTCGATTTTTTAAAAAATAAATTGATCTGGATGACCGGATACCCAGTCAAAACCCGGTGACCCGGTCAAAATCCGGAACCCGGGCCTTGAATTGAGCTGGCCACCGTGCCGGGTCTGAAAACTATGTTTATAATCCACGGCAAAATGCGAGTTAAATGGCTAGTTAAGTAATACTCTAAAAGGCGTGGGGAAACTACTGTAGCTTCCCTACGCCTTTCACTTATTAATATATTATATTATTATAATTATTATATTATATTATAGAATTTTTTTTTGTTTTCAATTTTTTTTGTTTTTTTAATGAATTTTTTTTGTTTGATTTAGTTTGTTAATGATAAAAAATTTTTTTATTTAATTATCAGATTTTCATGGTACGGATCCCGAGTTTGATGGGTTAACCTGGTTTGACGAGTTAACCCGAATTTTTTTTCTTTTTAATTAATTTTTTTCGTTTAGTTTAGTTTGTTAATGTTAAATTTCTTTTTCTATTTAGTTATCAAACTTTCATGACACGAATCCCAGGTTTTACAGGTTAACCTGATTTGAAGGGTTAACCCAATTAATTCAGATTTTTTTTCTTTTTCTTCATTAGTTTTTTTCTTCATGTTGATTTTTTTCTTTGTTTTTTTTCTTTTTAATTAATTTTTTTAATTATCACTCTTTTATGACACGACTTTATAGCCAGACCCATATCCAATATTCTTGGATCCGGTGTTGCAGCCAGCCTCACTTAAACTTGGGTCAAACTACTGTAGCTTCCCCACGCCTTTCACTTATTAATATATTAATATATTATAATTATTATATTATATTATAGAACTGTTTTTTTTGTTATTTAGTTTGTTAATGTTAATTTTTTTTATTTAGTTATCAGATTTTCATGATACGAATCCCGTGTTTGATGAGTTAACCTGATTTAACGAGTTAACTCGGATCTTTTTTCTTTTTAATTAATTTTTTTCATTAGTTTAGTTTGTTAATGTTAAATTTCTTTCTATTTAATTATCAGAATTTCGTGACACGTATCCTAAACTTGACGAGTTAACTTGGTTTGATGGGTTAACCCAGTTAATTGTGGGTAAACCCGTCAATTTTTTTTTCTATATTATATTATAGAATAATTTTTTTTTTGTTTGATTTAGTTTGTTAATGTTAATTTTTTTTATTTAGTTATCAGATTTTCATGATACGGATCCCGGGTTTGATGGGTTAACTTGGTTTGACGGGTTAACCCGGATTTTTTTTTCTTTTTAATTAATTTTTTTTCATTTAGTTTAGTTTGTTAATGTTAAATTTTTTTATTTAATTATCAGACTTTCATGACACATATCCTGGGCTTGACGAGTTAACTTGGTTTGATGGGTTAACCCAGTTAATTCTGGGTAAACTCGTCCATTTTTTTTTCTATTTAGTTATCAAACTTTCATGACGCGAATCCCAGGTTTTACGGGTTAACCTGATTTGAAAGGGTAACCCAATTAATTCAGATTTTTTTCTTTTTCTTCATTAGTTTTTTTTTTCCTGTTGGTTTTTTTCTTTATTTTTTTTTAATTAATCTATTTAATTATCACACTTTTATGACACGACCTTATAGCCAGATCCACATCCATTATTCTTGGGTCCAATGTTGCAGCCAATCTCACTTAAACTTGGGTCATGCAAGTTTAATGTTATTATTAATATTATAAATATTAATTTTAAGTCAGACGTTGCAGCCAAAGCCAAGACTCTTGGGTATAACTTTGAAGAAAAACCTAATACTTTTAAATTTTAGTTTTTTTTATATATTTTTTATGTAAAAAAAAGACCCACAACATCGCGCAGGTCATATAACTAGTTAAGATCTACATGGTGTTCTTTAGGCATTTTCATGTACAAAAGGGTTTAAAAATAGGTTTTTAAGGTTATGGAAATCGATATCTCTAGTTTTTTTTATCATTTGAGGTGGCTGAAATCGAACTATAGATGACACGTTGTTCGGTTTTTTTAAGGCACAACTTAGCAAAAAATAATTATGGGCAGGCTCATTGGCTTGCATTTTTTTTTAAGGCTAAAAGCAGGGCAATTAGGCCTAGGCTCTCAAGATCTTTTTTAAAGTCTCTTATTTATCTTTTTTATTTTTATTTTTATTAAATCGCATTTAATTAGAATAACTACAATTGTTTTCTTAGAAAATTACCCAATTAAATATCATTTAATTTTAGATTTATTTTCAAATGAGATTATGATATTTTTTATAATATTAGCGGGCTCCCTTCTTTTACAACCCTTCATAATTGTTTTTTTCTTAAAGTTAAATAAAAAATAATTATGTTTATATATATATTTTAGATGAAGGGGTTTACTTGAAAGGAAACCATTTTTTATTCTTATTTCAAAACCTCTACATTTTTTTTTATTAACTCTAATTGCTTATGATTTTTATGAGACTAAGAACCTAGGAAAAAGTATATTTTTTTTATTGAAAAAAACATGTTAATAAAAATGAATGAATTATACAAGAAAATTATTTTTTTTCAATGGAGTGAAAATAATTACTTTCGTTACAAGAAATAATTTTATTGCTATATAATTAAATAATTTTTTTTTAAAAGCTCCCTACATAATGCAATTAAATATCTTAATGTGCAAATTTATTTTAATTTTAAACTTAATCTTTGGTTAGCATTTAATATTTATAGATTCATATAATTACATAATCTTTTTTTTTAAAAATTATTTTATCAATCCCTACATTTTTTATTGAGTTGACAAAAAAAATTTATTCTAACCCGCAACGCTTGTAACAAGTGCTTTGCGAAACCTAGTGGTGTGAACATCTTGTTTCTTGAGATCATTAGTTCAAGTCCTTCCGCCTGCCTTCATGTTACTGTAGCTGGCCAGGCATTGACCAGGCTCGTAGACAATATGGGCCGTGCCTGACACTGGCCTTACTGTGCTTGGCTCAGGCCGCCCATGGGCTATCCGGCCCATTTGAATACTCTACCCTAGCTTGATTGAGGCACATGATGAACAAATGCAATCAGTTTATTCTCCCATGGAGCACGAGTTAGAATAATCATGAACAGCCTCCCATTTTTTTATTCATCCATCCATCAAACAAAACCATATATTTTTTTTAGAGTGAAAAGGATAATCATGCATATAATTCTAAATAGAAGATATATATTCAAACACTAGTGTCATGGTGATCATGACCATCCTATGTAACTTGCCATTAGAACATCCAGTACACACAATATTAAACATCTCAAAACCACTAGCATGCATCTTGATAACAATAACAAGAATGCTTACCAACAATTCTGAAATGACAAGCCATATGAGTACAAGGAATATTCCAAGCAAGATGGCCATCTTATAAATTAGCCTACAACATTCAAAACAAAAGGTGACCCAAACTCTTTGAATTGTCTAAAGTAGGAGCATGATACAAATCCCAGATAGTGAACAGGTCAGCTCAAGAACATAAAATGCATGATAAGCAACCAACCATGGACCATTCCCCTATGGATCAATCTAATAGAAATACATTGAGACAGTCTAAGCAACTAAGTCTGAAAGAACTACAGCCAATCTTTGCCAAACGATGAAGGAAACAAAAAATCATCAAATCAATTTAAAAAGTAAAGGATTATATAATTGTTTTGTTAACAGGAAATAATAAAAGAGTTAGTAATAACATAGACTTTACGAGAGCTTTATTATGAAACAAGTCTACTATAAAACTAACAAAGAGCGATCGTTCTCTTGGCTGTAAGTGCCAAACTCAGAGTAAAGCCATCATAATTCAAAGAAAAGCATGCATCTTGCTGAACACTTACCAAAATACCATGTGAACGAGAAATCAGTCACAAACTTGTGATCCATATTCCCTTAAACCCACCGAAATAATATCTTGTACGACAAATCAATCTCCAAATACCAATTCCAAAAGTGCACACATTCTATCACATCTGCATCATTGCCATGTTATTCACCTAAATTCAACACTTGCATGCTAATTAACACAAAAAACACAAAGGGACTAAACACAACACATTAGTCAAAACAGTGGCTGATTTACTTTAAGAGCTTGTACATACTGTTGGATATCCATTTTCATGGAGATACATGAAATTTAAGAGCCTACCCTACTAACCCAATAACAAAAATAAGGTACAAAAACAAGAGATTAAGAAAACCACATAGTAAATCATCCCATGTGTGCAATGTAAATGTAGCAATGATCAAGTATCTACCTCAAAATCTCTCAATTTCTTGACACGCCATCTTCTTTGATCTCAAAATTAATTACAACTCGAACTCATCTTCTAGCTTCAAAGCCTCAGCCGCAGCCTCTTCCTCTTCATCATCCACAACAAAATATGGATTATGTGCTTCCGGCTTAAACTTGTACCCAGTAAAAACATAAAACGCTAACGTAGCCAATTCTCCAGCCACCACGCTCGTCCACAAATACTTATATGAAGTAATGGTCTCCAAAGCATAAACCACAACCCTAGTAAAGTAAATATAACAAATCACCACAATATAATACTGCCTAAACAAAGTCAACTTCATCAAATTCACGGCTGCCTTCCCATCTGTCCTCGCAGCTTCCCTCAAATTCTTAATCGACCAAACAATTGGAAACAAAACCGCACAACAACAGACAACATCAACCAACAAAAACACTTGTTTCCAAGTAATCCAATCCTGCCCATACGGCCCAGTCTCATCAATCACAACTTGGGCAATATTGGCAACAACCTGTAAGGGAATCACAATCATCAAAACTTTCTTTTCTTTACCTTGTAAGTATGGTTTCAAGAACGACCACCCGGTACCAATCAGAACAATCAAAGTAAACAACGTGATTCCCTTCAGAAAACTAAAAATGTAAAACAAAACATCCCATCCATGAGCATAACCTGTTCTCTTAATATAGCTCTTGTCCTCAGCTTCGCACAACAAATTCATTGTCTTTAAAATGACCACAGCAAGCATGAAGAAATGAATTCGATAAACAGTAAGTCGTTTCTTATATAAAACATAAATCCAAACCCCAGCTAAAGCGAAATAAATCAGCGACAATAAGTAATAAACCCGCGGCAGCATAGTTTTGCCTGCTGATAAATAGTCACGAGCTTTACCGCCTTTATCGAGATTATACATCGCCGACTTGACGTCCATGGAGACTTTCAGCGACGTCAAGCAATTGGCAAACACAAGCGTGTACTGATCGGCATCGTTATGGGTGAGCGTTTTGGAGAGGCTAGTTTGGTCTTTTACGAGTTCGTTGAAAGTGAAAACGGGTTTGATAAGATCCGATTGAAGAGCGCACGTGATTTCACCATCTTCGAGTTGGTTAATAACGTGAAGCCAGGAATCACGAGTGCAGAGGAAGAATCCGATTTTTGATCGGTCAAGATCGGGGTTAGGGTTTGAGAGGTGGATGTTTGTGACGTTGAGTTCGAGTCGGCCGAAGTGGGTGAACCCGAATTCGTCGAAAGGGATAATTTGACGGTCGTCGGATCGGATCTCGGAGAAATGGATCTCGGCGAGGGAGAAGGAGAGTAGAAGAGAAGTGAAGAGGGAGAAGAGGAGGAAGCGAGAAGCCATGGATCTGAGAAAGAGGGGATTAGATTGGAGCTTGATTTTGATTTTGATTTTGATTTTGATCTGTGTTTTATGATGGTTGGCGTTGGTTGAAGGAGAGAATACATTTATATTTTTTATATTTTATTTTATTGTGTCTGTTGCTATTTCTTATTGTTCGGTATTTTGGTGGAAAGTCAAGAATATTCTTCATTTAAAAATATATTAAATAATTATTTTAAGATTTTTTTTAATTTTATATTAACACACAAAAAACATAGTAAAATATTAAAAAAATATTTTTTGAAATATTTTGTTTAAAATATTTTTTTATATAAACACAATTTAAAAAGGGAAAAAAAAACTATTACACTTTTCAACCCACCTCAAGTGTAAGTTGGATATTATGGTGCAGAATCATTGTAGCATTGTGATAGGTTTTATTTTTAACATTAACGTATTAAAAAATTAATTTATAATAAAAAAATTCAATTTTTTTTTAAATATTTTTTTACTACAAAAACAAAATACTTTTCAAAAATACCTTTTATAAGTAATTTTTTTTTAATATTAATATATTAAAACCATAAACAAAAACATTAATTAAATATTTTTTTCCATGTAAAATACACTTAAACACAATAAAAAAACCTTTTATTTTTAAAAAGGTTGTAAAAGTAAATCTCACTTGGGGGGCAATTTACAAGTAAACGTTCATGATTGTTTTTTCTTCAAATAGTTTTATTTATTTAATATTACTTTTACCTTTCTAACATTACACGGTAATATTCTTAAAAATTATACTGGTAAAAATCAAATTCAAATTTTAATAAAAAGTTAAAATATCTCTAACTTTTTTTTACTCTCTTTATTTTTCTTTTTAAAAACAAAATATTATCACACTCAAATATCATAGAATTAAGATAATTTTCTCTAATTACAAAGATGTATTCTTTATATCAATCAACTATATTAACAAAAAATATTTTTTTAATTGATAATCTCATAATTTATATTTAAAAAACTGAAAGAAAAAAGTTTTTCGTAACTCCAATTTTAATTTTATAAAGTATCAAATCACTTGAAAAGTTTATAAATTTTCAACATGGGGCTTAATATTTTTTTTTGGATTTGATCCTTGTGTTCACAAATAAATTTAGATATATTAATGTTTTATATTAAAGTATTTATGTTGGAGAAATCTAAATGCAAGTGAAATATATATATATATATATATATATATATATATATATGATCTAAACAATTGTTTTTCTCCACAAAATATAAAAACAAAGTAGTCTAAACATAAAAAATAAATTGAGCTAAGATGTCCCCTGATGGAATTACGAACAATTATTTAAAGACGGGAAAGTTTTGGTTGAGAATACGAGATTGGATTGGTTTTCTTAGAATTACCGATTTGCCATCTCAGAAGGTTGCGTGAATTAGGAAGGGAAAAATGCTGGGGAGTTGAAGAAGATTCGATGGAGATCATTTTGCTTTATGGGTTGTTTAGCAACTAAAAGGGTTTAATTTAGTGGTTAAAGAAATTATTTTTGTTTTTAAAAAATTATCTTGGTTCAATCTTGAATACATCAAATCAACGTGGAATTATATTTTTAAAATTATTAGAGAAAAAAAATTAGTTTTGATTTATAAACAAGATGGTCCGAAGGTATTTTTACTGTTGGAAAAAGTTGATTGATAAAACAATAATTTTATAAATTTCTATTTTTATTCGTTAACTTTTTTTTTTACATTTTTTTATTTAAAATTAAAAAATAAAATAAAAATTCAAATTCTTCTTTTCTATATTTGCGTGTTGGTTTGAATTTTGACCGATGTTGATTTCTAGGTTGAAAGGTATTGATGATTATTTCAATGTTTGATTTATTTATTTATTTATTCTAAGCTCCTGATTTCTCCGCAAGAACAGTAGGCTGATTAGCAAATGATTTTTTAAATTATTTTGAGCTGTGAATTCTTTATTTTTAAGGTTAAGCAGATAAACCTTCCCAGGTGAACTTTAGGCGAATGCTATTATATGTTGACGTGACTTGTTCCTTCTCGTGTTTAGTTGCCAGATGACTAGCAATAGTTCTTGCGTTGCCCGTGTCACGAGATAGGTTCTGAAGGATTTAGCAGGTAATTATTGCTCGAGGCGCCTTACCTTCTTCATGGATCATGTGGATCTTATGGAAATGAAATGACCAAATCCAGCGATCTGGAACTAGAGTAGCAAGCATGATGCTCAATCTTAAATGTACTAAATTGCTCTCTTACAGCTTTCGTCTACACGACATTACATGAGATGGTGGGAGGTGCTGTTAATTTTTGGCTGAGAAGAAAGCGAGAGCACCAACAAATGGTGCGTTGATATACGTAGCTGGCTCGGATTGCTGATAGTTGTTTCGATCATCAGCGAAATTGTCTCTGTTATCAGGGCCGCCTATTATGGCTCCAACAAGGACATTCGGATTTGGAGAGCTGGAGTAGAGGAACTGAAACCCATCGTTGCAGGAAATGCGATTCGGGTGTGCGTGTATAGATGGCACCGAGGAACCCCTGTGATGAACATGTTGCGGATACCTATTACCGAATCCAACCATGTAAGACATCCTTGCTGGATTATCACCTAAGATATAGTCCACCTGCTTCTTCGCCTGTGCGATGAGCGACTCTGCTGTCACGGTTGAACCACCGCATCTGGCAACTCCTCCATTTGAGCCAAGATACTTGGCATATGTCAATAGAAGGAAAGTTGTGGAGGTTACATATTGCAAATTGCTTTCACTTGCTTTGTAAAAAAGCCCCCCTGCAAAGCATAAGGAAATGCTGTCATATTCACTAGCATCAACATTTCTAGTAAGGAGCACAGAAATAGAGAACAAATCGCTCACCGGGTGTATATTGGGCCTGGAAACTAGAAGTTCCTGGAATTAGAGAGCATATATAGTTGTCTGAATGCGATTTATATAATTGAAATTCTTCAGTAGTTTTCTCCAAGAATTCCTGTTGAAAATCCCACAAAGTTAAGGCTTTATTTGGTTTCTAATATTTGTGCTGGGGTGAGGCGGGGATCTTTATAGAATAGAACCTTGGAAAGAAGAATCTTAGTCCCAGGTCGCTTGTCATCCCAACTAAAGGAGTAGTCGTCATCATCAGAACCCATCGTGTGACCATTTGACTGGATGTAAGTCAAGTATGACCCGTTCTGTGACGCTCTATGAATCCATGATGCACCCCAAAGAAGCTCATCCTGAACAGACAAACTTAGTCAACAACAGTGATGGAACTTCAGAAAACCAAGAAGCTGAAGACTGTCTTACTTGGTATCCCGAGTAAGAGCAGTAAAATGGGCAGACTACTGAATTCAGGGAGTTGCTATAAGAACCTCTATACCTGTCTGCAAAATCGAATACCTGCATAATCACAATTAGGTTATTTGTAAATGGAAGTGTAGAAGCTGAGGACCAGTGAGCAGTGGTTGTAGTTTCAATAGTGAATGTTTACTTTCATTGCCGTATGAAGCAATTTGGTAGAGTAAGAAGGGTCAGACTCTTTGAAAACAATTGAAGCTGCAGCCAATGCAGCAGCTGTCTCGGCAGCCACATCAGATCCCGGGTTCTGGATGGTTACTTTGTACACATTGCGTGGTGTGTCCATGTCTTCTGGCCTCTCCCAGCACCGGTGATCCATGTTTGGATCTCCAACCTGCACCATCCAGCGCACACCCAAGTTCCATTTCAAATTATCAAGTAATGCAGGAAACCTACTATGCTACTGGACCCTGCTGTCATCTAAGAGTTCAATATTCCTGCTTCTGTATCGCCATTTTACAAAATTGTTCAATCTATATTTAAGAGAGCAGGCGCATTTTTCCTTATGAAGGTTTCTGTATGCAAAATTTATAGTAGAATTTTGTTATGGATGCTCACTTGAACATATAGTGTGTCAGGGGTGGCAGTGGCTGCTTTTAAAAGGTAGTCAGTGCTCCACCGAATGGCTGCTTTGGCATTTTCATTCTGATTCTGCATCGAGCTACCGAATTCAATGACGCTCCATGCCAACAATGTAGTTGTGAAGGCCATTGGAAGGCCAAACTTGACATTATCACCCGCATCATAGTAACCACCAACTAGGTTCACCTGAAATCCACAAAACAGTAAAACCAGGATTAATCAGTCCTGTTTTCTTCATTTTAAAAGGAAGTTAATTTATAGTAGAATTTGAACTAGTACGTGATAAGTAGAACCGTCAGACAACCCAGAGTCCCCCCTCCAAGTTAGCCGTTGGTTAGACGGCAATTTGCCTGACCTCTGACCCTCAAAAAAGAGGATAGATTTTTCAAGAGCATTAGCATAGTCTTGAGAAGTGAAGGCAAAGCTAAAATAGCTCAGACAACAAAAAGTTAAGAAGAAAAACTGCAACATTAGTGAAAATGTAGTGGCATTAGCCATTTCCCCCCCTCCAGAGCTCCACACTATAGAGTCTTGAACTATGCTTGCTGCAATGTATAGCAGTCAAGGGGTTGTGGGTCTGAATTATATTAAAGAGGAGCTGCCATTTTATAGACAAGAAGTTCGGTTGTTCGTTGGTCGTTAACAGAGAGAAATTAACGCTGATCACGGGATCAAGTGCGCAAATTTGGACATTTTGCGTAGACACAACATACAAAAACTTCATCCAAAATGTAAAATATGATGGACCTGAAAGTCACTGACATGACATACAAAAAAACACATCAAAAGGCAAAGATCATATTTTATGCCCTTGATAGTTCTCGTGCTTTAAAAAAAGCGGAATTATCTGGGAGAGGAGAGTAAATTACTATTAATCCATGACAAGGTCTCTTAAAGACTGCTTGAATTTTTAAACTTCGGATACCGTAATCAATGGCTGGAGTGTGGAATGTGGTAATGAATTTTGGTGGACATGTACTTTGTCTTTAGCAATGAAGTCACGGATACGTATATATAGTCAAAAATCACATGAGACTCAACAGAGCAAGGATGAGGCTATCACACACAGGCAACAATTTGTATGAACAGTTTTATTAGTTAAAAGAGTCTATCTAGTCCAACCATAATTCCACAAGTCATGCGATTAGGACATAGAGTTATGCATTTCTTCTGTTGGTTTCAGTATCGGTACAAGTATATCCTTAGGCTTGCTTTATGCACTGAGATTATTCCTCTACTGATAAAATTTAAACCCGTGATGATATTGTGGGACTTAATTACCAGCTGAGCCTTCCATTTCAGAATCTCACATAGTTCGTCAAAGATTGACAATTTTTCGGGCAGGAATTACCATCTCCCTTGCAATACTTGCGGCTTGATTTGGGAACTCTTAAGAGAGCACATGAGCCTAAAGATTGGACTAGTTCAGAGAAAAACCTTTTGAGCTAGTGATTATGGATTCACGTGTCATCTTTAGACAAGGAGACAATGTTCTTTGAGTAACTGTTGTTACTTGAAACTAAATTTTAGCCCCAGAGAAATTTGAGGCACCTTCACATGGAAGTATTAAAACACTAAATCGTGCCATAATTAACTCTTGTACTTTCTCATAAACGTAAGTTTTCTGAGATCAGGGGGTGTTGTTACATTAATTCAAACTTTTCTGCTAGAAAGTAAATGATAAACAGAATTCGAATATGGTAAATTCATCTGCTTAAGAAAACGGCCATTTCTTGTTCATATTTCACCCTGTAATAAATAATCATCCGTACAACGTTTCTTTCTATACAGAGAATGTATTATTTAATAACTAAAATTTGATTTTTTTCTTATTTAGGCTGTTATGACTATCGACAACTTCAGGCAAGTAACAGATTTTTTCTGGTCTTCCATCATCAGCAATTCCCAGGTTATTGCCAAGTAAATTAAAGAGCAGATTAAACTTGATGTTTACCTTCAAAACTAAGAGAAAATGTCATGACTCATGATATTTGAATCCTCGTCAATTGGTCACTATATATCCAACACCAAAAGTAGCCAATCATATGCAGCTATTTTAACTCAATTCTTTTTCATGCACAAGTAAATTAAAGAGCAGATTAAACTTGATGTTTACCTTCAAAACTAAGAGAAAATGTCATGACTCATGATATTTGAATCCTCGTCAATTGGTCACTATATATCCAACACCAAAAGTAGCCAATCATATGCAGCTATTTTAACTCAATTCTTTTTCATGCACAAAATCAAATTATCTTCTTATTGCAAACATATTCCAGCTAATAAGCTGCATTCTTTGAAACTATCGTACTGAGTGTAGAATATACACTTAACCGATTGCCATGGATGTGACCATGGCTTATAAAAAAGCAGACTATCAGTTAGTTTGAGATTTACAAATTTGTAAAGATGAAAAAAAGAAGCTGGTTCTGGCTAGATTTTACAGAAGACTTTTATGTCCAATAATGATAAGACCGAGGTTGATGGTTTGAAAGGCACACATCAAATACATGATTCTTTTACAATCAAGTGGATTGAGAAGCAAGATCATTTCAAGCTTCTAACTTGGGACAAAAACTTGAGTTGGGACTTGCTATGGTGCCTGCAGAAGATGTTATAGTCAGAACCAGAAGAAAGCCTATCAGCCACAAAAGAGAAGCACTGGGAACTTACAAATATTTGCAAGACAAGGCTGTTTTACTACTGGATCCTCTTCAAATGGGGGCGGAACTTGGCCGTAAACCATTTCGCAACTCATATCTTCAAAATCTGCGAGCATAAAAATCCTTTTATGATACAGAATTGGGTGTTTGCTTCAAATTCACCAATGCTTCTATTGATATCGTGCATAAATCGCAGTTTGAAAGCATAAACAAAGACTTACTAGGTATCATAGTTAATGGAAGCCCGAATTCATTAGTGAAGAAGTCTTGAGTAGGAATCTTGCACATGTTCACACACATTCCTACACATCCACTATTCTCAAGGTACCTTGACGAGAAAGAATTTTTCAAATTTACAGTTAGCATTGGGAAATTTGTTCAACATGATGAACTTATCTACCGTGCCTAGTTTTGTTGCAGCAGGAGACAGAAAGAGGAAGGCTTTAATAATTCATGTTACCATAGTAAGATTTTGTTGAAGAGATTAGAATTTCTACCTGCATTTCTTTATATGTACTCCACTTTTTTGCTTCTCCCCATTTACCTCCACTTCCACAACCTATTCGATTAGAACATACATGTAAACACCCAATGTTGATTGTATGAAATGTATTTTGATGATGTGAGGGATCAGGTTCGCTGATCACCGGCACCATGTGTGATAGGTATATATATATAAAAAAAAAAACCGGGTTGTTACAATACAAAATGCAGAAAATGTAAGCGTCAATTGAAACTCTCAAGTAGCTTGCATTGTAACTGATAAAAAACAGAGTTTCCTTTGGGCAATTAGGCTCAGAAATAAATCTAAATAAGGAAATATATCCTTGATCCTTTGTGCTACACTTAAAAGCAGTACAATTTGGTACAGAATGTCAAATTATTGACCAGTTAGCATAACTTTCAAGAGGGAAATTAGTATTGACACTTTCAGCTGTGAGAAAACACCTGATCAGAAGGCAGCGTTAGATTACCTCAGAAGGCCCAACCAACCACTGGAAGAAAGGAACAGTCAATGCAGCATTGAATTCTGCAGCCCATTTTGTAGGTGGAAACAATTTCTTGAACTGCAATAACAGAAGCTAGCTAGGTAAGCTTTCTGTGTTTGCAGGACAACAACTAGATAAGCTATGTTATGCTAAACAACCCCATACATCAACTTCAAAAAATTATCATATTAATCACAAAAAAAAATTACTCATAGGTTTCATCACGATTTAATAAGTACTGTATTGCTGCTGCCTCTCAAACATTGGAATTTTAAAACATACTGAAAAACAAGAAACAATGAAGTAATAGTTTAGGGAGGAAGTCCACCTGCTCAGGAGCACCTGGAGGGAGCATAGACAAGAGAACCTCACGAACCACTTCTTGTTGCTGCTTGCGATTTCTTCCTTGCATCACTCTCTTTGAAACATCAACAAAACTCTCATAATCATAATCAAACCACCCCTTCTCTTTACTCGCAGAACCATTTTTTGCAGGAGCCGCAAACTTCTCCATCTTTCTAGCAAATAGAGTCATGAACGCTTTCTCGAAGAACCCATCCATGTATTTTGTTTTTTGTCCTAAAGGGGCCGGTTCTCCTGTTGGCTCTGCAATCCTACACTTGATGAAACTTCTTGGTCTACATTTATGTAATGAAAGATCTTGTGGAGGTCTAAACTGGACAACTTGGAGGCTGCTTAGAGCCACCATGAATTATATGCTGTAATGTGCTTTAATTCTTGAACTTTCACAAATGTTTTTGAGTTCTGTTTCTTTTTTTGTTTATATTTATGTTGTGCTTTGGGAATTCGAGAAGGAAGAATGTGTGAAGGTTGCGTGGTTGGCTGTTGTCCCTGCATTGTTTCCATAGAAAAATTTAAAGCCATACATTAGATTTCTGTAAGAGATTTATTATCTGCTTTATCTCTTATTCATTTGATCTATAGAATTACTAAAAGATCCCCACCCAACTTTAGAATTACTAAAAAGCCCTACAAAAATAACCCAAAATACCTTACTGTTATAGCAATATAGTAGATAGTTTGCCAGCACTTCGCTGCGAGTCGATATAATTTTTTTGAAGCGTAAAAAAAACAATGATAAAGTGTTATAAGTGTATTTAAAAAAAAAAATTAATGGCTCCACATCATAGAAAGATAACAGAAAAAATACCGATCATCAATCCCCAGGGATCCAAATGGTGAAAGAAAAAATAAGGAGAAAAAATCAATGAAAAAAAAGTAAAAAAAAAAATACCAACAAATCTAGGTAATGAAATTGAAAAAAATACAAGATGGATTCAATGATGGAATTGAAAACAAATTAAAATTTAATAAAAATATCAAGAATAAAAATTTAAAATCAAAATATTGAGGGACAAAACCTAAAATACCATCAAATATTTAATAAAAGTTTGATTCTCTCTGCTCATTAATATTAATAGTCATGAATAGCAGGATGTAAATTCTGTTTCGCAAGCATTGCTCGAGCATTGTTCGAGGTGCAATAATCTAATTTGGTGTGTGGATGTGAGCCCAAGATACCGTATATATATAAAGTAAGCAAAACAAGATGCGTTTATCTGGATAAAAACAGCATCCATGGTCTTAATTAGAGTGGATATATTTACGAGTTTGCTGTTAACGAAGATGAAGCCCAACTTTAGCTTATCAAAAAGACATTTTTAATGAAGATGTGTTGCCCATTTCTTGTGCAGATGGTCTCGCACTCTCGCTCATTTTGGTGTTGCATTGGAGGAGGAGATTTCTTTTTGGTAGGGCTAGTGCTGAATATGTATGTGGGTCAGTAAGCCCAATATGCAATTACCTAAAGCAGGCCAGCTCAACATCGCATGTATTTAAGAAATCACCCTACAAGCATTAACACAGAGACCCAGAAGCAAGATCCATCCAAAATTGAACTCGATCTCATTGCACCAAAGCAGGGAGAAACTAGCTAGCTAGCTAGCCTGTCTAGTGAATTTGTCCAGCCCAAATGCCCCTCTTTTTTTAATTGATCATCAATTGTCATTATGACATGAGAAGATTAATTATTCTAAAGAAAATCATGATAAGGGTTCGCAACTGATGAAATTATGTTGAATATGCAACTGTTTGATCATATTAGTATTGAACAAATAAAGAAAAGCTAATGAGTTGTAGCTTAGCTCACATTAATGTTTATACAAAGAGATTTCAAGTTTTTTTTAATTAAAATAAATAAATAAAGGAAATCCCTCTTTTCTTTACCAGCTGGTCAATGTCTTGGCTGCTTGCAGAAAATGCACAGAGGAGAGGTGTCACAAGAAGCACAGCATGGATACATAAATGAACAAAGTAGATACATCTCACGCGGTAATGGTTAAGAATTCAACACCGAATTGGCTCTTAACTCATTTCTCCTATTTCCTGCTTCGATAATAGTTTAGCAGAGAGCCCATATCCTGCTGTCGGGAGGCCAGGTAGACTGAACCCCAGACATGGCCTCTTTTAACACTCAACAGCTCATCTTTGCTTTCAGTTTTTTCAATGGGAGGAAATCAACGTTTACGTAATTAATACTGATAGCAGTTCATGTCTTCATGAGAACTAAAGGGTTTCCAAAAAAAAAAAAAAGGGGACAAACCAATAACAAGAAGCTTCGGGAATGCAAAATTATGACAGCATTGGAAGTTATGGGTCGCGAAGAATTCATCAGACCAAAATTTAGTTGGGGTTTTGACTTTTGATCTCTCACGCATTCAACTCTTTCTGGGCTCAATTTGAAGGTCAACGGGTGCTTCAATTTAAGAGCCATTTCTTTTACCTTTTCTTTTCTTTTCCTTTTTTAGTAATAACTGGTTCCATGTGTTGGTGGTAGTTTACAAAGAGAATATTGAAGTTAATTCATAGAGTAGTGCTGGTCGGCTACTCGGCTTTGTTTTCTTCGATCATTCACCCATTTGTCAGAATTAATTTTTATTAATGTAAGAAAAGTTCAGAAGTTATTAATGTGTGTTTTTTTTAGCTGAAAACAAAGTCTATTCATGGAATCAAAATCTAATTCAAATCAGACTAGATTCCATTTTTATTAATGTAAAAAAATAATGTCTAAGTCATTGCTAACATGTTTTTAGGTTGGAAAATAAATTCTAATTATGAACTTAAAATCAAATATATATATATATATATATAATTTTTTAATATTGAAATGACTATATATTGAATTGACTTGAATCAACTCGTGTTAACCTATTAAATCTACGACGAGGTTTGATGTAAGGAAATTTAACAGTATGATGTGTCTTATTAGTTCAACAAGGTTTTATTTAATGCACTGAAAGATGTAAATAATTTGCCTAAAAGGATGGATGATGAAGAGAAACAATATTTCATAGAACAGACATATAATTATATTCAGCTTAGTTTGTCTGATTAGGTTCTGAAAAAGATTGCTGAGAAGACTATAATTATTGGATTGATCTCAGGTGTCAGTTGTATACTCTCTAAAGAAAAGAAAACATGCTTATTAAAGACCATTGTGATGAATTCAATAGAATAATTTTAGATTTGTAAAATATTAATGTTAAGGTTAAAGATGAGAATCAAGCTTTGATTTTACTTTATTCATGATGTTGATCATTTTATTGATACCTTACTATATGGATAGAAAAATACTAGTCCAAAAGATGTCAAAGCTTTCCTCTAGGAATTTGAAAAAACAAGTGTTAGAGAGTCATAATAATAACCATATAAAGGGCTTAATTGTAAAGGGTAGAACAAATAATAAGGGTTCTAGATGTGAAGGCATAACTAGATGAAAATCAAAGTCTAAAAATATAAAATGCATTAAATGTCATGAAGTATGCCATTTTAGAAATAATTATCCTAAGTGAAAAGATAAGGTTAAGAAGGAGGAAACCTATGATGTTGCAAATGTTTCTAGTGAAGAGGAAATTGCTGATGACATTATTGAATGAAAGTGTTCTAGTTATGCCTATTAGTAGCTCAGATGATGAATGGTTCTAGTTTTAACTTACACATTTCATAATTATCATAATAGAATTGGCTTAACACTTATAAAGTTATCAATGATATTATTTTATTAACAGACAACAAAGAACTTTATGTTATTGACATATATATAATTTGTAATAGCATATATGATGGCCTTGTTAGGACATTAGAGGTTCAACATATTCTATAGATGAAGAATAATTTAATTTTTTTAGTTTTCTTGATTCCTAAGATTATGGTTATTCCTAAATATTTAGTTTTGAAAGTTTGTAAAGGTGTTTTTATTATGAATTTCTTTAGTAAATTTTATATGACACCTTGTAATATTTTAGCTTTTTTATAATAATTTTTTCTAATTATCTTCTTTGTAGAGTAGGTCTAAATTATCAAATTAAATATGTCCTTGTGTGATTGATTGTACTTATCTTTATATCATTATATTTACCAAATGAGTCATTTGAGATTCTATAGCTCCTAGATCTCGACCTCAACATTTCAAAATATCAAAAAAATAAATGAGAAAAAGTAACAACTTAACTAGTGATTCCATTCCGACCTAGCTTGATAACTCCTCTGCGATGCTACTAGTCCTTTCTTTTTATAGTGATGATAATTTAGTTATTCGAAACTCTGTCCGCTTTTGATCCCGATGATAAATCAGACTTGTGCGTTCCCAAAGTTATTTTTCACGTTATGAGTATCTTAGAGTCATATTGTATCTTAATAAAGACTAAGAAACCATTTAGGAACGCGGTGCAAATCGCATTCCTAAAAAATTCAATTTTTTTTGTTAAAATTTAATATATTTTGTATGTTTTAGATCGTTTTGATGTGTTAATATTAAAAATAATTTTTTTTTAAATGAAAAAATATCATTACCATACATTTCAACACGAAAAGTTATTTAAAAAGCAATCGCAACCACACTGAATGCTTTCTAACTAAGTTTGCTGCTCAAAAGATTAGATATATTGCCGGTATTGTGGATTACTTTTTCAAATAGTAAGTTATAATCTTTTCGGATTTGTGCTTTACATAGTATAATGAAATTAATAATTTCTTTTTTATTTGGGGTAAGTTATAGTTTTTAATGTTTTTTTTTGGGGGTCGAGTATGGGGCTCATTTCAATACACACATACACTAGACCTTTCAAAACTAATATAATCGGGGATAGTGTGCTGCTAAGAAGTTCAAAATGGTAGCAATTAAAATTATTTTTTCATCGTCAGCTCAAATTCCGATCATTTGGGCTTGGAGATTAATTAAGGAACAAAATTGCTATGATCTAACCCTTTAAAGACTCTCATCTCACGATGACTTGGAGTGAATACAAGGGAACCGTTCTAATAAATCTAGCTATATAATTAGTCATACCAGTTACTTTACGACGTAGTTAATTAATGGCCACACCATAAAATTAATTAACAAAATATTATATTATAAGAAACTCTACAAGTAGTGGACCAAAACACTGTTCACTCTTACTTTTCACTGTAGATTTATTGTGGTAATTTTTTTATTTTATTCCTCAAACTTTTATTTTTGTCAATTGTATTCTTTTAGAGCCAAATTGAAGACCAATTGCTTTAAATTACTTAAACAAGAGCAAGATTGAAAAAAGAAAATTGAAATGAAAAAAGTGAAGGAAATGGGTGCAGTTTCAAAAGTAGCAAGAAAAGTTCAGTTTCGCCTTTCTACTTTTCAAGTTATAAATTATTCGATTCATCAAATTTTTAAAAATATAATTGTAGTCTGAAACTTCAATTTTTTTTTTTTAATCTTTTGGTCCTTAATGTGATAGAAAAGAGAGAAAGTAGTTAGATTATGATAGATGAGAGAAAAACTTTCGATTAACATCGATTTCAACCATAAAAAAAGTTAATTTTAGTATGAACTAGTTTCTTTCAACAAGAAAAGTTTTAACTTGATGTTTTTTTTTATCAATTTCCTTGTCTAAAATGGTAGGCTTCAGCTTATGGAGTTTTATGGTTTCAAGTTGATTTTAAATTTTTGAAAGAATTTTTGGATTCTTTGAGACCATAAACAAATTTATCAAGGTGCGACAAATTTATAAATGAGTTTCTAGGTCAAAAGAACATTAACCCTAATTTTTCAACTACCATTGTGGTTGGAATCTGGGGATAAATAGGTGACGTTTCGTTAGTTTAATTTTTTTTTAAAAAAAATAAGAGTGGATGACATGTTTTCCGTCTTTTAATAAACAAAAACATAATTAAAATAAGCTCAGGCGCATAGATCTAGGCTTGTGCACCTAGGCTTTTTTTGCCTTTTTATTTTTCTTCTTGCAAGTTCATCCTTTATTAGCTTTTTTTTTCAATTTTAATATGTTTTTTTTTTTTAAATATGATATTCTTTTATTGAATATGATGTAATTTTTGCTTAATTTACGGATAAGATTTCATCTTTTTTTTTTGTCAGGAGGCATTATTTCTTTGTTACCCTACTTAATTTTTTTCTCCTTTAATTTTATTCAATTGCCTTCCTATGCATTTTTTTTGTTTATTATCATTTTATTAAATAAAAAATTAAAATGTTATTAAATACAATCGAGTTTATGGTTTGTGCTTCGAGATAAAATATCTACAACCATATCTATCTCTTAACTTTTCAATTTAATTTTTAGTTAAATATCATTTATATTTTACTTTGTTTTCATGTAAAATTATAACATTTTTTTTAATATGTGCAACATTATATAATAGTTTTCTTTGACTTTATTTAATAGCTTTCATGTTATTATATGTCTCTATTATTGTTTAATTAAATAAAAAAATATTCTAAAAAACATTATCTTAATGATTTTTTTAATGTTTTACTAGCATGGATAATCATTTGATTAAATAAAAAATTTATTTTAGTAAATAAAGTTATTAAATATAATTAGGTACAAGACTTGTGCTGTAAAATTAAATATCTTGATTTATATCTATCTTTTTATTGATCCATATTAGTTTTTATTTATTATTAATAATTTTTTTATGTTTATTGGCGCAAATTATTGCTGATCTATTTAATTACATCCATATATAAGTTTTTTAATTTATAAATGAGAATTTTCATATGTTAA
>Ga0325411_1000363_pt1 | contig 46453 bp, 14 predicted proteins | sample PopdelMetagenome_13_FD_206181 | JGI IMG/M metagenome (GOLD analysis project Ga0325411, IMG submission 206181) | Populus deltoides microbial communities from Bellville, Georgia, United States - Xylem-PdIQD-R4 | ecosystem: Host-associated > Plants > Phyllosphere > Stem > Wood/Secondary xylem...
CTCTCCCGTGGATGTAGGCGGTTTTGCCGAACCACGTAAAATATTGTGTCAGTGTGCTTAAGCCTCCTATGAGCAACTATTAGTACACCCCCGGTCCGCGCATGGGGGAGCCGGAATTCCCCAACAAGGTATTATACCTTTAATTTGGTGGAATTAGAATTATCAGATAATACATTTCTCTGGTACTATGTTGATTGCATATGTTATTGTTCTTTCCAGGTTCTCAGAGACCAAGGTTATGATGGAACAGCATCCGATGTATGGTCTTGTGGGGTCATTCTCTATGTTCTTATGGCTGGATTCTTACCTTTTTCCGAGTCAAGTCTTGTGGTTTTGTACAGAAAAGTAAGTAAATTAACCTCTATCTTTTTCACGTTTTTTAATTTAGAGACCTTCCATATGCATACCAATGCATGTCAGAAAGTAATTTCAGATCTGCGGAGCTGATTTCACATTTCCATCGTGGTTTTCATCTGGTGCAAAGAAACTGATAAAGCGCATTCTTGACCCAAAACCTCTTACAGTGAGATCTAGATCCCTCTCTTTGTTGGATGTACATTAAATTTACTCATTCGTTTTGAGTTTGCTTCTGGACCTGTTATTAGTGTGGTTAGAGAATCAGCGTATAAAATACCTCATGCAGTACTTGATGGCTTTGTTCTTGTCTCAATCGTATGCTCATAATCACTAATATTATGATTGCATCTTCCACAGAGGATAACAGTTTCTGAAATTTTAGAAGATGAATGGTTCAAGAAAGGATACAGGCCACCGCAATTCGAGCAGGAAGAGGATGTAAATATAGATGATGTTGATGCTGTTTTTAATGACTCAAAGGTAAGAATTTTGATCACAAAAGCTAGCTAATTTACCTTAGACAAGGCGTCAAAATAATGTCTTGGTACCTTTCTTCTGCAGACCCTTTAAGGAAGGGCATTAGAATGTTTAATCCCGCATGTTAAATTCTCGGCCCGGTCCTATTTGTTTTTGCGTTTCAAAAGCGCTTTTAAAAAAATTAATTTTTTTTTTATTTTTTTATTTGCTTCAAATTAATATGTTTTTGGTGGTTTTAGATCATTTTAATGCGCTGATATCAAAAATAATTTTTAAAAAATAAAAAAATATATTATTTTGATACAATTCTAAGTAAAAAGCACTTTACAAAATAACCGTAACCACACTCCCAAACATGTTTATTATCGAGTTAAATCTTAACCGTTCTAAGATCTGAATTTTAGCATCGTATTTATTTTGCACTTTGTATCTTTAATATCTGAGGGTGTACTCTATTATGTAGTTTTACACCCCACAGGTATTAAAGTCTACACCTAAATCCTATGAAATAAAAATTAATTGATAAAGAGTTTTTGACTTTTTGATCAAATCCTAATGGATAATCATAAACTGGTTATGGTTTTTATTTTTTGTTTTTGCTTTTTAATACATGAGAAAGATGTAATTTTTATGAAAATATGTTTGAAAAACTTTTTAGGATTTGACCGTATGCATGAAAATAAAATATTTTTTATTTTTTTTAATTCTTTTGAAATTGTTTAGAAATATTCTGGAAAAAATCAAGTATTTTAATTCCGAATTAGTATTTTATAGTGTAAATATATAACCCGATATTATAAAATTAATAGAAAAACATGCAAGAAAATCACAAATTTTTTGAAAGGATTTTTGAAATTCTTTTCGTTTTTTTATAAGAAATATTATGATAATATATATTAATATATTATTATTGTATATAGGGCTATGCCAAATTTGACAGTTAAAGGTCGTCTGAGTGTCAATAGGCCCGAACGGACTATACCTGGTTGTAGAGAAATGTCAGGTGATCATTTTGGTTCAGGTGTTGTCAAATTTGATGGAGATATGATAATTAAATGCACCTGAAAAGTAGGCATTTGGGCAGTTTTTTCGGGTAATAATTAAAAAGATAATGAATAATAACTAGACGACGTGTTGTCTGGTTTCTTTTTTTTGCCACAGTTCAATTTAGTCCTCCACTTTTCAATGTGTGTTAATTGCACCCCTAATTGACCCTAAACTTTTGATTTCATACAATTAAGTCCCTAGAAAACTTCAATTTTAACCCCGGAGTTCGATGCCTTTTCCATTTTGATCCTTGATCTCGGATTTATGCATTTTGGCTCTCAATTGACCATTAAACTTTTAACTTTCTTTAATTTCACCCTGGTTTTGTCAATCGGGTCCTCATAGTTCGACGCCTTTTGCAAAATAGTTGTTGGCTGCAAATTTTTTTAATTTGACCCGTAATTGACCTCAAAACTCTAATTTGATTATGATTTTACTCATGATTTTAATCAATTAACTTGGTAAAAATTAAATTTGCTCTCTGAAAATTCCAATATTTTTAATTAACCTCAAATTGGGTTTTCAAACTTAATTTTTCACCAATTAAGTCTCTAATAAAATTAATTTGACCCATTTCAAGTATAATTAAGTCCTTGCACTTAATTAAATCTTTTAATTGGATCCAAATTAATTCTTAAACATAAACAAACTTTAATTTGGCTCATGATTAAATCAAATTGACCTATTAAAAATTTTATTATGTCCTTGGATTTAATTTCTTATGTAGATTTGTCTAATAATCATTTAATTTGACCTTGAAACCATATTGTTTCTTTAGTTTTGAGTATAATGGGATACAATTAGGCCTTTCATTTCCTTCAAAATTGCAGCTTGATTTTTATGCATTTTTGAAATTCTCCTTTATCTATTTTTTCTACGTTACCTACTTTTATTTTATTTTTTATTTTTATTTTGGAAGAAAAAAATAAATTTAAAGAATAATCCAAAAATAAGTCATGACACATGAAATTGTAAATCAACAATGAAAATTTAACCAAAACAAATAAAATGAATTCAACCTGAAATGGCAATACATGACGAGAACGAGTTCTAATTTTAGTTATTTACTTTGCAGGAACATCTTGTGACAGAAAGGAAGGTGAAACCAGTGTCAATGAATGCTTTCGAGCTTATTTCTAAAACACAGGGATTTAGCCTTGATAATTTGTTCGGGAAGCAGGCAGTACGTATAATTAGATTTCTTTCATCACTTTGGTCATTGCATTTAAAATTTGCAATTCGTTGTGCCACTGATGTGAAAGGGATGTATTATGGTGGCAAAATTTTGTAAAAGCAATGGTTTGCCAAGGCAATGTCTATGCTCAGACCATTTCTATTTTCTTTCTTTCTTTGTTGAAGAGTCTTCAGCCTTTCGGCCCTTAGTTTGAATTAGTCCTGACCCAACCCTTGTGATCCTTCTTTCTAACGAAGTTAAAACTCGCAATGGCTACCTAAATGCTTCTCTTTGCCTCTCTATGTTTGTTCTAGGGTGTTGTGAAACGAGAAACCCATATTGCTTCTCATAGCCCAGCAAATGAAATCATGTCTAGAATTGAGGAAGCTGCAAAGCCCCTGGGCTTTAATGTCGATAAACGAAACTACAAGGTAATGGTTTCTTCCTTTTGCCATGCCCCCCCGTTTTTAAACCAACACATCTACCTAAACTTCTAGGTTTTATACTTATGATTCTGTTTTCGAAATTGAATGGTTTTATTTCCAAACTAATTCCAGATGAAGTTGAAAGGTGACAAAAGTGGGAGGAAGGGCCAACTCTCCGTAGCTACTGAGGTAACATTGAGTTGATCCCTGGTGCTTGTAAGATACCTTTGAATCCCTTCAGATTAATGAAGTCGAAAATCATTTTTAATGTGTGAAGAATAATGTTTTTCCTTGCTCTGACGTCCCTATCAGAACCATGTAGAGACGCTAATGGTTGTGCATTAATTCAAATACTTGAAACAGCATATGGAAGTTGACAACTTGTTTCTTTTGGACTTTCAGGTGTTTGAGGTAGCTCCCTCTTTGCACATGGTGGAGCTGCGGAAAATTGGTGGCGATACGCTTGAGTTTCACAAGGTACGTCAGCATTCTAATTTTGATATCTCAAAAAAAAAAAACATCCCTCTGTTTTGGATGCATTCGTTTTGGAAGGACGGAAGAGTTTTAATGCGCTAAGTTTGTGGTTGGCTAATATCGTATACATTTCTCTCATCATGTGGCAGTTCTACAAGAGCTTCTCGTCAGGTTTAAAGGATGTAGTCTGGAAATCTGATCAAACTATAGAAGGATTAAGGTAAACTCTCTGTGCCTCTACTCTGCACGTATGCACGAGTCTCTTATGAAGTGCACATAATTAACTCACGATTCTCTTGTGCAGGCCATAGCAGAACTTTTCCTACTGGATCCATTCCTTTATTCTTGATATTTGTTTTAGATCATTGCACATCAAATTTGAGAGTATATATATGTGCAATGTGAAAGCTTTGAACGGTTGGCGTGGTGGTTTCAACTAATATGTGGTAGATTGTGTTTGTTATGTTGGGAGAGAATGCCATTACTTGTAATCTAAGACAGTTTATTTTTATATTTATATAGATTTTAAAAATATATTTGACTTAAAAAACATATCAAATTACAAAACAAGGCAAAAATATTGTATCCCTTCTCATATTTTTCTATTCATCACTATTCTGTAATAACTTTTTTGTCATTCTCAAGATAAATTTGCTTGCTTTTGAACCAGCTGTAACTTTGATTTTTCATACGGTACATTAGTCAATATGGATTTATTTGAGAGTATTTTTATCTATTCAATATATTTATAAACAATAAAAGAACAAAAAATAACATTGAGATAAAAAAATATAAAAAAAAAAACTAACACTATAGGATAGTGTATGGTTGTTTTTTTTTTTCTTTTTTAGAATACAAAAAGATTACGGATATGACCTTAAGACAAAAATTTAAGCCATTGAAGTAGGGGTATTGACATATTTTTTTCTCACGGTTTTGTTTTGTAATTATTGGTTTGGTTGAGAGTAATACCGTAATTTACCATTTAATTTATGATTTTTAAATGTAAAAAGTTGTTGGTGTTTGTCTAGCACGCGCTGGTGCGTGGGAGACGTTGTGCACTTTGGGCGGTGCATTCAATGTGGTATAAAAAAAGCTTTTGCCGTCTCATTTGATTCTCTTCTGTGTTCTCTTCCTTTATTTGTGGCACGTGACATCTAAAGGTAATTGATTTGTCGTCGGTGGCCCTTCCTTTACCCCCTTTAATTCCTCTCTCCTACCCCACAAAATCAACATTGGTCTTTATTGTTGTGGTGTTTCAAATTCAGTCCTTTTAGTTTTGATTTTTGACCTTTTTTTTGTTAAAGTTTTATTTGTTTTCGATTTAATTCTTTAATTCTAATTCATAAATGTAATTTTTTCAATTCGGTTCTTCTACTTTTGATTCCTTATTTTTTTGCTTTAATCTTTTGTCAAAGTTTTTATGGTTTTTTTTTCTCATCAGGTTTTTGAGTTCTTTTAATAAGAGTATTCAATTTGGTCTTTTTTCTTTTGATTTTTTTCTGTCCTTTTGTCAAAGTTTTTATGTGGTCTTTAGTTTTATCCTTCAAATCGAGTTTATGTTTTTTATTTATTTTAATAATAATAATAATAATAATAATAATAATAATAAAATAGTAAATCATTCTAAAATCTAATTTAGAATAATAAATTCAAAGAAATTCTAAATTATATTTTTTAATAAATTCTAAATGAATATAAATTTGAATTCTATTCAAATAAAATAGAATAAAAAATCAAATATATAAATTAAATGTATTATATAAATCTAAATGTATTAGATGTAGTCTATTAATTAAATATAATAGGTAATTAAATATAATAGGATATAGTAGATAGGTAATAGGAGTATAATAGGAATGGTCCTAATAAAATATCTGATGTAGCTATTCAGAAATAGAATTCAGGTAGTGCATGACAATATCAAGACAAGAAAAAAAAAATAGATATAGTTGAATGTCAAAATTTTTCTATGCCAAGGAGAAGTAGTAATAGTAGTGGTATGATGGTGGTTATAATAATAATAATAATAGCAGTGGTAGTACGGTAGTGGTGGTGATGATAATGATAATAATAATAATAATAATAATAATAATAATAATAATAATAGCCTTCAAATCAAGTTTATATTTTTTGTTATTTCAATAATAATAATAATAGTATTAATAATAACAATAATAGTAATGATACTAATAATACTACCAATAATGGTACTAATGATGATGATAATAATAATAATGGTGGTGGTGGTGGTAATAATAATAATAATAATAATAATAATAATAATAATAATAGTGATAGTAGCTGAGCCGATTTAAACTAAGATCTATTTGGGCAACAACTCAAGGCTACCACTTAACAAAATAAGATATATTTGTCAATTATGATATATGAAATAAAGATTATCTTCTTACCAAAAGACCACAAGTACGAAATGAAGATTATCCAAGACCCCACTTATCAAACTTCCATAAAAAATAAAAAATAAAATATTTCTTAAATATTTTAAAAGGCTCTATTTTTCCTAAGGCCTCTCATTCACCTTAAGCCGGTTCTGGGTAGTAGTACTAATGGTAATTATAATAACAATAACAATAATAACAACATTAATAATAATAATGAAGTTGATAAAAAAAATAACTAAAAGGAAGGGGTTTCCTGTAGCTACATAGACAATTCACTATTTATTACAATAGTCAAGTGGCATCTATGACCTTTCTAAAAATAAAAGACATGCCTTCGAGCCAGGGATGTTTATGTATTTTCACATAACTTATTAATCATTGTATATTTGATTGGGGGTATTTTTGTCTATTCAATATTTTTAATAACAGTGAAAAAACAAAAATACCCTCGAGAATAAAAGAATCAATATAACGGGAGCATGGGCATCTCGGTATTTTTTTTTATATAAATAGTCAAATTACACATGCGTCCATGAATCCAATAAATGTAAGTAATTGGGTCATGGGTATTGGGGTCTTTTTTTAGTCTCAAATTTATTTATTTTTTGTTAATTGTAGGTTTGATTGAGGATGATAATATAATTTAACATTTAAATAATATTTTTAAACTTGAAAAAACTGTTGGCACATTGGGGCCACTAAGCACTTTGGATGGCGCGTGCACTGGCTCTTAATGGTCAAAAATAGACTTTCGCTATATAATTTTATTCCTTGTTGTCTCCTTTTCTATATATATATATATATATATATATATAAGCAATATTGTCTTAGCCTTAATTTTTTTATATTTAAAAAAACTATTGGCGCATTTGGGCCACCAACCACTTTGGATGATGCATGTGGTAGCTCCCGATGGTCAAAAATAAGCTTCTGCTTTATAATTTTATTCCTCATTGTCTCTTTTTCCATTATGGCTAGCACATGTTGTTAAAAAATAAGCAATGTTGTTGTTATAACTCAATTTTAACTCATTTGCTTTTTAATCTAATTTTAAGGTGGTTAAGATTTGAAATTAAAATATCAGAGACTTGAATGCAAAATTTGAAAACTTCAAGACCAAATTGAGAAAGGGTCATGCTAGGCCAAAACAACACCGTCCCAAATAGGCACTGTTCTTTGTCTTCTTCTTCCGGCGCTGCAAATCTGCCTGAAAAGAAGGGAAAGAAATTGTGGAATGCCGGCATCCCAGTCCAACTAAAACACAAATTGCAAATCTTATCTTCATGAAAATTACTACCCCAAGGAGATAAGGATCAAACCTCAGGTATCCAAGTCCCAGCAAAAAAACCAACACCTCCCTCCCAGCCATGCTTATCAAGAAAAGAGTCGTGCATGGAGGGAGTACCAGGGACGTTCCCTATAAATACAGAGCTCTCCAGAGGAAAGAGGGGAGGGGGGGAGAGCTAGAAAAACTAAAAACCAAAAAACAGGAGGAAAATCCAGAAAAGCAAAAAACCCAAAAACAGAGGGGAGGATCCAGAATATAAAGGAAAAAAAGAAGAAGCAAAGAGTCATATAGAGGAAAGAAAAAACCAAAGAAAAAAACAAGAGACAAAGGGAGAAGAGATTGAAAGGAGGGGGAAGAAAAGGACATTCTTCGGCCAGTGCTAAGATCATTACCCTCGTCTTTGTTTTTGTCTTCGCCCAAGTAAGCTTTCTTCCTCCTACCCACTTAATCCATTTCTAAAGTTTGCAAAATAGTGTGAAGGTAATTATAATTACCTTCGCATTGTGCAGAGCACGTGTTACTTGGTTCACGCGTGCCCGCTGCCAAGGCCGGTTACTGGTCTGAACCAGTAACCAAGCCAGGTCAGATGGGTCCAGCTCAACCCGCACGGCGGGGCTAGACCCAGCCTAACAAAAAGAAAAAAAGTTGGCTGGGTCTGGGCTTTAGGCCCATCCAGCCCAAATTGTGTTTGCTAAGGGTGTGTTTAGTAAAACATACCCTTATGCATTGATGCATTGACCATAATTTTATGCTCATTCTAGTTTAGTTTGATATTTGGCCAAACAAATCCCTTTTCGATATTAGAAAATTCCAAAGATATTTAGGGATCTTTGTTGCTTTATTTGTGGGCTCCTCGCGCTTTTTTTAATTTTTTTTCTTTGTTTTTTGAATTTTTTCTGTCATGTGCTCAATTTGTGGATCAGTATTGTTAAACACAAAATTTGTTGTGCAATGTCTCTGTTATTTCTGTCTAAAAAGGGCAAATGATAATAAAAGATAAACAAGAAGAAAATGGTCTAGAAAATTCTCTTTGAAATTCATTTTTTTTGCAAAATTATTCACTGATGCAAAAGTCAGGAATATCGTAATTTTTTAGGTTTGTGTGATATTTACCAATGCTAGATTTGAAAATATTCATAGGAATTGTTCATTAATGTCAGAGTCATGAACATAATAGGAAGAATAAAAAGAAAAAGAAAAAGAAAACGAAAAAGAAAAAGGAGAACAAATTCTTAACAATTTTAGACAAAACCAACAATGCATTCTGCCTTAGATAGGGTGATAACATCTTCCTTTTTGCGTAATCAGTCATGTACTATAGAATCTCTTGACTAGTTAGAGTTCCTAGTGACCATAATATTAGGTGACGACTATTTAAAACATTTTTTTCTTAAAGAACAAGATGTCAAATATCTGTTTTTTTTTCAATGAAGATTATTTTTAACCAAGTCGCCGCGATATTAGGGTGTGACAGTTATCTTAGCCTTAATTTACGTTGTTACACATTTATCATGACCGATTTTTTATGTTATTTTTTACTCCATTTTAATACATAAACATCATTTTTTTATATAAAAAAATAGTTTGGCATGCGGTGAAGCGCGAGCCCGATGCTAGTTGAATATAAAACATTATTCAGAATAGAATAAGTTGTGATATATTTTCATAATTTATACATGAAAAGGATTGATCTTTGTCCGGTCAACAAAATTTTTTTTTCCATCATGGTGGAACAAGCTTGTCTAATAGGAGGGTCAAAAATCATTATTTTTCATTGTTTTATAATATTTATTAGTTTATTAATCAACTCATTTATTTATTTATTTAATTTGATAGACAAAAATTCGATAAATTTTATTAAAATGAATATTTACATGTAGGGTTTTATATGCAATTTGTTTTTAGTTTAGGGACTAAATTGTTCTTACCATAAAATCAGAGGATCCAAAAAATTCTAATAAGTACTAAACTGTTATAGAAATAAAAAATTTGGGAGCTAAGATAAATTATTGAAAAAAAAAATCAAGAATCGAAATGAATTCTTATAAAATCTTCATGATGTCAGTCGAGTTCATTTTCACTATCCAAGCAAGTCTATTCCCATTTACTGTACACCATTTTTTATTTGTATAATGCAATATCGTGCATTCCAGACATCCGAAACTCTACCGTCCCCATTGGCAGGTCATCCCCCTTTTCTCTGTTTCTCACTGCATTAATTTCTCGAATTGAACATATTTAAGTTCTTCAACTTGATGATGGTTCGTGTAAGTGGAGGGACCCTCCACTAGGGGAAGAATTTAATTGCTAGATGATACTTGGGAGTTCCCAAAAGATTAGAATTAGTGTAATTTACGGGAATCTGTCATAATTGGATCTCTTTAAAGAGTGATGGCAACACCAATCTAACAACTGCTGTCTAACTCTCCCAATTGAACAATCCATGTTATCCTTTCTTCTTTAATTTCTTTTTTTAAGTTCTTTCAAGTTTTTTCCGTTTTCTAAAACTCTGGCTATAACATTGATTAACCAAGCAATTTTAAAATAATAGTCAAGACAAAACACAATTTTAATTAACCACGCATTGAGAAAGAAACTGCTTTTGATTTCAACACGTTATCGGCCAACATGCACGTAGAGTGTAGCCTTGTATTAAGTCGAATTCAAGTATTCAACTACTTCCACCATAAGATCTCCTCCTGGTTTGAGAAAGAGATCGAAAATTCAAAGCATTCTGTTCATATGGTTACAACTCAATATATATTTAGTCAACAAAATTCATTGTTTATGGGGTGTTTGAAAGTGTAGTTGTGGTAGTTTTTTAAAGTGTTTTTCATTTATAAATGTATCAAAATCTTATTTTTTTATTTTTTTAAAATTATTTTTGACATCAACGTATCAAAATGATATGAAAATATCAAAAAATATTAATTTAAAATAAAAAAAATTAACTTTTTAAAAATCACTTTTAAAAGATAAAAATAAATAGAATGGAAACATGATTCAATGTTACACAGGCACAGGCACGAGCATGGAACACCCGAAATGAGTGGCATATTAGGAATATTCATGTCTACCACATTATTTGAGTTATCTTTATATAAAAATGAAGAATGTTAATCCGTAGATGAGTTTTTTTCTTAAAAAGGTATGAGCAAGCCTATACCTTTCAGTTTTTGAGGTACCCTAGAATGCCCTTTCTTACGAATATAATTCCCATTTATTAGATTCAACTCCTAACAAGTGGGCCTTTACTCCGGCAACCTCCCCGTCCCCACCTGCAGTTCATGCCCCTTTTCTCTGGTTCATTCTGCATTAATTTCTTGAACGTAACAAATTGAGGTTTTCCGACCTGAAGATATGGTTCCTGTAATTGGAGGAGGCATCCATTCGAAAGGGAAGAATTTAATAGCATTGGAGTAATTGATGAGAGTCTCTCGTGGGATCTCTTTAAAGAGTGATGGCAACACCCAATCTAACAACTGCTTTCTGACTCTCCCCATTGAACATTAATCCAATTAAATCTTTATTAGTAATTTTAATTAATTTGTGGGGACTAATGCTAAGTTTACCCTGTTAAGATCTTCAAAAAAACCTTATGGAATCTCATGTATTAAATCCCATTTCCTCAACGAATCTCTTATATTCAGGGATTTTTATTTTGTTTATAACAATTTGAAGATAGCTGAGAGAGAGAGCTTCATTTCGCGGGAACATCCAGTTAAAAAATCTTCAATCCGTTGATTCATAAATATCATTGTAATATTAGAGCGAATAACCAGAAACCAGTCGAATAATAAATTATTGATAATGATCGAGCGACCTATCCCGAGCCTAACGATTATCCCCTCTCTCAATTGAATTGACAGATTTCTGGCTGCTCGCCCATGACAAGAAGGTACTCTAAATCTGTGATGTACATCATTAAAAAAATAAAAAATCTAAGTTAATACAAAGAGAAATAAAAATAAAGCTCAAAACTTAATAATTTAATTTCAAGAGATAAAATTATAAAAATATTATTAAAAAAACCCTAAAAAAGGTTCAAAATTAAGTCATGCTAATTTTCAAAACTTTTAACTCGGGTCATGAGATCAGGATTACTTTATAGAAAATAAACATTTAATTTTTGGAACGGCTAACGTGAAATCCAAGGCGAAGAGAAAGAAAAATAAAGAAAAAGTAAAAAGTTCATCATTGCTCTACCACTACTCCACCGTGCACATGCGTCTAGGACGACATGATTCTTCCAACACCATTGTGGAAGGCGGAGTTTGACCACCAGGAGAGGTCGCACATATTGCTCAAAGCCTATGCGTGCCTCCCATTAGTTGTCATATGCGAAGCACGCACCAACCATTTTTTTAATTATATTTATATTTGTTAAAAGACTTAATTGTCCTAATTTAAATTGATTATAACTAAAAAACTATGATGAAAATACAAAAAATCCCCTGGATGTTAGTTTTATTTTTTTTTCTTTTAAAGAAAATTTAGTTTTTTCACTATGCAATCAAAATGTTAAAAAGACAAAAATGCCCCTGAATAATAATTTTATTTTTTTCCTTTTAAGGGTATTTAAGTCATTTTACTGTATATTTAAAATATTAAAGACTTATATGTCCCCATTCAATATGATAATTAAAAATGAACCTCGAAGACACCACAAAGCTCCATTAATTGATAACACCCCCGGTATCATAAAAAAAATCTTGAGAAAATGAATCCAACAACACCAAAGAAGATCACAAATGATAAACAGGGTGGGCCACACCACACTAAAACACTTAAGAAATTCTAGAGTTCAAACTAGGATGAAGAGAAGATGAATGCTTAAACACATCCACCATGATAATTAAAAGAGAATCAAGAGAGAAAAAGGAGAAACTAGAGAGAGAAGTGGCAACAAAAAGGGAAAAAAAAGGAATAACAGAAAATTTTTGACTAGTTAGCATTTAAATTTCACTTTATTACCTGGTAAGGGGTTCTAAACATACCTCAATAAGCTTAGGTGAAACGAAATAGAATTGATGAATTTTGTGTTAGGGTTCATAATATAAATTTTAGGGACATGCAAATTGATTGTTGTTCTGGCCAATTAGGTTAGATTAAATGTTGATGGGTGAAAAACATTATTAGAAATTGAATAAAAACTTAGCATCAAAGAGGTGACAGGGGGTGACAAAAAATAAGGAGAATTGGCAAAATTGAAATTATCATGTATGTTTGCTTAGTTGTGTTTGATTAATATATAGGAATGCATTAATGATGAATTGAGAGGAAAATCATATCTTTCCTTCCTTTTTTGTGTGTTTTGGCGAAGAGAAATATGAATAGGAAGATTTTTTGAAACTGTGTAAATGCATGTTAAATTATGTTATATTATGTTATAGGAAATACATATTTCTATATGGATGATATTTCGAAATAAGTCGTTTATTTTACTAAGTAGTGATTGAATGGTTATATTAATGTGACTTGGAGCTCTTGAGAAAAATTGTTAAATTAAAGATAAAATTGTGGTGTTTGTGTCCGATTGTTTAAACTAAGGAAGGAATAAAAAAAGATGATTTTGGTGAGAATAAATGAATGACTTTGAATTGGTGTTTGATGTTTCTTAATATGTATAGATTGTGCTTGCCTACTAATAAGACAATAACAAATTAAAAATCATGTCAATACAATAGAAATTGTTGGAGTAAAACAGTGAGCAGGAGGGGCCAGACATAACTAGATTACAGGTAGGTGTTCACACCTTAATCTAATTTAATTATTGGTAAATTTCTGTCATGTGGATAGTTGATTGTGATATTATGACTATTGGATGTGAAAATGAGAAGGAGCTAAATTAAGGAATTTATAGAGTTTTGGCCATCTGTATAGGATTGTCGAAGTTATAGGCATCTGTGTGGTATTCCTGGAGTTATAGGCATATGTGTGCGATTGCAAGAGTTATAGGCTCCTGTGTGCAATTGATGGAGTTCTTGGCACTCATATAAGGTGACTGAATTTATTAGCAATCGTGAGGTTTAACTGGATGATTAGGCGACCGTGAAGGTTAGCCAGCCAGAGTTCTGACAACTAGGGGAGTAGTCATGATAATATATAATTACCGAGATTGATCGAAGTTAGATGAATATTAAAGAGAGTTGAATGAATTAATATACTTGATTGATATGTTTATTTTTAATATCCATATATATATATATAGATAATTATCTTTAAAATTTTTTTAATTGATTTCAGGATCTTCACATTCATGATAGGAGTAGTAAAACTAAAGTATTATCTTTTGCTATCTTAAGCAATGAATGTATGTAATAATATAATATTGTATGTATTTTGAGACATATATAGACTAAAGATGTAAAACTTGATGTTATGTGATAACATATTCTATTTTGAGATGCTTCGTTAAGTTATGTTTTGTTAATTAATTATTTAGTATTCATTATGTTATTATGAATTTGATAAGTAATGGAAGCATTTAGCGATGATGTGAATGAATGAGAAATGTCTTGTTGTAGTGGGGTTATGATCCAAGATGATTGAATTGAATTTGTGTTTGATGCAAATGATAGAATTATGGATTGACCCTTTTTTAAGGAAACCACTATCAAATTTTTGGTAGGAATTAATATAAATATTCAAATATGAAAAGATTTTAGAAATGACTATGATATATGAAATTTGCAAGATATGGATGTCTTATTAAGGATTATTAAAAAAATCCAATAATTTCCTAAACCATGAAAGATTTGTACATTCATTGAGTATGGAAAATTAGGGATATTACAATTTGGTATCAAACCCAAGGAATTTATGATTGAGGAATGTTGATTGTTTCAAGATGGTTCATACATGACATGGAACTATGACGAACCCATCTCCTATTAGGAGAGAGGGTTTGGATATGGAAAGGAGTGAGGATTAGGAAAGAGATCCTCTAACAGATACTGCATCACATATTTCTGCAATGTCCATACCATCTAAGAGATCAAAATTAGTAGGACTTAAGGGAGAATCTTCCTCCTGGAGAGCCAAAAATGTACGACCAGAAGTAGCAAGCAATGATGAATAGGTAGATAGGCATGTACCTGTTGTACATACAGTGACACCTGCACCTTATCTTGATCCATCTTACTTAACATAGATTGTTCAAGCAGTGATGGAAGGGGTGCCACGGACAACCGATACATCTTTAAAAACAATATAGTTACCCTGGTATGTTGGGTAAATGATATGAGAGAGATGGGTTGTGAACCCTTTTTATGAGAGGAAGATGACGTACGAAATAGTTGGGTGCAGGTTGAGAAAGGTAGAAAAGACTCTGAACCAGATTTCTGTACTGGAAAATCTTTGAGTAGACTGTGCTACCAAGTTACTCTATGATAGTGCATAGACATGGTGGGAAATGGTGGGGGAGAGAAGAATTATTGAAGTGTTGGAGATTTTGGAATAGAGTTTACAAATAAATATTACTCTCGTCAACATTAAAAGAACAAAGAACAAGAGTTTCTGATACTAAAACAAGGAGATATTACCATTTTAGAGTACAAGAGACAATTTTAGGATCTCTCCATGTTTGTTTCTACCTGCCCACTAAACAACCCAAAATAAAGAAATTATGAGATGATTTTAAACAAGACCTAAAAATGGTATTAGTTGCTTTTACAATTTAAAACTGTAAGGGACCTTGTTGATGCTTCATAGTCCTTGGAGACAGTTATGAATGAGGGGTGACAAAGAATTGTTGGACAAGAACCAATAGTGCTTGAAAAAAGAAAAGAGCATGTGTTTCATTTAGGAAGACCCCTCTTCAGAAGAAAAGTAAAAGGGGTCGGTTTGGATTGTTCAAGAAGAAGGGAGGAAATTTTAGGTCATGAGGCACATTAAAATAGTCTCTACAAGGTATTTAAGGAGGACAAACATATCCTAATTTTAGATTGTATCTCTTACTTTGTTTCAACCCCAATTACTTTTTTTTGAAAACACCTATATTTGTTTCAAGTCCAGTTGTTTTTTTATAAGGCTTGTATTTTTAAAGGCTATTTCATTTCTTTTTTTTCATTTTTTTAATATATTCATTTTTAAAAGAAAAAGGCCTATTTGACTTTCTTGGATAAAGCCTATGTTTGCTTTCGGCAAATGAGCTATCACTATGATTTTTAAACAAGCTTGGGTTTTCAGCTATGTTTAGGCTTGGGTATTTATTGTAGGGTTATGAATGCCTTATATGGGTTTGAGTTTTAGCATTGGTCAATGGGTTGATTTGTCTTATTTATTTGGTTTGATTTTTAACTTGTTGGTAGGCTAATTAAGGTTTGCATGTCTTTATTAAATGAAATCCATGACATATTATATTATTATTCCTTTTAAATCATTAATCTTAATATGTTTTGCTAAAAATGCATATGTGCAAATTCGAAGATAGTTTTCATGTATATTTTTGTAAAAATAAAAAATATTTTCTTCATGTTTTTAAAGAAAAATCAATTAATTTATTTTACAATTAGTTTGTAAATATCCATTAGAATTTGATCTAAATTTAAAAACACAAAAAAAAACACAAATTTGTTTATTTTAATATTAAGATTTATAAACTTATATATAAGACATATTCCAAGTGATAAAGGAAACAAAAATAAAAAATATATATAATAAAATATATTATAAAATATATTATAGCTTTAGAATGTCTAGGTTTGACTTCTAAAACCATGATTCATTTTACTAAGATAGATCTGCTTTAACCAATAAATAGATCAATTATTATAAAAATACAACAAAGCCTTAGTAATAATCAGATAAATGAACAATACAGCTTACCTTAAGTAGAGTGTATTAGTGGTGATATTGTCTTCCTTATACATAACTAGTTCCATTATATAGACATTATAAACTAGTTAGGGTTTCTAGTGACTAAAATACTAGATGATAACTCCAAACTCTTGAGCCAGAAAAGAACAAGAATTCCTTAATATTTCTACACCCAAATCCGATCTAGAACAATGATCATTGCGATATCATTAGTGTACAAAAAATATTATATTATTATTTCTTTCACCAATATAAGTGACTAACTAGGTTAGATATAACTAAATTTCAAATTCATTAAATGATACAATGACTTTTTTTTATTTATTTAAAAGGCATGAGCATGTCGGGCCACTCACGTCTGCCACGTGTATAACCTTTTTTTTTTCTTTGTTGTTTTTTCAATTTCATAATTTAATGTTGGGATTTTTCTTTGACTTTTTTTTATCATATAATTAAATAAAAAATAGTTTAAATATTAAACCAAACCAATTTTTTTATATATATTTCATTCTTCAACTTTGAGTTTTTTGTTATTTTTGTTTTTTATTAATTTTTTTCCAATATCATCTTTCAGCATTTAGTTTTATTGAATTGGTATTCATGATATGTTTCGGCTTGGATTTTCTAAGATCATCAAAGTCTTGGACTCACTTTTATGAGCATATATGTTTTTTGTCAACATATTTTTTGGTGCTCAATTAATTTTTACGATTTATTTTTTATGGAGTTATCATGGTCTTATGATTTCGGGTGGCGAGTTTGACAAGTTAAATCGGGGTTATTTGAGTAGATCTAAATGTCATCATCTTAATTATTTTTAAATCGTCACCTTGAAATTCTTTTTTAAAAGTTAAACCATGTTATTACCATTCATCTGGGTTGTCCTGAGACTTACATGTTTGGGTTTTTTTATCCTTTGATTTTTCTTTTATGTTATTTATTTTTATTTGAGCTACAGTATAACACAGATCGGAGTAGGATATATTAGATTTAAATGAAATTGGTTTGTTATTGTGAAACAAATTATTGGGACAATATTTTTTTGCATTGATCGGAGTAGGATACATTGGATTTAAATTCAAAGAAAGTTTAATTTATATTTTAAAAAATAAATAAAATTAAATTTATTTAAATTAAAACTAATTAATAATGAAACCTAAATATTATATCAAACAAAAAATTACAAATTACAAAGAATAAATTAAACATACATATAAAAGCAACATGAAAAATTAAACTAGCTTGCCAACAAAAAGATATTAAAGACTTAAAAATATGAACAAATAAAATCATAATTACTTGTTGAAACACATATTAATCAATACAATGGAAGGAAGTGGTTGTCACAAGAGTTGTATCCGTTATCTTTATGAAAAAATTTGTGTGCCTCTCATGATTCAATAATTGTACTATTTAGTATTTGATGCATTCAACACTAAGTCTAAGCAAACTTCAAAAAAAAAAAAAAAACACCAAGAGAAAAGTAGAGGAAAATAATTGAAAAATAATACTTTTTTTTGTTGATTTTAAATAAATCAACAAGAACCTCCATATACAAGCCTTGAAAGAGAAGAAGAACTTTTACCTTTTGAACTTGGAACAAATGTTATAGCCTTGGGAGAGGAAAGAAACAATTTCTTATTAACGCGGGATAATGTTTGATGGTTGTATTTTGATTTTTTGTTAATTTTCAAAGGTTATTTTAAATTAATTTATTGTTCACTCACAATTATTTTGCTATAATATTAATGTTGGAGAATATTTTTTAATAAAATTTTAATCCAAAAAATGAAAAAAATTTATTTTTAATTATATCTCAAATGTGTCCAATACCTATGTCTAAGAATCAATTTTGTCAACAGGAAATTTCCTACTCTTCCTTGATGTGACATTATTACATGATTTTCTATATTTATTTTTAATTATATTTAAATACAATGTAGATGGATGTAGATGTATACCGTCTCAATCTAATTTAAAATCTCAATCTAATTTAAAAGAATGAGTTTTTCTTTGGATAACTACAATACATACCTAATAGATAATGAATAAGATATAAATATTATAAAATTCAACCCAAATCTAATTTGAGTTACACAACTAGAACACTTATATTTTTTTTTTTGATATATATATATATATATGTTGTTAAATATTAAATAATAGTAAAATAATAAATATATAAAATTTGATGAATAAAATGTAAATATTTAAATTTATTACTTCACGAGTAATAAATATAGTATAAATATAAAGGAACCTATCCATAAATATGATAGTCGTCCTATCAAAATCAGAGATTATCAACTCTCATGCTAAGCTTTTCCCATTCAAAGAAATCTGAAAGATCGAAAACTATGGGTTCAACTTCAACAGGACTTGGGATTGTCATCCTATCAAAATCAGAGACTAACAGTGGCTAAGAAACAGCAGCCGAAAATTATTACTATTTACTTCCTTAATGAAATGGTTTACTCCTTCCTCAAGATCTCTCTAGTGTTCAAGGGCCGTAGCGTGATGGTAAAGGGTTTGAGATCTGTACAGTAGGTCTCGAGTTTGAGTCAGGACGTGCATCTTTTATAAGAACCTGGAACAGCTGGAGTTTTACCCCCTCACCTGAATTCACAAAATATATTTTCTAGGAGGTGAGGTTTTTTGAATAAAAAAAAAAAAAAAAGTAATGGTTTACTTCCGTGGAAATGTACTGTTGTTACATGTAGCTCAGAAACAGGTGCCGAAATGTTTTTAATTCGTAGTGGAGACTGGGGACAGGTTAGCGGCCAAGTTGTTTGGCACCGCTTCATTTATTGTTCCCTGGACGGGGCCAGTCACCTAGACCCACCGACCATTTATTTATATGGCTTTCGATCCCTTCCCTCCCTGAACAGCTCCCTATTTCTGACTAGTATTGTTTTGTTTGTACAAAACATTAGTGATTATAATGGATAATCATTGATCATAGGCTTTTACTGTATTTATATTTTACTTTTATTATTCATCGAATATAAAATTTAAATGTATATATTTTATTCATAGATTTCGGTATTCATGGACCAAGTACTGTGTGTTATTTTAAATAAAAAAAAATAACATACATATATTAAAATACATAAGGTAATTATTTAAAGTTTGGGGTGGCCAACGATCGTAATGTAAATCACCTATGTACTCCTGGCTATTTTTCATTACATAGGGTAACTATTTTTTTTTAAGAAAAAAAACTCACCTATTAAAATTAGTATCAATCATATTCAAGTTAAATTGTAATTTCTAATTCAAGAAATTAAGATGCTCTGCACTATAAGTTGATTTGTTAATGTTAATATTTTAAATATTTTTGTTAAATAGATTGATTGATATGTTCATCGATTTATTTCTTTAATTTTTAATCATTATAATTAATTAAATTTTGATTGACAGATATTATTTACCACATATTAAAACTAAAATAATATGATTACATAATTAATATTTTTATATTATTTAATCTAAATCAATAATTCAATACCAAATTAATGAATGATGATGATACTTATTTTTTTTCTTGTAAATGAAAATTGATATTTAAAACATAACTAATCTTATTTTATTTTGAGTATGAAAGATCTAAGTGTAATTAAATCTAATCTCAAATTAAAATTTAGATATTTAATTGTTGTGAATTAATTTTATTTAGAACTTAATTTATAATGAGGTGGGAACTATTTCTATCAAATAAAAAGTACGAATCTAAATTTGAAAACAGAAGAAAGTTCTTTCATGTTTGTTATGGAAAAACCATCATGTAGAAAAAGAATAGAAGTCTAAGAAGAGAGATTGCAGAAATTAAAATGTGCTTGAAGAATAAAAAAACTATAAATAAAATGAAGAAATAAATAAAATCTCATTCGGGATGTAAATAAATAGTCTCGTATTAATACTTAAATATAATCATATATATACTTATTTATATATGAGAAGATTACATAATTAATTATAATACAAACTAAATTATATTGTATTTTAAGCGAACTTTTATTGTTGTGGTTGATTATTTTTTCTTGATCAAATAATCTTTTTTTTATTATTATTTATAGTCAATCATTATGCTTGATCAATTTCATAGATGATTTTAGCCTTTCTTTTCATATAGTGAACAATAAATGTTCTTATTTGGTTTGCAAATGAATATTTATTTTTTCTATAAAAAAATATCACTCATATTATTGCATTTCTAGATGGAGTGAAGGAATATTTCCTAGCAATATTATTACCGAAATCATTCAATTAAAATTTCAAACAAAGTGTTTTCTAGTTTTTTTTTCAAATCAACTAAATTTTTTTGGATGTTATTTAGAATCAACTATGAAAAAGAATGAAGTTATAAATTAATAATAGCCTAATTACCCTGCTTGAAATACATACATTACAATTCTATAGTAATCTCACACTAGTGAACTCCAGGTTGATTTGTTAGTTTTCTTAGAATATGGAGAATGTATTGAAAGATCCTGAAACTATTTGCGAAGGGAATTTAGATGTGCTTGAAGAATAAATAAATATAAATAAAAGTAAGAAATAAACAAAAATTAATATTTTATTTATTTACTGAAACCATATCAATCCTAACTAATCTGTAAATTAATAAATTTAATGTACTGAGAATTTCCACTTTGAATCGAACTAAACTTGATGGTCGATTACTTGAACTCTTATTGTCGTTGTCAATCACATTTCCTTGATCAATTTTACTAGCTAGCTCAGGCTCGACTTCTGCCTTTCCTTCCTCGGAGGACAATAATGAACAATAACTATTCCTATTTTTGATTGACATATAAATATTTAATTTCGTTTACGTAAACATTGGCTTAATATTTCGATTAGCACTGTACTCGGATCCAATGGATTTGCCCACATCAGAACAAATGAGAGACTCGGAGTCCTTTAAAAGTTATTACTTGGAAGAAACCTCCCATCTCACATGTGCAATCGACAATTAGTCAATTGTCCCCATCTCCGTCAACAAAACAGTAACCAACATCTCCTAATCCAGGTATGGAAATCTTGGACTCAATTGGCGGTACGGTCCTATATTTTTAATTACTTTTTCACTGGTTTTCTATGTTCCCATCCATGGTGGTTGAGCTGTCCATCCTTTATTGGTAACCACTTCAAGAATATCATTCCAGCTTTCTTGTAGTTAACATACTAGAGCTCAAGAGGCCTAATTTCCCCATATATACAGCATCCCTCCCTAGCTAGTACGTACCACCCAGCCATTCTTAGACGTGTAGCGCTCGCTTTCTTTCAATTTAGATTAGTTTTTAGTTGGAGGGTGATTTAGGTCAGCTTCTTATAGACTTTTGTTTATAAATAAACAATATCTCTCGTCCATTTTATTTGAAAAACCTAACAAGCAAAACAGAGAAAGAGAGAAACACTTGTACACACAGAATGGGTTGTATAGAGATGGATAAGGAGAGGCTCACGGCTGAGATGGCCTTTAAGGACTCCTCCTCCGCCGTTATCAAGATTCGTCAGCATTTGCCAGACTTTCTACAGTCCGTTAAGCTCAAATACGTGAGGTTAGGTTATGGCTATTCGTGTAACCCTGCTACCATTCTCATGTTTCTCATAATTGTACCTTTATTTATAGCCACACTTGTTCAGTTCACTGGTCTAGAACTAGACCGGGTTTATGAATTTTGGAGGACTCAGTCCCTTCATGAATTCCACGCGGCCACAAGACTTGCCGGTTCGGCCATTTTACTCTTTCTTCTTGCTCTCGTTTGGGCTAAACGGTCCAAGCCAGTCTATCTAGTCGACTTTGCATGTTACAAACCAGAAGACGAGCGTAAAATATCGGTGGATTCATTTTTAAAGATGACTGAAGATCTCGGGGTTTTTGAGGACGAGACTCTTCGATTCCAGACACGTATATCAACCCGGTCTGGTCTTGGCGATGAAACATATCTTCCGAGAGGAATAACATCTAGACCACCGAATTTGTCCCTGGAAGAAGCCCGGGTCGAGGCCGAATCGGTCATGTTTGGTGCACTAGACGATCTTTTTAGCAAAACCGGAGTTAAACCAAGAGATATTGATATCCTTATTGTGAATTGCAGCTTATTTAATCCCACACCGTCTCTATCTTCCATGATAGTGAATCACTACAAGCTTAGAACGGATATCAAGAGTTACAATCTTGGCGGCATGGGTTGCAGCGCCGGGCTTATCTCTATTGACCTTGCAAAAGACCTACTCAGAGCAAACCCCAATACATATGCAGTTGTGGTAAGCACTGAAAACATCACTCTTAATTGGTATTTCGGTAATGATAGGTCAATGTTATTATGCAACTGCATTTTTCGCATGGGTGGTGCTGCTGTTCTTCTCTCAAACAAAGCACGAGATCGTGTCCGGTCCAAGTATCAGCTGGTCCACACTGTTCGGACCCACAAAGGAGCAGATGATAAAAACTACCGATGTGTTTATCAGAGAGAGGATGATAAAGGAGATATTGGGGTGTCCTTAGCTCGTGAATTAATGGCAGTAGCTGGTGATGCATTAAAAACAAATATCACCACGTTGGGTCCTTTAGTTCTGCCTTTAAGTGAACAGTTTATGTTTTTTGTCGCACTTCTTAGAAGAAAGCTGTTGAAAGCCAGAATCAAGCCTTATATACCTGATTTCAAGCTTGCATTCGAACATTTTTGCATCCATGCTGGAGGTAGAGCTGTTTTGGACGAGTTACAAAAGAATCTGCAACTCAGTGACTGGCACATGGAGCCATCAAGAATGAGTTTGTACAGGTTTGGTAACACATCAAGTAGTTCATTGTGGTATGAATTGGCTTACACTGAGGCAAAGGGTCGGGTTGTAGCCGGGGACCGGGTATGGCAGATTGCATTCGGGTCGGGTTTCAAGTGCAACAGTGCTGTTTGGAAAGCACTGAGGGAGATTCCAGCGGGTGAGTCAAAGGGTAACCCGTGGAATGACTCGATTGACTGGTACCCGGTCAAGGTTCCCTCGGCCTGATTGCTTATGTGGCATTGTATTACTGGATGTGACAGTCATTTGGATGTTGATGTGGCATTGGGAGTCTTAGATTTTACTCTCTTGTTTTTTGACCTTTTTTGTCTTCTTTGTATCAGAATACAGCGACATCGCTGTCATTTGTCGTGTTATATGCAAATAATAGTGTAATATGACTAAATGTCATGGCCGAGCAATGCCGCGAGATTGTGATGTGTTTGTAAGTTGTTGTAGGTTTGTGAAAAAAAAAAAAAAAATTATATGAAAAAAATTGTTGTAATTTATAATATTTTTAAAGAAAAAATTATAAAATTAAATTCTTAATCAGTTTAATATTTAAAAAATAAAATGAATAAAGAAAATTTTGAAAAAAATCATAACAAAAAAAACGGAAGGAAAAAAACCATGTAGGGAAATATTGTAACAATCTATAGTTATAATTCTTAACCGGTTCAATATTAAAAATAATAAAATCAATAAAGACAATTTTAAAAAAATTCATAACAAAAAAAAATCACGTGGGAGAACACTATAGCAATCTACAGTGTTTAAAAAAAAACTATAAAGCTAAATTATCTTACAGCTTAATATGAAAAAAAAATCGACAAAGATAATTTTAGAAAAAAAATCATAAAAAAAGGAAAAAATACCATGTGGGAAACACTGTAGTTATCCACAATATTTTAAAGAAAAAAAACTACAAAGCTAAATTCTCAACCAACTCTATATTAAAAAAATAAAATCAACAAAAACAATTCTAAAAAAAACACACAAAAAAGATAATTTTGGAAAAAAAATGGAAAAAAAAACATGTGGGGAAAGTTAAAGCTAAATTCTCAACCAGCTCAATATTAAAAAAATAATTCAAAAAAGATAATTTTGAAAAAAATCATGTGGAGAAACACTGTAGCAAAACAAAAACCATGTGGGGGAAATAATGGAACAATCCATAGTATTTTAAAGAAAAAAATAGGAAGCAAAATTCTCAACCAGCTAAACATGAAAAAAATAAAATTGATAAAGACAATTTTGGAAAAAAAAATCATAAAAAAAGAACCATGTAGGGAAACATTGTAATAATCCATAATGTTTTAAAGAAAAAAAATTATAAAACTAAATTTTCAATCAGTTCAATATTAAAAAAAATCAACAAAGATAATTTTAAAAAAAAACACAAAAAAAAGACAATCTTGGAAAAAAAAACATGTAAAACCCAAAAAAAAAAATGTGGGGAAAGATTAAAAAAAACATGTGGGGCTTCATAGTAGCGGAGCTAGAATTTTTTAGATGAGGGGGCAAATTACTAACCAATACTATATAACTTTTCAATCTGATTTTTCTTTGAACTTGATTGAGTTACATGACTTGAAACTTTGAATGACTTTTTATCCTCAGAGTTTACGCTTGAAACTACTTGTTTAGTGGCATGTTAATTTAATTGATAAACCTGCTAGTTTTTTTTATTATTATCATTGGTGTCTACATAATAATTAACACAACTACACAATAATTTATTGTTAAATAAAAGTTAGTTGAGCTCCACAATAATTCTAAATCTTCCATATGAAATTCATAGCAAAATACATATTAATTAATCAAAACTCATTTCAATTCATATCTATATGCATATAATAAGTATGTTGATTAAATTATATTTAATCATTTCTAGACATTTAACTCATTTCTAGATACACACACAAAAATTATATGGATTCACTAAGTTAAATATGTGAATTAAGTTTTAATACTATATTCTAGTTTCAAATAAAAAAAAAATACCGAGAAAGAAAAAATGTAGCTTATGAGATTTAAACCCATACCCTCTCCTAATTCCAAGCATCTTATTAACAATTAATTACAAATAAATTTATGATATAAAATGAAAATCAATATATGTACATTGTAAATTAAAACCTCAATTAAATAATTAATCCATGATTATAGTGAATTAAGAGACCTCAGTTAAATAATTTCAATAATTTACTCTGTCAATACAAGAGATGCCAAGAATACTAGTTTTGCATGAACATTAATTTATTCATTTATAATAAAAAAATATTTAATTAATTAAATTAGTAAATTCAAACATTTATTTTGAACATATTTGAATACATTCATATCAAAACCCCTAAATTATCATAAATCCTAATATTTTTAATAACTAATTATAAAAAAAATAAAACTAAATTAGACAATGAAATAAATAGAAAAGATGAAAGAAATTTACCTAAAACATAAAGTAAAAAAAATTAATTTAAAGAGAAATTTATATAATAGAAGGAGATAGGTAACAAATGGCTCAAAAGAAAAAGGGGTGTTAATTAATGTAAAAAAAGATGAAGTAAATGAGATACACATATATATTATATATTATATTAAAATATAAGTAAACAATAACTTTGCATGTACCAAACCTTCATCAAATTATTATATTAATATCCTAATATAAAATAAATTAAAAAAAAAATAATGGGGTCTTTAATCTTTGCTTGTTGTCCTTATGTTTGATCTGGTGGCTTAGTTGTCTATTTATAGACATGTTAGACGTAATTTACCTTATATGTCTTTTATCTAAATGATATTTTAGAAAACTTTATATGAAAATTATTTAAAATATCCTTAGTGAAGGGTATTAAAGAGAGGACAGTGAAACATATTTGGATTAGGTTTTTAATTTAATCATCATTCTTTTGATTGTTGTTTATTTTGGTTTGGATCCTTTTTCATTGATTTTTTATTCAATTTCATCCCTTGTATTTTGTTGATTGAGAATTTCACTTAGTGATTTTTTCTGGTTTGTCTTCTATGGGGTAATCTCGAACTCATGACTTGGGCCACGAGTTTGGAAGACTAGCTCTGGTTGACTTTGATTTTTTTATGTTATTTTTTACTATTTTTTAATTTCATCATTCAATATTAGGTTGGTTTAGGATTGAGCTTCATCGTTTTTTTCACTTTCCTTTCAAAATGATTATCTCAAGTCACAAGCTTGGTAGGTAAACCTAAGGTCTTTTTAAATTATTTTTTTTCAAACTGAATTTCTTTTTCAATTTTGCCCGTTGGATCGAGAATTGAGTTTTGTAATTTAATTTATTTTATTTTTTATGGGATTATCCTTATCTCTCGACCAAGTTGGAAATTTGGTAGGCTGACTCGAGTAGACTTGGGGTTTTTTATTTTTTTATTTTCTGGAATTATTTTTTTCAATTTCATGCTTCAACATTTGATTTGCTGAGAATTGAGCTTTATTTTTTTTTTCTATGAAGTTTTCCAGTTCTCATTTATTTTTTGCTTTGTTACCAAATAAGATTATGAAGACCTTTTAAGTATATTGGAAGAATATATTTCTACAATATTAGCAAACATTTATTTTTAAAAAATTAATCATTATCAATTTTTTTTGTTTAGTTCGGTTTATTTATTGTCACTGCTTTTTTAAAATATATTATCAAATTAACCAAGCTTATTGAATTCAATCAAGTTATGGACTCAAATCTTGGATCTTTCTTGCTTCTTTAAAAATATCAGCATCATCCAAGCGTCTTTTTTTTTTTATGTTAGAAAAAGTTTTGGCCCTATCCCTTTATCAGTTTTATAGATTTTTTTTAAAAAAAAATTATCGTTCAACATTTGATTTGCTGAGAATTGAGCTTTAGATTTTTCTTTATTATTTTAATTTTTATAGGGTTATCATGTTCTCATTTATTTATTTTTATTATTAAATAGAATAATGAAGATCTTTTAAGAATATTAAGAGGATATATTTTCATAATATTAGCAAGCGTTCATTTTTACAGTTAATCATTGTCAAAAAGTTTTATTTGGTTTGGTTTATTTATTGTTGTTTTCTTTCTTAATAATATTATTAAATTAACCAAACTTATTGAACTCAATTAAGTGAATGACTCGATCCTTGGGTTTATTTTGCTTTTTTAAAAACGGTTGCATCGCCTAACCATCCTTTATGAAGTTATAAAATATTTGGCTCGACCCTCATCATCATTTTTTTATCTTGTTTTAAATTGATTTTTTTTTTCAATTATGTCCTTCAATATTTGATTTGCTATGAATTGAGCTTTGAATTTTTTTTAATCTTATTTTGCTTTCTATGAGGTTATCACATTCTCATTTAATTTTTGTTTTGATATCAAAAAAGAATATGATGACCTTTTAAGAATATTGAGAGGATAAATTTTCATAATTTGGCAAGTATTCGATTTTTGCAGTTAATTATTGTCAAAAAAAAATTTTTTGTTTCAGTTTATTTATTATCGTTGTTTTTTTTAATCATATTATTAAATTAACCAAGCTTATTGAACACAATTAAGTCAATGACCCGAAACTCATATTTTTCTTACTTTTTTAAAAATGCTAGCATTCCTTAAGCATCATTTTTTTATGTTAAGCTAAATTTGGCCTGGCCAGCTTTTTGGTTTATTTGCCCTTTTTTGAATTGATTTTTTTCAATTTTGTCCTTCAAAATTTGATTTGATAGGAATTGAACTTCTAGTTTTTTTTTTTTCATTTTGCTTTCTATGGGGTTATCTCGTTTTCATTTAATTTTTAGTCTGTTATCAAATAATATCATGATGACCTTCTAAGAATATTGGGAGAGTATCCTTTTATAATATTGGCAAACATTAATATTTTTCTTTAATCATTGTCATTTTTCTTTATTTGGTTTGGTTTATATATTGTCGTTGCCTCTTGTTAATCATATTATTAAATTAATTGAGTTTATTGAATCTAATTGAGTCAATATACAAAATCTCAAACTTTTATTACTTCTTCCAAAATACTAGCATTACTTGAGCATCCCTTATTTATGTTAGAAAAAATTTGGCTTGACCCACTTCATCAATTGTTTTGTTTTTTTTAAAAAAAATTAATTTTCTTTTTAATTTTATTCTTTAATATTTGATTTGTTAGGAATTAAACTTCATATTTTTTTTTCATTTTGCTTCTATAGGTTATCATGTTCTTATTTAAGTTTTGCTTTGTTATCAAATAAAATCAAAGAGACCTTTAAATAATAGTGGGAGCATATCATTTTATAATATTGGCAAGTGTTAATTTTTTATAGTTAATCATTGTAAAAAAAAATTATGTTTAGTTATTGTTGTTTTTTTTTATCATATTATTAAATTAACCAAGTTTATTGATCTCAGTTAAGTCAATGACCCGATTTCTCTTACTTAATTAAAAATGCTAACATCTTCTAAGCATCTTTTTTATGTTAGGAAATATTTGGCCCAACCTACCTCATCAATTTTTTGTCCTTTTTTAAAATTAATTTTCTTTTTCAATTTTGTCCTTAAATATTTGATTTGCTGAGAATTGAGCTTTGAATTTTTTTTCTTTTATTTTTTTTCTATGAGGTTATCATATTTTCATTTAATTCTTGCTTTCATATCAAATAAGTTTATGAAAAACTATTAAGAATATTGGGATGATAACTTTTCATAATATTTGCAAGCATTTATTTTCTGCAATTAATCATTGTCATTTTTTTGTTTGTTTTAGTTTATTTATTGTCGTTATCTTTTTTTAATCATATTATTAAATTAATCAAGCTTATTGAGCCCAGTTCAGTAAATGACTCGAATATCAGATTTTTCTTACTTCTTTAAAAATACTAATGTTGCCTAAGTATTCCTTTTTATTTTAGGAAAAATTTGGCCTGCTATACAACACAAGCCACCAATCTAGTTTGATGACTATATATAATATATCGTACAATGTAAAGAAATAAGTTAAGGATTCTTGAACTCTAACCTAAAAATTAAGAACCTAAAGTATAGATAAAGAAACTAGGGTTTTTCAAGCCCTAAACTATAGAGAAAACTTTGAATCGAAATGTACATTGAATAATATTTTTTGTAATCTCTTTTAAAAAATAAACTAGACAATCATATTTATACTAGTTCCAAACCTAAATCTTAATAGAAAAGAATTTTTATTGAAAGTTACATGGCTAAATAATTCAACTAGCATTGAGATATCTAAACCCAATAAGAAAATAAAACAATTAAGAGAAATAAAAGAAACCTAGAAAACTTGTTGGACCTAATTTGGTCATGAAAATAACCATATATGGTTATAGCCAACTAATGTTCTATAGAATTGGGCCAAAAGAATATGCTGAAAAACTTTCAGCCCGATCTAATAGTAGAATTAAAAGTTATGTTCTTTTTTTATTTTGAAAAGCTTATTTGATGTGTCTGAACCTCTTCTTGAACTCGGACTTTGATAATGCCTCATACCAAACTCTCTCAAAAACTCATTCTCAAATTAACAATTAAAATTGAACTCTTCAGTATCATATGAATATATACTTTGAATATATCATTGTAATTAACCTATTTAGATACTAAACATTTTTTCACTAACACTTCAAACAAATCAATCTTTTTAACCTCTTTCTCTTTTACTTTTTTGTACCAGCCTTTCCTAATATTTCAAGAAAAGAAGATTTTTTTTCCTTTTTGTTATCAACTTCATCCTTCTAAGTAATTTCAACAACTTATTCAGATTCTTTAATGGAAAGAACTTTTGATAGAACAACTAGTTTTATTAATATTGGAAGATCAACTGTCTTTTGATTTTTCATGTGACAGTCCTTCAATGATGGTGATAATTTTTTCTCTTCCACTTATTTGGAAAAAGACAGCAACTAATTTAACATTAGCCACATTAGTTATTAAAGCCAAAACATTAGGTGTATTTGCATAAAAAATGGAATATTTTTCCAACTCGTCATCAAATGGAACATCGAAAACAAAAACATCATCAATCATCTTAACCTCGACTACCTTTTTATTTTTTGTTTCTCTTTTTTATTTAGCAAACGGGGTTAATTGACTTGCTATTTGAAAAAGTTGAGTAGAATGCAACTAATAACAATTTAATTCCTTATATACTCTAGTATAAAATTTCTTTCTTGGCATCTTATACAACTCCAAAGTTAATAATTTCCTTATAGTTGGCCATTATAGAATCACATGCTTGCAAACACAAACTCTATCTTCTAGAACATCATACCATTAATCTTCAACACCATAATTAAGTTTATGTTTTGTATATCCTACCTTTTGATATTAAGGGATTTTTTTTCATTGAAATTATGCTTCCACCTCTTACAACTATCTAATAATTTTTTTTTTCTTAAAGAAAATCCCCATCAAAGAAAGGAATTTCATAAAAACTAAGAACGCATCTACAAAAAGGTTGGTTACGAGTTAAGTCTCTAGTTCTTCACCTATTATAAACACCACCCTATGTATACTCATGGTGCCTATATGGGTTTATAGGAATAGATCAGGAGTTTGGTTTGCCCCGAGGTAAGTCTATAGGCAATTGACCTAACAGATCAAATCCATATCATAGGATTCTTTATGCTAACTCTTCAACCTTCACAATACTCCAGATGGCCTTCAGTCCTTCGTCACTAGATGAGAAGATGTTGTTAATGTTTCCATCGATCAAACATGATGGGTTTTTTGAAACATATATACACAGTGGAAAAGGTAAATTTAAAAAAAAAATAAGAGTTTTAAGATCTTGTTAAATAAATCTAGAGTTATTTAGGGTTTATATGAAGATTACCTGAAAACTAGATATTCCTTTTGGCTTTCAATGATTGCTTCAAGGCTGATTGCTGTAACTATAAATCATCCAAGTATCTGCTCTCAAATGGTAAATCCTCACGAACGAGTAGTGAGAAATCTCCTAAAGCCTTTTAGGAGAGAAAGAGAGAGATTGTTATGTCTTTGAGTGCTGACTCTTTTCTTTTATTTTTTTTAAATGTTCCGTATTGTACTACTAAGGAAGCGTTTAGGAATGCGGTTCAACCGGCGTTCTGAAAAAATTTGAATTTTTTTTTTGCTAAAATTTAATATGGTTTGTACGTTTTGAATCGTTTTGATGTGCTGATATCAAAAATGATTTTTAAAAAATGAAAAAACATCATTGGCATGCATTTTGGCACGAAAAGTTATTTGAAAAGCACCCGCAACCACACTGCCAAACACGCTCTAATTATGTGTTATCCATAAAATAAGAAGCATAACATTCTATTTATAGAAAAATTTAAAAACCCTATAAATAAAAAATATACACCCCTTAAATAATATCACATATGTTATTTCAAGATGATTTTAGAAATTTATTCAATCCAATCCCTACTTGATTTTTCTGGGTCTAAAACTCTATAAATTACATTCTAATCCTCAATTTATAAAACTTATTTACAATCAAGTTACACTTAATTAATCATTCTATTTTAATTTCGGACTGATAGTTCTTACATGTGTAACCCATTAGGTTTCCTAATAAGTTGGCGCAAATATAAATCACAATCCTAAGTAAAATAGGATTAAATAAATTAAACAAATTAATTTATTATCAATTCAACAATTGATTGATTTATATTTGAAGATCAAGTAAAATAACTAGCAACATATCAAGATCTCCTAAATATTAGAAAAGTCATAGGTGGTTTGACTTAACATTTCAGTAACTAATTTCTCAACGTAATTATTATTCATTCTTCAACAATGTTCTAATTTAGATATTATAGCATGGGGTGTGTCTACTCTATCAAATTATTTTTGTTCTTAACATCATAGTTATTGATTCTTTGAATAAGATTCAAAACTCTTTTTATATTTCATTCCACCTTACACAAGGATTTACAATCAATACTATTTGAGAACAGATAAAATATTTTCCATAATTCACCTAGAGTGATGAAGGTATCTATTGATTACTTAAATACCTTTACATATTTCATGTTACACTCAATATTTGTCTATTTGTTACCCTTGATTAGGACAATATATAGCATTCCCTATATAAGATAATTTAGTGATCTCAAGTTTAAAGTTCATTTATAAAACTGTCATATGAGTATTTTCAAAGACATAAGTGATCTCTCTATATAGAATTTTTATTTGGGTTAATTCAATGTATATGTCATATGACAAGCACCTACATATTAGTTTTAAGTATCTCTCATATATCAATTAATGAAAATAGCTGCTTCTTTTCATTAAAAAAAATAATCAAATATTTAATGAATATTAAAGATAAATAAAAATTTTATTAAAATTAATTATGTTGACATGACCAAAGTCAATGCACTAACAAAATAGACCAACATGCTCTAATATGAATTAACACAACTTATAGCAATAAGAAAGAAGTGATTATTCCTCAAGTTCTAAAAATCATAGCTCTAAACTGTAGAGAAATAAACTAGAATTTCTCAAACCCTAAAAGTAAAATGCATTATATAAATAAATAAGATATAAAATGCGTATAACTAAGCAATAGTCTTTGACGTTTCTAATTAAAATAGGATGTTCAATCATATATAAAAATATGAAAATATTAAATATTGTGTTAGTAAAAAAAAGCAGTAAACTCAAGGCATTAGATGCGAGGAAAAAAAAATTGTGATACCAGGAAGAGCGGAAGATTTTGCACTATTTTTTAGGTAAGTTAGATTTGTGCACTAATTTTTAGGAAAAATTGATTTTATGGGATGTGAATTTTCAAAAACACTAATTAGTACACTAAGCTGATTATTCCAGGAAGGAGAAAATACAGGACGAACCGAAAATTAATTTTATGTGACTAAGGAAATTTTGTAGTGTTTTGTCTGCAATTTAGTGGGTCAGTGATTCCATAGTCCAAAACTTGGATCCGCTTTTGCCCTGCAACACACTTGTAGATCAAGTTCTACATTACCGCTGGTATGTTTGTTTGTAAAGATTACCTTGTTTGCACTCTAAAGTGTTTTTAAAAAATTTAAATTTAAATTTATTTTAATTTTAATTTTTTATTTTGTTTTAAATTAATATTTTTTATATTATATTATTTTAATGTGTTAATGTCAAAAATAATTTTTAACAAGAAAAAATATTATTTTAATACATTTTCGAGTAAAAAATACTTTGAAAAACAACTGCAACCACAATCACACAAACCAGTCAAATGACAATATTTGAGATTATTTTTTAAATTATTTTTATTTAAAATTTTATCAAAAAATTTCAAATTATAAAAAATAAAATTAATATTAAAAATATTTTTTAAATATAAAAACAAAAAAAAAATGTTCAAGTCTACAACACTAAGCTTTTGTGGGCGATGCAGCCAGTTCTGGACTTGTTAGGACCATTATTTCAAGTGGTCCGAAAGATGTCTGAAACTCTAGCCACTAGAAATAGGCCCAGATTTTCGGAAGTTTAAATACTCGCAAAAACCTATTAACACGTGATCTATAGATAACGCCCAAAAACATCATGTGGTGGGCGACGTCCCCAGTTCAACCAAGACCATTCTTCCCTCTCCTCCCAGGACCCGCCAAATCGGTGAAAACCGTCACCTTCTCAGCCAAAGCTCAGCCTCCCAGCCACCAGCCTTCCCCAACATCGAAACACCAACAACAGCAAGGGGAAGGTAGAAGAGCAAAGCAATTTAGTGGGTTCGATGTGCTTTGGGCTATGCAAAGAGCAACTGCCGAGAAAAACAAAGTGAGCGGTGGTGTTGGTAAAAAGAAAAATAAGACGAGAAAGGGTTTTGTCTCTGGGGGAATCCAGAGAGAAGAGAATAGCGTGGAGTATAGTAATGTGAAGCCTTTGTGCATAAAGAATGATTGGGATGTTAGATTGGATGAGTTGGAAAAGCGTCTTCAGGAGCTCTCTGACACAAACTGAAGAAGATTGAGGCTTGCGTTTCTGTGCCTTGTATATGATTGTTTGTAATTGATCATCCTTTTCTTAACCCTTGCTGTGGATTTCCACGCCCCCCCCCCCCCCTGATGTTACACAAATACACAAATATATAAATATGTGGACTTGAATTCACAGACCGTGCCAGAGGTTTAAAAGAAAAAAAAAGTATTTTTTAATGTTCCTTGCTGAGAAAATTTGTAATTGATAATTCATGTTAGAGTTCTCATTTATTATTTACCTCTATGATTATCATTGCCTTATTTGCTGGAATTACAGGCTTTTGTTGGGATTGTGATGCTGCTTTGTTAATATTGTCATAAACTCACGTTTTAGCATTTGCTAAGATGAGGAAAGAATAGACGGAGATTTCTGTTTGCTCATCTAGGTTTGCTCAATCTAGTGCTTAGGAATGCCAAAGGTTTTCTGTTTTTCTTATTTTGTTATGTTTTGTTTTAATGCCTCTTTCTTATCTGGCGTTTGTACAGCCAAGATTCTTGTTGGTGCATAATTACTAACGTTAAAAGCCCTGAGGAGACCATTCTGATTGAGATTATAGCTCCTATTAAAATATGTATTTGTGGGAAAAACTAGGACTCTCTTTGTGCATTGTGTTTTCTTGTGATATTATCAATTCAGGTTATTTTGCGAACGTATAATGATCGATAGTTTGCCGGTAAAGCCCACGGAGTTCATTGGCAATGTTGCTCTTGGTATTTTCGACATCCAGTCTCAAGTTGCATTCGATCAGCTCAAATCCTCTCGTTGATTTTGACTGATTGAAATTGTTGGTCATGTTTAGATTGGCTTGGCCAATAGATGCCATAATTATCTTGTTCTTTTTCCTGTTAAACTTGTAGTGTTAGCACGCCAGACCACTGTCAAGTTGGAGAATGTCTGTTAGTTTCTGCTTATATACTGCCAGGTCTATCTGAACTGCCATGCTTTGCCCTGGTGCGCACATCATGTATCCAGCAGCATCCATGGTACGTTCAGCTTCAGTGTATGAGACATGGATTAAGCGTGTTGCATCTATTTGCACTTCCACAGTGGAAGATTCAATGTTCAGATAGATTACGACACAGATAAGCTTGCTGCAGAATTGGTTCTGCAAGCAGTACCATTCTCTTTTCTAGAGATTTTGCATCAAGATGTTTGCAAGGGCCAAATTGAGACAACGATTGCCATTTCGCTATAACTGCAGCAGTTGACTTCAGAACCTCTGGCAGATCTGGATAGGTCAATTTAGAAACTCGTTTTATAGCGATAAGAATTTAATAGGAAAGAAGTGGCAGAAGTCGGTTTCTCCGTTCACAATTTCTACTCTTCAACTCTAGAATTGTTTAGTTTGTCATGCACCTCGCGACTTCGCGCAGCTTTAGTTCCTCAAAGTTAGAGCCTGTTCAATGTCATGAACTTCTCTGTTCTCCACGAAACGATGAGAATTTTCAACTCCACGAGGAGTGATGGCATGAGATTTGAGGATAGGAGAGGATTGGTCCAATTTTGCACCCCAAGGCTCGTCAAGGCTTGTGAACTAGAAAATTTGAACTTTTTTCAGGCTCCAGTCCTATTGCCAGTTGAGGATCCCAACATTAAACTTTTCAAACCAGGTGCAATTTGTGAAATGGAATGACTGTTATGCCACGCTTCAATGTTGTCCACAGAAACCATCCCCAACAAAACTTCATATTGGCATAAGCAACCGCAGCCCTTTGTCGTCACATCAATGCGCCTTGATGGCAATCAGCCATGTGCTTATGCTGCTGCTTCCTTCAATTTGGGAGTTTGTTTTTGGTAAGCACAGGACAGACAACCAAAAGCCATAGTGAAAAAACCCAGTAAAATCTACATCATCTTTGTGACGTTTCATGATCATTTTGAGCTCATTTATCCTACAGATGCAATAGGCAGAAATGATACGATACAGACTTGACCTAACAGCAATCAGGAATTTCAAGAAACAGAAAAACGCAGAAACCAGGCCACTCATCACTTGTGTAGTTTTGAAACAAAACAGATGCTGTTTTTTATGCTTCCTGGGTACCATAAAACGAAGCCAATAAATAAAACTGCAATTACTCAACTGTCAACTGTCTCCTACAACATCAAAGTCACAGTACTTCACAGTCCTATTCTAACATCCTTCTACTTCATACTTTGGTTTTTTTTTCTTCTCTTTATTGAGATTCTAGGGAGTTGTGAGGTTGAGAGAATGGGTGATAGCTCTGTTATTTGTTCAGCGAAACAAGTCATCCAACTAAAATGTTTCTCAATTCCCTGAAAAACTACAACACATCTCTACCACTAATAAGGTCGGTGCCTTCTTCCACGATTGCCATTATCACCACTACTACCAGCTCGCCCAGGCCCACTTGGACTATTGCTCCGATCAACTCTTCGAGGCCGAGGCTGTGGCATCTGTACTCCAGGCTGCTGACTGCAGAGTACCAAAACACCAAACCAAGGGTTGGAAATCCATCTAAAATCTATATCGCTTGCAATTAAAACAGAAGGAAAAGGCAACTCACAGGACATAGCCAATTCGACCATCTGGTAAAACCATCGGTACCATATGCATTCCTGCTGGCATTGGACCCCTACCATATATAACCGGCTGTTTGCAACGCAAGTTGTTCATGAGATTAAATTTGATACTACAGGAACTGAACCATATGTCAGAATGACCAAGATACCTGCTGAAAACCGGCAGCAACACCAAATCCAGTGCCCAAAGAGCCATATGGATTCCCTGCAAATCCACTATATGCAGGAAGGGGGACTGGGTTTGGATTAACTCCAGCGTTGTAAGGATAAGATCCATCAGGTTTTTTATCAGCCTGAGGCTTAGCAAGAACAACCTCCAACAACTGACCTGCAGTTAAATTCATTAAACATGTTATTTGTGGAATCACATCCTATTTAACCATAGTATTCATTTTGTGTCACAAGCATGCATCACTAGATTTTAAACACCTAAAATCAGTATCATGCCCATGTAAGATGGATACATAAATAAACCTCTTTTCATCAGAAGAGGTGGGCGGGGGGGTCCCTCTTCTTACTGATTCCATAGACTTGCCAGGGCAACATCTTGCTACATTTATCATGAGATATTAAATTCCAAGTTCAACATTTTCCATTGAAATTACTGACTATCCAAGGTTCCAAGTGTCACCCCCACCCCCTTGTTTTTTCCCTTCACAAAAGATGAACCACAGCCACAATTCACCAGCATGGAAATGGGGTCTTGTTATACCAGTATACAAGTTTTAGACTAAAAAAAAAAGGAGCATGAAAATACAGCCCCTGACTCAAAAGAGAGGTGCCTCAACCGATTAGGCTATATACCTTAGCATCAGAAATTTCCATATCTAGTCTTTTAAGATCAATAACATGAGACAACAATGATTAGAGAAGAGGTGTGTCAACTAAATAGGCTATACCTCTGCTCAAAGTCTCTATCTAAACTTCTAAAATTCACTTATATGAGACATCAATGATCCAAAGTGCGGTGCAACAAACAATTGGGCTATCCATCAGAAAAGGAAAATTCAGACATATATTAAAAGAAGATAGAGCCCTTTTTTTTAATAATCCAAAAAAAAAGGGAAAAAAAAAAGAGGAACACATGATTACAAACCTCCATGACTTGTTGCTATCCTTAGACATCATACACATGTCCTAAATCTTAGCAGGGCCACCCGCATGTTGGCAGCCAAAAGCAATGAATTCAACATATCCATAACTGAACGACATAATAACTGTTTCTAAATCTTCACACTTTATGACACAGCATGCGTTAGACAACAAGGCCTTGAAAGACATCCTAATTTGCAATAGATCTTGTTAGGCACCATCTGGATCAAGGTCAACTTTGGATGACACCTTTACTTTCCAAATCTAAATTGCTAGAGAAAATGAAATGTGTTTGGGATTTGGGAAGAGATGAGAAAGAAATGATCAAAATAAGTCCCACAAATTCTGCAAGGAACAGTATCTGCTATCAGACCTTGCATAATATGAACAAGCATAACAATGATTAACAAAAGATCTTCAGTTTCACTGTCATTACAGTTCTTCAAATAACCCATATTCTAATTGAAATCAAAACCCTTCATGGAAGGAAAACTAGAAATAGGTGAAATGTACACACTGTAGAGACGAGGGTCTTCCCAGAAATGAAGCAGGAATCATTATGAATTTTATATTTAAAGAGGGAAGGACTGTATAATTAATTTCTGAGGGCCCAAAAAATACTGTTCAACAGGTATTCCAACATTTCCATCTCAACCACCTGACAAAAGCCTGTACTCAAGGATACATACTTGTGCCATATAGAATCTGATTTTCATGAAATTGTTGTAAACAACTCCTCACCAGAATTATTTTTTGAATCAAGTGAAGAAATCCCAAAACCCCATATGTTGTTATTGCAACATATCTCCTTCCAGTCAAAAGGAAATTTTGACATCAGTTTTACCAATCCAAATGCAAAAAGAAAAAGAATAAGGATTTAAAGAGAGATGAAAACTGCCAGGAAATGCTAGACAAGCATGAATGAAGAACAGCCTTCTTTCCAGAGGGAGGGAGAGAAGGCACAATCCTGTTCATCAAACCAATTAGGATCTTGGACAGATAGGACTTCCATCAAGAGGAACTATAAAAAATTTCAAATGCCAATCCAAATGACACATGCCCAATTCTAAGTAAATCTCTAAGCAACACTTTTAATCCTATTAATCTACAGCGTAGGCACCTTTACAAAATATGCAGTAAAGATAAGATGCCAGAACCTTACCTATCCTATCATCACCCAAGAAAAGAATTGTATCATCTATAAGCATCCTCGGACCCCAAACACAATGTTCTCAATCAACTTTTTTGTAACAATATATTAATCATCCTGCTGTGGACATCCACCACTACTGTAAAGACAAGGGGCAACGAGATATAATGAATACCCATCAAACACAAAAAAGAACCACAAGAATCCCATCCACAATTACTGGGTGGGGCAGGAAGGGGGGATGCCAAGGCAAGAAAATCTTATTCTCATGCACTTCCTCCATTAGACTCCAAGACCTTTCAAGGAAAGACTAATTCACCTGATTCTGACCTGTTTAAAGCCAATTTAAATCCCACCCTCTTCCACGTCTCCTAATCCTTCACCACATGACCAAATAGCAACACAAAATCTGCTAACCACCAACAAATGTGGGATGGGACTACAAGATTGTGCTCCCTGACACTATGAGGAACCTCTAAACAAAAGTCTTATGCAAAATCTTACACATGCTAATCAGCAAGCTGAGAAAAGGAAAATGGTGCTCTTTTTCTTGTGATCAGACCACATTTTACTCTACCAACTTATGGTTTAGAAACTAACTTTGAATCCCCTGCAAAGTTGATTTCCCTGCAAAGTTGATTTATGTAATCACTTTTACTTCGATCTCAAACAGCCAGAAAGAATTTATTATGCTATTTTCTGGCAGGTCTAAAGATTTCTTTGAGAAAATCTGTCCATGTAATGTGAATAAAAAAGATGAGAAAACAAATCAATGGACCTGGTGCCATGATGCAAGATGTGAGGTGGCCTAACCCAGGGGTAAGTTATGATTTCCATTGAAAAGAATCCACCCTAATTCTTCATTTTTTAAGGTAAAAAGAAAAAGAAAAGAAAAATCATGACAGCTGTGCTTTATTCCGAACTAAGATGAAAATTGTAATGCTCATAAAAGGCCAAGGGCATAACCCTCTGCAAAGATAACTTTCATATGACTTCAAGTTATATAACCTGCTAATCAATGTATGTACCCGACATATGACACTTAAAGAACTGTTTTAGCAGAATCGTAATTAATTACCCAAGGATTGATCCCTCATCCATACATGTTCAAATAGATTGGCGTAAAAATTACCATCGATTTCATAGTTCTGTGTATCTCTGACTGCCTTCAATGCACTTGACCTTTCAGCATAGTGAATGAACCCAAAATCTCGTTTTCCAGATTTTCCAGGTGGCATAACAACTTTAGTCACATCCCCATGGCGCTGGAATAGTTCCTTCAGTTTCTCAGTGGAGCTGTTCTCAGGTATGTTTTTCACATACAGAGCCTTAACCTGGGAATTCAAAACAGATACACATTGTAACAGTAACAGGTCAAATTATTGTATACACAGGAAAGCCAGAAAAAGAGAAACAAAAAGGAAAACCCTCTTTCTTCCAGGGATAAAGATTAAGACTTATTTACTCCAGCTAAACAGCAACAAACAACTTTATATATCTCTTAGTTCTTCCAATTTAAAGTGGTTCTACTTCAGCAAAAAAAAAAATTCATTGAACAAGGACTCTTACAAACGAGTAGAGTTTCAGCATGGAAAAATCCACTTTTTTGGAACACTAGCATTACAGAGCATTGTTAAGTATGCAACATCATGGTAGCAAAAATGAATTTCAAAAACCAAAGCATTATGTTAATAGTTTACACAAATCAACATCCGCAGAATTGACCACATGCAAAATTCCATTCCCAGGTCACATGCTGAAATATCCAAAGTAGAAACTCTCCAACTAGTTGCCACATTTCAGGCAAGCTACTCAGAAGCACAGACTGATCACCAAGAGCGTCCATTGATTCATGCCTTGATATTGTAATCCACGCAGATTCAAATATAAAACCCAAATGGAATAAGATCAACCGTTATTATTGACAATAAATGTTAGCATATCTAACTTCTCTTTAACTTTTTTCACTCAACTATTGATTAATCTCGTAGATCCAATGTCAATAATTTTCATAGAGTTAGCAAAGAGATCCCTTACCTTCCTTCAGAAAGTTTGACATAAAAAGATCTAGTTTACGAAAGAAGAAGAAATTTTGAGGATAAAAAAAGACAGATAATGCAGGACAGGAGTATAAAGAATCCTCCAAATGTAAAAGCAAGGTAACCATGAGTGGACTCTTGCATACAAGTTTTACGAGTTCCTATTATCCTCATTTGTATTGCACTTTTGAGAGATAGATGCATAAATTATTTAGCAAGACAGGACAAGGACTCCAATAAATTACTTAGCAATAGCCATTTTAGTAAACAAAAGATAAAATTTTGAACATCTAAGGACTCAGCTTCTTCCAACTACTTCTGGCATTTACCTGGCCAGCAGCAGCAGGAGAATGATCAGGAGGCATGCCCTTTGGATCGGCCCAGCTAACAGTGGGGGTATGACCATCAAGCTTAAAGTTAGCATTTAACATTTTCTGCCTTGAATAATCAGCACAAGCATTATTGTAATACAATATAAAAGCAAAACCACGGTTGCGAGTTGGAGTTTGAGGATCCTGAAATTAAGAGGAAAATAGCATTAGCAAGGCAAGCAGTCATATCTACTTGAGAGATGAGAGAACTGTTCAGCTCCAATTCCACCTTTATGAGCTCAAGAACTTCCATCCCGGGACCGACCTCTTCAATGATTTTTCTAAACTCATCCTCTGTCAAGTCCTTTGGAACATTACCAATAAACAATCTATTTTTTGTTTCAGATATTGAACACCTTAAGGTTTTTCCCTGCATGCAAGGCTACAAAGTTAGTTTAAAATGAAAACAAAGATTAAGGACATCATGCAAGCGAATTACTGCACCCAATTATGACTACCTTGTAGTCTTTACTACGAAGCTCTTCAGTGGCTTTTCGAGCAACCTCCTTTGATTTGAATGCTACAAAAGCAAAACCCTTGCTTTCACCAGTGTCTTTATCTTTCATTAGCCTTATCTGAAACATGTTAAGATAAATCCACATTAAAAATGCCAAAAAAAAAAACAACAATATATCTTGTGTACAAATCAAAAAATTATGACCTCAAAAATTTCGCCTATCACTTCACAGAGATCCCTCAATTCATCTTCGATTACATCCTTCGGAAGTCCACCAATGAAAACTTCAGAACCGTGAGGAGGAAGAGAAAGTAGTTGAGCATGCTTATCCTTTTCCTCTTTTTTAACCGGAGCAATGGGCTTTTGTTCATCCTCCACAGGTTCAGTGTTGGGAAGGCTTCTATCTGCTTCTGGAGATTGATCCTTCTGACTGCCCTCAGGCTTTGAGTCCTCATACTCCTCTTCAACATTTTCTTCAGCGTGTGCATCTCCAGCATCATCTTCTCCATCCTCATCTAGTTGATCTTGAACATCATTGTCTATCTCTTCCATAAAATTGTCTTCTTCAAGATCCACTCGTTCTTCAATTTCTGTGCCCTCTGCCATGACTTTTTCACACACCAGGTCTTATCATGTAACAACTGCAGTTAAATTGCCCCTAAATTAACTGCAAGTTTAAGTAATCATCACGGAAAATGTGTGGAACCTGCAAGAATGTGCATAGTGCACAAAAATTGATATGGGCTGGTTCCAAATGGGAATGTGAGAGTGACATGCAGAGTTGGAAAAACCCTCCATGTCCAGAATAGAGCTGGGAAGCTACAGAAATGTAGGGCCAAACGACTAGCAATAAAAAAATATTGTTATAGTATTTGTGGTCGCTAGAGCATGTTTTAACATTTGTGGAGTGGTTATAGCATTTTTGGAGGTGGTTATAGCACCCATGGAGTAGTTAAGTATTTGCAGAGCATGTTATAGTGTTTGTGGAGTGTGATGGACAGCACAACTATAGTAGTCTTGCTCCAAGTTCAACTAGGAACCAAAGAAGAAAGGGAAAATGAAACAAAAAACCCAATTGTCCTTTGCAATCGATCCTGACAAAGACAAAAACAGGAAAAGAAAAACCACTCAGATTCCATAGGTAGCATTGCCATTGCTTGGCTGAATTTAAGTGAAAATCTGCACTTTTCTTTTATCAGGAACTGTACAAGATTTTGAATCCAAACACAAATTAAATAAGCAAACTTTTAAATCAGTAAGCAGATAAACTAAATCTTATTCCATCTCAACTTGGTCAACATTTCAAGGGTGGTTCAAAAAATTTCACACACCAAAACATATACCCAGTTCAAAAAATCTTACTCTGGTGACGAAAAAAATCCCCAAAACAGCCAGAAATCAAAGAGAAATAGCAAGACTTTAGAACGACAGTGAGGATAGCAATTAAACCCTAAACCCTACTTAGTACAAATCTAAAAATTGACTTGGACTAAATCAGCCAAACCCTAAATTGAAATTAAAGATAAAACCTAGCAGCTTCCAAATCAATGAGCTAAAAAATACCCTTAAAAAAAAAAAGAAAAATCGTCGAATTCGAGCAAAGCGTTAAACAAAAGAAACAAGATTTGCGGCAGAGAGAGAGAAAATTAGACACAGGGAATAAACATTAGCAACGTACCAGTGACTGTTTTTTTCTTTATCTTGTTGTTTTTCCCTCTCTGTTTCTCCCTGTTTATTTCCTTCTTCGCGGTAGTTATCCGAGGAAATCAACGAGAGTGGGTGACACTCTCTCTCCCCACCGTAATTTGGAAAGCTTTTTATCTGCTGTGACGGAGTACTGTAATAACAGTGAAGATGCGTCCCAATTCATGACACGCCATCTTGCTTCGCGGAATTTCTCTCATGAGAAGACTATAATACCCTCCGAGCATTATTGCACGTGACTGGGTCCGGGATGCGGCTAATCTAAATGCTCATAAAAATTGTTTTGTTTTGTTTTTTAATTACAGTAGAATGTATTTCGCTTAAACCACAATCCCACGGTAATTACGTTTTCTGTTTCTTTATTGAAAAATAGCTTTTTTTAGTAAATAAATTTTAAAAAAATAAATTATTTTATAATATTTGATAATATAATCAAAAATAAGTTAGAAAATATTTTCTAGTGTTTGATTATGTCATAAAAAATAAACTGAAAAATAACTTATTAATGTTTTATTTTTTTCAAGTTTATTAAAATAATAAGAAAAAAATCTTACAAATTAAAAGGTTGAATGAGAATGAAATTAAAAAAATATATAATTTCATAAATTATCTCAAATAAAATAAATAATAATAAAATAATAAAAATTAAATCTAAAAAATTAAAAAAAAATTGAAAGATGAAGAAATTAAAATAATAATACTTAACATTTCATAAATTATTTCAAATAAAATAAGTAACAATTAAAAGAATGAGGACAAAATTTGATAGATAAAAAATTTCAATTAAAAAATGATAAGGGAAACAAATAACAATTATAAAAATAAAGACCAAAATTAATATAAAAATTAAATTCTAAGGGATGAAATTGAAAAAAAAATATTCAAAACAAAATATATATAGCAATCAAAAGTTTGAGGATCAAATTTGATATAATCAGCAAATAATATGACATTTCTAAAATTTTCACAACTTCTAAAAAGTGTTTTCCAATCAAAATAAAAAGAAAACACTTTCCTGAAAATCAAGACAAATTTTTCTTTAACTGAAAAGTGTTTTCTGTTGACCGGAAAGTATTTTCCGTTGACCAACTTTTCTAATGACAAACAAACACAAGAAAGTTTAAAAAGTGGTTTTCCAACAATCAGTTTCCAAGAAACAAACACAACCTAAGATAAGTCAAGCGGTTTGAATTAAGAGGGTGACTCCTTTATTTGGCCTTTTTGATTGGTTTGGATTTTAAAATAATATGTATAAAATTAAGTTAATTATTTTAACATTTAATCTAAATTAATTATGACCTGATCAAGTTTAATAATTTTTAAAAGAATTTATTTTTTATTTAATTAAATTATTATAACAATAAACATTTGTAAAAAGAAAACAACAAAATCAAACCATTAAAGAAAAATGCATTTCTTAAACCTAAACTTAATTTCATTATCATTGTGTAAACAAAAGCATGTTTATTGATTATAAGCATCATTTTTTAAATCAAATTATATCATGATATCAAAAATATTAAAACAAAGTCTTAATATTTTGTAATAGCTATTGTATCTTATGAACTTACTGAAATTAAAATTAATCCAGTCAGAATAACATTTTGTGCAATTATAGGAGATTTGAATCTTAATGATAAATTATTTCTCTAAGTTTTTATCAAAAACAGTATAATTATAAAAATAGGGAGGTGTTTTACCCCCCCCCCCAAATGCACTATGTATGATAATGTAGGGAATAATGCTTGGAAAAATAAATAACTTTGGTTCTTAGAGTTTTTTTCAATTTGATCCCTTGAAATTTTATGGTCTTTTATTTTAGTTCTCAAACTTATTTTTTATTGTGTTTCATTCTTTAAGTTATGATAGATAAAAGAGAAAGTTGTTATAAATGGAAAGGAAAGAGAAAAAATTATACTAATCGCATTTCAACCATAAAAAAAAAAAATCAATGCTAGTGCTAGTGTGTTTTTTTTTTTTTTTGAAATGGAAAGTTCAATGGTGATTGTTTTTCTCATCAACATGTTAAAAAAATAGATTGGTGTTTGTAAAGATGTTTTGAATCTGGTTTGATTTTAGTTTTTAAAATGATTTAAAAATATTTTGGGGTTGGAAATGAGATAATTTAAGCTTCTAAGATGTTTTAGGAGTGTTTTTTAATTAAAAACATGTTGAAAATTGAGTTTTGATGGAAATTATTACAACAAACGACACATTATCTCCTATATATGTGTGTGTGAGAGAGAGAAGTGGATGACACATCTTCAATTAAATATAAAAAAATGTGCCAAGCATGCAGGTTTGGTTTAGGCTAACACGTGTTTGAGACTTTTTTTTTTAGGCCAAGCGAGTGATCCTAGCCTTCTAGACTCATGATTTTTTTTTAATTTCAAATAAATTCTTATTGAAATTGTAATTAAAGTGCTAGTTTTTTTTTTCAAATATCCTATTATATTATATTTTTTAAAATGAGATTAGAGTTTTTATGGTTATATTTGTAATAATGTTTTTAATAATTATATATGAAGTTAATATGGAATAAATCATATAAAAAATTGCACATAAATATTCAATGAGAATTAATTATTGTTGTTGTTGTTATATTTTATATGGTTTTCATGAATTAATTATTTTTTGATTTTTTTCATATAGTAACATAAAAATATTGAAGACATTATCTTTATTATTTTTGTTTGAAACTTCATTTAGATTATAGTAAGTTTTTTTTTTTTTTTGAAAAGGCATGATTCTAATAAAAAAATTATGCTTTCATCCGAAGATAAATTTAATAAGAAAATGAGAGTTTTGCCTCTACAAATTTTCTTCCATGCTTAATTTAAATTATAGAGATTCTTATAAACTTTAAGAAATCTTGG
>Ga0325411_1000364_pt1 | contig 46359 bp, 41 predicted proteins | sample PopdelMetagenome_13_FD_206181 | JGI IMG/M metagenome (GOLD analysis project Ga0325411, IMG submission 206181) | Populus deltoides microbial communities from Bellville, Georgia, United States - Xylem-PdIQD-R4 | ecosystem: Host-associated > Plants > Phyllosphere > Stem > Wood/Secondary xylem...
TAACATATCAAAATCCAAAACCAGACAAACATATACCTTAACAATAGCAACTAATCATGTTAAGCTACGAAAGGTAACAGCAATAGCTATCATATGTTTTGAATAAAAATACCTCTAGATCCAACGGTCAAAGAAGAGTTGTTGTTCCAGACCGAAGCACCAGAATTTGTAGTCCAGTATGGAGAATTGAAAGCGCTTGATGGACGGTGCTGCCATCACCACCACCACCACCACCACGACCATCAAATCAGTGTTAAACTACAAACTTATTTAATTTTACGCAAAAAAATATATATTTTCAATCAAGGAAAAAGATGAATAAAGGATCATTACCTTGTAAGGATCCATGATGAAAAAGATAGAGAATTTTGAGGAGGGGAGAAAGAGAGAAACGAAGAAGTCTTCGTGGTGCTTAAGGAGAGGTGTGGGGAAGGGGGGGGTATATATATTTATCGCTGCGTGCTTGTGCCATGCACATCCATTTTCTTTATCTTTATCTGGACAATGACGCGACGGCAAAAAAGGAGGGGTCCACCAAGGCTTGTTTTGTAATTTTGGTTGCTCAACAAGGTTAATCCAAAACCATTGATTCATGTAGTAACAACCAATCTCTTAGTTGTCACTTGCTGCTAATTGAGAGGATTAAATTTTTTTTAGTGGTCTATTTAGGAACTTGCAGTCTTAATTTGGTCTTTTAATTTTGTCTAATTTCCATCCTCTTATCTTTTTTTTTATCAAAAAAATCCAGGTTACTGCTTCAAAATATAAAAATAAAATAAATATATTTTCATGTACTTTTTATTTTTAAAACACATAAATTTTTTTTAAAATTATCCCAAATTTATTTGATGTCTGTATATCTATTTCTTTAACTAAAAAAAAGATTATAATAATAATAATTGAGAACGGCATCTATCCATAGTACCTTATCCAAATCGGGGTGTTTTGCTAAAACCAATCCGTATCCTCGCATGGCAGGAGGTGACATGGACGACTCATTTCATGACACGTACGCAGAAAAGCCTTGAAACGCGTGCTCTAAACATGTCAATGGCAGATACGAATGAAGAGGTGCGGCTGTGGTTTTCTACGAGAGAGAAAGCTCCAAAAAAGATTCTAATGGGCCAAGCGGTGTGAGCTTGGCCACAAGGGATGCTGTGTGGCCCACCGTAAGCCGTAAATGCATAATTCTCTTGATTTCACTTTTTTTTTTCTTTTTTTGTCATTTTGATGAAATTCGCTTGTATTTTTTTTTTATTTGAAAGGTGGTGTTTTCATTTTTATTTTCTCATAGAAACAAAAGAAGGGGAGGAGCTGGAGTCGGTGAATAGTCGTTATGCAGGGATAGTTTTTTATTATTATTGAATTACAAATTCAAACTTAATTTTATGGTGCAAAGATTGATTTGAAATCTTGATTATTATGTAGGGAAATAGTTTGCTTTATATGGGATTATAAATGTGAATTTAATTTTAATAAAAAAATTGGAAAGTGACGTATAAACGGCTACACTTTTTGCTTTTAAAAATGTTTTTGTTTTGAGAAAAATATTTAAATAATATATTTTTTAGTATTTTTTTTATTATTTTGATGTGTTAATGTTAAAAATTAAAAAAAATTAATATATTTTCAAATAAAAAATTATTTTACACTGCAAATTCAAATTCACACTATATTATAATTTTTTAAAATTCAAGTTTGAACCATAATTTAAAATAAAAAACGGGGTTCAAATAATTATCAGTCTAAGGTAATGATCCGTTGCTAGTCTGACTTAATTCAGGCATCAAGTGCTTATGTTTGTTTCTTCCGATGCAAGCCATTGAGAATTGAACCATACATGGACAAGGATTTTGGCCAGAGTTTAGTTTAGTGATATGTTGATCTGGGTTCTTAGAGTTTTATGTGGAAGTTGATATAGTATTTCTGGTCAATTAGCCAGGTTGAACTAGATAATCGAGTCAAACCCTATGTAAAACTTTATGTGATTTTTTTTTTCTTTTTAAAACAATGTTATTTTGAATTGATTTTGATCGATTTAAATTGATTCACTGAGCTCGTGACATGAGACTTGAACTAGATGGGCCAAGCCAGTCTTAATAACTCTGATTTCGGCAACATGCCTTGTTTCGGCTTGAGCGGGGTCCGGACATGGGGGAGAGCAGTTTGTGCCGCAGAGTTTCCTTAATCCTGATATGTAATTAACCTCTGATTCTGAGATTTATGTCTTCTCCTACAGCAATCCAGATTTCCGAAACCAAAGTGAAATGACAGTGAATAAACAAATACCAAGTTATTCTAATGGCCAGAAAACAATAGAGAGAGAGAGAGGATACTGATACACAATTAGTGGGTGTCAGATTTATAGTTACCGGGACAGATCATTAGGTATATATCTCAGATGTGCTCAGCTTTGCTCATAAGCTGTAAGAGAGAATCTGCCTTCCTCTGTGCTCTATTGCTTCCACTCTTGGAAATCTCCATTAAATGTTCATACACACCAAATTGAAGTGCTGCAAACATGAAAGATGAATTGTTTGATCCCAGCTCAAGAAGAACCGACGTTGCACATTCTTTGTTTTAATTTGGGGGTGCCTTCTTTCATGATTTCCACAAGAGTTTAAATGAATGAGAGCCGTCCAATCTCATCCCGCCCCTCCGGATGCGATGCAAGAAGTAGAAAGATTGACAGTGCTTCATCTACCATACCCGGATTCCTGTCACTTTGTTCTCGGCAAGCATTGATAAGATAGATAAAGCTGCTGTTCAGTAGTTCCACTGTTCAGAACTTCTATTATAGCTGGAACTAAAGGAAAAGGAAGTTTTTTTATTAAATTTTTTTGATATAAAACTTACACGTCTTAGGAAATAAGTCTTATATAATTAAATATATTTTGAATTTCAAAGGTGTTATGACATCATTGTGACGTCACAATTTTTATGGTATGAGAGAATAATTAATGATATTTTATTGGTTATTTTTTAAATTAATTTTTACGTGCACTAATAAATAAATAATAATTAATGATGCTTAAAAAAAACTTGAAAAATCAAGAGATAAATATAGATCAAGATATTTAATCTCGCAAGATGGGACATCTCGATCATGTTCACTAGTTTTGTTTATTAAAACATTTTTTATTTAATTAAATGATAATAGAAATAGACAAACATATTAAATTGATTGAATAAAATAAAAAGAAAAAATGAATAATATGTAAGGTTATACATATTAAAAATATCATCTCAAAATAAATATATTTTTTTATTTTCAAAGATTCATATATACAAAAGATTAAAAAAATCATAGATAAATTAGAATTTGTTTTTTGAAAATTAAACACATAACCAAAAAAAATCATTATTATTCAAAAGAGACTTTTTAAACAAAATAAAACAGAGAAGTTTTATTAATGTAAATATAATTAAGTTTTTTTAAAATATAAAAAAATTAATTGAAATAAAAAAAAGGTCAAGCGTTGCTGGGCCTGACCCATTTCATTAAGGCCCACGCGCTGACAAGCTTGCAACTGGGCCCTTTTTTTAATTGCACCTAGAGCGGATGACATGTCGTCCATCTTATTATTATTTTTTTAAAAAAAAACAAACGATACGTTATCTGTTTTGCTCGGATTTCAACCAATGTGGTGGGCGAGAAATTGGGCTCAATGTTCTTTTGACACGAAACACCTTAGAAACCATTATAAACTTATTCATTGCCTCAAAAACCCCAAAAAATGACCGAAACCAAAAATGAACCCTAATTCAGATTTGTTTTTTTTCATGAACTTTCAAGGAACAAAAATACCTAATATCAACTCCCCTCATCAAATGGAACAATTTAACGCAAATATCATTAATTTTGGTGGCCCAAATCGGTGTTAACGACATATTTCTCTCACTACTACTTAAATTCAGTAATATCTCTCTCTCCTCACTCAACTAGATACCAAAAATAATAAAAATAAATTTTTATACCAAAATAGAATTGAAAAAATATTGAGAGATCGAAATTGAATATTTTGTGTGATTATTTAAGTTGGAGGACTAAATTATATCTTTTTCAAAACTTATAGCACGACGCTTATGTTTGTCATGTTTTTCATTTTGATCCTTTCTTCTTTATTATCATTTTTGTATAAGAATTTAAAATTAATTGCTCTTTAATTATGACTAAATCATAAAAAAATAATAGAAGAATCAAAATAAAAATAATATTTTTTTGTATAATTTATCCATAATAAAATATAGGAAGATAAACAGTGAAGATAATACAAGTGAAAACACAACCCCATTTAGATTATAGGTAATGTTACCAGCCTTTTCTTATCGGAAACACACCGAATCGTCACTCACTTCTCGTTTAAAACAAAGGGCAAAAAGAAATAAATGCTGATGATCTCTCAGCCGTCTGATTCATCATCAACATCAACTTGAAAATCCAATCAAGCTTCAGTGATGTTGATTATTGTGCCCCAGTTTGGAATTGAGAATCCTAGTTTAGGATGTCTCATCCATTAACAGTAACTAAAGGTGCCACCGACATGTCATTCTAGACCGCAGCAACGTATTGACAGAACACCTTCGTCCTATGGTCCCCGGCGGCAACTTAACAAGAGCACAACGATAAAATCACAAGCTTGTCACCAAACAAAATCTAACTTAATGAGTAATTAAGTATCAAAATACCAGCTTTCTGAAATGAGTAAATGAATATTTCTTCTCTCGTTATCCTTGCTTGCATTTATAAAAGTGTTTGGGTGCAATTTAAAAATATATTTTTATTTAAAAAATATTAAATTAATATGTTTTTAATAGTTTTAATACATTGATATTAAGAAAAACTGAAAAAAATAATAAATTTATTATGTTTTTAAGTGATAAACACTTTTAAAAAACATTTTACATCATAATATCAAACATATTAATCAATAGATTTTAGTTGCTATCTTAAAATATATATAAAAAAAGTGAATGTATTTTTTTTCTTGTTTTAAAATTACATAAATTCATTATAAAACTAACCATAAAATATATTTAATTTATACTTCAATCTTTATTTTTTTAATCAAATATATTATCGTTCTTTTTTGTACTTATCTATTCTCTTTTGAAACACTAACAAAACATCACTTATCTGTGCGTCTAGATTTTTTTTATAATTTCACAATTAAATGATTATTTCATAGTAATTTTTTTATATTAAATCACGTAGAGTAAATTATACCTATCACTCTATTTAATTGAACTTATGCTACCATGCTAGAAATCCATGACAATTATACTTATCATTTTAAACGAGAGGAGGGAACATACCCAGCAATCACAAGCCTAGCTATTTCAAAGTATAATTAATTACACCTACACTAATTGTGTAATTATTAAAATCTCAATTGCTTACACAAATATGTGGATTTATGCACGTCGAATTAACCTGCCATCCCTATCGTGCCATTTCTAATACGTGAATATTTAAAAAATATTAAAATAATATTATTTTAATTAATTTTTTAAATAACAGATTAAGTGTAAGGTTTTAATTAGGTTAGACTTGAATTGAGCTAATTATCTATTCAATTTGAATTTTTAACCTCAGTTGAGTTTTTTTTTTTAAGCTGAACAAGAATAGGGAGCAAATTGATTGGAAAAAAATTAACCTGACAGGCTTATGCATCGAAGATCAAATGCCAGTGAAAAATAAGAAGAGGAGAGAGAAAACTAGCATCAACTTCTGGTATGATTTTGACCTGACCAGGGAAGCAGAAGCAAAGTCAACTGAGGTGTTTGTTAACTCCGATCGTGGACTGGCTCCTGCAAGAAGCAGCGATATTCTGTCAAAGTCATCATAGGCAAGAAAGAGACGCAAACTACGTGGGTTGGTGGTGTTTGTTAACTCCGGGGAATCATTGTTTTAGAACGTGGATCGGCTAGGAAAGTTAACTCGGGATTCAACTGAATTATAATCTAAATTAGTTTGGATTAAAAAAATACTTGATTAATTTGGTTAAAAATCCAAGTTAACTTAGTGATTTAATCAATCTGATGAATTAAGTATTAAATAAAAATTAATCATGATGCCTATAATGTTCTGGATTTAAATTGATTTTGTTTTAAAAAATATATTATAGATTGAAGAATCATAATAACTCAATAAATTTTAATATATCAAAAATCATTTGTCCAGGAAAGCACTCGATGTGTTAAAACAACATGATGTTTTTTATACGAGAGACAAGCATCGAGCTTGACATTAATAAAACACAAGATTTTTATTTGATTTTTTTTATAAAAACCATTTACCAATTACATCAGCTAGTGATTATTTTTTAAAAAAATCTATCTTATAATGTCTTTGTGTGACTTTTATTATAATCCATAAGTGAATAAAAATATTTTTTTAATTAAATTAATTTATTTAAATAACATAGATAGATATAGTTATTAAATCCATACTAGTCTTGATGAGTTAACTGGTAGCTCACTAGCTCGGAGTTTAGCCGAGCCATATTTTATTTCAAAATAATTTAAAAGTTTATGCAAAACTTAACTTAAATAACTCCAATGATTTTTAAAAAAATATTCTCTACACAAATATTTTATTAAAAAATCTAAAATAACATTGTTTTAAGAATACCTCTTTAAATCTGTAATTTAAACTCTAGATCAGGTTAAATTCAGGATCGAATGTAATATAATAATAAAATTAAATATAAAAAAATATAGTAACATTTTAGTTTTCTTTCATGCATATTATTTTGTCAAAATCAGAGCTATTTTTTAAGTGAAAAGGATATTTAATTTTATTCAAATAAAATATTAACACAAAATCTAAACCAAATTATAAATATTTTGATCACCCTCTAAACCTCGGAAAATTTGGTTTGGAACCTTCCACTAATAGCTGGCGTAGAACTGAAAACCTGGTATTATCCATAATAAACTACCATGACTACCCGACAATAACCCCACTTACCTCGGTGTCGTGTCCTAAACAAAATCTACCAATGCACTCATTAAGCTCTACCAGAACGCCACGTCACTTCTCAGTCGCGTATGCCTCACGTACACCTCTCCATCAATCACATCACGAGTCGTCACGGACAGCCTGCTTTTTGGTCTCTTAAAAAAATCACAAATCCCAACACAGCAAGAACTTCATCATTCAATTATTCTGACTTCCAGTCAAAATCATAAAGCCAAGAAACGGCTCAGATTATGCCACGAATCACCTTCTCTGCGCTGAGCTGCACGGGAAACATAAAAAAGACGTGATATGGGTTTGGGTTAGACCCGGATTCGGAAACAGGGAAACAGAAAAAAATTCTAAAACTTTTATTTAAAAAATTACTTTACACCTTTACATGCATTTTTTAACAATATAAAAAATTAAAATTATTATTTTTTATATTTTTATTTTTAGATATTGTCATGAATTTAATCTTTATTACAAATATTGTTTAGTTAATAATATAACATTTTTATGACAATTTTAATTTAAATAAAATAAAATAAATATTTATAATTAAGTTATTACAAATATAAAATATTAAGATAATTATAATTTTATTTTCTTATGAAAAATAATTATAATTTTGATGTATTCTTTATCTTTTTATTTAAAAAATATTTTTCTATTAATTAAAGGAAAAAGAAATAGAGAACTTCAAGTAGAAGCAATAAAAAAATAGTTTTACTTACGTAAACAGATCTCTCTCTCTCTCTCTCTCTCTCTCTATAAGAATATATATATATATAATCGCGCAAAAGTTTGCCCCAAATCAGTAATCGAAGATTTCTAGGGTTTTCTTTCCAATCCGATTGATATTTGGTCCTCAATTTTGTCCAATAAACACCGATCTATATTCTATCTCTATCTTTTGGTGTGGATTTTGTGATTCCTATCTCAGACTTTGAACAAAATTTCTGCTCAAAAAGGTATTTACTTTGCTTTGATCACGATCTATTTAATCGCTTGCTGTTCAGTTAATGAATAACAATGAAAGGTTGAATCTTCTGATTTATGTTCCCTTTGGTTCCTGTTGTTGTTGTTGATTTTTTTTTTAAATTTCAATTTAGGGGTTCAGCGATCTCAGATTATAATTTTGTTTATAAAATTGTAAAAACAATTTCGATTTATTTTTATCAAATGAATTTTGATTCCATTCTGTTTACTTTCTGTGCTTCTGTAACCGAATCCGGAAGTGCAGTGCAGTAGAAGTTGATTTATTTTTATTTTTTCGAATTTTAATGTGATAGGTGATAGTTTTGATTTGATGAGGAAGAAGAGGAAAGGGAGTGAAGCAGATACGGGTGAGAATGCACAAGAGGAAGTAATACCAACGTGTGATTTGAAATCATCCAATGTTAGGTCTCATTATTCGTTAGAAGATTATAATAGGTTAAAGAAGAGGTGCAAAGAAGATCTGGGTAGGGAACCTGTTACTTCTTTCAAAAGTAGGCTTGCAGGCATTGCTACTGCCCCGCCTTGTGGTGCCTCATCTTCATTGGTACTACCTGGAAGAGGGCTTAAGAGGAAGATAGGGTGCATAGATGTTTCTACTCAAACGGGTAGGAAAAATAAGTTTGAGGATGATTATATTTTGGGGGATGCTATTGGGCGTGGTAAATTTGGCTCCGTTTGGCTGTGCAGGTCTAAGGTTACTGGTGTTGAGTTTGCTTGTAAGACTTTGCAGAAGGGAGAGGAGACAGTTCATAGGGAGGTAGAGATAATGCAGCATCTGTCTGGTCATCCTGGTGTGGTGACATTGCATGCTGTGTATGAGGAGTCGGAGTGTTTTCAGCTTGTGATGGAGTTATGCTCTGGAGGACGTTTGATTGATCAGATGGTTGATGAGGGACGGTACTCAGAGCAACGTGCTGCTAATATATTCAAGGATGTGATGTTAGTTATTAAGTATTGTCATGACATGGGTGTTGTGCACCGAGATATAAAGCCTGAGAATATACTTCTAGTGAGCCTGGGGAAGATGAAGCTTGCAGATTTTGGCCTGGCTATGAGAATTTCAAATGGTAGGCATTCTGCATCTGTTTTGAGAAGTGCTCATTCTGCTTTCCAGTGCTTACTTTTATATTGCATTTGCTGTGTTGGTGCTGACGACTTAAGCATGTAAAAAATAAGCATATAGACTGAAAATGAAGAATGTTTGACATGCATATCCTCAGGGACATCAGGGCATTTTATTGTTGAACAGTCATGCAGGAGGTAGGGTTAACCTGGTGTCTCTTGTATGATTTGTTGGTTCAGAAAGCATGCTGTTGTCTTTAGTATGTGATGTCATGAGTTATTCAGTATGGCCAATGCTGTTATATAAAATAGTGCTATACATATCTAAATTCATATCTGCCTGGTTGACTTTGGCAGCCATGCTGCTATGTAACACAGACTATTAGAAGAACAGATGCTCTCCGCAAGCTCTTTTTGTAATTATTACTTGTGTTCTCAAAGCTTATCTTATGCATATGAGTTGGCATTCTTACTATCCTGCAGGGCAGACCTTATCGGGTTTGGCTGGAAGTCCAGCATATGTTGCCCCTGAAGTTCTGTCGGGAAATTATTCCGAGAAGGTTGACATTTGGAGTGCTGGTGTCCTCCTGCATGCTCTGTTGGTCGGGGGCCTTCCATTTCAAGGTGACTCCTTAGAGGCTGTTTTTGAGGCAATCAAGAATGTCAAGCTTGATTTTCACACTGGAATATGGGACTCTATATCTAAACCTGCACGTGATCTAGTTGCAAGAATGTTGACAAGGGATGTCTCAGCCAGGATCACCGCAGATGAAGTACTGAGTAAGTGTCTGATTCCCAATGAGCTAAGACCCTGGACATATGGTTGATTTTTTTTTCTGGTTCTCATGGCTGCTTGAATTGAGGCAGAAAGATTTTGTTGCAATTTTATCCATCTAGATGGGTTAGACTAAGACTACTTAGTGATAATTTCTTTAATGAGTAGGCAGTTTGCATTTTAAGAGACCTTCTCTCCGTGGTCCTTGTCTGATGAGAAGCAACTTGATGGAATGCTTTTTAGGGGATTGCTGGCATGTACCTCGTCAAAGAAATCTCCATTCTTTACTTATCCCAGAGTATTTACTCTCTGGGTTACCACCTCTCTGACTGAAAGAAGAATGTTCAGCTTATGTGCCTTGCATATGTTGAGCTGCCATCCTAAATTAGATGCATGATGTGTCCTGTCTTTTGAGTCAAACGTAAGAATTCTTTGCATCTTTCCTTTTAATCTCATTTTGTAATGGCTCCTCAAAGGTATAGTGTGAAAGTGAATTCCTGGCCTTGAGGTGATGGTTTTGATTAAAAGATGCTCCAATTTTCTTAATCTGTAATTCTGATCTCGTTCTTTTCTTCCTGCATCAGTTTCTGATAATGTAAATTTGTTCGAGATTTTAAGGCACATACATGGACTTAGAATTACCATTCTCACTAGGTTTACTATCCACGTCAGCTTGTCTGTTTGCAAAGGGATAATTAAACCCATTTTCACCAAGTTGTTGCTAACTCTCTCGAATTGTGCATGATCCGTGATCTTGATTCATTTCTTGGACTCTGTGATGGTGGAACGTGGAGTACTTTGCAAATTTATTGCCTTTTCTGTCCCACTAAACTGACTGTTAATTGCTGTCTTCTCAGGGCATCCATGGATTTTGTTTTACACAGAGCGTACCTTAAAGACATTGTCCATCAGATCAAAAACAAAGAATCAAGGTGCTGCAACTTCCTGCCAACCTGCAAATGCACTTGTGTCACCTGGAAACCAGGTAGGAGCTGGCTCTTCTGAAGAGGACTTGAGTCAGCATCCATCTGATAGTTTGAGCTGCAAGTCAGAAGAGCAGGATGAATGTGGTTTAGTTGACGCGCTTGCAGTGGCGATTTCCCATGTTAAGATATCAGAGCCGAAGAGGAGTAGATTGTGTGGACCCACTGGCCCAATAGAGCAGCAGTGTTCATCTAACATCACCGCTAACAATCTGTGTAGAGCATTTTGATTCTGGTGACACACTGACACCACTAACATTGCTCATCTCCACTGTTTTGTGAGCTGGGAGAGAAGAGGATTCAGAACAGCCACACCCTTAAACTCCAATATTCAGTGGATACTGGGCAAAGATGGTAACAGAGTAACATAACCATAGCTTGTAAATATGACGTAATATCTTTTCATTAAATGCAACATCTCTCAAAAATAATAATTTGAACTGAAAAACATTCAGTTATTGATACTATTATTTTGAGAGACTAATTTCAGGATGGGATTTCGATTAATATGAAAGGTTTATTTGGATACTATGTTGTAATGGATGTCATTACTCAGAAACCTACCAAATGCACTAGCTTCCCATATCAATCTTTCTTGCAACTTGGCATGAAATTATTGGAAATTCAAAATTTCCAAGGTGCTCTCAATTGGGTCCAAGGTGGGTGGGGGTTATCAAGATGAATTAAAGGGTGATAAATCCCTTGCTTTAAAGACAACCGACCCTTAAAAAGGCTGTGTAGGAAGGATAATAATAATAATAATAATAATAACAACACTAATTTATCGTTTGGTCATTGTTGTTATTGTTTTAAGGATGGAATATGTATGTTTGAAAGTTTTAAGAGTGTTTTATTGCTGTTTTTTTTATTTGAAAATATATAAAAATAATTTTTAATTTTTAATATTATCATATTAAAATCATAAAAAAAACATTAAAAAAATCAATTTAATATTTTTTCAAGCAAAATATATTTTAGAAAAAACATAAAAAAGAAACTATTACACTGTAAAACACTCCCTATTCTTTATTTTTATTTTTATTTTTATCATTCCAATCAAATACTTTTTTTATATTTATTCATTGTTTTATTAGACATTAACCGAAGCAATCTAGAAGACAGGAGAGTAAAGTAGTGAAGTGTGGAAATTTCTTAAGAAAGGGCACATGGCAAGGTAACCGTTGTGCAGCGCACAGGAGAACGCGACCTTTCAATCAGAGAAGATCTGACGGCCAGAATCTACTAGCCGTTGGTTTTAAAACTTGAGAGGAGGGCACAGACATAAATCCGATATTTGCGTCTCCATCTCGCTTATACATCTCCTCTACTTCTTTCTCCTCCTCCTCTTAAACCCAACAAACAATTCAGTACCAGAGCCAGAACTCGAACCAGAGAGAAGAAGAAGAAGAGAGACACAGAGAGAGAGATCATACTCCATTAATGGCGTTCTTTTGATTAGTCTCTCTCTAAGATCAAGGCACGGGCGGGCGATAAAGAAAGAAGGCTCTGTAGGGGTTTTTTTTTTTTTTTTTTAATCGATATCGAAGGAGCTTAAAACAATTCTTGAATTTTGAAGGTGAATGTTTTTATTTTATGATCTGGGTTTTACGTTTTGAAATCAATTCTGATCTGGTTTTCTTTCTCTTTTCTTTTAATTAAAACTTAATCGAATCAAAATTTGTACTTTAATAACTTTCTTTATAGATACTTAGCTGTTTTAATTTTTGGAGGGTTTCCTTTAGATATAGACAACAATGGCTGGATCCGATGAGAACAACCCGGGGGTGATCGGACCCGGAAATATTCAAGGTAGTAAAACAACCCCAAAAGGTTGTATTTACATTTTATTATCTATTTGGTTTAAAAATGATGTTTTTTTAAAGCTATTAAAACCCTAATAAAAATGAGATTTGTTTTTCAATCTTGAAGAGGGTTTACGTTGCCGAGTAGGGAAGTTTCCAGTGGCGACCGGAACTAATCGCCGGGCGTTGAGTAACATTAATCGGAACATCATCGGAGGTCCACCGTACCCCTGTGCTGTCAACAAAAGAGGTTTATCAGAGTAAGTCTTCTTAAACCCTAATTACGGTCTTAATCTTAATCTTTTATATCTTGTTTGGTTCCTGAGAAAATGAAGGAAAAGAGAAGAAAGTAGGCACTTGGTGGTGTGGAGTTTTTTAATCAACTTTCTTCGGCGTCTTTGATTACCTACTTTTGATTTTTTTTTCTTTGTTTTTTGTCTTCTTTGTTTTTTTATTTTATTTTAGAAGAGAAGCTTTTTGTAATAAGAACCCACCAATTCCAGTGCATCGACCTTTGACTAGGTCAGTAACGAATTGACCTCTTTGTTTGACGTTGAAGGTGTTTGTTTTTAATGTCAAAGGTTTGATCTTTTAATTGAATCTTTTTCTGGTGTTATTCTTGATGTCTGTTCAGGAAGTATGCGGCCCAGCTTGCTAACAATCAGCAGCAACAACTTGAACCAGAGGTACCTTTTTAAAGAGCTTGAATTTTCTCTTAATTATAGGGTGGGATGTATAGGGTTGTGAGATTGGATTGAGAGTTGTTTGTGTCAAACAGGAAATCAAAAAACCAGTTCGCCCAGTCCCAATTTCTAGTGAGCCAGAAGATTGTAACATCATAGATGTGGAGGACTACAAGACTAGTGATGACTTTTCTGCTCCGACGTTTGTGCAACATACGGAGGCAATGCTGGAGGAGATCGACAGGATGGTATTTGCAATATAACTTATTTTTAATTTGTTTGTATTGCTATTGAGCTTTTGTCAGGGTTCCATTGATATCTTGGTTTCCTGCAGGATGAAGTTGAAATGGAAGATGTTGAAGAAGAGCCGGTCTTGGACATAGACGGCTGTGACAAGAGGGATCCACTTGCTGTAGTGGAATACATTGATGATTTATACAATTTCTACAAGAAAGCAGAGGTGACACAGAATATATCTTCCTATTCAATTTGTGAAACATAAACAAAGCCTTCATTGCTTTTTTATTTTTATTTTGTTTTGCTTGGTCTTTTGTTATAATTGGAGAATATTTTAATTTGTAAGATTTGATTAGGAATCACTAGCCTAAAAGATTGTCCTATATTAGGCAAATAGGACTGATATACATTTATTTTGAAATCTTAAATTAAACGAAGGTGGAGCTTTTCATTATGAAGTATGTTGGAAGGTCTAGATGTCCAATCGTTTGGTAATGATTGATGGAAAAGGGCTGCTGATGTTATGATTATTAGGCAAATAGGGCTGTGCACATTTATTTTGAAATCTTAAATTAAACCAAGGTCGAGCTTTTCATTATGAAGTATGTTGGAAGGTCTGTCAGGTCTATATGTCCAATCGTTTGGTAATGGTTGATGGAAAAGGGCCGCTGATGGTATGGTTTCGTTATGAAGTATCTTCCTTTTCAGTTCCCTTACTACATGAACTTTTTCTGGAAAATTTATTGCAGAGTTCTGGCTGTGTCCCACCAAACTACATGGCACAGCAATTTGACATTAATGACAGAATGAGAGGCATTCTCATTGATTGGTTGATTGAGGTATGCAAGTTACATAATGCTTAAAAGGTCAAGAATTAGTTATCTGGTTTCATCTGAACTGCTTACAAATTTGACGGGATTAACAGGTGCACTACAAGTTTGAATTGATGGAGGAGACCTTATACCTTACTGTCAATCTCATTGATAGATTTCTAGCAGTTCATCCAGTCGTGAGAAAGAAACTCCAGCTCGTTGGAGTGACAGCCATGCTGCTTGCATGCAAATATGAAGAAGTATCAGTTCCAGTTGTGGAGGATCTCATTCTGATTTCTGACAAAGCATACAGCAGAAATGAAGTGCTTGACATGGTATATTATTATTTTATCATTCTTTAATTGTTATCATAGTAATTATGATCAGAATGAGGATGGATATATGATATGATTTGAATGCCTGCAGGAGAAGAACATGGTCAACGCTTTACAGTTTAATCTCTCTGTTCCCACTCCTTATGTTTTTATGAGGAGATTCCTAAAATCTTCACAATGTGACAGGAAGGTTTGTACTACCGGTCTTCACACAAAAAATTTAACTGCACTTAATCGGATTTTTAATGAAATGGTACTGATTATACTAAACCAGTTGTTATTTTGAAGCAGCTTGAATTGCTTGCGTTCTTCATAATTGAGCTTTGCCTCGTCGAATACAACATGCTCAAGTTTCCACCTTCATTGTTAGCTGCTGCTGCAATATACACCGCTCAATGCACCCTCAGTGGAACAAAGCAATGGAGCAAGACAAATGAGTGGTATACTGGCTACTCAGAACAGCAGCTTACGTGAGTGTTTTTTCGCCTGCTTAAAAAGAAATTGTTTGTTGTTCCTTACATGTCAAGCTTGACAGTCTTTTTACTCACTGTTTGGTTTCCTTTTTCCCCATGGATTACAGGGAATGCTCAAGGCTTATGGTTAATTTTCATAGGATTGCTGGTACAGGGAAGCTAACAGGTGTACACCGGAAGTATTGTACCTCAAAATTTGGTTACGCAGCGAAGAACGAACCCGCGGACTTCTTACTGGATCCTCCATTCTAGCAGGACTGATAAAGCAAAAGATGAATTGACATGAAAAGACTTACCCTTATTTAAGTAAATTTGGGGGTTGGGGTTTACAGTGCAACTTAAGTTGCCCCCCTTCTTGAACATAGAGAAACTTTGGTATTCTTGAACATAGAGAAACTTTGGTATTCTTTCTTTTATGCTATTTGAACACAGCAGGAAGGATGTTGTCACAATGTCACTGGTGTCCAAGAATAAAATAATGTTTTTAAGGCTTGATTTTTAATGTATATTTCTTGTTGAATCATTCCCAATTTTGGTATTCTTTCTTTTATGCTATTTGAGATAATGATTGAACTTGGGTTGTTTTGGATGGATTGGTTTGACTTTTTTGCTCGTTTGAGAATGCGGTTGTATCTGCTGTGTAATCTGGGTCCAAAAGCATCAAACGTTCCCTTAGAATGCCCATTGTTATGCTCTGCTCTCTGTTATCTCTATCGGGCTACACAATTTTTAATTAACTAGAAGTTCAAGCTCCCGGTTTTCCTCAAGAGGCCAAAAGCACCTATAAACAGGGATTAATTGTCTGTTAAAATCACATCAAAGGGCTAGTTCACCTAATGAAGCTGACAATTCCATCTATGATCTCATCAATCAAGATCATAAAACTACAAATAGCGCAAATCAGAAGTACTAAAAGCCCTGTACTGAATTCATTTAATACAACTGATTTTTGTTTTGTTTATATATAATTTTTTTTTCGATTTCTTTGTTAAATGGAGTTAGTTTTCAGTCGTTTAGATTAATTAATTCATAATCTTATACTATTTAATGTATAAATAATCCATATCAAAATAGAGGAATTTTGAATAAATATCAATATTTACTCATTTCTAGTAACTCTAAAAAATTCAAAGATATTTTTATATTTTTTTTTCCTTTTATATCTATGTATGTTTTCAAGTTATAAAATTCAAATTATGTTTTCTAGTAACTCTAAGTTGTCTTGATCCAATCAAGCCAAGTAAAACCAATTAAAATTCAATCCCCGACTTATCAATAATTTTTTTAGTTAAATTAAAATTTTGTTTAAAATTATAGTAATGGTTTTTTTTTTAAGTATTTTTTGTTTAAAAATATATTAAAATAATATTTTTTATTTTTTAAATTTTATTTTTAATATTAGTATATTCGGTTAGAAAATATCAAAAAATAATTTAAAATTAAAAAATTAAATTTTTTTAAAAAATATCTGTAAAATGCATAAACATACTTCCTATAAATCTCACATGGCTCTTATTGTAAAGCAAAATTCTATCATTAGAAGTGTTTGTCACAAATGTAGCAGAGATTAATGAAAATCAACACTGGCTGACTGACTTTGTCAGAAAGGAGGTGGCAGTTCTGAGTCAAGCAGTCCTTGTCTAAACACGTGTACCGCTAAGTGCCACGTTTCGCTTTCGAAACAACCAAATCTATCTGAGCCACGACTCATCTACGTGGCATCCTGATCCTTAAAAAAGAAAAAAAGAAAAAGAAAACAGTAGTCTCTCTCTCTGTCGTAAAGTTTCCTACTTTTCAAGTTGATGATCTAAATATCTGTCATTTGAATCTGGTCCTCATTATTTTTCGTGTTCAAGTTGTCGACGAAGATGGTCCCTTGAATATTCTATCAGGTAAAAGAAAAAACTTACATTGAATCTGATATTTTGTTGTTACTTGTCGTCATCTTTTTCATGGGCCATGACCCTTTTTGGGTATGTTTTGAAGATATTTTAATGTACTGTTATTGTCTTTGAAATGAGATTGTGGTGTAGGATTGATGATGGGTTTCACAGTTTTTTTGTCAAGTTGGATGGTGTTGTTTGTGGCAGATTCTAGTTTCTCTCTAGATAATTCATTAGGTTGCTATTGTTATTTAATATCAATATTTTGTCATAGTTTGATCAATTGATTTTGATGGTTTTTATTTGTTTGAGCTATGGGAATTTTAGAGCCTAAAATCTAATACAACTGTTAATGCTTTCCTTTTCCTGATAGATAAGGTGGCGGCCCTTACTTGGAATCTCTAGGCTCCTATAAGTGATTGTATTTTTTTTTTCAATAGTCAGGAAGAGATGATAGAAGAGAAAGAGAAGAAGTTTCTCACAGTAGCACCATTTCAGTGTGCTTGGAGGAAAGATTTGAAATTTAGGGAAGCTGGAAGAGGTTGTGTGGCTTTTGATGCTTTTGCTCACAATGATGTCACAGTGGTGTTTAGGGAGAATGTAGGGAGTCAACACTACCATTATAAGAGGGATAATAGTCCTCATTATACTGTGATTCTTGGGAGTCATAGGAATCGTCGACTGAAAATTGAGGTTGATGGCAAAACAGTTGTTGATGAGGAAGGTGTTGCGCTTTGCTGCTCATCCATGTTTCAAAGTTATTGGATCAGTATTTATGATGGGTTGATTAGTGTCGGAAAAGGGAGATACCCTTTTCAGAATCTTGTGTTTCAGTGGTTAGATTCAAATCCAAATTGTAGCGTTCGGTATGTTGGTCTTAGCAGTTGGGATAAACATGTCGGGTATAGAAATGTCAATGTGTTGCCGTTGCCAAAGAATCATATGTTGCTATGGAAGCAAGTTGACTCTGGAGAATATGAGGGGACAGATGATGGAGAAGAGGAGTTAGAAGGTGGACAGATGAGCTATGAGAGACGGGGACTTGAGAATTTTCTTGAGAGTTGGGAATTATATGATGTATTGTTCATTGTTGGCAAGGAGGAAAGACTTGTCCCAGCTCATAAGGTTATCTTACAAGCATCTGGTAATTTTCCTTTGAGCTCGTCAAATGAAGATGTTATTCAGCTACAGGATGCAACATATCCAATTCTTCATGCACTTCTTCAATATATATACACCGGCCACACACAGGTATCGTAACTGTTCAACGAGGATGATTCTGCCTTTTGTTTTCTTGTCATGTTTTTTCTTTTAAGAATGACTCTAGCTGCCGGAATCACTTCTAGTTACTTTTGGGCTGTTTAATCTCACTCCGTTCCCTCTTTAATATAGATTTCAGAGTCGCAACTTGGTTCTCTATGGGCATTGAGCTTACAATTTGAAGTGATGCCACTGGGGAAGTTCTGTGAGGAAATTGTGGAGCGATTTAAATTGAATAAAAAGTTGTTTGACTCTGGTAAGAATGTGGAATTGTCATATCCAAGCTCCCAGCCCCATTGTTGTATGGCCTTCCCTTCTCAACTGCCTATAAATGTGCAAAGGCTTAAACAGTTGCAGTCGACTGGAGACTATAGTGACATAAACATTTACATTGAGGGTCATGGTCTTGTTGCTCAACCTCACAAAGTCATTCTAAGTTTATGGAGTGTTCCATTTTCAAAGGTGAGCCATCTTCATCTAGCTTCTAGTGTCTCCATGTTCTCTGCATAGCATGTTTTGGAAATGTTTTATGAAAGTATGTTTTCACGGTATAAGGAACTGACAACTACATAATACCTGATTAAATGAATTCAACAGATGTTTACAAATGGAATGAGTGAGAGTAGATCCTCAGAGGTTTTCTTAAGGGATGTGTCACCTGAAGCCTTCAAGGTTATGCTCGAATTCATGTATAGTGGAGAACTCAGTTTGGAAGATTCCATGGAATTCGGAACCTTGCTCCTCCGGGCTCTTTTGTTAGCTGATCAATTTGGGGTCACTCTCCTCTACCAAGAATGCTGCAAAACACTTTTAGAGTGCCTATCGGAGGTAGTTAAGTCTTATTTTACAAGTAATTTAATTAAGAGTTTTTTAGTATTATCATATCTTTGTTTTGTTGTTATGATATGCATCTTGTTGGCTAGAATTAAAAGAACAGAGAAGTGAGTTGCGGTTTCGGACTTCTGAAAACAAAAGAAGCGACCAAAAGATATTGACACCTTTCATGTACATATTATATGCAGGGATGGAGTTCTCCTAGTGGAAGAAGGTCATACAACAAGAGTTTTTCTATTATGCACAAGTTATAATGGACGACGAAGCAGACAATTTGGGAACTTTGTTGGCTATTGCTGTTGAAGCTAACTGTTGAACTTTGTTGCAGGACTCAGTAGGTCCAATCCTTCAAGCGGTGTCATCGATTCCATCATGTAAACTCATTGAAGAAACATGCGAGAGGAAATTTGCTATGCACTTTGATTATTGTACCACTACAAGCCTTGATTTCATCTTATTAGATGAGACAAATTTTAGCAATATCATTCAGGTGGGTTCTCATTCTTTGAATTGATAGCTTTGAAATTGACAATTGACTGTAGGATTTATAGAGCTGAGTCAAAACAAGTGTACTCTGCCCACAGAATCCAGGGCTAGTGGTCTGAAAATTTAGGCGGAGCAAGTGCTTTTCATTTGGAATATCTTTTCCTTTTTTAGATTGGAAGGAAGTCCATGGTATGCTAGTGGTTTAGTGCATGGGATAAACGAGGGTCTGGACCCAACGGCCATCAATTGATAGATAGGAGAAGGAATTTTGAAGTCATGCTTTAGTTGTTTTAAGTTTAAAATGGACCAAGGATAACATGTGAAATACCTTATACTGATGAGTTTCTTCCTTGAAAGCAATTCTTCGTTTCTTCATGAATGTTGTCAAATGCCAAATAAAATCGTAGGCATTCTCTATAACAAAGGATGGTTTTGCAGCATCAAGATCTAACTGTAACATCTGAAGAAAGAGTTCTCAATGCAATCTTCATGTGGTGTATGAGAGATAAAGAATTGTGTGGATGGGAGGTCGTCGCTGAGCTACTTGCACTTTCTACTCCTGATCTCCTTTTCAGGGACAGGCTTCAATCTCTTAATAACTTGTTGCCATTTGTGCGATTTCCATTGATTCCATATGACTTGCTTAAGAAGGTAAGTAAGCTTTGGTTATGGAAAGGACAATTAGACAATCTATTGAGAATGGTACCCTGAACTCCTGTTATCATGTTGCAGCTGGGGCAAAGCAACATACGCAGGCATGTCCCTATTTTTGATGATCTTGTAAGTTGTCATCTTTCTAGGGAGAGTGATTGTTGACAGACAATATGGGTATTCATTTTCATCACTAGATTTCTTGTGTGGTAATTTCACAGGTGAGGGAGGGCATCTGTTATGCAGAATTTGGATCCCTAAGGCCAGGGAATGACCAAAAGTAAGTGTAAGATGCTATTTTCACTTTCACTTTCATGTATCTTGATCTAGATTGTGAGAGTGGTCTAGCCTTTTAATCCTTTCATTTTATTTTTTTCTTAGCCTGTTCAATAGTGGAGATGGATATCTGTCTAAATTATCTAATCCAAGTTATACATGGAGGGAGCTGATTATTATTCATAGGAAATCTTCACAGGAATATTAGTAGAAGTTTTTAACCACTATATCCTGTTGCGAGGAAAACGAAGGAGAATTCCCCAGTTGCCCCTATCTTGGTGTCTATTGGGCAAACGCCCCCGAAAAAAAAATCACCAAGGGTCACATTTCATCAATTCAAACCAATTGGGATGAATCCTAAACAATATAGTTTCCCTTTAGGATAAATTCATCACAGTTTGTTTATAATTTCATCCAAATGGGTTGAATTGACGGAATGCGATGAAAATATGGTAAATTTGATGAAGTTTTTTCCTTAAGGGGCTTGTTTGCCTATTTGACACAAACACAAGGGCTGAATTGGGGTTTTTTCAAAAACAAATGAACCGTTTCTAAAAATCTAATTCCCTTCCTATTGTGTCATCTTCATGAAGGATTTTTTTTGTACATGCTAGGTGGAAGCATTTATCGTGTCACGTTACCATCTTATGCAATTTCAATGCTACTGTTTTAACTCTATGCTTCCATGCTGATTGAGTTTTGGATGAGCCATGGCTTAAAGACATAATAGCTAACGGAGTCTTATTTTTGTAGCCCTAGGTTTCAACATAGGCGATCTAGCTTTAAGGAGCTCCAATACATATGTGATGGTGACAGCAATGGAGTACTCTACTTTGCTGGTACATCTTATGGAGAACATCAGTGGATTAATCCCGTTTTAGCAAAGGTGAACTTTGTGGTTTTCTTTATTTTTTCTATCTTGCAAGTATCTCTAGGTAGATCAGTGAACCACATTCGATACACCACTTCTCATCCTCTTAACTGAATGTTCCAGAGAATCACGATCACTGCCAGCAGTCCCCCCTCAAGATATACCGACCCCAAGACTTTGGTGTCACGAACTTATCAGGTTAGTATGAGTGATGTCTGCAAGTCTGTAACATATCTAATGTATAGTGTGTTTCATTGGTAATTGAGTTATCTTTCCTGTGTTAGGGAACGTCTTTTGCTGGGCCTTGCATGGAAGATGGACACATATGTGCATGGTGGATGGTTGACATTGGCCAAGATCATCAGGTTGTTGTCCTCCTTTACTCTTCGCAACCCTAGTAAATTTTCCTTTTAATTTTCCCTATACTCAAAAGGTTTCTTCGATTGTGTTTGTCTAAATGCAACAAAGAAAAGTATCAACAATCATAAAACAGTCATCCAATCCAACTTAGTTTTCTGACTCAAGTGCTTGGCCCCTACTCACTTCTCCCTGCTATGATTGATGCAGCTTATGTGCAACCACTACACTTTGAGACAAGATGGGTCAAGAGCCTTCATAAGATTTTGGAATTTGCAGGTAAAACATTTAGTCCTTTTGCAAGATATTCACGCTCCAAGCCTGCAAAATGGTTATCCCATCTTAAATCCCATTAACCAGATTTAATGCCAATGATTGCCTATCGTAACTGTCCCATACTGCATCCCAGGGTTCACTGGATGGGAAGACATGGACGAACTTGAGAGTGCACGAGAACGACCAAACAATGTGCAAGGCTGATCAGTTTGCATCATGGCCCATAACCGGGCCACATGCTCTACTTCCTTTTAGGTTCTTCAGGGTTGTTCTAACAGGTCCGACGACAGATGCCTCAAACCCCCACAATTTGTGCATCTGCTTCTTGGAACTCTATGGTTACTTCCACTAGCTTGATAGAATTACGCTTCGGTGTGTTTCCTTCTTATTTTGATGGGATTTATAGATGTCCTTTCTTGTCCCAACAATATGCAATCCATTACTGTAACCAAAACAAAATGTAGCCATTACAGCTCTTATGTACAGTTCCTGCGTAATGAAAATAAAAATTCAAGCGTCTGCAATCCAAATGAAAAGAAACTCTCTGCATGAATTGTACGGTTGCTGTAACTTCTGTATTCACCTTTATGCCCATACACAGGTGTAGTGAGGCCCCAGTCGTTTGGTTCCCAATTTCCGTTGCGGTATGTACAATAACGAATCAACGATTCTGAGGACCCTGCGGTCCTGCACGTTACTCGGTGTCCGTTCTCATGCTTGAAGCAGGTATGATATTGAATTCGAAGGAAATGAATAGATACTTTGTTTGATTGAATGAACATTACATATTGTTTCTTTCGAGATTGAGAGGCCAAATTTTAATTCACCGCTTAGCTTTCATCGGCGCTTCTTTTTATTATTTTTTTCAATCCTTCCACGCTGAAATGGTTAATACCAGATTGGATTTTGTCTTCTATACTTGTTACACTACGGCCATCCTTGCCTTCAATCAAGCCAATATATATAATGTATTTTAGGTGGCTAATCTGGATGATGTTCCTTCGTATCACTCGTATAAACTATCCAATCCGAAACTGAATACATTCATGCAAGTAGAGAAATGTCACTCATAATCCCGGATTCATTTTTCATCATTTAAAGAAAGCAGTACAAAATTCAACCTTATACACCAAATTTGATTGAAGTTCAGGGATCCTAATTGCTCGAGCCATTGCCATTTGAATTGCCGATTACCTCCTGACAGGTGGTACAACGCCCCTGCCTGGGGGTGCTCCACGCCCAGCAGCTTGGGCCTACACAGTAAAATAGAATCAGGAGTTGGTCTTTACAAGCTGCTTAGATACAGAGCTGTAAAATTGTTTTCGACTGAAAATACCAGATGGATGATTAAATTTAAGACATAAATGAAATCAAAATGCTTACTTTAGACCGCATTGCAACAGATCTTCCCCTGCCAACCCCAAGCGATGCACTCTTACCCTTCAAGCACATAAGAAATGGTAATTAGAGATCATCACGAAAATGCAAATTCAAGAAAAATCTAAAGGATTGCAAGTGGGAGCATACCTTGATTCTAGCATCCAAACGCTTGAACATGGGAGCATTCTTTAGCATATCAGGTATAACCATGAATCTGTTCAAATTTCACATTATCATCAAATAATTGCAGCCAAGTTGTGAAAATCCAACATAATGACTCAATAACTATATATGAGTTTTACCAAGGATAGTATTAGGTACCTGACTTTACTGCCACGAATGAAAACATGCTCAAGCTGTGAGACCTTCCCATCCTGTCAAGTGACAGACCAGAATCAGTAACCAGATAAAAAAAACCAAGATACAAATGAAAGAAAGATAAACTAATTATCCAAGCTGATAGCCATTGCATCGAATAATCTCTTAAGATTAGCATCAGTAAGTCGACGACACAATGATTCAAATTGATTAGCTTGATTGAAGATCAAAACATAATAGATATGGACAATAGATATAAACAACTAAGTGGCAAAGATATAAAATAAGCTCTCTCTAAAATCTTTTTGGCATTCATCCACAGATGCATCCATACATCTCAAAACTGAATGTTTTCATTTAAAACCACTATAACACGGACTAAAATTACAAGCACATATAATTTCTTTAAATTCTCCTGTCCCTACTTTATAAATTGAATATTTCTAATAAACCATTATTTTGGATTGGATATCTTTTCATTAGGCAAATCATTATTTCACCTCATATAGCCATTACATCAATCTAAAAAAACTCAAAGCACGTATCTTCCAATTTTGCGCAGCATAAATAACATAAGAAATACATAATCCTAGATATCATTCATTAATTATAGTGTGACTTTTCACAAACATTGACACGCAATTTTGAACGCCTAATCCTTAAACCAACTATACATCAAAAGGAAGTGTCTTTCTCTTGAACTATCCTACTGATTTACTGAACAAAATGGACAGCTAAACTCAAGACCATCAGCAACTATACACGAATACAAAGAATCCCGGATCATTTTTTAAAATAAAAATTCTGTAAACAAAAAGCTTCTTAATTTAGGGTTTTACGGCCACAACTTCCCTTTCCCCTTCTCCGCAATAAAACATCACGACTTGTTAGCAGAATATTAAAATGTCCATGAAGATTTTCCCAATCTCACGCAATAGATCCTAGGGTTTTTCAAAACAATAACCTAAAACCCTTTCAACTCATAATTTCACTCCACAATCGCAAAATCCAGGGTTTCACAAACAAAAATAATCAAGAAAAGAGTGAAAAAGCAGTAGTGCCTTAGCAGTGTAAGTGATGCTCTCGAGCTGGCAGTTCCAGTTATCCTCACACTCTACCATGCCTCCTCTATAAAGCTCTCCACTCTTCAGCTCCACCGTCACTATGTGACCGGAAGCCTCGTGTAGTAGCTTCACCGGAATCCCCAAGCTTCTGCTCATCTCTCCTCTTCTTTCTCTCAGTCACTGCAAAACCCTAATAACCCCAAGGACAACGATCTAATCGTTTCCCTCCCTCCATGCCTGCGTTTTATTTTGTAGTTAGTGAGGGTAGATTTGTCATCTAATTACAAATAGGGACTTCTTAGTAATAAGGATGATGATCAGCCTTTTGACGTGGCGTAATATTCAGGCTACATGTAAGCGTTGCAGCGTTTAAAAAGGAAAATGGCCGCAATGTGTCTCCTCTACAGGTCATCGAGCTGTAGCGATTTTAATAACAAACGGCTGTACCAAAATCTCTGGCGGCTCCTAACGTGTCGTACCAGCGATTTAAATTTTTTTAAAAATATATTTTATTTCAAAATATATTAAAATAATTTTTTATATATATTTTAAAATTTAATTTTAATATTAACCTATCAAAAGTTCAAAACTATTCATAAAAAAATTTATTTAAAATAAAAAAATTAAATTTTTTTAAAAACATGGTTCGACTATACTTCCAAACACACCTAAATTAGTTGGATGTTTGGGATTGAGATGTAATGATGTGTGATTAAGTTTTTTTATATGACTTGTAAAAAAACAAAAACATGTATTTTTAACTTTAAGTGAGATGTAGTTTGTGTTTTAAGAGGATTGTACCTATAAAAGAACTCAACCTTGCCTCACTATACTTCAATCTCAAACACATACTTAATAAATTTCATTCGACATGCATCATTTTTATATATAGTTATTAGATTGGTTTATGTTATGATTTAAAGATTGTTTGGAATTCTTGAAATTTAATTTAATTTCAAAGATTAAATTAATTTATGTATTTAATTTTTTCTTAAAGAGATTGATTTGAATTATAAATAGAATTCAAATCATAAAAAACAGGTAAAAAAAAATCAAATGAGAGACCCTCTTTATGTAAAATAACTTAAACGAAACAATACACTTAATATGAAAGAATGACTTATTATTGATTTCAGGAAACTTTGATTATTATATAGAATTACAACTTTCTAAATAAAAGCAAGATTATAGTTCACGTTTACTTTAATAGAAACATGGTAATCAACAAAGGAAAGAGTTAAAACAAAACAATTCACTCCTTAATCAATAATGATTATTATCAAACCTAACAAAAACACCTACAAACTCGACATTCCCTCCCTTTAAAAAATTACTAGCAAGTAGTTTACTTTTGATACTTGGCAACACCCGACAAACATCGAAGCTTTTGAAACATATCTAGCTTTAGAGGCTTGGTCATCATATCAACTCTTTATTTCCACAGTAAACTAACTCTACAATTCCCTTAGTTGTAACATCACGCAAGAAATGAAAACAAACATCGATATGTTTGCAACGTCTATGTAGCACATGATTCTTAGAGATTTTGATCGTTAAACTATTGTCACAAAACATAATAGCATTTCCACGTTGTGAATGACCAAGTTTCTCTAAAATCCTTCTCATCCAAATGACTTGACTAGCACAATAAACAACTGCCATAAACTCGGCACCGGTTGTCTAGAGAGTAACTATTGGCTATATTTTAGATGACCATGAAACAACTCTTGAGCTCATAAAAAAGACATAGCCTGAAGTGTTTTTTTGTCTTCCAGATCACCAACGTAATCGCTATCAGTATAAGCCACTAAATTTTCACTCCCTCTTTTCTTGTAGAAAATCCCATAATCGTTTGTTCCTCTCAAACATCTTAACACCATCTTTCTACTTGTAAATGCAACAAAGTTGGTTGCCCCATATATTGACTAATGAGACTAACCACAAGCATTAGATCAGGTCTAATACTCGTTAAATACATCAACTTACCTCCCATTTTTTTAAAGAAATTTGCATCCACCTTAACTCCATTTATATCTTTGCAAAATTTAAAACTTGGAACTACTAGATTAAGCACCAAGTTGCTTTATTCCATATCAAATCTCCTCATCACCTTCATAGCATATTTCTTTTGACAAATAAAGATCCTATCATCTCTTTGCAGTACTTTAATACTAAGAAAGTATCTCATCATTCTAAGATTGGACATATCAAATTCATTCATCATCAAATTTTTAAAATCTTTAATCATAGACTCATTATCCCAAATAAAAATAAGATCATCAACGTAGATACTGACAATCAAGATTTTACCTTATTTACTTACCTTGACAAACAAGGTATGTTTGCTATGACATTTTTCAAACCTCTCATTTATAAAAATAAGCTTTTATTTAGTTGAACCATGCTCGTGGAGCTTACTTCAACCCGTATAAAGTCCTTTTCAATTTATACACTTCGTTTGCATTGTTTTTCTTCTAATAACCCTTTGGTTGTTCCACGAACACATCCTCATTTAACTCACCTTGTAGAAATCTTGACTTTACATCTAATTGATACATTATCCAGCCTTTTTATGCAGTAAGAGCAATAATTATATATAATGTATCCATCATTGTCATTGGAGCAAATACTTTGATATAATTGACTCCATACTGCTATGCATAACCATTAGCTACTAGACGTGTTTTATGCTTTTTGAGCTCCCAATTTTAGTTAAGTTTCGTCTTACAGACCCACTTAAACATTAATCTTTTTGGTATCAGCTGATATGTAACATCCCACCCCATTAGTAGGATATTATCTGCTTTGGTCCACAGGCCTCACGAACGTGTTTTGAGAGCCTGACTCACTGGCTGTCAGATGGTGTCGATGGGGTCGTCGAGCTCTTTAAGGGGGTGGATTGTAATATCTCACATCGGCGAATGAGGACTCGGGGAAATGCCTTATATGAGCATGCTCACCTTGACTAGTAGAACACATTTTGGGGCTATGTGTGGCTGCCAAGAACAAATCCGTGAGGCCTATGGGCCAAAACAGATAATATCTTGCTAGTGGGGTGCTACATGATAGATCAGTCAATACCCAAGTTTTGTTCTTCTTAATGGACTTCATCTCAGAGTCCATAACTGCTCTTCACTTCTCATGTTTTACTGCTTCTTCAAAATACATAGGGTCGGTAGATGCAAAGAATACCAAATCAGTCACATCATCTTCTTTAGATAAGCCTTCATTGCTTTTGTAATCATTCATCTAGACTGGTCTTCTAATCCTTTCTTCATATCCTTCTTAACTAGAGCTAAACGAGCTCTCTTCATTCACATTATTTGAAGAATCAGTCATCGCTTCTTTATTCTTTTATTTTTTTGGCAAATCTTACATCTTAGCTCACCATAATCCTTTTTGACACTAAATCATAAAACTTGTAGGTTTTGGACTTTGCACTAACTCCCAACAATATGCAACTAAAGCTTTTATGTTCTAGCTTGATTTTTTTAGCAAACGAAATAATGTTATTTTAAATGAAAATCTGAAAAATTTAAACAATTTTGTTTTGAATATGAAAACTAAAAACATATCTTTAAAGTTGATCAGATAATGTCTTGCACCGTGTTCTATGAAAATTAATTTTTTTTTGTTTTAAATTTTTTTATGTTTTCAGATTATTTTGATGTTTGATGTCAAAAATAATTTTAAAGAAATAAAAAATATTATTTTGATACATTTCTAGATAAAAAATATTTTGAAAAATAATCGTTATCACATTTCCCAAGCACCATCTCATTAAAATTTGATGGTTAAAGTAATTGACTTTCTAGTTTAACTATATTTTTTTAAAAAATTAATTTTTTTGGTTTAATAATATAAAAATAAATTTTAAAATAAAAAAATATTATTTTAATATATTTTAAAATAAAAATATTTTAAAAAACAATAACAACAAACTTTTAAAGATAGCACGATTATGAATTGATTTTTCGAGTTATTCGATTTTAATCAATCCATCGTCTAAAATGGTTAAAAAAACCAGGCTCAAACAAGATTTTGAATTGAGAGGTGACCGCATGATGTGATAACTGTACTTTATAAATTATGATATAATCGACTGCCGTCCGATCAAACTTCTTTTGTGGCAACTCCTGATTCGTGATATTTTTCACGGCGAGTGAGCTTTCACGTGGGAGTATATGCTTTGCTCTCTGTTGTTCGTTTCTTTGTTAAAAAGCAAATTCAAAATCCAAATCATGGGATAAGTGGGTACACAATAATTTATAATCAGCGCGGGCCACCTAATCAACGGTTGGATATCTTCCTAATCTGGGACACCATTCATACATGTCGGTGGAGATGCTATGATTACGATCGTTTTTTTTCTCACTGAATTTAAAGCTCTCTCTCTTGTTTCCTTTGCTTAGAGGGAGAAAGAAGAAATGAAGCAGAAAAACTGAGTTTGGAGCAAAGATGTTAGGTTCTTCTTCAGGTCTATTGCCAGCACCTCCTTTGTCGCCTTCTGTGGCTAAGAATTCCAAATGGGTATGCGTTTCTTTTTGCATTCTGAGATTTTTTTAGCATTTTTTACTCGTTTTTGTACGTGCGAGTGACTGGACTGCTTCTTGTTGGAATCTTTTATGGTGTCTTCATTGGTTTTTTTCTGGGTTTTTTGGAAATTGAAAAGTATTTGATTTGAAAAATCATCCCTTTTTGTTATGTTTTCAAGCTGTGTAAAGATGGTGTTTTTTCTAGTGATTTATGCATAATAATATATTTCCTGTTTCTTTGACAGGCTATAAGGTATAAAAGATGCACTGCAAAAGAGAAGCCAGTTAGACCGCCTTCTGGGGGGTCTAAGAAATTGGTTTGTCACAGCAGATTTTGTTTTCCATTAAGAATCTCAAATAATGATAGGGTATGTTTGGAAATTTGAGCATGGACATTGAATTGAATGCCTGTAAGCTTCTAATGTTTTCGTATGAGCTGGTTTCTGATAGGAACAAATCTATATAATTTTTGAAAATGTTCAGAAATGAAACAATTTTTTTGGAGACTTGGTGGCTCTTTCTCTTAATGAAGAGTAGATAATATGGTACAAAAATCTTTCTTAGGCTGTAAAACAGGAGAATTTAGTTCGGCCACCACTTGTTTCCAAGATGGTTTCCTTTTAACTCTAATTTATGAGTGCAATATTCTTAAATGTCTTGACATAATGCATTTTTTTTCATTGAAAGGTTCGCCATGGTTTCGCTATATCAGCGGTTTTGACAGATGACCCAACAATGACAACCGTTGGGGATGGCATGGAAAATATCGGTCTTGTAAGCATTGATCCTGGGTTGGAATCATTTAAAGATCACTTCAGATATAGAATGAAAAGATATGTAGATCAGAAAAAGCTCATTGAAAGATACGAAGGAGGTCTTGAGGAATTTGCACTTGGTAATTTTCAGTATCATTCCTTCTGATTTCATTTTCAACATATACATAAACCTTTCTGAACTGTTGGACAATGTGTATTTGCACATTGTGCATTTGAGGTGCAGCACATTTAACTGATACCTGAAGTTTTCCTTTTAAATGGGACAATTTTGTGATCACTTTCATTAAATTCACTTTAGCACGTGATTTTTGCTTGGAAGTCAAGATCAAAATGTTGAATGGAAATTTGATAAACCTATTAATCTGTTGGTTGGATCCTAGATTTATGTTCTTTTGTCTTTCTATGTTTAGCAGATTTGTTATCTTTTTCCATTTGATTACTGGTCTCTTTATCAGTGCTGAACTCTTCTGATTGCATCATGTAGGATATCAGAAATTTGGATTTAATAGAGATGAAGGAGGCATTGTCTACCGTGAGTGGGCCCCTGCAGCTCAGTGAGTGTTTTTGTTCTTTTGAGAATTTGAACTACAACTTTGTTAGTCATTGTTTGTGTAATTGGAAGCTATCTTTTGCATGGTGCAGGGAAGCACAGATTATCGGGGACTTCAATGGATGGGATGGCTCCAACCACAGGATGGAAAAGAATGAATTTGGTGTTTGGAGTATTAAAATACCTGATTCTGGTGGAAATCCAGCAATTCCTCACAATTCAAGGGTCAAGTTCCGATTCATGCAAGGTAATGGAGTTTGGGTTGATCGAATACCTGCTTGGATTAAATATGCCACTGTGGATCCTGCAAGTTTTGGAGCACCATATGATGGTGTGTACTGGGACCCACCAACTTCAGAAAGGTACCAATTACTTGTGTTTGGCATACCCTATTATAGTTGTATGCTTAATCTATTAGATGCTATTAATCCAAATTATGGCCTGTTAGATTTTCCAAGAATCATACAATTGTAGATCACCTTGATACCATCATTGAGGTCTAGACTTGTCAGAACAAGGAATCCTCTTGGTTGTTCTCTTGAATTTTCCTTCATCGAGCTATTTCTTCTATGAACATACAGGTATGAATTTAAGTTCCCGCGGCCTCCCAAACCCAATGCCCCACGCATATATGAGGCTCATGTTGGAATGAGTAGCTCAGAACCCCGTGTTAATTCCTACAGAGAATTTGCTGATAATGTTTTGCCTCGTATACGAGCAAATAACTACAACACAGTACAACTAATGGCAGTAATCGAGCATTCCTATTATGCATCGTTTGGTTATCATGTTACGAACTTTTTTGCTGTTAGCAGCAGATCTGGAAATCCTGAAGACCTCAAGTATTTAATTGATAAAGCCCATAGCTTGGGTCTACGTGTCCTGATGGATGTTGTCCACAGTCATGCAAGTAACAATGTCACTGATGGTCTCAATGGTTTTGACATTGGCCAAGGTGCTCAAGAGTCCTATTTTCACACTGGAGATCAAGGCTACCATAATTTATGGGACAGTAGACTCTTTAATTATGCTAATTGGGAAGTTCTTCGCTTCCTGTTATCCAACTTGAGATGGTGGCTTGAGGAGTTCAAATTTGATGGGTTTCGATTTGATGGAGTAACTTCTATGCTGTACCATCACCATGGAATCAACATGGCATTCACGGGAGATTATAATGAGTACTTTAGTGAGGCAACAGATGTTGATGCTGTTGTTTACTTAATGCTGGCTAATTATCTGATACATAATATCTTGCCAGATGCAACAGTGATTGCTGAAGATGTTTCTGGTATGCCTGGACTTGGTTGTCCAGTCTCTGAGGGGGGAGTTGGATTTGACTACCGCCTGGCAATGGCCATCCCTGACAAATGGATTGATTACTTGAAAAACAAGAGTGATCTAGAGTGGTCAATGAATGAAATCTCCCGGAGCTTAACTAATAGGAGATATACTGAGAAATGTGTTGCTTATGCCGAGAGCCATGACCAGGTATGATGTCTTGAACTTTCCAGTTTGTCTTCTTCTGTAGTTAGACTTATTGTAGTCAGATACTTCTAGTTATATTTGTTACCCTGCATGATATCTTTCTCATTCTTGTCCACTTTTACCTTCATGTCCTTCTCAAGAAAATGGTGTCTTCATTCTGCAGTCCATTGTAGGTGACAAGACTATTGCCTTCATCCTGATGGATAAAGAAATGTATTCTGGCATGTCTTGTTTGACAGAGGCACCACCTGCTGTTGATCGAGGGATTGCTCTTCATAAGGTATGATAATATGTCAGATCACTCTCCTCAGTTCATGCTCCAACAGTAACTTCTCTTTCTTTCCCTAAATGTGCTTTTGTCTGCCCATCCCTGTGACCTTAAACTCATTTAGGCTCAGCTCTTTGATTTTCCAAGTCAAAAACATTATATGGCTATGCTTGAGACGCTGTTTCTTGTTTTTGGCCCAGGAAACCACTGGTATAAAAATTTGTAAATTGGATCCAGCTCAATGATTAATATTATTATGTTTTCTTTGTTCTCATTATTGTAATTGTATTTTGCAGATGATACATTTTATAACTATGGCACTAGGTGGCGAGGGATACCTTAATTTTATGGGAAATGAAGTAAGCACACAAGCTCATTCTGTATTCCTGGGGCTACTGAATTGCCAGACCTAGATATCTTCTTGTATAATAAACATGGATCATGTTATTAACATTTTAAATTCTTCAACAAACAGAGTCTTTTAGATTATGTAAGGTTGAGCTGTATGTTCCTTTGACATTGCTTTAAAGTAAATGTGATTAAAGGCTTTACCAACAAGAGCGCATACCCCAAATAAGATATACTAATTTGCTAACATTTTAAATACCTGGATCTTTTCTTCTCTTATCTAACACTGAATTGGAGAAACTCTTCCCTTCTCTTTTGCTTAAAAATCAGGTATTCTATTTGTGTCTAATCCTTGTGTTAATTGCTACCAATGCTTCTTATAGTTTGGGCATCCTGAGTGGATTGACTTCCCCAGAGAAGGCAATGGATGGAGTTACGAAATGTGTAGACGCCAATGGAATCTTGCGGACATGGAACACTTAAGATACAAGGTTTGAGATCTCATTTTCATCAATTTTACTACCTCTTTATTAAGGTGTCCCGAGTCTTCTAATTATGGCTTTCCAGATATCAAAAGCAAAATGTTGACCTTGATACTTGAAATGTCTAAATACCTCTGGAACTTAATTTTTTTATTTATTTTTAAGTGTAAAAGTAATTCATAGACTGAGGAACATCCATATCTTTCTTGGACAAAAGCCACTACCGACAAACTTTTTCAAGAAGCATACGAGGTTACTAGATAACTGCATGAGATAAGAGAGGAGAAATGTGATAAGCTGGATGCACATAGCATGTCTCAGCTGATCTTATTATTGTCTGTCTCATTGGTTGTATGTAATCTTTTACTGTTTTCAATGTGTATTTACATCATTTTCTTTTGTGCCCCCACACTGGTTCAGTTCATGAATGCATTTGACAGAGCTATGAATTTGCTTGATGAAAAATACTCATTCCTAGCATCTACGAAGCAGATTGTGAGCAGTACAAATGAAGAAGATAAGGTACAGCTATCCTGTCTAATAGATATCTGTTTTGTGTCTTATTTAAGAGGTGCATTAACCAAGTTGAATCAGGGAGATAAGAGTTCGAAGGTGTTGCAAGGATGGTTTTTTCCAAGTCTTTTATATATAACCTATTTCATCATTTCATTCATGAAATTGATTACCTGTTACACATTACAGGTTATTGTCTTTGAGCGTGGAGATCTGGTTTTTGTGTTCAATTTTCATCCGGAAAAAACATATGATGGGTACGTGTTTCAATTAGCAGAAGAGTTGTTTTCACATGTTTAGACTGTGGGTGTAGTTCCGTACAGAATGATTGGCAGCAGACTGCATGTATTGCGAAGTTGAAAACAGTTCCAAGATTCTGATGGTAAATTATTCAGATGTTGTAACTCTCTGAGTTGTACTCTGTATGTACAGGTATAAGGTTGGGTGTGACTTGCCCGGGAAGTATAGAGTTGCACTGGACAGTGATGCCTTGGAATTTGGTGGACATGGAAGAGTAAGAAAACATGTGCATGATTATTTAGAATTGACAACCAAATGGGAAAAGTAGAAGTGAATACTCAAAACTTCATTTTTCACTCTATCTTTAAAACATTGACTTATGGCTACACGACTGATCTTTGTATCCTGTAAGTAGTGGGAAAGACCATCCTTATTTGAAGGGTGTAGACGAGGAAAAAATTGTAAAGATAGGGAAATTGGGTCTTTGTAGGAACTAGGAACGGACTTAACACAGTATCCTCTTCATTAGTTGTTTTGATATCTTCGTGATGTTCTGTTAATTAATCTGTCAGGTGGGCCATGATGCAGACCATTTCACATCTCCTGAAGGGATACCAGGAGTACCTGAAACAAATTTCAACAATCGTCCCAACTCCTTCAAAGTACTCTCGCCAGCCCGCACATGTGTGGTGAGTTCTATTTCATTGTACTTTAGATTTACATATATGATGTTATTATGTCTATCTGTGTTCCTTACTAGTCTCATCTGGAAAAGGGTACAAACTTGAGCAACTATAGTCATACAAGTGATCTACTTGAGCTTGACTCGAGTTGTTCTTGAACAAGTTGATACATTCTTTAGGGTTTTTGTGCTTAAAGATGAAATCTAAGAGCAGTTTTTTCTTGTTTAAATCACCCTCCTCTAAAGGTTTACTATAGAGTCGAAGAGAGCCATGATGATGATGATGATGATGAGATGGGCTTGAATGAGATATTAGCTGCTGATGTTATACCAGAGCAAGAGGATGTTGAAGAAGCTGCCAGTCAGGCTAAGGTCGGAAAACCACACTTGGTGGATGGTGATGGTGATGGTGATGGTGATGGTGGTGGACTTAGCAAGACAGTAAACTTTGAAGTTGAAGATTTTGGGGATGATGCATCGGATGATTAAGAATCTTCATCCAACATCGGATGACACCTCTTAATTTTCACCATAAGAATAACTACGTTTATATGAGGCTTCCTCGATCATTCTGAAGAGATTTGTATGGCTCTTGTACAGTTGTACAAGTATGCTGCTGTAAATAAATAAGATTGCTCTTAACTACACTCGAGGCAATAAACCTGTGAAATATTCACATGTGTGTGTGTGTGTATACATCAAATAAATCGTTGTAGTAATATCCCGAGTAAAATCCCCTGACGTGATTGCTACAAGCACTCATGCAATTGTTGCACGTTATCACCTCGAGTTAAAATCCATAAAAAATTACCTTTAAATCGTCTGACTCGGTTAAATCACTTGATCCATGTCACGTCACAAAATAACCTCCGTCAAGTCATTTGGGTTGGGTTTAATTAAATCAATATTTAAAATAAAATAAAATAAAAACTTGGCATGACCATGCCAAATAAGTTAATAGGTTATTAGGCTAATCTGAGTTTAATAATTATGTTTTTGAATTCCTGACAACCTTCTTTGATGGGTCTAGCCCACCGAAGATCGACCCACGACTATGCTCAAAAGTGCCTCCACTTCAGCCCATCTTGAAGCAACAGACCACGAACCCAGAGCTTTCCTCCGTCCCTCGATCATCACAAAGTTCACAACCTTGGACTCTCACCGGAAGACTCATTCCCTCGTACTTTAATATTTCCTTCAAAATTTCTGTAAAATTAGGGTTCACGATCGAACAAAAATGGAGAAGAACAACAGATACAGTATAATAGTCCCAACGTACAACGAGCGTCTCAACATTGCACTCATCGTTTATCTCATCTTTAAACATCTCCAGTAATTTCACTCCCCAGTCTCTCTCTCTCTCTCTGATTCATTGCTTTTATTCGCGAACTGTATGCTTCGAATTTTAACCCTAGAAATGATTCAGTTATTGTGTATATTGTGTTTTCATGATTGATTTAGGGATGTTGAGTTCGAAATTATCGTTGTGGACGATGGGAGTCCTGATGGTACTCAAGAAGTTGTAAAACAGTTACAGAAAGTATATGGCGAAGATCGCATTGTAAGTGTATCATAACAATAAAAAGTTTGTCCCTTTTAGACTTTTTCAATGCGGCATATTAATTCTCATTTTTGGGTTTAATTATCTCTCTTTGATTTTGATGATGATGCAGTTGTTAAGACCTAGAGCGAAGAAGCTTGGATTAGGTAAATAGCATTGTCTTTATGATTGATGATAGAAAGAAATGAAAATAATGGTTCTTGATGTGTGTTTATATTGTTAGGCACGGCTTACATTCATGGGTTGAAGCATGCGTCTGGGAATTTTGTTGTCATCATGGATGCTGATCTATCTCACCATGTAAGTATTACTTAACGGCTGTTACTTTTAGGTGGGTGTTTGCTATTTAATTCTGACTAGTAACTTTTGAGTAACTGAAGCTTCTTGGTGATAGTCTATGTTTATGGGCATCTCCTGTTAGATATTTTTTTTTCAGGAACTTCTGCATGTTTGTGTTTATCTTACTTGAAAAGCCCCGTCCTTCCATAGAGGAATGGAATAAAAAAAATTCAAACAAAAAAGATAATATTGGCCATACCAGCTTTAGCTGTTTGTTTAGATTTTTGTGCATCATGGTTGGAATTGGAAGTGAGTATAGTAGCTTGTTCTGTTAACCTGATCCGTGTGCTTTACATTTTGCAGCCAAAGTACTTGCCAAGCTTTATCAAGTAAGAAACCTTTTCCAACGTACACTTGTATGCTCTTGCATTAGACCTTGGGTGCTGATGTCCTAAAGTTTTCTGGCATTTCCTCCCTCGATATGCCATTAGGAAGCAGTTGGAAACTGGTGCGAGCATAGTTACTGGAACTCGGTATGTTAAAGGGGGAGGTGTACATGGGTGGAATCTGATGCGCAAGCTAACTAGTAGGGGAGCTAATGTTCTTGCTCAAACACTTCTGTGGCCTGGTGTATCTGATTTGACAGGATCTTTCAGGTATATGAATTTGTTTATGGTTTTCATTCATTCAGTGTGTGATACTTGGTGAATTTATATCTGAGATTTCTTCATTCTTGAAGGCTTTATAAGAAATCAGTGCTTGAAGATATCATCAGTTCTGTGGTTAGCAAGGGATATGTCTTTCAAATGGAGATGATTGTTCGGGCGTCCAGAAAAGGCTATCAAATTGAAGAGGTAGTGTTATATTTCACATTATTGTGGTTTATCATTAAAATCAACATACACTACCTGTGTAATCAACACTCGCGCGCACATTTCAGTTAATACAATATTGTGACTGCTCTCACCAGCTTGATTGTCTTGAGTTTTGAGATACACATTTCATGCGTGCATGGTAACACATCTTGATTTATGCTCGTCTTCTTGGTTGTGGCGTGAACAACTACATAGATCAGGAGATGCCGATGCTTACCCTGTTCCATAAATGTTTCAATGCCCTGTTCATATAGCGTGTATATTCTTGTCATTATGCCTGCTGGACAATAGTATTTGTTGAACAGTAAAATTCCAATTGAATTCTGAATAGTTAGGACATGGCTAGATAAACTCTAGATATTTCCAAAAGTGGTAGGGTTAACAACCTCTTTTTATTGTATTGCATATTTTCTCTGTTAACTGTTTTCTCCCTTTATACTCATCATACAATGGTTCTATTTCATGTATCGTTTTGCTGTTTGTTTTATGTTTTGAAATTTTTAACTGCAGACTACCCTGTATCTGAAATTGCGCAGTGATCCTCAGCCTTGGTTGATTTTGGTTATGAATTTGTCACAGGTTCCAATTACCTTCGTTGATAGAGTATTTGGGAGTTCAAAGCTAGGAGGTTCTGAAATTGTTGAATATTTGAAAGGCCTTGCATATCTTCTGGTTACAACATGAGAAGCAACGCCATTCTTATCAACACGATCGGTTTTGTAACACCTTGCGCGCGCGCACTTGCACACGATCCTTCTTAATTTTGCAAAGATTTGTTGGCTTGTTTCCTCAGACAGAAATAGGTTTTGGATTCAAAGTAGAATTGTTATCACATTAGCTCTTGTTTTTTGGGAGTTGTTTGATTTAAATATACACATTTGCAAACTTTTTTGTCAATATTCAAGGGAAGAAATTGCCAGTATTTAACAGATTTATTGCAAGAAACTCCTTTTCATGTATGTTCCTCCGTGGTTGCTAAAATCTCGACCAGCTACTGTATTTATTCCCAAAATCCATGTCATGGTCGTGGGTATTGAGGCTCATGCTACTGTGAATTGTGATAGGAAAAATGAATTGTAACAACCAAGCACCTCATGTTGTCAACTATCTTATGGTACAGCTTTACCCACTTTATTATTAGACAATTTGCTTCTCCTACATCCACAAATTAATTAATCTTCTTCAAAATGGAAAAAAGTCTGTCTATGTGATTCTCTTGGACCATTTTGAAAAAGGAGAGTTAATGAAGTTCGTGATATTTGCAGGATACCATTATTTGGTTAACAAGGACTGCAATTTCTAAACAAATTCATTCCCCCAGCCAAGTTTCTGGAGAAAAATACAGCCAGCTGATAGTAATCCTATCATCTCATGCATCAGAATTATTTACCAGAAACAAACAAACATTTCCTTGAAACAATGATACTTCATAAATAAATGAAGATCCAGTTTCCCTTACAAAGAAAATCCCCAGAGAAAATTCAAAAATCAATAAAACCATCTTCAAAACCCAATTCTGACATTCAGATTTTCCTAACCTTGCGAGCAGCAACTTTCCTTTCACCTGCAAGCACAGATTTCTCAAAGCTGTAAACAGGCAAAGGAGGTTTCTTGTTCTCCTTATTCATGCTCCTCAACAGGTACCTTGGAGTCTCATTTCTCTCCACAAGGCAAGCATCAGATACAGATTTCCTTGCGCTCTCAAGCTTCCTTGTATACCTCCTTTTCGACGACTCAACAGTAACTCCAAGATTATAAGGAGTCTTCACATCATCTCCTGTGTCTCCTTTCTTTCTCTTCAGCCTGTCATTTCTCCTAGCAGAATACTCCTCATAAAACCTCCCCCTCTCAAACAAAGGACTAGAATTTGCACTCAAACTTTTACCGACCCCACCATTAGTTGACTCCCCATTTCCAAATTCATCGCGAACCATCTTCGCTAAAGCACGCAATTCGCAGGATATTGAATGGTATTCGGGGCGGAGATCAGAATCTTCCGTGTCCAATTTTCGGTTTGGTTTCTGGGACTTAGTCAAAGAACCTGATACAACCAAAACGTTGGTTAAAAACCTTCTTTATCCAAGAAACAAAAACCATAAACAACAACAACGAATGATAAGCTCACCAGGAGGAGTTTGCAAAGTGGTGGATTCGGATCGAAGAACACGGCGAGGACGGATCCTGATGGGGGATTTAGCAAGTGGAGGCTTGCGATCGGTTCTCATCCTTGACATTTTGAGAGAGGTTTCTTCAAAGAAAACTGTGTATAAAGAAAGAGAGTTAAAGATGATGATGGTGTTCTTGTGATGACAGGAAATTAAAGACTGGAGAGAGTTAAAGAAAGAGAGTTAAAGATGATGATAATCTTGTGATGACTGGAGAGAGATGGAGATGATTTGCCTTTTGATTTGAATTGTTTAAAGTAGAGGCTCCACTTTTTGTCTGATTCCTTCTCTGTGTGTTGTAGGGTTCTGTGGACTCCGTGTTTGAATTCATATAGGGGAGCTGCTCAACGGTCATATTCTTGATCTGACGGTTAAGGTATGACAATGATTTCTTTCCTTAAAATGTTCGGATTTTGCATTTACTTTCTTTTTTTGCACCAGTTGCTGCCCTGCATTTCATTGGATCATTATTTATTTTGATGTCACTGGTCAATTGGGTTTTGGGCCCACTATTTTGATATAATGAAATTGGGCTTGCTTATTTTATGGGCCAGACTGAGAGAAAAGGAAAAGGCTACACCTGGATCCATGGGCTCCCCATGTGTTGGGGAGACCATGCAGTTTCTTATTCCAAGCAAGTCACCAGGCATCCAAAATTTTATCAAGGAGAGAACGTGAAAGTGAGCAGAAAAATAGTCCTCTTGTTTTTTTTTTCCCCACGTTGACTAGGCTTAATTTCTACTCTAATGGTTGATTTTTGGCCTTCATTTTCTCTTTTTTGTGATTGCAGATATGGTTCCCTATTTCGAACCAGCCTGGTGGGTCGGCCAGTGATTGTATCATCGGATCCTGATTCCATCAATTTCCTTCTTCAACAAGAAGGAAAGTTGGTTGAGAGATGGTATATGGGTTCCTTTGCCAAGCTTCTTCTCGTCAAGAAGCTGCATCAATCTCATTTCAAAACATGGCTCCATACAAAAATAGCTCAGGAACTTAGTCTTGGCCTATTTTGGCCCTAGCCCCCCAAAGATAAGCTGCGGCCATAGTTAGAAACTGCTATAAGCCAAGCATTGCAGGATTGGTCGAATCGACCGACCATCGAAGTGAAAAGTGCCAGTTCAACTGTAAATCATTGGAGCTTAATGTATTATTACGTTTTGAATTACAAAGTTCTAATTCTAGATAGATGGAGTGAAGCATCATAGGCACTGGTTTTTCGATGCCTCACTACAAGACTCGTAGTAATAAACATAAATTTAGCAGTACCATCACTGTCTCACATCAACTTCTTGCAAGGACTCATGTCAATCACCTTGAATAGTCCTGGTACTGCAATTTCAGAGATGTTTAAAAAGGTAATTATTTTAGAAAACGTTTGCTCATCTTACAGGCTTCATTCGAGTCACTTGCTGTTTATGATTATGTGCAGAACCAATAGAGGGCAATAAAACTAATAACTGCCTTGCTAGAAGAGAGACTGCGTAATCCAGAGATTCGCAAAGGAGATTTTCTTGAAAAACTCCACGTGAAGGTATTGTAGCAGTATTCAAGAGCATTTGCAATTACGGCACCATGCATGCCTTCAAGTTTACACAAAAGACATCTAGAACGTGGCTGGATGATGAAGAACCCAGACAATATGTATGGTAACATGACATCTAGATCATGACTATGGCCCAATCACTGTCCTCTGGACTGGACTGTAAGGCCACCTCCTGAGCTCATTGGCTCCTGTAAAAGATTTCCCAGCTGAATGAAATACTATCTGTTCAATTCGATGTTCAAAAACAAAAAAAGCAGACAAGGTGTATGACCCCTCCATATCTTGTTCACTAATATTCTTTCTTCTACAAAACTGATTCAAGAAATACAACTAGATACAATATTCAACTCGAGGATCGGTCTGTTCGTAGGCTCAGGTTGTAGGTTAATCCAAGCTTTAATTTCTTCCAAACAAAAAGAAAAAAATGAAATGATGACTACTTAGTGTAAGAAAGACTTTTTAAAGTAATAATCAACACGAACCCATTATACATCTAGTCCATCAAAACACGTGAGCAACACGTTACAAGTCATGTCTAGCATTCGATATCAGACCTGATTTCAGAGATCGAATGTATCTTGACTACTTCAGTCCAGCTCTGAAGATAGTAGAGACCGGCTACCTTGATCCCTTCCACTCATATTGTGACACGTCAAAAGCTAGAATATGAATACGTATGCGATTACGTAGCCAACCCAATCTAATCACAATAGCAATTGCTGCTTCGAAGCACACAATTTGGACACAACATGCATGCAGACATACATGCCGATCGAGTGGTCCTACTCAAGAGAATGAGAAGCAAAAAGACAGACTAGGTTAATTAGAGAGATGGAGAAGCAAGGAAGAACGAGTAAGAGTCATGTGCTGGCCATCCTGCTCAAGGTCACATGAACCCAATGATGCAATTCATTAATTATCTAACGAAGAGCTTCCCTGACAGAAGTTCTAAAGGCTGATATATATTGGACACTCGAAAGATAAAACAATGAAATAGAACTCTCAGCTTTTGAGTAAGAGCCCATTAAACTTGATCCTGCACTAGTAAGTGAATTTCTTCTCTCTCTTTTTTTATTAATTATTTTTTTATGAATAAAAAAATAATCCTTTCCACGCAATAGATGTTTTAAATAAATTAAATTAATGGTGGTGCACGAAAACTCAACAAGAGATAGAAAAAAAAATGATAATACCTTATATTGTTAGTGAATGTTAACTATCATGGTAGATTTTATGATTACCATTCAAGAAAATAAATTTTAAAAAATCTACAAATTATAATTTTTTAACTAAAATTTTAAGAGATAATTTTTAATGAAACCCGTATAAAACTATATTATATGCTAATTAAGAAAATAAATTTAAAATTATAGCTATAACAAAATCTTCTTTTTTTTCCAGGGGCAACGTTGTTTGTGTCGGAGCAGCAGTAAAAGAAGTGCTAGTTAGTGCGTTGCCCGCCACGAGTTATTAAGGTGGACAGGCTCGGTCTGATTCTGATAATAAACAGAAACACCAAAAACCAAGGGAGAAAGTGATAATTTTGGAGTAAGAAATGGAGGGCATGGTCAAGTGCTCAGCTAACTACGTCCCTTTGACTCCAATCAGCTTTCTTGAACGCTCAGCCATTGTTTACAGGGACAGAGTCTCTGTTGCCTATGGTGACATCAAGTACACATGGAAGGAGACCCATGAGAGGTGCGTCAGACTCGCTTCTGCTCTTGCCCATCTCGGAATTTCCCCTGGTGATGTGGTAACTACTAGCTGCTACTCTGTTTCTATCTTCTTTAAATTTTTTTCTCTCGTTTTAAAGCGTTTTTGTTCTGATTTGCTGACAATTTTTGGATTTGTATCTCAAAATATTGGAAAATTTTTAATTTTTTTCTTTTTGAAATGGAAATTCGAGGCATGAAATTGGCTTCTGGTTGAATTTTATGTTTAATTTAATCTGAATTAATTGTTAAACTTGATAGAATTTGTCTGTTTTGCCATTTGTGGTTCACCATGATTTTTGTTTAGATGTATATATTTGGCCCAGAACTTGAATAAATCGCGGCTGCTTGTCAATGTCTACCACCATACAGAATGCCAGAGATCATGATTGATAAGGGAAGAAAGGGATAATTTTTTTGTTTCAACATCTAATTCGGTGAATGCTAAATGAAGAATTTTATACATGCATAGCTTACACTGCTCTTTAATGGACCACATAGGATTGCCTTTCTGGGTTCACTTTGATACAAGTTGCCATGATGTATCCAGGGTTTGTTTCACCAGATGGTTGCTGGTGTTTGGTCTAAAACCCAATAAAATAATTCAACATCTTAAATTATGGGAATTTCAAGAGACTTGGGATATTGTCTTGAAATAAATATACCCTCTTCGATGGTAAAAAAGTGGTGCGTTTCTGCAAAAGAAATTACATTACTTGTTCTTGTATGTTTCTTCTTAATCTATTCAAGGTTATTAGTTTCTTTAATCTCTGCACTTTAATGAAAATAATGTAAATATCTGTCAAACATTAATGTCTAGAAATCTGAGCAGGTTGCTGCATTGGCCCCAAATATTCCAGCAATGTATGAGCTACATTTCGGTGTTCCGATGTCTGGGGCAGTTTTGTGTACACTTAATGTGCGCCATGATTCTTCAATGTTGTCTGTCTTGCTGAAACACTCAGAGGCTAAACTTATTTTTGTAGACTACCAATGTGTCCCAATTGCTCAAGGAGCACTCGAGATTCTCTCAGAGAGAAAAACCAAGCTGCCACTTCTTGTCTTAATCCCAGAGTGTGGTCAGCCGGCTGCCATTTCCTCCCCTGGAATTTTGGAATATGAGAGTCTTTTGGAAAAGGGAAAATTGGACTTCGAAGTTAGACGGCCACGAGATGAATGGGATCCCATTTCGCTTAATTATACTTCAGGCACTACATCAAGTCCAAAAGGTGTTATTTATAGCCATAGAGGAGCTTATCTTAATTCTCTTGCTGCTGCTCTTCTAAATGACATGAGTGCAATGCCTGTATATCTATGGTGCGTCCCCATGTTTCATTGCAATGGTTGGTGTCTTACTTGGGCTGTGGCTGCACAGGGTGGTACGAATGTTTGCCAGAGATATGTCACTGCAAGAGACATATTTGAAAATATTGCTCAGCACAAGGTTACTCACATGAGTGGTGCACCAACAGTTCTGAACATGATAATAAATGCATCAGCTAGTGAAAAAAGGCCTCTTCCAGGAAAAGTGGCGGTCATGACAGGAGGTGCACCCCCACCATCTCATGTGCTATTCAAGATGGAAGAATTAGGATTTCATGTGACTCACTCATATGGTTTGACAGAAACCTATGGTCCTGGCACAGTTTGCGCATGGAAACCTGAATGGGCTTCCCTAACTCCAGAAGCTCAAGCAAAGATCAAGTCCCGTCAAGGGGTGCAACATCTTGGGTTGGAGGAACTTGATATAAAAGATCCTGTTACCATGAAGAGTGTACCAGCAGATGCAAAAACCATGGGTGAGGTTATGTTTAGAGGCAATACTGTGATGAATGGATATTTGAAAAATTTGGAAGCAACAAAAGATGCATTCAGTGGTGGATGGTTTAGGAGTGGAGATTTAGGGGTGAAACATCCTGATGGTTATATAGAGCTAAAGGATCGATCAAAGGACATTATAATCTCCGGGGGCGAAAACATCAGCTCAATTGAGGTGGAGTCTGCACTTTTTAGTCATCCTGCAGTTCTGGAAGCAGCTATAGTAGGAAGACCTGATGATTACTGGGGAGAAACACCTTGTGCATTTGTGAAGTTGAAGGAAGGATGCAATGCCAACGCAGAAGAACTTATCAAATTTTGTAGAGATCACTTGCCCCACTACATGACACCTCGAACTGTTGTGTTTCAGGAATTGCCAAAGACTTCAACTGGGAAGGTGCAAAAATATGTCCTGAAGGAGCAGGCAAAGGCCATGGGAAGCATTTCAAAGGGAAACACTACTAGTAAACTGTAAATCAACATTGAATTGAAAGATAAAACCGATTCGTGTTCGCATATTTAAAAATATTGAATATGGTTGTCAATCTAAATAAAATTTCTCTGCTTCCAATACGAACATTTAATGCAATATGTATTTTATTTTATTAATAACAGACCAGGTGTGTAAGCACAGCAAGAACATGAATGGAAAACTTTCCTCTCTGAGCATGATGCCTCGAGTGTAGTGTTTGGGCTTGTGGACCAATCCAGTGATAAGAGCTTGCTTGGAACAGGTAAATCGCTGGAGCCCATGATAGTACTGAGGTGCCATTGCTGGGACCATCAAAAAGAAAGAAGCAACGTGGACATGGAAGGCTGGCTGTGGTTGATAAGATGATAAATGGGTTTGCTTTACTGCTATATCATGTGAGGTTCGGATGCAAAAGAAGATCGTGTGCCAGTGATGCGTGGAAGATGTTTTTATAAAGAGGTTTTACTTGGTTTTTAATGATTTTGTCATCATCTTATAAAATATCAAACGCTTCAACCATAATCTAAAAGCATTACAGATGAGGTTCGATTTTTCCCCATGAGATTGTGGATGAAGGCTTGTATAATAATTGGATAATTTTGATAATCTTATTAATTTTTCCTAGCAAAATAGTTGGTGTGTGAATCCCTGCAAAATATTTTATTTGATAATTTTAAGAAATTTTAAATACTTAAAGAAGTATTAATTGAGAAAAAATACAATTATATTTTAGAAAAAAAATTTAAGAATAAATATACAACAAAAAATTAAAAAAAATTAAACCATCCTTGAAAAATTTTCTTGATCACTTTTATAACCCATCTTTTTGAAGGAAAATGATCAGGTATCTTTAACTCATCAGAGTAAAAAAATTTTGACTCAATAATAAATAAAATATCTTTAACTTATAGTCTAATCATGAAGTCCAAGATTCTTGAAGTAAAAAAACCATGAGCTTAACACTTAACTGAGACTAGAAATGTTGAGTCTGATAGTTCATCAAACCTCTATATATATATATATATGTCTGGACTCAATGCTTAGTTAAGTTTAGGGATAATGGGTCAAGCAATTTATCAGACTCGTATATATATATCTAGGCTCAGCGCTTGGCTAAGTTGAAAAATAATAAGTCTAACAACTTATTAAATTTATATATACATGTCAAATTTATATATGCATGGTCTTCATAGTCGGCTAAACCCAAAAAAATTGAATTACCTTTCTATTTTTCATCATTTTTTTAGAAAATAATTCGAGGTAAAAACAAAATA
>Ga0325411_1000367_pt1 | contig 46225 bp, 35 predicted proteins | sample PopdelMetagenome_13_FD_206181 | JGI IMG/M metagenome (GOLD analysis project Ga0325411, IMG submission 206181) | Populus deltoides microbial communities from Bellville, Georgia, United States - Xylem-PdIQD-R4 | ecosystem: Host-associated > Plants > Phyllosphere > Stem > Wood/Secondary xylem...
GGGCATGACCGAAATTCAAAGTTTCAATAATAGAAAATGACTTTATTAAAGAAAATAACTCATTCTAACAAAACCAGAAATTTATATAATTAGAAAGATCTTGCTCGATTTGTGTTTAATTTTTTGTTGGTGGAGAGTGACAAAACAAAACAATAATCAAAATCTGTGAAATAATTTGTTAATTATAATTATGATATTTATTTTGTATCAAAGTATTATTTTAAATATTCTTGATCGATACTCTATTAAGATTAGATATTTAAATGTTAGTTATAAAATTTATATTGTATTCTTTTTTCTATGAAAGAAAACAATTGTTCTCATAAATTAGAGTATAAGTGATACTTAAAAATAATATATAGGTGTTTATAAGACAATATCTATATTGAACTGACTTGCATGAGATTTTCTATCAAGGCTCACTTGATACTTGTATAAATGATCTTTAGACTTAATATTATTATGTTATCTTATATAAGGAATGCTGTGTTTTGACCCTAACTGCATGTTGCCTTAATCAAAGGTAACAAATAGAAAAATTTTGAGTATAAATGAACTATATGAAGTTATTTGAGTGATAAAGAGGATTTATCACCTTAAGTGAACTAAAAAAAATTATTTTACATGTTCTTAAATAATATTTATTGTGAAATCCTTGTGCAAGATGAAATTAAATTTGAAAAGAGTTTTAAATCTTTTTCAACTAATCAATGACTATAATATTAAGAAGAAACATGATTTGACAAAACAAACACACTTAATTTTTAAATATATGAATTGAAATATTCTTGATGAAAGTATAATAATTACACCGAGAAAGTTGTCATTGGAAGGTTAAGACAAACCATAAATGATTTTTCTAATATTTAAGGGATCATGATACGTTGTTAGACAATAAACTTGATCTTAAAATATAAATTAATAAATTAAATTTTTTAATCCTATTTTATTTAGTATAATGATTTACATTTGGGATAACATATTTGAAAACCTATTGGATCATGAACATTAAGAATCATGAGTAAGAAATTAAATTAGAATGATTAATCAAGTATGACTTGATTGTAAATAAGATCTATAAATTTAGAACTATAAATATAATCTATACAATAAATTATAATTTTAGACCTCGAAAAATCAAGTAGGGATCCTTATAATTTTAAAACATTTTAAAATTATAATTTTTATTATGTATATGTGTTTTAAGAAATCCAGTAATTTTTAATTGAGAATAGTATTTTAGAGGTTTTTAGTATTTTTTTTTCCTTCATATTTTTAAGTCGAAAAAGGTTGAGATTAGGATTTTTAGGATCTGAAGAATTAGCAACCTAATTTTTTTGTCACCAAAGGTGGCAGGAAACCATTACAGCATGAGAAATATCATTTGTTCATTTGGATGACTTGTCATTCATTTCCTTTTAAAAAAGAAGGGGAATAGTTTGGACTCGAAGGCCTAGGCATGCCTAGGCTGTTTTTTTTGAAAGTTTAGGGGTTCTAGCCTTGGCTTGAAGGCCTAGTTACTCCTCGGCTTGGTTTTTGAAAGCTAGAATGCTTATGCCTGAGCTTACTCCTTTCATGTCCATACATATTTGGGCTATTTTCTGAGCCCTTATCTCTCTGTTTTTTTTTGGTTAAATTTCTTTTTATGTTTTAAAATAAATCTCGATGTTTCAAGAAATATTCAATCATGTCATATTTTTTTAAATAAAATTAGAATTTTTTATAGTGATATTTGTAATTTTTTAAATAATTATGTATGAAAGTAACATGTATGAATTTTTAAAAAACAAATTGTACATGAAGATTCAATGAGAATAAAATATATTTTTGTTATTTTTTATTTTTTTCTTGAATTATTTATTCTTTTATTTTTTCATATAGTCATAGAAAAATAATCGAGATATTGTTTTTTTCTTGGTTAAAAATTGATTTACAAATCATGATAAATTCTTATAATATTTTCCAGGCTGGAAAAAAAAACTCATCAAAAATCAATAATAACAATCGTTATACAATTGAAATAAATTTTTGAAATTTTCAAAAAAATAAATGTAGTAGACTTGTAATTCCATTAACGATAATAAGATATCTTATAATTAACTTGTAACTTAAAAATTTCTAAGCAATAATCAGTAGGCTTGTAATACTATACTTGTTGTTTTCATTGTAATCTAGTAGTTTTGTAATTTTTATTATAAAAAAACCTAGAAAATATCAAAAGAAAAGAAAAATTAATTTATATATTTTTATCAAAAAATTCCCATGCGTGTTGATAATAAATTGAAGAATCATCCATAAGTTTTTTGATTCTAAATTGTTAAATTATTTTTTACATTAAAAAAATCATCTCATTTTTTCAATTAAGAGAGAGAGAGAGTATTCGTTCGTTCTCATAGTATTCCAGAATTGTTGTCTAGACTCTTTGTATGCAATCCCTTCAATAGGCATTACATAGGGGCGTTAAAAAAACCCGATAAATCGAGTAAACTGATAAAACCAAAAAATAATTAACTGAAAAAATCGAACCGAAAAAAAACCGATTAGATTATGTAGAAAAAACCCCGGTTCGGTTCGATTTTGTAGTACAGAAACCGGGTTAACCGGACCAGACTGAACCAGTTAAAAAAAAGGTCCCTAGTATAAATAGAAAATGTTGCCACGCCGCGCCCCTCTCTTCTCTCGAGTCTCGCCTCTCCCTCTCTCCCAAGGTCGCCCCTGTACTAGAGCACCCGCCACCCGCCCCCTCTCCACTCTCCATTCTTCACTCTTCACTCTCCTTAGACTTAGAAAACAGAAACACAAATCGACGTTTCCTCAGTCTTTATTGGACCAAAACAGTTTGTGTTTCCATTGTTTGAAACCAGTCAAGCCTCTCAAAAACAGATCGACGTTTCCTTAGTCTCCACTACTTCGAAATCGAATCAGTGAGTTTTAATTTTTTTCTCTTTTCTAATTAATTAATTAATTAACTAATGGCTGCTCGTAATTTGGTTAAGCTTATTGTTATTTTTAATATATCTAGGTTTATTGTTATTTTTAATCAATTTTGTTGGGTGATGAATTTTGGTTTAGGTTTAAATTAGAGCTATTTGGGTGATTAGAGCGAAAATTTTTTTCTTTGTTTGAATAGAAGAAATTTAGCAGTTTAGGATTATGATTATTGTGATTTGATGATTTGTTTGCTACTGTTGTGTTGTTATGGCTGATATTTTTTATTTTGTTGTCTTGTACTAGTTTTACAAGGTGTTTCTGAAATTTGATGTCGAGTGGTTTTCTTAGTTCGGTTGCGTGTATCATTTGAGTCATGTTTGCCCAAATTCTTTTTTGTGGTGGGGTTTGCTGTTGCCAATTTCAGAATCTTACATGTCCAGTTTAATAAGCCTGTAATGTCTTTAAACTACTTGATCAATCTCTGCCTCTTGTGCTATTTTGTTAATTAATTAGCCTATGTTGATTCTGTTACTGTGTTGGTTGATTCCATTGCTGTGTTGATTCTGTTGCTATTTTGATAGGTTTTGTTTTGTATGGCCTAACTAGTTTTGTTTTGATGGGTTTTGTTGATTCGATTTTGTTTTGTCATTCTGTGTTGTATTTTGTTTTGATGGCTTCTTCTGTCATTCTTTTCAGCACTTATTCTATTTTGTTTTATGAAAACTAGTTAGTCATAACATGTATTTTGTTTCCTCCATTGATGGATTTTCTAAGCTTGTTTTAACATGTGCATCCTTTTTAATGTCATATAGATTGCAGAATACAAGAGATGAAGAGAGACAGCTTTTACTAGAAGGAAGTTGCCTCTAGTCAAGGCCAAGAGGTATTTGGAAGATGTTATTGACTTCTTCGTTTGTTTTATGATATCACTATCATTATACTTAATTCTCTTTACTTTTTCAAATATTTGTTTCATTTTAATTTTTAAACATGATTTTAATCTTTATGTTTATTAAGTGCGGAAAAGAATTGTGCTTAATCTATATCCATTCATTATGAATAACTCTTTGAGATTTGCAGCTTGGATTCTGTTTAGAGCAAAAAAATATCCATACATAGTATAATTATTGGAAATATAAACAACTAAATAATTCATCAAATAACCATGAATATTTTGTTTATGAAAGGAGAAGGGATTTTAGTTCATCACTTCATTATAGGATCAGAAGAAATCTATTCCAATTAATTTTTAGTGGAATTCCTCCCAGCTCATTTATGCAAGTGATAATGAACATGTTTGCATTTGGTAATTACAGACGGAAAACCTTCAAAATCAAAATGATTCATCCACTGGCACTACCCCAACATCAACCAATGCCCCGGTTTCAAACACTAACCCAACATCAACTACTGCAGGATCCGCCACGGATAATACAGGTAAACAACTTCAAGTCCTTGCATCAAGGAAAAGAAATGTTGATGATAAAAAAAAAATCATAAATTTGGGATCATTTTACAAAACTTGATGGTGATCCTACAACCCCTAGAGCTGAATGTAATTATTATGGAAAGGATTATGCATGTCATACTATTATTAATGGGACAAGTAATATGTGGAGTCGTTTAAAAGTATGCAAAAAGTTTTCTTTTGTGATTGATAAGAAGCAAAATTTTTTGGTATTAGAACCTAATAAAACAAGGGGTGAATCAAGAGATCGAAGTGTGGGAACTCTTAAGGCAATAGGTTATGTTTATGATGAATGCAGAAAAGCACTAGTGAAAATGGTTATAATTGATGAGTTGCCATTTTGTGGAGGGTAAGGGATTTAAATTATTTTCTAGGACCTTGCAGCCTAGATTTGACATTCCTTCTCGTTTCACTGTTATGAGAGATTGTTTGAAACTTTATGTTGAAGAGAAGGAAAGATTAAAGAGAGCTCTTAAGGTCAACGATTATGCTTAACAATAGATACATGGACATCAATCCAAAACATTAACTACATGTCCTTAACGACTCATTGGATTGATAATGAGTGGAATTTGTATAAAAGAATTCTGAATTTTTGTCAAGTTTCGAATCATATGGGTGAGACAATTGGTCAAGTTATTGAGAATTGTTTGTTAGATTGGAGGATTGATAAACTTTTAATTGTTACAGTAGACAATGCAAGCTCTAATAGTGTTACTATTTCATATTTAAAGAATGTGATGAAAGATTGACCAATTAATATATTGTCACATGAACATTTGCATGTTAGATGTTGTGCACACATTGTAAACCTCATTGTGTGTGATGGTTTGAAAGAGATTAATGTTTTGGTTGTTAAGATTTGAAATGCAATTAGGTTTATGAGATCTTCACCTTCTAGGCTACTTGCATTTAAGAAGTGTGCAGAAAAGTTGCATATAGAGTGTAAGAAATCATTCTGTTTGAATGTTGCAACTCGATGGAATTCAACTTATCTTATGTTAGAAGCTGCTGAAAAGTTTGAAAAGGTGTTTGTGAGGTTAGGTCAAAGTGAACCTAGGTATATGAGTTACTTTTTGGAGGTTGATTCAAAGGGGAATAAAAAAAACATAGGGCCACCTGGTTTGGAGGATTAGGAAAATGCTAAAACTTTGCTGAAGTTTTTAAAGATCTTTTACATGTTACATTGAAATTTTCTGGGGCATTGCATGTCACATCAAATTCTTTCTTCAATGAATTGATTTACATGCATAAAAACTTGTTGCAATTGTGTAAAAGTAGAGATAATCTTTTGAGTGGAATGGTGATGAACATGATGAGTAAGTTTGAGAAGTATTGGGGTTGTGAAGCAAATCAAAATTTTTTATTGTATGTGGCTAATGTTTTGGATCCACGTCTTAAGTTGAAATATGTGAAATTTTATTTTGGTGAGTTGTATGATTATGACAAAGCACAATTGCTAACAAAAAAAGTAAAAGATAATTTGGCGAGCTTGTATGAGTTTTATTTGAAAGCCGATGAAGTGGTGGATGATAATAGGCATAAACAAGATGTTAATAATGCCATTGATGACATGGAGGTAGATGTTAACACTTTAGCTTGATTCAAAAGGTATTTACAGGAGAAAGATAGTGTGGAAAATAGAAATGAGGTTGAGAGGTATTTTGTTGATGGTTGTGAGGATCCTAATAATGATAAATTAGATATTTTAGGTTGGTGGAAGATTAATGCTTCAAAATATAAGATACTTTCAAAAGTTGCTATTCCTATATCTCTATAGTGGCTTCCGAATCAACCTTTAGCACAGGCGGTTATACACTCGATCAATTTCGAAGCTCTCTATCTCGAGCAACAGTTCAAGCACTTATTTGTTGTCAAAATTGGTTGCATCATAGTCCAATTCCAACTGATAATACAACCTTGATGAATGATTTTGAAACCTACGAAAACCTTGAATCAAGTAATGTTTCTTAAAAACTTACACCTTTTATTTTATGATTTATTAATTAACACATTTTTATTCTAACATGTTTAATTTTTTATTTTGTAGAATTTGGTGGAAAGTTGCATTAAGCAACGAATGATAATTAGTTCACAAATTGTGATGCATTTATTGAAAACGTATGGTATAAATACTATTTTTTATTTTTATATCTTCTGATTTAATGTATCATGATATAATTCTAGATTATGAATTTTAGAAATCAAAGTGCAATGCTCTTGAAGTGCTTTTTTATTGAGACGATGTGCACATGAAGATTTTTTTTTTGCTTGGAGTATTTTATGATAATGTTATTTGTTGTTTTTTCGTTAAGCCCTTTGAAGGCAATGATTTGTAATTTGGATTTTAACTTATTGGTGTGTGATTGTGAATGTGTGTTATTTAAACTTTTCAGAAGCAGAAAAATATCAGGAAGGTAAAAAATATATTGAACACAAGATTGACATTAATAATTTCATATAAATGAGTATTTAGTGGCCAAAAAACTTAATAAACATAAGAGTGACAATAATAATTTAATACATTTGAATGTTTAGGGGTAAAAAAATTAAATATATTTGGAATCTTCAAAGAAAATGAGACAATATCAACATTAATTGCAAGCCCATCAAATATCCATTAAAAGCCCATTATAAAGCCCAAAAAATGCATATAGGTTTTTCCCCTTTTTTGGATAAAAAACTGAACCGAAACTGGTCGGGTTGGGCCGGTTTTGGTTCAGTTTTGGGTCTTTTTTTTTCGGTTTGGTTATTTTTTGGATAAAAACTGAACAAAACCGAAAATAATCACCCCTAGCATTACAGGCCAATTTCCTTTTTCATTTTCGGACTATGCCAATTTGCTTTACTTGCATAGTAAGTGGTCGAGCGTTTGGAAATGCGGGCCAACACATGTTTTCAAAAAAATTAAATATTTTTTATTAAAAATTAATTTTTTATGTTTTGGATCGTTTTGATGCACTGATTTCAAAAATAATTTAAAAAATAAAAAAATATCATTTTGATGCATTTCAGCACGAAAATCACTTTAAAAAACAACCAGAACTATACTCCCAAACAAATTATTTAATCAAAGAGTCTCGCATTCATAAAGACCTTTTTTCTTTTTAGTTTTTCAAGAGTATCACTCCCTTGCTCAGGAAGTAATAGACCGAACATGAAACGTATGAAGTATTCATACTCTAGAAATACCTAATAATATATTTCTTATTATTTTGGATAAAAAATTAAAAATTAAAATTAAAATTAATCTAGTTAGGTCTCATTTGAGTTTAACCGGGTTAATCAAGCCGTGTTAACCACTAAATCATTTGAGATTCATCTAATAAGCTTGTTAAAAAATTTGATTTGGATTAGATTTTAAGGCGACGGGTTATCTGATCGACCATAGGAGCTAAGCCGAGTTTTTAAGCTGTGATCAAGAGCACCTATCCTACAATAGTTTATTCCCTCGCTTCTCTCCAAACAATACCAAAATCATGGACCTGCTTCAGTTTATTCTTGTTGATTCACGTGAAATTAAGAAGGGAATACCAAAATCTTCTTACCTACTGAACTTACCCTTTTGTTCAAAACACTATACTGATAAAAAGTCCACACATCACTTAAAAACTTGCTGGCATACAATACACGAGGGACTTCAACGGGGCACGCACCTCTATGGTTTCAACATCTATGACTGCTGGAGCCTGGTTACCTAATTTCAGTACTTGAACTTATATGCAATTAATTAGGGGCATGCTTTTCATTGCTCAAACGACTGAAATCTTATCCTTCACTGAAAACGTCGGTGAATATGTGATTTTTGGAATACTTGTTTTTTAAAATATTTTTTATTTAAAAATTTATTAAAGTAATTTTTTTTATTTTTTAAGATTTATTTTAATAACAGTATATTAAAACCATTAAAAAACATATATATATTTTAATTTAAAGTAAAAAATAAAAACATTTTAATTTTTTTTTAAAAACACAACATAAAAATAAATGGGGTATTAATCTGCCAAAAACGTGTTATAAGATATTGATGCCTGGCATACAGCATGGTCGGCAAAATCAAGCTGGATATTTATTAATATTCAAGAATGACAGTATGTTTTCTCTCCGTCCATAGGCTCATTTTCGAAGGAGGCAGAAACCTTAAATGATGGCTACCCCAAAACCAACAAGCCTTGGAAGGCACGGAAAATGAGAGTTAATAGACAGCAGGAAAATTGAAGCCCAACAAATCCATTGCCTAACTTTGGTCACTATAATTTATTAGAGTCCATCACCTTAGTGCTCCTCCATGCTTCGTTACCTAAATTGGTAATTGTAAATAAAATTAATTACTCTATACAATTTACTTAGATTTACTGCTGTTAATTAGTCCAAATCCTTCCTCATAATCATCGAACATGCCATTTTTAATGCCTATACTACCTTAGTGTGTTTGTGGGCATGTTCGAGCACCCGACATTAATGGGTTTGAATTCGTGGCCAGACAAGGTTGCTGTTTCTAGACAATAAAATTGGATCCACTTACATTTTCAACACTAATTAAAACATTTTGGTGCCTGGCAACTATCAAAAAACAAAAGGAAAGGAAAGAAACAATGTGGTTTGCAGACACGAGGCCTTGGCTTCAAGCTCAAACCTTTGAAGTGTACATTATTTTCAGCGTGTAGATCATATGTCCTGTGCAATGAAGTTAGGAAAATGTCTTGCTTATTATGCATTTACTTCAACCACATTTTATGCATATTTCTTCTTGCCCATGTTAAATATATGCCCTCATCAATAGATGAAATTAATTAGGACGTCAAGAGAACATCAAGCAAACGCGTGGATGACATAATATATATAGGAAACCCAAGCTTATAGTTTTGCTCCATGCTAATGGTTGGATTAATTTTAAAATTTCTTATTCTTACTCTTTACATGACTTGAATTTAAAATTAAATTATATGCGAGTTGTCTTAATATAATCCAATCAATTTGTCTGATTCAAAAACAATCTGATCAATTAGTAAAAATAAATCCGATAATGAAATTAAGAAAAAAAGATGGAATTAACAAAAAAAGCCCTCTCGACCCAAATTCTTGTCTAACTTGAGTTTAAAATTCAATCGTGTGGAGTTGCCTCGACGTGACCTAGTTAACTTGGATGGTTTAAAGATTGCTCGACTGATCGGTAAAATATATGAGGATGAAATTGAGAATAAATGATAAAATTGACAGAAAAAAACTCTCGACCGAACTCCTTGCCGAGTCTAAATTTAAAATTACATCGTGTGAAAGTTATTTTGATGTGATCTAGTCGATTTGGTTTGTCTAAAAATAACTCGGACACCTATTAAAAATATATGAAAATTAAATAGAAAAAAGAATAAAATTAAAAAAAACAAATTTTATTAACTATTCATAAATTTCCCAAGTTTTTTTTTAGTATTAGGTTAATACACTAGTTTTTTTTTCTTCGGGTTGACGCACAGTTAAAATTCAATGTGATATTTAACCACCTTGATTGTAACAATATAGTCTTAGGACACTGAAAACAAAATAATAAACGTGTGACGGCTCTGACTTTTGAGGTATTTTAGCTTTGGTGGCCATTTTATTTTGGAGTCATGACCACTCGTGAACAGAAGCTAGCATTTTTATGGCTTCCCACCTACAACCCTTTCCTTTCCATGACTAAAATAATTGCGATCACCTACTTTCTTATGTTTAGTTTCTTTTTCTTTGAGTAATTTTTTTTTTGGTTTTTCGACCTTTAATAATAATCTACACGAACCATCAAATCAGAAATCCCTTGAAACTCTTTTAGGAGAGAAAAATTGCTATGACTTGAGTATAAACTTTTTTTTTGTCATTTCAGATGTTTTTGTATCGATTTTGTAGCATACTTATCTTGAGAAAATATAAGACTTATTTATAAAGAAAACTTGATAACCCTATAAATGGTAAAGTATCACTTTGTCCCAGAATAATATCACATATATTATTATTTTATGATAGTTTTAGAAATTTATACAATCAAGTCCATACTTGATTTTTCTAAGTATAGAATTATAATCCCTTATATGTTTTACTTTATAGTTTAAAACTTATATACAATCAAGTCACATTTGATTAATTATTACAGTTTTTTTTTATTAATGGTTCTTTATATGTACGACCCATTAGGTTCTATAATATATTGACTCAAATACAAATTATAATTTTAATTAAAATAGGATTGAATAAATTAAATAATTTAATGTATTATCAATTCAATAATTTATTTATTTATATTTGAAGATCAAATACATCGTATAGTAACATACCATAATCCCTTAAATATTAAGAAAATCATATATGGTTTGACTTGACCTTTCAGTAAATAGTTTCTCACTATAATTATTATCTATTCAACAAGAATGTTTGGATTTGGACTTTTGAGTATGAAGTGTGTTTGTTTTGTCAAATTATATTTGATCTCAACACCAGTCATTGATTCTTTAAATAAAATTTGAAACTCTTTTCAAATATCATTCTATCTTACACAAGAATTTCACAATCAATACTATACAAGAACATGCCAAATATTTTTTTTTAATGTACCTAGGGTGATGAATTCTCTCTTCATCACTTAAATACCTTCATATAGTTCATGTTATACATAATACCTAATCGTTTGGTACCCTTGATTAAGGCAACATGTAGTCATGATCAAAACATATCATTCCATATATAAGATAACTTGGTGATATTAAGTTTAAGAATCACTTACATAACTGTCACATGAGCCTTTCTGTAATAGCCCTTACATACTCAGTATGTGATCATACAAGATAAACAATAATAAATTACATAAGTAGTGTGATTTTGTTTTTTGTAAAACACAATTTTGGGTGACTCATACTCACCCAAACTTTATCCATAATTGTTTATAACAATTCCAAATCAACTCACACAAATACATCTTGCAATATAACACCATCATAAAAAAATATACTTAAAAGAGTAAAACATCCAACATCTTATATTAATAATGAAAATAAATATCCAACACTAGTGAGGAGAACTTCAACATAAACAAATAATAATTCATAATAATTTGACTTTTTTGTTTATTACAAACTCTCATAAGCTACATGAATATTATAAATCATGAAAATCTTACAGCTAGATAAAATCCATTAAAGAGGTCCTACAACTATACAAAATAAGCCATCTAGTTCTGAACAACACATAATGAACCTATAAAAAATAAAACAAACTAAGTAAAAAGAATAATAGTTAAATTTCACATTACATCATTAATCACTCAACATGCAAAAATGTTGTTTTTTCTTAATAAATACATATGATTCATACAACCTTTTTAGCTACACAACATAACTTTACCATATACATTACTTCTACCAACCATTGGAAGTAACATAGTACCGTATCACCCCTAAGTTTGGATTTTGAGTTAACTACAAAATTCTAAATTCCTTTTACTTCCCAAAATATTCTAATAAGTCATATAATATTTTAAACCCTAAAACTCCTGACCGACATATGTCATAGTTTTAAGCCTGATTTTGGTGTTATTACACCAATAATTAACTTTAAACAAAACAAGCTCTTCACTCTAAGACAAATTTCTTGATTTTTAGTTGATTGTACATCCATATAACTATATAAACAATCCAAATTCTAATAAGATAATCTTGTCCAAGATGTATACCAACACCTTTTTTAATTTTGCATACACAGTTATCTCATGTTTTAAGCCCCACACATGTGGCTGACTCCCATATTCAAATACATTTTCTACATGTCCTCCAAGGACCACAAACCTAGCCCCACTCATGTGGCAAGCTACCTTGTTCAATACATTTTTAATGTGTTCTTCAAGGACTAATAAAACTAGCCCCACTCATGTGGTGGGCTTCCATGAACACATTTTATTCATACCCGTTTCCAACACAGGTTCACAAACTAAGTTTCCTGCTATGAGATTGGTTTTCACATAATTACACAATCATATGAGAAACTTATAGTTCATTATTCCAAGCCTCACTCATATGGCCAACTTCCATACATATAACACAATTTAAAGTACACATTTAACAAGACTTCACTAGTCTTTAATCATTTTATTACTTTGCATAAACATCTCCTTATCAGAATGCAACTTAGAAATTAAACATTAAACTAATACTGAAAATTAAGGAAGTTGAGGTGACGAGCACCTACTTGTTCCTCTAATTGGTCTTGTCCCCCTTGTCCGGGATCTCGTAGCCGATGCTTGTCCTACATCACCCAAGGTCTTACATCAAACTCACTTTTTAAATATTAAGAATGTACTTCTTAATATTCTTTTAACAATTTGAGTACTTTTTACTCATAAATACACCTATTCTTATATTATCTCATATTAAACTTAAGGTTCTCAACTCTTAATGTTCTAATATAAACAATGTTATCATATAAGCTTATTTCATGAATACACATATATTATGCTTTTCTTTTTCCACATAATAATCACATATCTTCCTTAAACAACCCAAAAGAATCAAAGAAAACCAGGAAAAAGCCAAAACACAAAATCAAGTTACCACAAAATAGTAGCCAAAACAGTCTCATAATTTTGAGAAACGATATGACAGTTTTCTTAAATCGGTCTAGTCATTTCTCAAAATGGCTTGCTCATTTTAGCTTTTGGAAATTTCCTTTTTCTCTTTCTCTCTAGTCGAACCCTCATCCTTGAAATCTTGAGTTTTTATTTCCTTTCAAGATTAACCCATACTCATGCAAATTACATACTTAACACACCAAATGATGGGTTCTTTAAGGAAACACACTTAATTACTACAAAACCCTTTTTTTTTCCCCACAAAACTTGTCGTGACGTGCATGATGTCGAATGGTGGAGCTGCCTCCTGGATTGAAGGGTGTTGAGGTTTAATCATAAAGTTATAATTAGAGGGAGTCACCACCTAGTATCATGGTCACTAGAAAACCTATAGTCTGCGAGAGTTTGGGTAAGGGGACTAGTTGTGTAAGGGGAAGACACATTACCCCCAGTGCACCCTACCTAGGATAAGTTGCATTGTTTATTAATTGTTAATCTAAGTCATGTTTCTATCCATCAGTCTCATCTAAGATTCAAGGCAGATCTCCCTTTATGAGGAAGTCTCTATCATATCAAGTTCAATTTTAACCGTTCTAAGATCCTAATTTTAACATCGCATTTAATTTCTATTTTGTATCTTTAATACCTGAGGGTATACTATATACTGTAATTTTATACTCTAAAATATTAAAGTCTACAATTAAATCCTAGTCCTCCAAATATTAAGTAAACAAATTAATTGTTGTGAAATTTTTGGTATTTTTGTTAAATCCTAATGGATAATAATAAACTGGTTACAATATCCATTTTGTTTTTTTAAAACATGATAAAAATGCAATTTTTTTTATAGAAAATATACATGAAAAACATTTATAATTTGGCCATATGCACCAAAAAAAATAATTTTTTGTGTTTTTGAAATGAGGAAATTTTTTTAAATTGTTTTTGGATTTTTTTAAATTTCAGAGAAAACCAAGTATTTTAATATTGAGTCTGTATCTTACATTGTATGTCTATAGTTCAATATTAAATAAAATTATTGAAAAAAAATCATATTTTTGTGTTTTCTGAAATATGGGAAATTGTTTTTTGAATTTTTTATTTTTTTTAAAATTCTAGAGAAAAATCAGGTATTTTAAATATCGGGTCTGTATCTTACAATGTAAGTATATTGTCTAATATTAGGCAAAACCTATTGGAAAAACATGCGAGAGACCCATAAATAATTTCAAAACGGTCTTTGAATTTTTTAGATTTTTTTTGAAAATTTTAAGGGCCTGTTTGGCTAAACCCTAAAATAAGAACATTTAAAACTAAATGAAAAAGCTTAGGGAGTGTTTGCCAAACACGTCCTTAACCTAAAATCAGAGACATTAACAAAAATCTTTAAGGTTGTGTTTGACAAACACGCCTTAGGGATCCAAACAAGGCCTTATTGACACGACCAAAAGATTGATGTCTTCTCCCAAGTGTAGGAGTGTCGAAGTAATAAATAACCCAGCAAGACCGGGATCGAACCACAGGGAGGTTAATTGTATAAATTATAATAACAATAATAATAATAATAATAGTAGTAGTAGTAGTAGTAGTAGTAGTAGTAGTAGTAGTAGTAGTAATACTAATAATAATAATAGTAGTAGTAATAGTAGTAATACTAATAATAATAATAGTAGTAGTAGTAATAGTAGTAGTAATAATAATAATACCAATAATACTATTAATAATGATAATAATAAAGATTAAGAAGAAGAAGTTGATGAGAACTTGAGATGGAAGATTAACGTAAGGATTAAACAATGATAACAACAAATGTCAAGGTTAGAGGATCCATTAGTGGTATTTCAAACAAGTATAGTATAAACTCTTATTATTCAATTGGAAACCACACACAAAAGAGGTTCCAATCAGATTATAAATTGTTAACATGATTACATTAGTTATCCTATTCGAATAATGCTAATACTTGTAAATGACCTTTTTAAATCTTGGGCTTCACATAAAAGTTGTAGGCCTATGTCTTATCTTTTCATCCACATAAAATGGACCTAAATCCAAGATCTGCAACTCCAGATATGACCCAATTACCGAACAGTGTTCCAGTTTGGATTGCATCAACATCTCTTTTCTAAGTTTGGCCATCTCTTTGTCCTTTCAATTTCAGTACTTCAACTAATCAATCAATTCTTTTATTTATGTGATGGACCTGCATTTAAGATGAACATTTACCATAAATTAAAGGTATCTTATATAATTAGATATGTTATTATAAAACATGCTTTAGTTAAGGAGTTATTGATACTTCAAGTGCAAAATGATGATATAAAACCTTGATAAAAATACACTTTTAAGTACTAATCATGAAACATGAGAGGAGTGCAAACACATGAGGGAGTAGGTGAGGAATATGTATTTCTTGTTAGCTAACCAATTTTCAGATTCAAAGATGTTAGAGGCAAGCAATAACATGACACCATATAGAGGAGACAATGAAATTGTAACTGAGTTACACATTATAAATCAGCGGATGAATCAAATGACCAATGAATTTGGAGATAGATTAGATAGATTGGAGAGGCAACGTGCTAATGATCATGATGGGGGTTCAAAATAGGCACGAGTGAAGAGAATTTAATGTTATGAGGGCTGTTAGGCGAGTTAACATTGATGTGGATGAGTTTGTGGTTAATAATACGAACATGAGTGATGTTGATTTTAAGATGTGTCCATGAGACATGAGGAATGTTTTGGAAAGCAGTGAAATGATTGGTTTGGAGGGGGAAAATATTATGATAATTTTGTTTAGAGGGGTAATTATATGTACTAAGACCATAATACTGAATTTGGTGGAGATTTGCATACAATTAAGCTGAAAATACCAGTTTTTTAAGGGAAGCATGAACTTGAAGTTTATTTAAAATGGGAGAAGAAAATGAAGTGGATTTTTTAGTGTTAGAATTATCCAGAGCCCAAGAAAGTTAAGCTTATTATGATTGCTTTTACTGATTTTTTCATTGTGTGGCGGGGTCAGTTAGTGACAAACCGTATAAGGAATTATGAGAGACAAGTTGATACTTGGGATGAGATGAAATCCATTATGAGGAAGATATTTGTGCCTAGCCACTACTATAAAGAATTGTATCAATTGTTGTAAAGTTTAAGTCAATGTACAAAGAGTGTTGATGAGTACTTCAAGAAGATCGAACTTGCTATGATTCGAGCTAATGTTGAGGAGGATAGGGATTTTACTATGACTAGATTCATGAATGACCTTAATCATGATATATCTCATATTATAGAGTTCCAAATGGTGTATATGACCATAAATGTGGACAAACATCTTAAACAGAGGGGTACCATTCGACAAAGCTAGCCATTAGGCCCTTCGACACCTTAGAAACCCATTTATAAGGCTAACATCGGGGGTTTTCCATCACAACTGAATAAGAAGGGTAAGGCTACATACCCTAGAGAGAAGAAAGACACCCTGACCATTGTTAAAGGTAACAATGTTACTCCTACTTCTCATAAATATGATGTTAAATGCTTTTCATTGTTTGGGTTTTGATCATGTTCTTTGATAGTTTCCAAACAAAAGAGTTATGATTATGAAAGCTAATAATGAGGTTGAGATTGATGGTGAGGATGAAGAGGAGAAGATGTCACCATTGAAGGATGTTGATGATGTTTATGTTGAGTATTTGGTTGAGGGAGAGGTATTTGTGGTGAGGATAGCATTAAATATGCATGTCAAGGTGGATGATTTGGAAGGTCAGTGGGAGAACATATTCCATACGAGATGCCATGTTCAGAATAAGGTATGTAGCTTAATTATAGATGGTAGTAGTTGAACTAATATAACTAGTACTGAATTGGTGGAAAAATTGAACTTGCACACTACCAAACATTATATACCTTATAAATTATAGTGGTTAGATGATAATGTTAACATGAAAGTGAATAAACAAGTTTTAATTGTTTTTTCTATTGATAAATATTATAATGAGGTATTATGTGATGTTGTGCCAATGCGAGTTAGTCATATGTTACTTGGTAGACCATAACAGTATGATAAGAGAGTTATACAAGATGGAGTGACAAATAAGTATTCATTTGAGATGAATGGAAGACTTATAACTCTTGCATCTTTGACACCTAAGCAAATATATGAGGAGAAACTAAAATTAAAGGAGGGGAACATGGCTGAAAAGGAAAACTTATATATTAGAGGGACTTTCTTTACTAACAAAGTTCTTCTTGGTTTTGATGATGATGTTATTTTCTAGCTTGGTACTAATTTATTGATCTTAAAAGATGTTTTCCATGATACATATTTGAGCTTGAATCTTTTTTAAAAAATGGAGGATGATACAAAGCAAGTTATGTTTGAATTTGGGCTTAAAATGTATGCTGACAAATTTTGTAAGATCAGACATATCTCTCAAACTATAAAAGTATAGTGTGGTAAATGTTTATGTTAAATGGAGTTCATAAACATATTATTTCATAGGGTTAAAGTTACTAGGCTAATCTTGTTGAATCTGCTAAACTAGACATTCATGTACTGTTTGAGACATATCTTAATCTACAAGTGGAATTTTTCTTTGATTCAAGTTGGGATGGAAACTATACATGTTGTGATTTCCAACCATATATGTTAGGTTCAGTAATTCATCTAGATAAGAGAGAATGACATGTTTGAAGTTAGGATTAAAATCTACCAATAATATGCAAAAATTGAATATTCGGGCTATATGGAAGAATTTTAGCATGAAACTTTGTTTTTATCATCCTATTTTATTTATTTATTTAATGTTTAACAATTCTTTTTAATTTGGGCTTGTTTTGGCTCATTAGAATTCTTTTAGGGGTTTATTTCATTATTGAAATAAAATATGATGATAAAAACAAAGTCTCCATGCTAAAATTCTTCCATATAGCTCGAATCTCCAATTTCTACACCTTCTTGGCATATTCAGTCTTGACTTCAAACACTTTTCTCTCTCTCATCTAAATGAATTACTAAGCCTACCAAATATGATTAAGAAGCTTGCGATGTCTAGTTGATAGCTAACCTTGAATTATAGAAAAAGTCCTCTTATAGCTCTAGATACGACCCAAATAGTACACAAAGGTCTAGTCTAGCAGATTTTACCAGATTCATTTACTAACTTTGACCCTCTAAAATAATATGTTACAAAAATCCATTTGACCTGAAATTATACCATAATATGGTTAATTATGTCTAGCATCTCTTTGTAAAATTTCAGTTCAATCCAATATACGGTTTGAGATATATGTCCAATCTTGCAAAACTGGTCAGTACTCATTTTAAGGCAAAATTTGGACTTGACTTGGTTCGTATCTTCCTACCCTTCATTTAAAAGTTTTGATTTCAAATTTGTATCATGAAAAACATCTTCTAAGGTCAACATATCAATACCAAGCTTAAAAACCACATCATCATCAAAACTAAGAAGAGCCTTATTTGTAAAGAAGGTCCCCTTGATATATAAGCTCTTCTTTTTAGCCATCCTCTCCTTCTTTAATTTAGTTGCTCCTTTTTGGATGTTCTTTTTTTTTTTTTACTCTTTATGTTACTGATATATTTTAAGATAGCACCAAACTAAAATAACACCTTTGTTTTTGTTTTCTTTTTCTTAAGGAACCCTAAATGCAAACTACTAAGTTTTAGACATGAAATAATGAAAATCGACTTAAAGACAACTAAAGCTAAGGAAGCCAAAACTAACAAGAAGAAAACAAAGGATATAACCTGATTTTAGAATATAGGTTTGATACCAACTGATACAGACCTCTTGATCACATGGTCAAGCAACTCCCAACAAAGTAGATAACATCCTAGAAAGTCGAAAATCAGGTTTGATAGAACCCTGACCAAGAGGTAACCCTGTACCTATGAACTAAAGGTATTGAAAAAATACTTGGATTCAAAGATAACCTTATATCTGAGAACCCTAAGTATATGAATGATACCACAAAGCCAATTAATCTTTAATAAGTCTGGGTACGATCTTTGTCCCTGCAAAGAAAAGTTGTTTTGGCACAAACAAAAAAAAGAAAACTCATATTTATTCGTTAACTTACTATTTAGATTTGCAGTTAAAAAAATAATATAGTCTTCTCTAACTAAGCCTAATGGATCCTTTTTGGGTTGCAAGCTAATGAGCCTAAACTAGTAATCAGCTAATATAAATTTAATAATGAAATAAACCCCTAAACAATGTCTAATGGGTCAAAACAAGCTTAAATTAAAAATAATTGTTCAACATTATATAATTAAAGAAAATATGATAATAAAAACAAAGTCTTCAAGCTAAAATTCTTCTATGTATCCCAAATCTGTAATTATTTGCACATTCTTTGTAGATTTTAGTCCTGACTTCAAACATGTCATTCTTTCTTGTATGGATGAATTACTGAGCCTGCCATATATGGTTGAGAAGCTTGAGATGTTTAGTTTCTAGCCAAGCTCAAATCGCAGAACAATTCCACCTGTAGCTCTAGATATGACCTAGAAAGTACATGGAGGTCTAGTTTGGTATATTTTCTAAGATTCATCTAGTAACTTGAAACCTTTGAAATAATATGTACCTAGACTCCATTTATCTGACAACTTCCAACAATATAGTTCCAAGTGTCTAGTATCTCCCTATAAAATTTCAGCTTAATCCAATGCATGTTTTAAGATATATGTCTAATCTTGTAAAACTGGCCAACACTCATTTTAAGGTCAAATTTAGATTTGATTTGGTTCGTACTATCCTTCTCTTCTTTAAAAAGATTTGACCTCGAATCTATATCATGGAAATCATATTCTAATATACAAGATGAAAAATATCATCATCAAAACCAAGAAGAACCTTGCTAGCAAAGAAGGTTCTTCTGATATACAAGCTCTCACTTTCAGCCATCCTCCCATTCTTTAATTCAATTGCTCCTCTTTAGACATTCTTTTTTTTTTATTCTTTATGTTACTAATATATTCTAAGACAACACAAAACTAAAATAACACTTCTTTTTTCTTTTTTTAAAGAACTCTAGACGTAAACTACTAAAATCTATACATGAAATAATGAAAACCGACTAAAAAACAACTAAAGCTAGGGAAGCCAAAATTCAGACATGTTGTTATTTTTAAATAATTTTCTTTTATACTCTTATAGGTAACATTGTTAATTTTTACTATGTCAAAATTAATATCTGACTGAATCTCAAATTTTCCAATTATAAGATGTACAATTTATCACGTAGTTCAGAAAACATGTAAACAATACTTAATAATTCTTAACTTTCATTATAGTTAATTTCATTACACCTTTATTTTTAACTATTAATGGTTGTAATCATGTATCAAGTTTATCAAATCAGAAGGAATGTTAGTGGTAGTTTGAATTACATATGTTTAGATCCTAAAAGAAAGGTTAAGTGTTATAACATATATTTCATCAATGAATATGTCTTTCAAACTGAAGAGTGTGGTCAGGGTAGAAAGACCAATAATAGTGGAGTTTGTGTTAAAGGATCAACTTCTAATAAGGTTGAAGTTGATTTTTATGGGAAGTTAGAAGAGGTGATTGAATTGCAATATCATACCGAGCATAAATAGAATCTTTTTATTCAAATGTCATTGATATGATACCACTGATAAAAGAATTAAATAGATCCCCACCATAGTTAGGTTGAAATTAATACAAAGGTTATACTTCGCAATGTTGAAAATATTTTTGTTTTTTGCCAAGCAATGCTAACAAGTTTATTACACATACAGTCATTTCTTTAGAAAGAATCGTTCTAAGGTTGATTGATTATCCATTGTGAAAACCAAACCCATGGATCATGTCCAAGTTGTTCAAGATGGTAATGATGACGTAATTGTGAGAGATGATATATTTCAACTTAATGAGTTAATTGATCCCTATTGAGTTGCTCCATCTACTGAGTTAGAAAAAAATTCAAATTTTCGTGTAACTAAGAATATTTTTCTTGATGTTGACACTGAAGAGTTTAATGATATATTGAGAATGAGTGGACATACAAAAGTCAATAAAGATGATGAGATCGATGAGCTTTAATTCAATAATGAAGATTATGATGGACATGACGATGAAGAAGAAGAAAAAGAAAAAGAAAATAAAAGAAAACGAAGAAGATAATTATGATTAAAAAGATTTTGAAATAATTTTATATGTAAAATATCAATGTTTAATGACATTGACTTTAATGTAATTTTTCCATATGTTGTTGTTTTACAATGAACTATTATTAACACAATTGAAACATTTATTGTTTTGATTTTATTATTATGTTGTTGTATAGAAATTATGTTATTGTATTGTGATTTTACTGTATTCAGAGGTTGTATAAATATTAAATACAAAAAATTAGGGAAAAAGCAATTGTTTTATATTGATGTAACTACTGACAGAATAAAAATATCAACATAATTATTGATGGACGAAGTCCCTCGAAGAGTTCCAAAGAGTTGAAAAAAATCACAGGAGTTTGCTACTGACAATTACAAATAGAATTACCAACAGACTAAGTATATTAAAAAGTTCCAGAGAGTTGAAAAAAATTACAGGACTTTGCCACTAATAATTACAAATGGAATTACCAGTGAACTAAGTCCCTTTTAAAATTTTACAAAGTTGGAAAACAATTATAGGACTTTTCCACTAAATATTACAAATTATCGATGAAATTACCTACAGAATAAAATTTCATCAAAGAATTTTGGAGGGCTTATGGGAAATTTTAGGTTTTATTGAAATATTTTTGTGTTAATTACCAATGAATTTTAAAAATTAATAAATATTTAATTGTCTTCGAATAGTTCTAGAGAGTTGGAAAAAAATTATAGTACTTTGCTATTAACTATTATAGACATAATTACTGATAGACTAAGTTCCTTGGAAAGTTCCAGAGAGTTGAAAAAAAAATTATAGGACTTTGCCATTGACAATTACATATCTAAGTCCCTCGAAAAGTTCTACAGGGTTGGAAAAATAATTTTAGGACTTTTCCACTGAAAATTATAAATCATCAATGGAATTACTGATGAAACAAAATTTCATTTTAAAATTTTGAAGAGGTTTTGGAAAATTTCAGGTTTTATTGAAAAGTTTTGGTGTTAATCACCAACAAAATTATCGATGGATGTTCAAAAATAATAAATTTTTATTCGTCTATTGGTAATTTTGTTAGTAAAAAACCCCAATAATAAAATATCAGAATCCCTAATTTCTTAAGAACAACCCATCTCCATTATATCTTCTCTTTGTGTCAATTTCTTCTCTCTATCTTCCCTCTCCTTCTCTTCCCCTCCCCCCATCCTCAGTGCTAGTGACAAGCAAACTTTTAAACTAATGCTCACCCCTGGAATGTTGCTTCTTTTCATTGTGATGCAGCTATGGACCTACGGTGTCATTTATGTAAGAAAAAATGTTGATGTAAAATGAGGCAAGTGTGCAAAGTAGATTGGGATGTCAATCTTGTAAAACCATTGCAATTATATGAATAGCTCAACAAAACATAAGATGGATAGTGACTCTTTATCCTAAGGAGATGACTTAAAATGCTAAAAGAAAGTGTTTAGATTGAGCTTTCTTGCATGTAGAATATGTTTTGCTTGCATTCCTTAATGTGAAATAAACTTTAAGGGTATATACTTAGCATTTATAAGAACATAATGACTTGGATTATATTTTACAATTTTGGTTGACAACTAATGCGTTACATTTCTTTTTAACTATATTTAATTTTTAAGGAATAAAATACATTTTAATTATGTAAATTTGGTAATTGAGATGATGTTATTATGTTTTAAATTGATTGGCATGATGATGGAATGTATTTAATTTGGATAGCAATAATGTGCAATAATTGAAAAATATATGAGGATGTTAATATGTTAATTGAATTTTGGAATGGTTTTAGATTAAATATTAGTCATAAATAAAATCAACTGGTTTGTGACTTTATTTATTGATGTGTATTTGTAGGTAATAAAATTTTAAGTAGACTCCCCATATAGAGGGGGTGCTGCAATTTTTTTTTAAATAAAATATAATGATAATGTTATTACCGTTTTATAATTAATTTGTTTAAAATTTAAAGAGAATATCATTAGAGAGTAATTCGAACAAGAGTGTTGTTGGTTCTTTTAACAGCATTTCTGATGATCATAAGTAGTTAGGTGTCGACCATGACCAGTCACCTCAAGCATAGGCACCCTCTTTTGACATAAGCTCATCGAGTGCGAGGCCGACTCGCAGAGGGGGCGTTCCTTCTGAGCAGGATGTATACATTGAGAAGTATATGCTTAGTGGAAGCCTAACCACACATGTAAGTTTGTTTTCCTTTCTTGCATGATTAAAAAAAAACAACAATGAATATTTTTTTAATTAAAAAACTTAATGAATGAATAAAATTTCAGGTTTGCAAATGTGGAGGTTGCTCACATAATTAAATCAATGACAGAATCATCGATGGGAGTGTCTTTGTTTCAATAAAGTCAAGTTTCTAAAAATCCTAAATAGGCATGATTGATGCTTAGTTCAAAAGGTCCAAGGTTAGTATATACATAAACAATTTTTTATTTTTTATTTTGTTAGTTTTTTTAATTTTAATAAAATAATTATTTTACAAAATTAATGTGTAAGGAAACATTATACCGGGAGGAGGTTGATAACGTTGTTGCCAGAAGAGTATGGTAGAATCACAATACTATTAGATAAGATTGAATTCAAATTGTGATATTTTTTTTAAATGTTAAAATTTTATATTTTGTAGTCTTAATCGATAATTTTTTTTCTAAAAACCAGGTTGCATGATTTCTGGTACGAGGTAAAAAAAAGAAATTTGCAAAAGAAAAAGGTCTCCCAGGTTAGAAAGACGTGGTTGCGTGGAGAAATTTCAGACCTCTACACATCTCAAAGGGTATCCAGGATGCTTATATCTAGCATGTGATGTTTGAGCATTTCTTATGGTGATTGCAGTCTGATGCAGAAAACCAGACCAAGAAGATTCATGATTCCATTACCATATACACTAACGGATCCATTCCATTTGTTTTATAAGTTATTTTTAAAAAAAATTGTTGTATTATATGAAAATATTGAAGTAACAATAGCTTTCTTTTGTAGGCTACGGTGCTTGGATGCGATCCAATACCAATTAAGCTTTTTGTTGAAACCCACATGGAAAATGAGGAATGTCGGAAAAGGGTGCATCAGCTCATAGATAGACGAGCTCAGAAGTTTATGATAAGTTGGATTTCAACAATTTTTTTAAGTTATTTTTTTTAATTTGTTGACTTTTTTTTTCCATAAAACATATGGTTAGAGGCTAGATCTACTAATGGACCCAATAGAAATCAAGTTTGCAATATCTCCTACACTACGATTGAGGATATGTGAATGTGTTGTAATGTATCGACCATTGGTTCCTCACAATCGAGATCGAGCCAATAATTTTTGGTCGTCCAAGTGAATATATGAGAACAAGTTCAAGCTCAAACAACTCAACTTATTGCTGAAATGACCCAACTTAGGTCTAAGACAACCAATCTAAAGGATAAAGTGAATGTTCTCGAGTATCTATTGACAACCCTCACTGATACATGTAGTCAATCTCATCACCCTCTTGCTTTCGGTAAAGATCTGCCTTCGAATTCTATCCACTAAATAAATTATATTCAATAATATTCTTAAAATTAATAATGAAAATTTGGTTTTTTATATGGCAGTCTGCTTTATGTTGGAAAGACCAAAACCCATTTGCAGGTCCAAGCGCATATTCAATTCTTTGCACTTTTAACTTAATTTTGCTGTTAATAAATAAATATATATATATATATATATATATATATATATATATATATATATATATATATATATATATATATATATATGCGCGCGCGCGGGGTACACTTTTACCAAGTGCAACTGACAATGTACTTCGAAATTTCTTTATTTTTTTTAAGTATTTAACACGTAATTTAATGGTTATAAGAATAGATTCTGACAGTTATTCTCATTAGCATATGGAAGTGAAATAAATCTTTGAAGCATTTATAAGAGAGGGTGAGGAAGAGAGAGAGAGATGAACAAAGACATAAATGAAGAGAAGAGAGGTGGGTTGAGAGCATTTAACGGGAGAAAAAGTGACGAAGAAAGATGTTGAGGAAAGAAGGTTTTGGCGTTTCAATTCAATGGTCATCTTTGATTTCTGCATTTAAGTAAATTGAAGATGAGTTAATGAAGGCAGATAGACTTGTTTGAACACCTCTTTTCTCCATCAATGCCTATAATAGTTTGGTCCCTTTTATTTATATTGCTTTTCTTTTATTATTATTTTTTTTCTTAGTTTTCTACAGATTCTATGCTCAATACAGGTATGTAATTAAAACACCATTAGACGTTTGAACGAAATATAATTACTTGTCCTGATCTTTTGTGTTTTGACTACTAGCAATAGAATAGGGCAGGTTTATAATTATGTGATCTTGCAGAGTTGTCTATTTCAGTGTCCCTCTCTCATTTATATTAAGTTGGCGAAATTTGGTCAGGGACATAACCCAATGCATAACTCTTCACGCACACATAACTCATGAGAGATTTTAATATAATTAATGGTGTTGATGAAAAATAAACTTGTTTAATTAAGTTTATTTGTTGAGAAATAAATCCTCTAATATTTTATATAAAAATTTATAGAATTTATGATATTAGATTATGTATTATGTTTGAATTCATAGGTATAGCGAACTGGCCATATCCGAGGTGCAATGACAAAAATCCCTGGGTTCAACACCTTAGGATAACATAAGTCAGGGCAAGCCATTAAACCTAACAACACTTAACCCAGATGGTGCCTGGGTCTAGCATGTGCCAAACCCAGATTATGTTTGGACTTGGCGTATTGTTAGACCCAAGCGCTGGGCTGGTAGCATTTGCCAAACCCTTGCATTGGGTCTGGCACACATTGCCAGACCCTTACATTAGGTGTGGTAGCACTAGACCCATGCGATTGGTCTGGAACACGTTGTTATGTGTTAGGTCTGGTAGCGCCAGATCCATGTGGTGTATGGGTTTGGCAAGAGCTAGACTCAACGTCATTTGGGTCTGGTGTTAGTCGGACCCAACAATCACTTGGACCTGGACATTGCCAGACCTATCAACTTTTAGGTTTGGATTTGACTAGACCCAAGAACACTTGGGTCTGTCTAGTGTCACACTTAGCACGCCTTCTTGAGGACATGCATGTTAGCTCAACGCGCCTAAAATGCAAGAAACTTATACCTGTATATTTTTTTTGATCAAACTTTTTTCAGAAAAGATATATAAAGATGTATCTATACAATCTCGATTGATCACTATGTAATTAATAAAATTTTAGTAAAAAAGATTTGGATCCTCTCATGTTAGAGCTATATTATTGCTAAAATTTAAATTTTGATGTAGGAAAAAAAAAAACTAAATGATGGTTTGTATAAGAAAAGACTGATTGTCTATATTAGATATCTAGAAAAAGAGAACAAGCTCTTTATAAAATTATTAAAATATCAAAGTAATTGCTTACTATAATGACAAAAGTTTTTAAATACTAGTTTAATCCTTGTGTAAAACAAGATTCATGGTCCCATAAGTAAAACTATTTATAAAGGATATACTTTAAAAAGTCATATACTAATCACACATCTAGATTAATAAAGTAATCCTAACATCATGAAAAGTTTAAATAAAGCTACTACATCATTCTCATCGAGATAAAAGAAACTTGTTCTCAAGTTGAAACTATTTTTGCCTTTATCTCATGAATGTTCAATCTAGACTTTTTATCCCCTTTTCTTTGTTTGTTATAGGTGTATAACAATTCTAGATATTATTTTCAATCCCTTTGTATTAAGTTTTTCATGAAATAACATCAATTGATAACTTATTTTTTTTCTATTGTCTTCTAGAATTGTAATTTATGGAAAACATCAAACTTGCTTCATCAATATGTGTTGTATCCATATAATCATTAAACAAATCTATACTTATCATAATAGTAAACTTGTAATAAAAATAATTAATATATCCCAAATCAATAATTTCTTTTAAGAACCTTTAATGTTCTCTTTATACTCAACATATAACTTGTCAAAGAGTGCATCATTGATGACATCATTATCATCGTTATTGTCATTATTTATGCAATAATTCACATAATTATCATCAAAATAAATATCATAGATTGCTGAAGATCCCAATCCACCTCTATCTCATCATAAAGTAGTGAAGAACTCCAATTCGTAACTTCTTTCTTAACAAATAATGTTTGTTGCTCTTTAACTAATACAGATGAGAATAACACAAGAAAGACAGTAAGCACGAGCAAAACAAATTTTACCGAATAAGATCACTACACAAATATCCTAATTCAAAATTTTATTACTGAATATTTTTTGTTCAAGTAGTCCCCCCTCTAAGTGGTTTATAACTCCTTAAATACATCTAAAAACTAACCTAAACAAACTAGAAAACCCAAAAATAAAGTAAAAGCTTATGAGTCTAATTTAGAGGTCTTTTGGAAATCATCTAGTTATGGTGAGTTAATCTATTATAAAATTGGGTTTTTAGAATCTCCTAATAAAATTTAAGCATGATCTAATGATCTGATCAAATTTTATGGCCTTTTTCATCAAGCTGATAACTTTGCGCAACCCAAACCTTTTTTTAGGCGTAGTCCACTCCCATTAATCCATAAAATCCTTACAAAGCTATTCACAAAGTTTAGTTATGACAAATTCACAACTGACTCATCAAAATTACTTGCATTATTAAATCTCTTTATCTATTGAAGTGTAGTGTTTTTTTCTCTTCCAGTCCATCTTGCATTATATGGTTTATGGATCTAACATCATGAAAATAGTCTAGATCCTTGTGACTACCTTTCGGTATATCTAAGATATTTTAGTCACCTTCCAAAGGCTTCTTCAAGGCTTCCAATTTAATTTCAATAATGGTTAATGTCTTTTGCTTGAGTTGGTTTAGAATTCTTCATAACTCCAACATCTCTTTGTTTTTATTGAACTAGGAACACTCATTAGCTTGGTAGTCATCACCAAAAAACCATCAACTTTGATCTCTGATACCCATAGACGTAGGAAAAAAAGAGCAAAGATAACTAACATAATAAAAGGTTGGCTATCTAGGTTGAACATCTAGAAAAAAAAAAGAGAACAAATTGTTTATAAATTATCAAAATTGTTGCTTATTATAGTAGCATTACCTCTTAAATATAATTAAAAACCTAGATCCTTGCAAAAAAGGATTCATGGTCTTAGTTCACAAGTACAATTATGTTGCTTATTGTCATAACCCGATTTTTACTTCTTTTTCCAAATATTTTCCAAAAATCCAAAAAATAGTAAAAACAAATAAACATGTTTTCAATGTTTTTCAACCATTCACATGCACTTTTGTAGTTTTGAATTATTTTTCTCTTATTGATATCTTTTTGAAAAAATCAAATTCAAAGAAAAATGTTTTATATATATTTGTATCCATTTTGTATTTCTTGAATACTTTTCTTATCAAATTGATGTTAACGTTGTTTGTCAAATATATATATATATATATATATATATATATATATATAGAAAGAGAAAATCAAAAACCATAAGAAGAAAAAATAGACAAGAAACTAAAGTACAAAACAATAAAAATAAGGGATTAAGATAAAATGAAGTTGCTTGGGACCAAGTAAGTAAAAAAATGATCAAAGTCTAATGGGCTAAAGTGTAAAACAATATAAATGAGAGACCAAAGTGAGATTGAGTTACTTGAGGGACCAAGTAACTAAAGAAAAGATGATGAAACTTATGACTTACAAATAGATGAGTAGGTTGTAAAGAATAGGGGTTATCTCATAAAAAAACATTACTCATCATCTCTTTCACCAAAGTCCTAACAAAAAAAATATTATTCATCATCTCTTCCATCAAAACCCTAGCCATTAATTTTTTTTTTTTGAGAAAATATGAGTTAAGATGGGGAGAAATAAATCCTAGAAGAAAATTATTCATCTTCTCCTACCTTTCTCCGACCAAAAAAAAAACCCTAGCCTTGTTTTTCTCTCTCTAAAGTTGAAACTCCCCATTTGATATGTCTCACCTCTGACCTCCAATTTTGATGAGATAACCATCATTATTTTCATCTTGAACCCCTCTATAAAAGCCCTCAATTAATTAAAGCCAACAGTCCTTACATCATCATCATTTGAAGAGAGAGAGCAAAAGATAGAGAATAGGCCTAAAAAGCTTCTCTCTTTGGTTTCTCTATCATCACACCTCTAACCTAGGCAAGACCATAGCCATTCTTCTTCTTTTGAAAATCACTACATAGCTAAATAATTCCCAATACCAAAAAACTATGTGTGAGCCGTTAAATGGAGAAAAACAAGATGGTAGTGAGAGAGTCACAACCACCATGGTTTTATGAAGTCAAATACCCCCCACCACCACTATAAAAAGAAGGAGGATGGTCTCGCGCACCCTACAAGATTCTCCATATAACGGTCTAAAATTGGTAGCTCGTGGAACAACATGCCAAAGTAAACAACTCCTTTCTAACATTTGGTAGCCACATGTTGCCACTGATTTTCTTATTTCCAGTAGTGTTTTACCTTTATTCTAACTCTTTTTAGTCATCCTTAGCCACCTTAAAAGGTCTATTTCAAACACAAAACTTCTCTTGAATAATTATCTTGCTTTACTATTGATTTTTTATATTTTTATAATGATGTTTTGATTGGGTAGTGTTCATTGAATGGATATTTGAGTTAGAATGATTTTAATCTTGCATTTTGATTTTATTGTTAATTTTAATGTGTTGTGATGAGATTTTAAGATTGAACAATATTTATGGGATTGAGATTTGTGTTTGAATGCATTTCACCAAATCCTTTAAATTGTGCATATTGTTTTCTTTCATGTTCTTGGCCATCACATCATTATTCTTAGCATTGCAATATGTCTTTCTTTATGTATGAACATGTACCTATTCAACATTATGTATTGATATGGTCTTTTGTATTAAATAATAGAAAATCAATGTTCATTCATGAATGTATCTATGTTGGTTTTTATAACTTGTTTATAAAACTTATTAAAAGTTCGGCCCAAATTAAATGGCTCATTAGGCCGACATTCTAAACTTTTAAAAAATCATTCTTGTTTTCTCACAAATCATGTTAATTTTTTTTTTCTATTCACTTTTGATATTTAGAGTAAATGGACTCAATATGGGCCATTTCCTTGGAGATTAAAAGGAGTAATGCATCCTCTTATTTTTTCAAACAATTAAATTTTCAGTCTAATATTCATCGATAACAAAATCAGGAGTATTAAATTTTTAGTCCAATATTCACTGATAACAAAATCAAAAGTATTAAGAAGATTTTCAATCTAATATTCACCAATTACATCAAAATATGAATCGAGAGTATTAAGTTTTTTCAACAAATATTGCAAGTAAAGCCCATGTGTCATAGGTGAACCTCATTGAAACACCTTCCATGGACATTTTCTAGGATTTGAACTGGGTTCAATGAGCCCAACATAGTCTCATAGATCATTCACTAACATGATTAACTACTACATTTAACATTTTTACCGACATAATATTTTATCGGTATTTACTTTACTATTCTATTGATGTGTATTTTACCGCTAAATTTATGGATGAAATATGATCGCTGGAAAAAACCTCATCGGTAATTTCTTATTTGTCGAAAAGTCCATTGGTAAAAAAAAAATCAATGGTTTTACAGACAGACAATGTGTGCAAAAACAAATTTACCTGCTAGAATATACCAATGAAATTATTCCATCGGTGATTGGCAGTGGCATTTGAAGTAACTTTACTCCAACTCTCTGTAAAATATCGACGAAATAATTTCGTCGATGATATAACAGTTAAAGTGGCATTTGCAGTAATGTTTTTCTAGCTCTCTAGAATAAACCGACGTAATGAGTCTATCGGTAACCCAGTTCATAATAATTAAAAAATATATTTTTTAAAAAAATCTATTAAATAGAAAAGGAAAATAATTTTTAAAATATATTTTTGTATAAAATTCATGTAAAAATAAATTATCTTAATATAAAAGCCATATATTTATTACAAATTTATACATTCAAAGACAATGAAACTAGAACAAAGGCGACCCTGGAGGAGGAGGACGAAGAGGGTGGTCGTTCCCGGGACCATAGGGCTAATAAGGGGGTGCACGTGTACCACCCATTTGTGATCTCATATCCATAACCATTCGACAAAATTCATCATAATCCGCAGAGAGTCATTCATATTTTTCATTTAGATAGGTAGTATATTCTTACACTCCTTGATGTAATAAGGTCATAAACTCCAGAGACTGAGTGCTCGGTATCGATTGCGAGCTCCTAATAGTTGAAACACTACTGACCGTCTACAAGTTCTCGGTCGTAGTGTTGGAGAGTATGTACATCTGATTTCTATTAGGTCCACCAGACGATCTTGCCTCCATCCACAAATCTAGATCGAAATCCAAGTTGGTCAAAGGATTGTCCCTGTATCTCCTTTTCAATTGGCTGTGTTATATATCTCCTAGAAATAAAAAGTGAGATATCAAATTCAAGAAAATAATAAATTACAAAAGAAAATGGTTGAACGAATGCACAACAAAGTGTTGAGCTCAGTTGTTGACGAACTGTTATACCCCTTTTCGGCGGTCTTCACTCCGCAAATGAATCTCCACAAAAAGCTCCATTGGGCTTAGCTCATGTCTAAGAGTCGTAGTTTGTAAAAACAAATGTTGCTAGTTAAATGTATTTATAAATATCAACAAATTAATTAAAATAGTTGTGATTAAAATAATTTTTATCATTCGCTTTACATGCAAAACGAATGGAACTGAGTCGGTGTGCATGGTAACGGAATCATAAATTTGCCATCTCTGGTTCCCCTCACTGGACTATGAGTGTCGTGTGAAATGCTTGTGCTGAATATGGTGGCCTAAAATCCTTCCAAACTGCCACGTCATTCCTTCGAATAGAGTGTTTTCTCTCGCATATTTTTTAGATTTTTTTTTGCGCCCAATACCAAAAATCATATAACCAATATGATACAAACGTATTATATATGAGTTAATGACAAATGAAATTTGAATATTTAAAATTCAAAAAAAAATTATTGTATTGTTTTTTATGTTACCTAGTTGTTGCGTGATTCTCTCAAACCCTCCTCGCAACATTATCAATGAAAGAGTTTAGAGTAATCAATGCCTTTTTACTAAGTAAAACCTCTAGTAACCAAGCGTACCTTATACCTCTCAATGCTACCATCAACACGACACTTTAACATATATACCCATCGACTACTAACAACATTCATCGAAGGATGAAAAGGAACCAAGGACCAGGTGTCGTTAGAGCATAAAGCCTAAATTTCCTCGCATATAGCACCATACTAAGCCTTATACCTATCAACATCAGAAAAAACAATAGGTTCATTGGTAGGAGGAGACACTACCCGATAGATTGGAGCAACAGAGGTAATTGTAGACGATGTTAGCAAGGCAGTTTTCAGCAGCCAAGGAAGGAGGACCATGGGATACTGACAAGCGACAGGTCAAAGGGGAGAAGAACCTGAACTCGTAAGCTTTTAGAGAGGATATGAGGAGAGATTGACACAGAGTTGCAAATTAGTAGAAGAACCTGTCGAAGGATCGGATTGCATAACAGCAAAGAGCGAAGAACTTGCGGTAGAACCAGGCATCTATATAGTAGTAGAACTAAAAGCATGCAACTCTAAAGAAGGAGATCCTGTTCCTGCACAATAATCATTAGAAAAACAAGCAGATTGTGACAGAGGAGCAAGGCTGGATGGCGATGGAATTGTTGCAGACATGGTGGGTGAGTGGTGGATCGAAAGGGGTGCGGTAGGTGGCCAGTTAGAGTTGTTGATTTGGTGAATTGGTGGGGCAGTAGGGTGAAATTTAGGGAAGGATTCCAGGTTGGGAGGTGTGTATCTATTCAGAATTTGCAAAAGAAAACACATCTTCATGAAAATAAACATGACAAGAGACATAAATACGTTGAGATGTTAAATCAAGACAATGATAACCAAGATGAGAGGAACTATATCCTAAGAACACACATAGAGATGAACAAAATTCCAACTTAAGAGCATGATATGGATGCAAAAAAGGAAAATAACAACACCCAAAAGTACGCAGAAAATCACAATCAAAAGTACGATGAAACAAACACTCTAACAGAGATTTATTTTGGAGGATAATAGTAGGCATGCGATTAATGAGATATACTGATGATTCAAATACATAGTTCTAAAATCTTAAAGGAGCACTACATTTTCCTAGAATGGTAAGATTGGTTTCGATAATGTGCCGATGGTGACGCTCAATTGTACTATTTTGTTCATGAGTATGAGGAAAAATTAACCTATGATGAATACCAATAGTATAAAAGAACTGTTTAACTTATGATATTCACCACCCCAATCAGTTTGAACAGATTTAATTTTATGTGAAAACTGGAGCTCAACAAGTGTTTGAAAGCGATGAAATGTAGAAAACATATCTGATTTTGCAATAATAGGATAATACCATATATGTTTGGTATACGCATCGATAAAGATAACAAAGTAATGAAAACCATCAAAAGAAAACATAAAAGTAGGGCCCCAAACATCACTAAATATTAAATCAAGTGAGGAAATAGTTTTGTGACCCGTAGGTCTCAACGACAGACTCGACGACTTGCCTAGTGGACAAGTTTGACATTGAGCAAGAGAGCGTCTAGAAGTACAAACTATTTTATTTTTTGGAAACTAACAAATTTAAAATGTGGGAAGTAGGATGACTCAATCGACGATGCCCCAGATTAGCAGTCGCAAAGATGCAAGGAGACCAATAAGCCTGAGGAATGGACGTGGTAGAAGACAGACATAACATGGAGACCATCATTACTCTGACCAGAAAGGAGCACTTCCTTGGTGATGAGATCCTTTACATAAAACACAGGTGGTAAAAATCTATGAAATTCAAAATAAACATTATTATCATGATAAATTTTATGAATAGAAAGTAGTGGTTTGGTAATATGAGGCACATAAAGAACGTTAGATAATTTAAAAATGCATTTTGAGAAATGTAACATGGTATGTCCAATATGGGATATGGCAAGTCTCTTATCGTCACCAACATGCAAATGATCATTACTAAGATAGGATGCATAATCGGTTAGAGTTGCAAGATCAGGTGTAACGTGTTGGTTCGTATCGGTGTCTAGGAACAAAGTGTTGCCAAAAACGTTACCAACAACAAGGTGGACAGAGGGTTGCTAGCCACTACCTTGAAGTTTTGCACAATGTGGAGCTATGTGGTCGAAGGTGAAGCACAATTGACAATTGACACTTGACATTCTGCTTAGAAAACCGGTAAGTAGACCATTGTCCAGACCTAGAGGGGCGTCTGTTCTGCTGCTAGTTGCTCTGTCTCCAGTTGGTAGGAGTAGAGGAATAGAAGCCATGGTAGTCAAACTTGTTTTGGTGGTTATGGTAGTTGTTGTTGGGACGTCAGTTGCCACGAGAACGACCCTTGTTACGGTTGAAATTGGGGTTGTGCTGAGATGTGGCAAGGTGAGTAGAAGATGTTGGTAGTAGCGGTGGCTGAGGCAACAGAGGTGAGCTTGTATCCATAGATTGAAAGGAGGTCTTATAAAGAAATTCATGGGTAAAGAGATGGCTATGAAGGTCGGCATATGACAGCAGTTCTGTCTTAGTCACAAGGCTGGTTACTAAGTCTTTGAACTCGCCACGAAGACCACGAAACATATAAAGATTGAAGTCTTTAAGAGAGATAGGCCATCCAACAGTAACCAATTCGTGAAATAATGATTTTGCTTGATGTATATGTATAGTAATCGAAGCATCACCATGCCGAAGATCTTGAAAGGACCCATGAAGTTGCATAATGCGAGAATTAGACAGAGACGCGACTAACACGCTCAAAATAAATTGATCTTGTTGCTTCCAACAAAGAAAATATAGGTTAATTGTCAAAGAGGAACTATCAGAACTGTTAGAAATATGAGAGGGAAGACACTACACTAAGCCATCAATAAAGTGAAAAACACTTTGACCAAAAAAGTATGTCTTCATATGCATTCGCCAATAGAGATAATTTATGTTCATAAGCTTCAACGAAACATGCTGCCATCAATGCACCTCTGCTGCCCATGCCCAACACCCCCCTTAAGCCTTTGTCTCTCAATGCCAATCCTCTGGAAATTTTGGTCGCAACAGAGGCTGTTTCCATAGAGGATGGCGTCCCAACCAGTTCAGTAGTAGAGGGAATAGGTCTGCTGTATTCAGACAAAATTTTTGTAGCCTCTATAGCTCCTCTAATAGTGATGGCAGGCAAGGTAACTGTAAGGGAAATTGGCAGTGTAACATGGGGTAGAATACACGCTGCTAATTGGGCCAAACATTTGGCCATACAACCCTTCACTGTCCTTAACTTCAGCATTGGGATTATGGACAACAACCTGGTGCTAATCTGGTGCTGAGTAATGTCTCCTCAATAGGTACTGCCGATTGGTTTCCAAACACTGGTGCAACTTAACACGTTACACCTGATCTTGCAACTTTGGCTACTTCAGAACCATATCTCAGTAATGATAATTTGCATGTTGGTGATGGTAAGGGATTTCCCATATCTCATATCGGTCATACTAAAATATATACACCACAACGTTCTGTCACTTTGTCTAACGTTCTTCATGTTCTGCATATTACAAAATGTTTACTTTTGTTTAGAAATTCTATCTCGATAACAATGTTTATTTTGAATTTCACCCGTTTGTGTTTATGTCAAGGATCTTAACACCAATGAAGTACACAAAATATTTATGGTATTACCCTCTTGTTGCCATGTTTGATTTTATTTTGTCTTTCACCAATTTCAGACCTTGTTGAGCGTTAATTTTCATTAAAAAAAATTTTATTCAAACTGATGGGGATGGTGAATACCAAAAATTATCCATTTTCTTTCAGACCATTGATATTCATCATCATCTGATTTGTCCTCACACTCATGAACAAAATGACACAGTAGAATGTTGGATGTGGGCAGCAGAGGTGCATTGATGGCAGCATATCCCATGGATGAAGGGGATGTTTTGTGAAGAAATTCATGCATTAGAAGATGTCTATAAAGATCAGTATACGAGAGAGGTTCTGCCTTGGTCTCAAGGCTTGTTACTAAGTTCTTAAACTCTCTTTGAAGGCCATGAAACACATATAAGTTGAAATCCTTCAACAAAACAGGCCGGCCAGCAACGACTAACTCATCAAATGATGCCTTAGCTTTTTGCATAAACTGAGTTACTGACTCATCACCTTGTCGAAGATCTTGAAGGGAGCCATGAAGTTGCATAATACGAGAATTGGACGTGGAAGCTAGAGCTTGTTCAAGTGTGCGCCAAACATAACTTGAAATTTGGCAGTTAACAACAAGATGGAGAATTAATTTACCTAAAGAGAGGTACCATTGGCAACAAGAACATGGGAAGAAGGACATGAGTTTGAGCCATTAACAAATTCGAAAACTCCTTGGCTTAGGAGATACGGCTTCATTTGCATTCATCAATATAGATAATTGGTGTTTGTTAACTTGAGAGAGATGACTTGGTGAGTGTGGGAGAGGGAGATAATGGCAGTGGCAGCAACAACAGAAATAGCAGCAAAAAAAGGCTATAACAGAGGAATATTGTTTGGGTTGAAAAGGGCGTGGCCATCATTTATAGGCTATGGCCAAGGCGAAATAGAGGCAGAGGAGGAAGAAGGTGCTGCGATAGAGGAGGAAGTCGGCACCACCAGTGCTGCAGAGAGGGAGGCAGCTGGTGGCTGGGATGAAGAGTCCATTACAGAGGGGAGAGGAAGTATTTTAATTTATTTAGGGCTTTGATACCAAGTTGAGAATAATAGAATGATTTAGGTTTTCTGCGTGTGTGTGTGTGTGTGGCAGTAACTGCAGGAAAATGTAGGATTATTCCAGTGTGTGAGTGTGTGTGGCAGTAACTATAGGAATAATCCTACATTTTCCTCCAATTACTGCCACACACACACACACACACACACACACACACACACATATATATATATATATATATATATATTCTATAATAAGTATTAATAAAAAATCATTAATAAAGCATCACCTAATAATTTAAATTTTTAAATTGATATGGTTTTTTAATGATTAAATTACCATGAGTTCGAATCTCAATACTTTTATAATTTTTAATTAAAACTATAATTTTAGTATAAGGTAGTGTAGGGGTACATATGCAAGTTTCATTCTTAAAAAAAAAACTTTTACTCAAGAGAATCTATTATTAATTTCTAACTAGTTCTTTGTTATTGTTTTTAATTTTTGATGACTAAATGACCGCAGGTATAAATATAACCTTTAAAATTATAATTTTAGTGTAAGATACTTAGCAAGTTTGAATTTTAAAAACTTTTATTTAAGATGGTGTGTTATTAATTTCTAACTAGTTCGATCTTCACCTCAGACATGAGTTGTTTTATGGCTGAGACTGTTAAGAGCTTTAAAAGCATATTTGTTCATGGGAAGTGATTGTTTATTAAATAGCCAGCTGAGGAGGGTGATGAAAGCTTTAAAAGTTTTAGTTGCTTTGAGCGACCCAATTGTGGAAGTTGGAGTTATGAGCTATTAAAGATTCATAAGCATTCAAGACGACCTTCAACCGTATACAGCCTTCCTGCATTTAATACACCCTCTCCACACCTCTCCTCCTCCTTCACTCACCGCCTCTAATTAAAGACTAGTACCAAGAGACTAATCGTGGCTCTGGTCTTTTGGCTTCTGGCTTGGCTTGGCTCCAAAAATAAATATATTTACACTAGGATAAAAGCTGATGATACTATCATATTGAATATTGTTTGTTAGTGCGTACTCCTAACGCGATCTAGCTGGTGTTAATGTTTTCTCAGTCAATTAGGAGCTACATATAAATATAAGCACTGCTTCAACTAATGGTTATTTTTCATTTGTAATTAAATTGTATCTAACTGCAGTAAATTGCACCACATATCGTATAATTACTACCTTCAACGGTTCAAAGTTTGTGAATACGCCCAAACTACCAATGCATGACTCAGTGTGGCGAATTGATGTTACTGTATGGTCCATTGAAAAATTCCTACGCATCGCTATGATTAAATAATGGCATGTAGGCACTTATAAGGTCTTGTGTGCTGTGTAAAATTATATAAATGGTTAGGTGTTGGGTATAATTCAACTGGTTAGGTCTGGATTTATTTTTTATAGGTCATCAGTTTGGGTCTCACAAATTTTAAAATTATTGAAGGCTTACATCATCATTAATTTCAGGGCTCGTGAGATTAATCAAAATATACATAAGCTGACCCGAACACCTACATTAATCTAAAAAACATTATATAAATAGAACAAGGTCAAGGGTGTGCACAAATGACCACGAAGAGCTGGTTAGGATTTCACATCTTAGTCATAATTTTAGGATCAGCTTGGAGCTGTGTAGTAATTCAAAGAGCCAACTTGGAAAGCACTTCATGCATAGGTAGGCTCTTTTGCCTTCAAAGTTGCCCTATTAGATTCTTCCTTGCAGTAATGTGACTGACCAAACAACGCAAACTCAGCCCATATAACTACCCAAGTCTTTCACCATATGGATCGCATCACTTAGAGTGAGAAAAGGTTAAAGTTCCTTTGTATAGTAGCTATATGGTCTCCTTTCAAGCACTCCCATCTCCAAATGGGAGAAAGTCAATCCCAGAGCTTGATGATTCATCAAAGAAGAGAAAGTGGGAAGAGTCGCAAACTGAAGGGATTCTCGAGAAAAGATCAAAACCAGAGAGCACAAAATCGTTCTTTGAAGAAATCGAGCTGCACCGCGAGACTCCATTACCTTTGGAGTGGCAAAGATGCCTCGATATTCAGGTATTATTACATATCGTATGATTTGTTTGTATCATAATCATACATGTGTGTGTATACCAATATAATAACTCTAGCTAGCAAATATCAAATTAAATTAGACTCTTGATCTTTTTATCTGGTTTTTGCATGCAGTCAGGGCAGATACACTTCTATAATACAAGGACCCATAAGAGAACATCAAGAGATCCAAGGAAAACCCCCGAGCCACCAAGTCCTGATCATCATATGAGCTTAGACCTTGAGCTAAACCTACCATATGATCAATCACAAAGGAAAAGGTTTGCAAACGACCATATTACAAAGCAGAATTCCGGTGGCTCCATCCGAGGTTTTGGTGATTTGTTCAAGGATTCTAGCAGAGATAAGGAGAGTTCAGGAGGACTAACACGGCGTCCCTCATGGTTAGCGTCTGAAAGGGATCAGGAAGAAATGGTAGCGACAGTGTGCACAAGGTGCCACATGTTGGTGATGCTTTGCAGGTCCTCTCCTGCCTGCCCTAACTGCAAATTCCTGCATCCACCAGACCAAAGCTCTCCTAAACTATTCAAGTAAAGGCTTACCCACTTATGTAGTGATGAGGTCGACAAAGATCAAAGCCAAGTTTCAAGTTTTAGGGTGCTATCTATCCGGGAAAACAATCGATGGAGTTCATTAATTCCCTTCATCATCATGGAATTGAAGGCTAAGAAATGACTGTTGAGAGAGAGTATGAGTACGTGGGGGACTAATTAACTTGTATGGTACACAAATTTATGAGAATATAAAAATTAACTCAAGGGACCCAATATTTATAATGATTCATGGTGGTGGTGGTGGTAGAGAAAATTTGGTTAATACTATATATATATATATATATATATATATATATATATATATATTTGCGTGGCGTACTTTGGATTTTCCTTTTATACCTGCTAAACATTATTTCTTGGTTTTATTATGGGTAGAATATAATTCAATGTTTTTAATTAAAGAGTTCCATAATTAAGAACTGCTTCCATAATGTTTCTCTTTTCTTGCTCGGAACTCGGATAGGTCACCATTTCTCTACCATTCAACTTGATGGTGCGCGCACATACACACGTGTATCTTTCTTTCCCTGTGCTATCGGTACTGCATTTTGAACCATTATATGTACACAGCTTTTATCACAGTCTCATGCAGATTCGAGCCAAGAAACTCTCAAATATCAATCCAATATGACGACAAAAAAATCCTCGTAAAGACACACACACGCAGAGACCCCCGAGTATTTGCTTTAGCATCTGGTCTCCAATAACCCCGACATTTCGATCCGATCCAAGTATCTAACATTATGATCCCAAATTAATATTATATAATGGATCAACCTAGCTGGTGCTGATTGGCAGAAATTAGAATAACAAATTCGCATGCATGGTACAGCGAGACATTTTATCCATCGGGCGAGGCTGAGAAATGTTGATGCGTACTTGGTCAAGTAGCAACTCAGAAGATTAGAACCATGAATCTGATGCACGGGACATGCATGGTTGCAGGATATCACCCGTGATTGGCTTATGATCTCAACTCGCAGGTGCTGGAACTTAGAAGAACCACTATAAAACTCTCATTTCTCTAGAAACCACGCTTGTTCAACAGAGGGAAAAAAAATTACAAGGGACCATTTTACAAAACCCCCCAAATTAGTGGTTTTGAGTACTTGACTCACTATTCAAGCATGTTCGATTGACTGGGAAAAGGCTTGATTGTAGAGCAAAATTCAGCTTCATCGTAACTCAAATCCCATATTTTACTTGATTGTGCCAGATGTGACTAACAGAAGAAAATACTACAATATTGGTTCCCATGTCCAGTGAAACAACAAAGAGGACAGATATTTCGACAATGTATTGAAACTGCTGTGGTTGTGATAGGACTGCACACTATGAGAAAGTAAAATGCCTAAATGTAATTCTGCAAAATTCTATAGAGATGTATCAGCCTATTATGCATGTCGTTGCTTGTGCTGTGGATTTGAAGGAAGTGGCAATGGATACAATTTCCAGGCAGGTGATGGTTAATTTCCAGATGGTTTCGGTCTAAACTTGCCATGAGGGAATTGTTGGAAAAGAATAATAGAGTGGGTAACTAATTTACAAAAACAAAGCTAAAAAACAAGAAGAAAAATGAGAGAAATGATATTTTTATTAAAAGTTATTTCAAAAGATATACTTTTATAGTCCTTTTCTATATCTCTCTATGCTTGTGTTCTATTTCTAATTACAAGTTTATTTATAGTTCTCTAAGTCCTAAATAGTTAAGAAATTATACTTTTAGGAAATCTTAATCTTATAAAGAATCTATAATATTCTAATTAAACAATAAATCTAATAAACTAGTCTTTTACAAATTCTTTTTCATCAAGGATTCCTACATTAACTAGGATTCATCGTTTAGCTAATATTAAAACTTTTACAAACTCTAAATCCTATTAGCCTAAATCCTAGTTAATATTGAACTTCAACACTCCACCTCAATATCAACTGTCATCATTCTTTCATCTTTTTTTTTTCTCTTCACGATATCCTACCTTAATAGCATTAATGTTATTTGTATTCCATCATTACCAAAAATTAACAAAGATAGTTTCACCAATGCACTCAACATTAATTTTATTTTTCCAAACCATGTTTATGTTTCTAAACCTTCAACCACATTCATGACTTTTCCAAATAATATGAACTTTTGGGCTTGTAAGTCTTTAATTGATTATAGCTTACCTTTAATGTTATCGATTAAAGCAAAAAATTTATTGTAATTAATTCCTTGCTTTTCCCTATAGCTTTTTTCCTCCAATCTCGCCTAGTACCTCTCTTCTTCTCTTTTGACATTCTTCTTTTCTTTATAGATCCACTTAACACCTGTTGGCTTCTTTTCTTTTGGTCTAGGAACTAATTTCCATGTGTTATTTTTCTCAATTGATTCAATCTCCTCATCCATAGCAATTCTCCACTTTTCATCATTTGTTGCTTATTCAAACACTATAGGATATGTAGCAAGGTAACAATAAAGTGTTACATCATTATCAATAGGATTAGCTATCTCATATAAGTCATTAAGGCTCCTCATCTTTCTTGGTGGACTTGGTGGAGTGCCATTACTTGAGCTTTCATTAGAAGAAGAAGAAGAAGTTAAGCTCATTGGTGTTTGTGGAGGTGTGACTATAAGTTCTTGATGATCTCCATATATTTCCTTCTCTTCATTAAGAATCAGTAAGAAGTCATATTGCTCACCATCATTTACCTTCCAATCTCATGCTCCTTCTTCTTTGAACTCAACATTTTTATTAATCACCATATTTCCTTCATTAGGGTTGTAAAGCTTATATCCTTTAGACTTCTAGTCATAGCCCACAAAGATCATCATTTTGCTTTTGTCATCTAGCTTGATCCTTACTTGATCATCTACATGCATATAACCAATGCTTCTAAAAAATTTCAAGTGAGAGACACTTGGTTTTCTTTTACTTCATGCTTCTTGTGGAATCATGACATTCAAGCTTTTAGTATGACATCTATTTGACAAGTAGATAGCACAATCTACAACTTCAGCCCAAAATTTTTTAGGCATCTTCTTGGTTTTGAGCATACTTTTTGCCATGTTGAGAGTGCTTTTATTCTTTCTCTCCACCACGTCATTTTGTTGTGGGGATCTAGACACCGTTAAGAGTCTCTTTATACCATGATCTTCCTAAAACTTATTAAAATCATTAAAACAAAATTCACCCCCATATCCGTCCTTAGTAATTTTATAGAATAACCACTTTTTTTTCAACTGATGCCTTAAACTTCTTAAAACAACTAAACACATTAAACTTTTATTTTAAGAAGTATACCCAAGTCTTTCTACTATAATATCAATAAAAAGATAAAATATAATTTTTTACCAAACAAACATGGTTTGAAAAGACCACAAACATCGGCATGTATTTCTTGTAGGGGTTGATTTGCTCTTGATGTAGACTTATTTGGAAAACTCTTGTGAAATCACTTGCCCACTAAGTATCTTTCACACAACTGATTTTGATGTATAATGAATGGTAGACCCTTCAACATTTCTTTTTGTGCCATTATCTTCAAGATATCAAAGTTTACATGCCTAAGTCTCATATATCAAAACCAAGTTTCATCTTCCACACATGCATTTAGGCACATCCATCTTTATGTTTAGTAAGAACATTCTACTCTTTGTCATGGCTATCTTTGCAATCATATCTCCTTTAGTGTCAAGTAATGTCAAAGTACGATCTCTTATCTTAATCTCATACTCCTTCTCCAACAATTGTCTTAAGCTCAATATGTTGCTTTTCATTGTTGGTATATAATAAACATCACCAATAAATTGATGACTTTCATCTTTCAATTTAATCAAAATCATACATTTTCCTTTGATGGCAACCTTTGAATGATCTGCAAAGGTGACATTACCTCTAATTGGTTCACCAAGTTTCATGAACTTGTCTTTGTCCCCACACATATGGTTATTGGCTCCATTATCTAGGTACCACATGTTCTTTTTATCTTGCACTCTTTCAATATGCACTAGTAGTAGAGTGACTTCCTTCTCCTCTTCTATCATAAGATTTGCATTCTTCTCAATCTACTTAGTTGAACTCCAGCAATCCATAGCATAATAACCTTTCTTTTGACAATTATAGTATTTAACTTTTGATTTGTCAAACCTGCTATCAAATCTAGATGTCAAATTACTACTGTTAGTTGAATCGGTCAATTGGTTCCCTTCATTTGATTGACCGTTTGATCTATTAAGGCTGTCTCGGTGTCCTCTTCCTCCTTGGAAATATCCAGAAACATCTTGCTTTGAAAAAAGTGCTTATGCATCCATATCCTCTTAAATCTCATTAACTCTTTCCTCATGGGCTTGTAATTTTCCTATAAGACCTTGTATTGAAAGAAAATCCATGTTTTATGACTCTTCTATTATGACCACCATATAATGGAACTTCTTTTGCAGTGAGCATAGGATTTTCTATACCATATGTGTCTCTTTTATCTTCTCCTCATATCTCTTTATTTGATTGTATATGGTCAATACTCTTGCAAAGTATTCTAAAATATTCTCTAATCAAGCATATGTAACTTTTCAAAGTCACCACGTAGTTTTTGTAGATGTATTTTTTTGACATTGTCAGCTTCTTGATTTGACTCTTGCAAAACTTTTCATGCTTGCTTGGCGGTGGTTACGGTGGCCACTATCTCAAAAGTGGCATTATCCAGACATTGGTGGATGATTGCTAGTACTAGTTGATCCTTCTTAGATGCCTTTTGCATTGCCTCTTTTTGGTTGAAGTCAACGTTGCTTCATATGTAGGCTCCTCAAAGCCTTTTTCAATTATTTCTCATACATCTTAGGAACCTAGCCAAGCTTTTACTCGAATACACCAAGTTTGATAATTGTCCTTTATCAATCTAGGACATTGAAGTGAAAAGTTTGAATTAACCATGTTAAATAATCAAACCTAAATTCTGATACCACTTATTGGAAAAGAAGAATAGGGTGTGGTAGCTAATTTATAAGAATTGTCACACCCGACATCGCGGCGGCCCACAAAATAAATAAAATCAATTCTTGTGGAAAAAGAACTGGTTTCTGGCACCATGTTCTTTTATGGGAAAATGTCTTGTTTGGGGAGTCGCCACCTAGTATTATGGTCACTAGGAACCCTAACTGGTCAACAGAGATTCTATGGTTCGGGACTGGTTACGTAAAAGGGAAGATATTATCACCCCTTAAACGTTCTGCCTAAGGCAAACTGCATTGCTATTTTTTTTGTCTTAAAATGCTAAAAATTTTTATTGGTTTACATTCCGATGATTTATTCACAATATTCCTGACTCTGGCGTCAGTGAATATTTGACTACGGCTAATTCCAACTCTGGCGTTGGTAACTATATCGTAGCTATAAAAATGAATTTAGATTAATATATTTTTTTCATTCCTGACTTTAACGCTAGTGAATAAACAAATAAATTAAATTTATTTTATTACGAATCCATATATTTCCTCTATTTTTTATGTAAATGAAAGAAAATACATAAATAAATAAATAAATAAATAAATAAAATAAAATTAAATCAGCGTTTTTTTTTATTCCTGACTCTGGCGTCAGTGAATAAATAAATCAATTTATTTTTTATACATACACCTATATATATATATATGTTTTTTTTTTTGATAAATAAAATACAATATAATGAATAAGAATAATATAAACTTAAACCAGTATCTTACTCCCGACTCTGGCGTCGGTGAATAATCCAGTAAATTTATATTATTTTTATTCATGCTTAAACATATTTTCTATTTTTTTTATTTTTTTTATTTTTTTAATTATTTTTGGGGCTGGGCCCAGCTCAGCCTATATGGGCTGGGCTAAGCCCAGCCGGCCCAGCCCAGTCACTGGCCCAAGCCAGTGACCCGGCTGGGCCTCAGCACGCATGAACTAGCTTCATGCGTGCACAGCGTTGTGCCAAGGTAATTAATTACCTTGGCACAGTGCCTAGTGCACTGAACAAAACAGGACGGAAAAAAACGAAGAAAAACAGAGGAAGCTTACCTTGTTGCGGTTTGCTTCGCCGGAGTGCTAGCGTGTCGGGCGGCGATCGGTGATGGCGTTCGTCACTAATAAACCAGAATCTCTCCTTCAAACTCTGCCTTTCTGCCTTCCGTTTCCCCTGCCTTCGTCTGAAGAATTGTCCCCGTGCTCTGTTTTTCAAGTTCTCCCAACTATCTCTCGGTTCGTTTTTGTTTTGGCAACTTTAGACCAATGTTGGTGAGGGGAGGCTCGTTCTCGGTATGGGGTTTCAACAAATACTCAAAAATGCAGCCGGTGTCTTTGTGTTTCGGGTTTCTTTATTCTCTCCCTCCTCTGTTTTTTATCACTCTCCGCCAACCCCCTCCTCTTCGGTGCTGCCCGGTTTATATAGGACATTGGCGGGTTGATAACGGGCGGTAGGCCAACGGTTGGCCACCATTAAGGCGTCCAACGGATGAGGATTCACTGCTGCAACGTCCCTCCCTCCATTACTGCAGAAACGGTTACTGTCTTGAAGGAGAAGAAGATGAACAACGCCACTTTCAAAACGACGCCGTTTGGAGATAAAAAAGTGGCCCTTTTG
>Ga0325411_1000368_pt1 | contig 46215 bp, 27 predicted proteins | sample PopdelMetagenome_13_FD_206181 | JGI IMG/M metagenome (GOLD analysis project Ga0325411, IMG submission 206181) | Populus deltoides microbial communities from Bellville, Georgia, United States - Xylem-PdIQD-R4 | ecosystem: Host-associated > Plants > Phyllosphere > Stem > Wood/Secondary xylem...
ATATAAAAACTTGGATGTCGGTTTAGATGATTCGGAATGTAATTTGGACTTGTTTCTTCACGAAACCTGTTTGCTGGCAGAATTCAGTTGTCATCTTTGAAAACTCATATCTCCCTCATATGACATCGTTTTTGGCTGAAATTTGGAGCGTGGATAGGTCTTTGAATTAGGAATCCATGAAAATTGAGTTTGCATCAATTGGACTTCTGTAGCTCCAGATATTAAATTTTGAATGGCCAAAGGTCAACACTGGCAGAATGCGAGATTTGACTTTGCAGGATGTGATTTCCATGATCTTTCTCTTTTTATTTTTCTTGCATTGCATTTCCAGAAAGGTATGGATGTTAGCTTTTTAGTGCCACTGGAATCACTTCATTTTGATCTCTAAAACTCACGCTCTGCACAAAACATCGACTGAACATCAAATCTGCCAATTACTTCCAATTTACTCCTTTTTGCATCTTTCATCCAAAAGTGCCTTCAAAACATAAAACAAAGAATATCAAGGCATTTTATATATAAAAGATAGGCAAAATACTAGTTAAATGGGGGTGAAACTATCAAATAATATGGTTGCAATATAGTGGATGTGGAATCGATACTTGGTGAGGAGGAGGTCTGGTCGCGCCAGGCAAGAGTAACGGTTCGAAGGGGCCATAACTTTTGATCCGATCGTTGGATCTCGATCTATTAAATTTTTCAGGAGTTTTCGAATCCCCTTTGCCAAATCGTGGATGTGTAATCGACACTCGATGAGGAGGATGTCTGGTCACGCCAGGCAAGAGTAACGGTTCGAACAGTCCATAACTTTTGATCTGACCGTTGGATCGCGATCAAAATTTTACATGAATTTCTAGATGCCCTTTTCCATATAATGGATGTGGAATCTAGACTCGGTGAGGAGGAGGTCTAGTTGCGCCAAACTAGAAAAACAGTTCGAATGAACTCAACTTTTAATCCGACCGTTGGATGCCGATCGTAATTTTACGAAAGTTTCCGCATGCCCTTTTCCATATAGTGGATGTGGAATCGATACTTGGTGAGGAGGAGGTCTGGTCCCACCAGGCAAGAGTAACGGTTCGAACAGTCCATAACTTTTAATCCGACCATTGGATCGCGATCAAAATTTTACATGAGTATCCGAATGCCCTTTTCCATATAATGAATGTGGAATCCAGACTCGGTGAGGGGGAGGTCTGGTTGCGCCAGGCAAGAGTGACGGTTCAAACGGGTCATAACTTTTGATCCCACCGGTGGATCGCTATTAAAATTTTAAAGGAATATCCGAAGGCCCTTTTCCATATAGTGGATACGAAATCAATACTTGGTGAGGAGGAGTTCGGGTCGCGCCAGGCTAGAGTAACGATTCGTAATCGCAATATCTTTTGATCCGAATGTTGGATCTTGATCTAAATTTTACAGGAATTTTCGGATGCCCTTTGCCACATTGTGGATATGGAATCGACACTCGGTGAGGAGGAGGTCCGGTCGTGCCAGGCAAGAGTAACGGTACAAACGGTCCCTAACTTTTGATCTGACCGTTGGATCACGGTCACAATTTTACATGAGTTTCTGGATGCCCTTCTCAATATAATAGATGTGGAATCTAGACTCCGTGAGGAGGAGGTCTGGTCGCGCCAGGCTAGAGTAATGGTTCATAAGGGCAATAACTTTTGATCCGATTATTGGATTTCGATCAAAATTTTACAGTTGTTTCTGGATGCCCTTTGCCATATCATGGTTATGGAATTGACACTCTATGAGGTGGAGATCTGATCACACCAGGCAAGAGTAGCGGTTCGAAGGGTTCATAACTTTTAATCATACCGTTGGATCTTGATCTAAATTTTACAAGAGTTTCCAGATGCCTTTTTCCATATCGTGGATGTGGAGTCGACTTTCGGTGGACAGGAGGTCTGGTCGCGCCAGGCAAGAGTAACGGTTCGAACGGTCCATAAATTTTGATCCTATCGTTGGATCTCGAACTAAATTTTACAGGAGTTTCTGGATGCCCTTTGCCATATCGTGGTTGTGGAATGGACACTCGGTGAGGAGGAGGTCTGGCCGCGCCAGGCAAGAGTAACAATTCGAACGGGCCATAACTTTTGATCCGACCGTTGGATCGTGATCAAAATTTTACAGGAGTTTTCAGATGCCCTTTTTCCATATAGTGGATGTGGAATCCAGACTCGATGAGGAGTAGGTCTCGTCACGCTAGGCTAGACTAACGGTTCGTAAGGGCAATAACTTTTGATCCGACCGTTGGATCGCGATCAAAATTTTACAAGAGTTTCTAGAAGCCCTTTTCTATATAGTGGATGTGGAATCCAGACTCGGTGAGGAGGAGGTCTGGTCGCGCCAGGCTATAGTAACAGTTCGTAAGGGTTATAGCTTTTCATCCGACCGTTGGATCTCAATCAAAATTTTAATGAAGTATCCAGATTCCATTTTCCATATATAGGATGTAGAATTGATACTCGGTGAGGAGTAGGTGTGGTCGCGCCAGGCAAAAGTAACGGCTCGAACTAGCCATAGCTTTTGATCCGACCGTTGGATCTCGATCTAAATTTTACACGACTTTCTGGATGCCCTTTTCCATATAGTGGATGTGGAATCGACACTCGGTGAGGAGGAGGAGGTGTGGTCGCGCCAGGCAAAAGCAAAGGTTCGAACGGTCCATAATTTTTGAGCCGACCATTGGACTGCGAGCTAAATTTTACATGAGTTTTCAGATGCCCTTTTCCATATAGTGGATGTGGATTCCAGACTCGGTGAGGCGGAGGTCTGGTCGCGCCAAGCTATAGAAACGGTTCGTAAGGACAATAACTTTTGATCCGATAGTTGGATCTCTATGTAAATTTTATAGTAGTTTCTGGATGCCCTTTTCCATATCGTGGATGTGGAATCGATACTCGGTGAGGAGGTCTGTTGCGCCAAACCAGAGTAAGAGTTCGTGAGGGCTATAACTTTTGATCAGACCATTGGATCGCGATCAAAATTTTACAGGAATTTCCAGAGGACCTTTTCCATAAAATGGATTTGGAATCCATACTCGGTGAGGATGAGGTCTGGTCGCGCCAGGCTAGAGTAACGGTTTGTAAGGGCAATAACATTTGATCCGACCGTTGGATCTCGATCTAAATTTTAATGGAGTTTCCGGATTCCCTTTTCCATATCGTGGATGAGGAATCGATAATCAGTGAGGAGGAGGTCTGGTCGCGCCAGGCTAGAGTAACGGTTTGTAAGGGCCATAGCTTTTGATCCGACCGTTGGATCTCGATCAAAATTTTGATGGAGTTTTCGGATTCCCTTTTCCATATAGAGGATGTGGAATTGATACTCGGTGAGGAGGAGATGTGGTCGCGCCAGGCAAAAGTAACGGCTTGAACTGGCCATAGCTTTTGATCCGACCGTTGGATCTCGATTCAAATTTTACACGAGTTTCTGGATGCCCTTTTCCATATCGTGGATGTGGAATCTATACTCGGTGAGGAGGAGGTGGGGTTGCGCCAGGCTAGAGTAACGGTTCGTAAGGGCCATAACTTTTGATCTGAACGTTGGATCGCGATCAAAATTTTACATGTGTTTCCGGATGCCCTTTTCCATTTAGTGGATGTGGAATCGACACTCGGTGAGAAGGAGGTCTGGTCACGCTGGGCAAGAGTAACGGTTCGAACAGACCAGAACTTTTGATCCAACCGTTGGGTCGCGATCAAAATTTTACATAAGTTTCCATATGCCCTTTTTCCATATAGTGCATGTGGAATCGACACTCAGTGAGGAGGAGGTGTGGTCGCGCCAAGCAAGAGTAAGGGTTTGAACGGTCCTTAACTTTTGATCCTACCGTTGGATTGCGATCAAAATTTTACATGAGTTTCCGGATGCCCTTTTCCATATAGTGGATGTGGAATCCATTCTCGGTGAGGAGGAGGTCTGGTCGCGCCAGGCTAGAGTAACAGTTCGTAAGGGCAATAACTTTTGATCCAACCGTTGGCTCTCAATGTAAATTTTACAGGAGTTTCCGGATGCCCTTTTCCATATCGTGGATGTGGAATCGATACTTGGTGAGAAGGAGGTCTAGTCGCGCCAAGCCAGAGTAAGAGTTCGTGAGGGCCATAACTTTTGAAGAGACCGTTGGATCGCGATCAAAATTTTACAGGAGTTTCCGGAGGACCTTTTCCATATAATGGATGTAGAATCCAGACTCGGTGAGGAGGAGGTCTGGTCGCGCCAGGCTAGAGTAACAGTTCATAAGGGCAATAACATTTGATCCGACCGTTGGATCTTGATCTAAATTTTAATGGAGTTTTCGGATTCCCTTTTCCATATCGTGGATGTGGAATCGATACTCGGTGAGGAGGAGGTCTCATCGCCCCAGGCTAGAGTAACGGTTCGTAAGGGTCATAGCTTTTGATCCGATCGTTTGATCTCGATCAAAATTTTAATGGTGTTTCCGAATTCGCTTTTCCATATAGAGGATGTGGAATCGATACTCGGTGAGGAGTAGGTGTGATCGCGCCAGGCAAAAGAAACGGCTCGAATGGGCCATTGCTTTTGATACGACCGTTGGATCGCGATCAAAATTCTACATGATTTCCGGATACTTTTTTCCATATAGTGGATATGGAATCTAGACTCAGTAAGGAGGAGGTCTGGTCGCGCCAGGCTAGAGTAACAGTTCGTAAGGGCAATAAGTTTTGATCCGACCGTTAGATCTAGATCTAAATTTTACAGGAATTTCCGGATGCCCTTTTCCATATAGTGAATGTGGAATCGACACTCGGTGAGAAGGAGGTCTGGTCACACCGGGCAAGAGTAACGATTCGAACAGACCAGAACTTTTGATCCGACCTTTGGGTCGCGATCAAAATTTTACATAAGTTTTTAGATTCTCTTTTCCATATAGAGGATGTGGAATCAATACTCGGTGAGGAGGAGGTGTGGTCGCGCCAGGCAAAAGTAACGGCTTGAACTGGCCATAACTTTTGATCCGACCGTTGGATCTCGATCTAAATTTTACATGAGTTTCTGGATGCCCTTTTCCATATAGTGGATGTTGAATCGACACTCGGTGAGAAGGAGGTCTGGTCGCGCCAAGCAAGAGTAACGGTTCGAACGACCCAGAACTTTTGATACGACCGTTGGGTCGCGATCAAAATTTTACATAAGTTTCCATATGCCCTTTTTCCATATAGTGCATGTGGAATCAACACTCGGTGAGGAGGAGGTCTGGTCGCGCCAAGCCAGAGTAAGAGTTCGTGAGGGCCATAACTTTTGATCAGATCGTTGGATCGCGATCAAAATTTTACAGGAGTTTCCAGAGGACCCTTCCCATATAATGGATGTGAAATCTCGACCATTGGATCTCGATCAAATTTTTAGAAGATTTTACGGACGCTGTTTTCCTTGGAGTAGATGTGGAATTGCTACTCGGTGAGGCAAAGGTCTCGAAACTTGAGTACCGGTTCGAAAGGGCCATAACTTTTGATTCGACCATTGGATCTCGCTCAAATTTTTAGAAGAGTTTCCGGACGCTGTTTTCCTTGGAGTAGATGTGGAATCGCTACTCCGTGAGGCGGAGGTCTCGAAACCAGAGTACCGGTTCGAAAGGGCCATAACTTTTGATCCGACCGTTGGATCTCGCTCAAATTTTTAGAAGAGTTTCCGGATGCTGTTTTCCTTGGAGTAGATGTGGAAGCGCTACTCGGTGAGGCGGACATCTCGTCGCTTCAGACCAGAATACCAGTTCGCAAGGGCCATAACTTTTGATATGACCGTTGCATCTTGCTCAAATTTTTAGAAATGTTTCTAAACGCTGTTTTCCTTGGAGTAGATGTGGAATCGCTATTCTGTGAGGCGGAGGTCTTGACGCTACAAACCGGAATACCAGTTCGGAACGGCCATAACTTTTGATCCGACCGTTGGATCTCGCACAAATTTTTAGAAGAGTTTCAGGACGCTGTTTTCCTTGGAGTAGATGGGGAATCACTACTCGGTGAAGCGGACTTCTCATCGCTCTAGATCAGAGTACGAGTTCGGAAGGGCCATAACTTTTGATCTGACCGTTGCCTCTCGCTCAAATTTTTAGAAAAGTTTTTGAACGTTGTTTTCCTTGGAGTAGATGTGGAATCGCTACTCTGTGAGGCGGAGGTGTCGTCGCTACAGATCGCAATACCAATTCGGAATGGCCATAACTTTTGATCCGACGGTTGGATCTCGCACAAATTTTTAGAAGAGTTTCCAGACGCTGTTTTCCTTGGAGTAGATGTGGAATCGCTACTCGGTGAGGCGGAGGTTTCGAAACCTGAGTACCGGTTCGAAAGGTCCATAACTTTTGATCCCACCGTTGGATCTCGCTAAAATTTTTAGAAGAGTTTACGGACGCTGTTTTCCTTAGAGTAGATGTGGAATTGCTACTCGGTGAGGCGGAGGTCTCGAAACCAGAGTACTGGTTCGAAAGGGCCATAACTTTTGATCTGACCATTGGATCTCGCTCAAATTTTTAGAAGAGTTTCCGGATGCTGTTTTTCTTGGAGTAGATGTGGAAGCGCTACTCGGTGAAGCGGACATGTTATTTCTCTATACCAGAGTACCAGTTTGGAAGGGCCATAACTTTTGATCCAACCGTGGGATCTCTCTTAAATTTTTAGAAGAGCTTCCTGACGCTGTTTTTCTTTGAGTAGATGTGGAATCGATACTGGTTGCGGTGGAGGTCTCGTAGCTCCAGACTAGAGTACCAGTTTGAAAGGGCCATAACTTTTGATCCGACCGTGGGATCTCGCTCAAATTTTTTTAAAAGTTTCCGGACGCTGTTTTCCTCGGAGTAGATGTGGAATCGCTACTCTGTGAGGCAGAGGTCTCGTCACTCCAGAACGGAATACCAATTCGGAATGGCCATAACTTTTGATCCGACCGTTGGATCTCTCTGAAATTTTTAGAAGAGTTTCCGGACGCTGTTTCCTTAGAGTAGATGGGGAATCGCTACTCGGTGAGGTGGAGGTCTCGAAACCTGAGTAACGGTTCGAATGGGCCATAACTTTCGATCCGACCATTGGATCTCACTCAAAATTTTAGAAGAGTTTCGGATGCTGTTTTCCTTGGAGTAGATGTGGAATCGCTACTAGGTGAGGCGGAGGTCTCGTCGCTCCAGACTAGAATTCAGTACGAAGGAGCCATAACTTTTTGATCCGACCGTTGGATCTCGCTCAAATTTTTAGAAAAGTTTCCGGACACAGTTTTCCTCGGAGTAGATGTGGAATCACTACTCTATGAGGCGGAGATCTCGTCACTCCAGACCGGAATACGAGTTCGGAATGGCCATAACTTTTGATCCGACCGTTGGATCTCGCTCAAATTTTTAAAAGAGTTTTCAGACGCTTTTTTCCTCGGAGTAGACGTGGAATCGCTACTCTGTGAGGCGGAGGTCTCGTCACTCCAGACCAAAATACCAGTTCAAAATGGTCATAACTTTTGATCCGACCGTTGGATCTCGCTCAAATTTTTAGAAGAGTTTCCGGACGCTGTTTTCCTTGGAGTAGATGGGGAATCGCTACTCGGTAAGGTGGAGGTCTCGTAATCTGAGTACCGGATCGAAAGGGCCATAACTTTCGATCCGACCATTGGATCTCGCTCAAATATTTAGAAGAGTTTCGGACGCTGTTTTCCTTGGAGTAGATGTAGAATCGCTACCCGGTGAGGTGGGGTCCTCGTCGCTTTAGACCAGAGAATTGGTTCGGAAGGGCCATAACTTTTGTTTCGACCGTTGGATCTCGCTCAAATTTTAGAAGAGTTTCTGGACGCTGTTTTCGTTAAAGTAGATGTGGAATCGCTACTCGGTGAGGCGATGGTCTCGAAACCTGAGTACCGGTTTGAAAGGGCCATAACTTTTGATCCGACCGTTGGATCTCTATCAAATTTTTAGAAGAGTTTCTGGACTTTGTTTTCCTTGGAGTAGATGTGGAATCGCTACTCGGTGAGGCGAAGGTCTCGAAACTAGAGTACTGGTTCGAAAGGGCCATAACTTTTGATCCGACCGTTGGATCTCGCTCAAATTTTTAGAAACGTTTCCAGAAGCTATTTTCCTTGGAGTAGATGTGGAATCGCTACTCGGTGACGCGGAAGTCTCGTCTCTCCAGACCAGAGTCCCAATTCGAAAGGACCATAACTTTTGATCCAACCGTTGGATCTCTCTTAAATTTTTAGAAGAGCTTCATGATGCTGTTTTTCTTGGAGTAGATGTGGAATCGCTACTGGTTAAGGCGGAGGTCTCGTCGCTCTAGACTAGAATTCCAGTACGAAGGAGCCACCACTTTTTGATCCGATCGTTAGATCTCGCTCAAATTTTTAGAAGAGTTTTTGGATGCTGTTTTTCATAGAGTAGATGTGAAATCGCTACTCGGTGAGGCGGAGGTCTCGTCGCTCCAGACCAGAGAACCGATTCGGAAGGGCCAGAATTTTTGATCCGACCATTGGATCTCGCTCAAATTTTTAGAAGAGTTTCTGGATGCTGTTTTCCTTGGAGTAGATGGGGAATCACTACTCGGTGAGGCGGAGTGCTCGTCGCTCCACACCAGAGTACGAGTTTGAAAGGGACATAACTTTTGATCCGACCGTAGGACTCGCTTAAATTTTTAGAAGAGTTTCCTAACGCTGTTTTTCTTTGAGTAAATGTGGAATCGCTACTGGTGGAGGCAGAGGTCTCGTTGCTTCAGACTAGAATTCCAGTACGAAGGAGCCACCACTTTTTGATCCAACCGTTGGATCTCGCTCAAATATTTAGAAGAGTTTCGGACGCTGTTTTCCTTGGAGTAGATGTAGAATCGCTACTCGGTGAGGCGGAGGTCTCGAAACTTGAGTACCGGTTTGAAAGGGCCATAACTTTTGATCCGACCGTTGGATCTCGCTCAAATTTTTAGAAGAGTTTCCGGACGTTGTTTTTCGTGGAGTAGATGTGGAATTGCTACTCGGTGAAACGAAGGTCTCGTCGCTCCAGACCAGAGAACCGGTTCGGAAGGGCCATAACTTTTGATACGATCGTTGGATCTAGCTCAAATTTTTAGAAGAGTTTCCAGAAGTTGTTTTCCTTGGAGTAGATGGGGAATCGCTACTCGGTGAGGTGGAGGTCTCGAAACCTGAGTACCGGTTTGAAAGGGCCATAACTTTTGATCCGACGGTTGGAACAAGCTCAAATTTTTAGAAGAGTTTCCGGGCGTTGTTTTCCTTGGAGTAGATGTGGTATCGCTACTGGGTAAGGCGGAAGGCTCGTCGCTCCATACCGTAGTACGCGTTCGAAAGGGACATAACTTTTGATCCGACCGTTGGTTCTCGCTCAAATTTTTAGAAGAGTTTCTGGACGATGTTTTCCTTGGAGTAGATGTGGAATCGCTACTCGGTGAGGCGAAGGTCTCGAAACCAGAGTACCGATTCGAAAGGGCCATAACTTTTGATCTGACCTTTGGATCTCGCTTAAATTTTTAGAAACGTTTTCGGAAGCCTTGGAGTAGATGTGGAATCACTACTCGGTGATGTGGAAGTCTCGTCCCTCCAGACCAGAGTACCAGTTCGGAAGGGCCATAACTTTTGATCCGACCGTGAGATCTCTCTTAAATTTTTAGAAGAGCTTCCTGAAGCTATTTTTTATGTAGTAGATGTGGAATCGCTACTGGTTAAGGCGGAGGTCTCGTCGCTCCAGATTAGAATTCCAGTACGAAAGAGCCACCACTTTTTAATCCGACCGTTGGATCTCGCTCAAATTTTTAGAAGAGTTTTCGGAGGCTATTTTCCTCGGAGTCGATGTGGAATCACTACACGGTGAGGCGGAGGTCTCATCGCTCCAGACCAGAGAACCGATTCAGAAGGGCCATAACTTTTGATCTGACCGTTGGATCTCGCTTAAATTTTTAGAAGAGTTTCCGGATGCTGTTTTCCTTGGAGTAGATGGGGAATTGCTACTCGGTGAGGCAGAGTGCTCGGCACTCCACACCAGAGTACGAGTTTGAAAGGGACATAACTTTTGATCCGACAGTGGGATCTTGCTCAAATTTTTAGAAGAGTTTCCTGACATTGTTTTTCTTGGAGTAGATGTGGAATCGCTACTGGTTGAGACGGAGGTCTCGTCGCTCCAAACTAGAATTCTCGTACAAAGGAGCCAAAACTTTTTAATTTGACCGTTGGATCTCGCTCAAATTTTTAGAAGAGTTTCCGGACGCTGTTTTCCTTGGAGTAGATGTGGAATCGCTACACGTTGAGGTGGACGTCTCGAAACCAGAGTACCGGTTCGAAAGGGTCATAACTTTTGAATCGACCGTTGGATCAAGCTCAAATTTTTTGAAGAGTTTCCGGACGGTGTTTTTCTTGGAGTAGATATAGAATCGCTACTGGGTGAGGCGGAGGTGTCATCACTCCAGACTAGAGTTCCAGTTCGAAGAAGCCATAACTTTTGATCCGACCGTTGGATCTTTGGCAAATTTTTAGAAGAGTTTATGGACGCTGTTTTCCTTTGAATAAAAAGAATAATATCTATAAATATTAACATGTAAATAAATAATAATTTTTTTAAAAAAATATATTTTCTATTTATGACCCAAGCAACAACTTAGATAAAAATTAGAGAAGTAGTTCAAAAATATTGTTAATGCACCTTTGAACACGCGCATACACAAAAGAAGTCAAAAAAAGTTAAAATGCTAATAAAAAAAATAAAAATAAAGTGTGTCATTTATTCATATATTCATGATATAATTTTAGAGAGAGATATATAATTGATGAATATTCTTTGAATAAATAAATAAATAATGCAAGATAAATACCAAGCTTTAGGATTCCGTTCAAGGAACATAAATAAATAAAAGCAACATCAATAATTAATATGGATGACAAATAACACAAAAAAAAAAATATAAACACATAATTAAACATATGCAAAGCTCTAATTATCAAAGAGGAGTAAAATTCGAATGGCAAATTAAATTCATTTTACTGTATACACACTCCAAACCAGATAAAACTAGATTCTTAGTCATACAAACACATATCCAAAATACCATCATAAACTAGACTCTTACTAGTATAAAAAAAACCCATGAAAAACAACAAAACACATGTAAACGATGTTGAAAAAATATATATATAGGTAGAAAATCAACAAGCAAGTGTAAACCACAACAAACACAAAGAAATTCAAAGAAAGAACTTGACAAGGAAAATTGCTACCGAAAAGAAAATTAAATTGACCCAAATGTGGAAATTAAAATAGAAGTCATATGCAAACTAAGTTTTTAAGTTTCTAATCAAAGATATGACAATGGAATATTCAAGGATAGATCAATTTTTAATCATGATTAATGGCAGAATAATCTACAAAAGTGATTTCAAATTCAAAACTCATGCACAAAAATCAATTTTCATGAATGTTGAAAACAAAGTGACAAGGTATTTGAGAGTGTGGTAGCGGTTGCTTTTCAAAGTGCTTGTTGCTCAGAAATGCATCAAAAAAGTTTATTTTATTTTATTAAAATTATTTTTAACATCTGCACATCAAAATGATTTGAAAACACTAAAAAATATTAATTTGAAGCAAAGAAAAAAATAAAATAAAAATTCAAAAGCATTTTTGAAACGCAAAAACAAACTCAATTTCAAATTTGAATCCTCAACTCAAAAATATAATTTTTATGTGAAAAATTTAAGCTAAATACCATACAACACACACGAGTTTGAATTAGAATTTAGAAACTAATAATGTTGACTTCACATGAAAACCTAAATTCACACAACAATACATATACTCACAACTTCGATTTTAATTAACTTGATGTAAAAACTCACTTCTAACATATATTCAATATAACAAAAAAAACTAGCATTAAAAAATAACATGCAATAAGCAAAAGAGAACAACACCATAACATAATTTAAGAAGAAATAAGGTAAAAACGATTTTCATATACGATTAAGAAATTACACATCCATAAGCAAGCTCATATTTTCAAAGCCAATAGTAACATCACAACACTTAATATAAACACAATTTCACAAACCAACAACCATCAAACATACTATATATCACATAAATCAATGATAAAATTCATATCAAGACCCAATCATTACGTATCATATAATATAAATAACACATATCATATCCTTCTAACCTCATAACAAGACATTGACATCATCTTATTTCTCCATGAAGGTTCCTCGTGATCTCTAACCTTGAGACGTTTAAACTAGCATAACCAAATACTTCAATCATATGCAAATAAAACCAACCAACAACACATAAATGATATATATTGTAAACACCCAAGAAAAAAGAAGAAGTAAATTAAAGCCGGAAATGACTCCACCATCGGTGTGGATTTCTAAATAGGCAGCATCACAGTTCTTGGCTGCCGATTTCTAAATCGGCAGCAACACAATTCTTGGCTGCTGACTTCTGAATCGACACCGTCACAGTTCTTGGCTGCTGATGTAAACACCCTAAAAAAATAAAACTAAAAAATGACCCCACTGTCATTGTCGATTTCTGAATCGGCAACGACATAGTCTAATTAAAATTTTAGGGGAACAAATCAAACTGTCTTAAAGAGCTAGGAGGGAGGGGAAAAACTGGTTTTAGAGAGACCAAAACAGGGATAAGAACATATTTAAGCCAACCCCAAACACCCCACCTCATTTAATGGGGAGTATAAATGCAAGAAGAGAGAGAAGGTGACCCTTCCTCTTCCTAAAATTTGTCTGCAGTACCTATATGCTTCTCTTCTCTTCCTCCTTCCCAACAAAAATCTAAACCAAACCAGTAGAGAGTGCCTCTTTGAACGTGTGTGTGTGTGTGTGAGAGAGAGAGAGAGAGAGAGAGAGAGAGAGTTGAGAACTTAAGAAGGAGATCGGACAACTGCCTAAATGGAAGGAAAAAACAACTAAAACTGAGAAAGGAAGAAGAAGAGAAGGAATACTATCAAACTTTCCCAACCTACTTAGATTCGAAAAGTATGGGTCATGTGACTTATTTCAACGCGCGCGTGTGTGTGAGAGAGAGAGATTTGAGAACTTGAGAAGGAGATCGGACAATTGCCTAGAGGGAAGGAAAAAGGGGCTAAAACTGAGAAAAGGAGAAGAAGAGAAGGAATACTATCAAACTTCCCCAAACCTACTTAGATTCGAAAGGTATGGGTCATGTGACTTCTTTCCTTTTGTTCTTGAGACCTCAAAACCGAAAATAAAGAAAACAGTCCTAAGAAAATTGACCTAGGATTTCTAGGCCAGCTGTGAAGGAAACTAAAATCAACTAAAAGAACAAGAAAATAGGGACAAAATTCTAGAACATTTAACAAAGAAAAATGAATAAATGGATTGAACAAAGCATGAAAGAGGGTCGGCTATAGCTGAAGGATGGCTAGAGTACATTGTGTGATAAATTGCATGTAGTTGTTCATGCTTGAAAATATGTGATTCTACCGGATTTTTATAACAAACTATGAGCTGGAACTGAATTGCATGTAGTTGTTCATGCTTGAAAATATGTGATTCTGCTGGACTTTTATGATAAATTGTGTGCTGGAACCAAAATATATACAGATGTTTCCTGCCGAAGTGTGTTTTCGGCAATGAATTAACGTTCATTACCGAATTTTTGTTGTTTGCGGCGAATCAGGTTTTCGCTTATGAAATTATGTTGTCCGCAGCGAATCAGCATTTACTGCTAAAATTGTGTTATTTACAGCGAATCAGCATTCGCTACTGAAAGTGTGTTGTCTGCAGTGAATTTGTGATTCGCTACCCAATTTGTGTTGTCCGCAGTGAATCAAGTTTTCACCGCTGAATGTCTGCAGTGAATCAGGTTTTCTATGCCGAATTGTGATGTCTGCAGCAAATCAAGTGTTTGCTGCTAAATTTGTGTTGTCCATAGGGAATCGGTTTGTCGAATTGTGTTGTCCACAATAAATCAGGTGTTCACTGTTAAATTGTGTTTTCCGCAGTGAATTTGGTGTTCGATGTTGAATTCTGTTGTCTGCAACGAATCAGGTTTTCACTGTTGAAATTGTGTTGTCTACAGCGAATCAGTGTTCGTTGTCAAAGGAGTGTGTTCTGCAGCGAATTTGTGATTCGCTGCTGAAATTGAGTTGTCTATAACGAATTAGCATTTTCTGCCGAAAGTATGTTGGCTGCAGCATAGTTTTGAAACCCAACCCGGTCAAGTGATCGAGTCACGGGTCAGATGGGTTGACCAGGTCAACCCAAAAAAAACACCTATAAAAAAAACACATAACTAGTTACAATGCAACACTTATATAAACCAAATTTAAATTATAAACCAACAACATAAATTTAATTCAATATCCAAAACACAAACAAAATATAAATTCTAAAATGTTTAAAACAAAACATCCAACCACATAAATTCTAAAATATTTAAAACAAAACATCTAACAACATAAATTCTAAATCAACAACACATTCACTTTTGTTGAATGAACACATTAAGTTCTTCTGTGTCCATAGAAGCAAAATTTGGATTAAATGTCGATGGAATTGAGCCAATCTCGTCAACACCTAATAAATCATCAACATGCTCCTTTGAAACTTCATCGTCACAATCATCTTCAATATCATTAACATTTATGACATCTACATTTCAAACACAATTAGTAAATAAATATTATGTGTTAAACAAAACTTTATTTTAAATAATATTTATCACTAAATAATCAATCATTAATTACCATCATCTAAAGTATCTTGTATGCTCATAGTTGATAGAGCTTGGTGAAAACTCTCTGCTTCTTCAGTTGTCAAGATTGACGGGTCATCTTCTACTACCCAATTTTCAATGTCACAAATTGTCTCAACATTAATTGGATCATAATTTTGTCCTTTCCAATAATTCCTATATATTAAAAGTGAAGATAAACACAATATAAGTATTAATAATGTTACTAAACAAGATAAAATAATATTTAAGGAATTAGAGAAAAGAAAAATACTTTTGTTTCAATCTTAGATTGCAGTGGACGTAAACAAGGTCATTAAGCCTTTGGTGCTCCAATCTATTTCTCTTCTTGGAATGAATATGTTCAAACATACTCCAATTTCTCTCACATCCCGAAGAACTACAAGTTTGACTTAACACTCGTATAGCCAACTGTTGTAGATTTGGAGCGCTGGTTCCATATGTCATCCACCATTCATCTATATAAAAAAATAATAAGTAAAAGGAGACTATGTCAAATAATATTTTTAAATATAAAAATTATATACCTGGAGGCATAAGGGTGCGATTATTTATTGCGGACACTCGACCAAAGTCATGTTCAGCATTCCTAAACAACTTCATCTCACTTGTAATCTTACTTTGCAATGGTAGATTTCCATGTGCATACTTCTCAAGAACATCTAGAAGTCCAGAAATGGTGCTCATATGTTTATCCATTATATTTGCATCATATTGAAATCGAGGATTCAACCAAAATGACGCTGCATAAAGATTTCTATAAAATTGTCCATCCCACCGATTACTGATAATGTCTATGAAAGGTTTCACTCTAGCCTTTCTCTTTTGAGATTACTGATAATGTCTATGAAAGGTTTTACTCTAGCCTTTCTCTTTTGAAATCTCCTCATCATTTCTTCTTTTGCATGATGAATAGCATCATACAAATATCCCATCGAAGGTCTATAATCACCGTCAACCATTCGTAGAACTCGAATTAAAGGCTCACTCATTCGCACAATTATTGCACATTCTTTCCAAAACAGAGAGTCTAGCACACTCTCAACAAACTTTTTTCCTTTGCTATCTTTAGCATAAACAGATGAGACCCATTCCCTAGATGTCACCATAGCTCTCAACTCATCTTTATGAGCTAAAATGCTTTGCAATGCAATGAAATTGGTAGCAAAACGAGTAGGAGCTGGACAAAGTATTTCTTTTCCTCCAGTGAACTTCCTCATCAAATACAATAGATAACAATGATTATAAATATACTTTGTGATACCAGAAGCATGCTCAACAACACAACAAACTGACTGCAATTTACCAATGTCCTGGAGTATGAGAGGTTGATGCAATGAGCAGCATAAGGAGACCAAAATATTGAAGGAAATTCTTCCATCAATTTGCCAGCAGCAACATAATTTGCAGCATTATCAGTCACCATATGCACAATGTTTTCTACCCCAACATACAAAACAACCTCTCTAAACAACTGATACAACAATTTAGCAGTCTCTGAGACATCTGATACATCCACAGTTTTTAAAAAAACTGTTCCTTTAGGACAATATACTAAGAAGTTAATTAAAGTCCTCCTCTTCTGATCTGTCCATCCATCAGCCATTAATGTGCAACCAGTCTTCTTCCAAATCTCTCGATAAGTCTCAACATAAATCTTGACTTCATCAACCGCTTTTGCCAAGTAATAACCACGAATAACATGCAAGTTTGGTCCTTTATAACCAGGACCCATGGCTGTTACAGCATCTATGGCATGCTGATAATACACAGAATTAACAGCATTAAATGGCACACATGCATCAATCATCCACTTTGCTAAAGCAAGATCACACCGTTCAACTGCTTCCTTCCTTTGCCAACAATTCTGAAGAGACTTTTGAGCACCAGGAGTTGTTCTCGACATGAAATATGTCCCTAATATTGCAGATTTCTTCTGCTTTCCACAACTTGTAGTCGATTGTTTTACAGTGCTGGTGCTTTGAATCTTTTTCTTTTTTGCAACCTTCGGTGGTAACATATGTTTTTTAGTACTGACATCCTCATCATCCTCATCATCACCATCATCATCACCATCATCATCATCTTCTAATTGCCTAATCATCATCTCTTCATGCTCCCTTTGTCGTGCATTAAATGGATTGAATTCTGCTTGCATTTCTCTAACTCTTTTTTTTGTTTCAGCATTTCCTTTAAGATTCAAAAGCATTTGATGTCGAACATCAGGAGGACATTTACGACATTGTTCAACTTCTCCTTTAGCTCCAGCTAAATGTTGCTTAAATCGATTAATGCCACCACCCGCAAATACTTTAGCACAATATAAACAAACTAATTTTGTTTTTTTACACCCAACACTAAGTTCAGGAGCTTCTCTACAATGACCCCATGCCAAATCTGTTCTTCCTCTACTACCACTTGACATAGAAATTGAAGGTTGAGATGATTGGGCCGTTGAAGGATCACTACTTGGAGTACTACCATCATGTGAAGACATTTTAAGACCTGACATAATTTATAACAGGGAATATAATTTCAAGCCAACTCACTTTGCAATCCATTCATAAATTAACAATGACAGACCCATGGTTTTCATTCAATGCAAAATAATTAAAAATAAACAATTTATAACAATAGAAATAAACAATTTATCAAAATAATACTAACGAAGGACCACAACAAATTAACAGTAGAAATTGTTCATATTCCACCCTTGTTACATTATAAGCAAGTAATGGTGAGCCTGATCTTAGAAAATAAATATTCCCTCGATCTTCATCACCAACCAAAATATCACACAGAGAAATAGAATCCACAAATTTGATCAACAATTTAACAAGGGTGCTAGATCAATAAAATTTTGATCAACCAAAATAAAAAGCCCAACAATTTAACAAATTGTTAGGTCAACAATATAAAAGAAACAGATCATAATTAGCATGCCAAGCTCCTCTTTCTTACCCACAAAAGAGCTAGAGTAAACTGCTTCTAAACTTTTTGACAAAAAAGCAACGAAAACTAAACCTATTTGGGTGATCACTATCAACCTCATTCAAGCTAAAAACCGTGGACAAAAACTAAACCTAACAGATCAAGATTCAAGCTTTAACCACAATTATTTATGCTTTAAAAGTCCCAAGTCTAACAATGATATGAGACAAAAAGAATGAAAGAAATAGTAGTTGAAAACTTGAAATACTAACCGGAAGAGGCAGTCGATGCAATAGACCGGGACGCGAAGGTCGAAGGAAGAGAAGAGGCAGAGGCAGGAAGGGGCGGGAAGGTGACTAGATAGAGAGATGTGAGAGTATGAAAAACACTACATTTCAGAAGAAGATTCAAAGACGTCCTCTGCTCCTCAGCGATCAATAGGTTGGGACGTCCTCTGCTCCTTAGTTGGGCAGCTGGGTTTCAAAAAGTGAGTAAATTAGGTTTGCCAATTGTAAATGATTTTCCTTCATTCTTCTTCACACTGTCTTCAGCGTTTTGGCATTTTAGAAGGATAAAAACAACGTCGTTTAATGACTGGCAATAAAAAAAAATTAACCGGGTCTCACCCAAGTTTGACCGGGTGGACCGGGTCCCGGGTCGACCCTCCTGGTCGACCAGGGTTTCACTGGGCCAAATCCCGAGCAAGTTTTTTCCCCCACCCAGACCGGTCCCAAGCCCAGGTCGGTCGGGTCCCTGGTCGACCCGCCGGGCCGGTCCGAGTTTTAAAACACTGGGTTGTAGCGAATTAGCAGTCGTAAATTATGTTGTTTGCAGCGAATCAGTGTTCGTTGCTGAAGGAGTGTGTTCTGCAGCGAATTTTTGATTCGCTGCTGAAATTGAGTTGTCTATAACGAATTAGCATTTTCTGCTGAAAGTGTGTTGGTTGCAGCGAATTAGTAGTCGCTGCCGAAGTTGTGTTGTCTGCAGCGAATCAGCATTCGCTACTAAAGTTGTGTTGTCTTGCAGCGAAAGTATGATTCACTGTCGAAATTGAGTTGCCTCTAGAGAATTAACATTCGCTGTCAAAATTAAGGTGCCTGCAGCAAAACAATTTTCATTGCCGAATTGTGTGGCGCCTACAACGAAACAATTTCGTTGCTGAATTATGGGGTCGGCAGCGAACCAGTTTTTGATGTCGAATTGTACGGCCTTTAGTGAATAAGTTTTCACTGCCAAATTGTGTGGCCAACAGTGAATCAGTTTCGCTACTGATTTTCTACAATTGACCCCCTGGGCAGAAATGACTTAAATGCTTGTAACAACTTCATTGTATGATGGTGTAAAATGTGGAACACTTGAATGTGAACATATGGACTCTTGAAATAAGTATAGTGATGAATGTGATTCAAGGATGCAAATGTACTAATTTGTGGCCATTGATGTCTTAGGTGTTGCAGCCGAGATCAGACCATCGTCAGGACAAGGACAACCCATAGGTGGAGCAGGTAGGTGGTTTCCACCTTTTTCTCATATGATGTTAATGCTTTGAAATGATTTACTTATGAACGATATATTATTGAATCCTTGATGAATGATGAAACGATGATGAAATGTTTGATTGAATTCTTGACGAATGTTGTAGTGACTATGAAATGTTGATCAAGTTCTTGATGAATGTTGAAACAATGATAAAAAATGCTAATGATCTGAAATGACCTATTGAGGAGGATATATTATTGTGTTGCAATGAATAATAAACCGACTGTGAGATGTTAATTGAGTTGTTATGAAATTGGGTTGTTGACGAATGTCAGACCAATTATGAAATATTGATTGTGATTGTTGATTAACTTTGGCTAATAGCATTCAAAATGAATGCCCGGGTTGTGATTGTTGATTAGCTTCGGCTAATGACATTTGAGATGGATGACCAGGTTGTGATTGTTGATTAGCTTCGGCTAATGGCATCCGAGATAGATGACCGGGTTGTGCTTGATGATTAGCTTCGGCTAATGGCATCAGAGATGGATGACTGGGTTACAAATCCATATTGCTTGCCTTTAATCAGAAAGGGCTTGATTGGGCATGCAACGTAGGCTTGGGTTCTTGGTTATGAAGAAAAAGGATATTTATAGGCTTAAAAGGCGTTTAAGGGATTTCAAGACTAAGGATCACTAGTGCTTGTTTCCCAACAACGTTTTTGGTTTATGGATTTTTTGAACCTTGGAATTGATTTGCAAAGTGGTCCATGATGCCCCCTAGTGTAGGGTTTGGGCTTTTTCTTCTTTTGGTTTTGAGCATCATCATATTAGTTATTTTTGTGGTATGTTCATATCTTTTTTATTCTTTAGACTCTTCATGCCCCTCAACTTTGTTTGGGCACCTTTATTCATTGAAGTTTTTTTTTCTTTCTCTCACTTGCCCCCTAGTGTGGGGTGTAATCCTAGCTAAGATTATTTTTCTCAAGAAAAACATATTAGGCTCAAAAGGGGACTGTAAAGAATTTTCAAAGAAAAACATGTAATAAGCCTTGTGAAAGGATTATCAAATATGGTCTTTTCTCATTTCAAACGCATGCGCTTAGGATCAGTAAGCCTTGCTTTCTTTCATGCGAATATGCAAAATAGTTTCTCATTATCCATGCAGCTAAAACTCAATTTTTGAAGTCATCTTATGATGTTTGGGTTGTCCTTCGGGTTTTCTAGGTGTATGGTTACCATTCTAGGATATTACTTGAATTTCCATAACTTGTTTATTAGAACAAACACCAATTTGATTTCTATTTTGTACTAAACTTTGATTTCCCAAAAATCCTTTTGAAAACATGGGATTATATATAGTTTTTTGAGAAAAGAGGAACATGCCAAAAAATTCTTGGTGCAATGGTTTTGTGAGTAAAAGGTGTACTCGTGCAGGTGTGTTATTTGCATGAAATGACAACAAAAATGAAGTCATATCATGAACACAAGAAAACACATGAATTTATTAACAAGAAAGACTCATTTGATAGAGAAAGTCTTGTGAAAGTATGAGCCAATTACCAACAAGACTAAAACAGGTTGAAACAAACATGATCAAACAAAAGACAATAATAGGTCAAACAACATCCTCCTATTCATGTATACTTCCTTTTTATGGCAGAACTTCATCCTCTATCATAGACATCCTCAAGAATACACGCTGCCTTCTCTGTACCCTGCTCTTTTCATCGGTGCTTTTAGGTTTCCCGGACATTCTTCCTCTATTGCATTTACCTAAAACATGATTGGGCAGAGGGTTCATATTCACGTTTGGAGTTTCTTCAAACACTATCCACCTAGCTTTAATTAATTACATGAGCTTCTTCTTGAAGGCACCGCGGGTATGAATGTTGTGTCCTGCAGCACCAGCATGGTACTTGCACGTGAGGTTGGGTTTGTACCAGTTGGGGTAAGATGGTTATAGAGGCGTAAGTGGTTCTGGATCTACTTGTCTGATGCTTAGTAGCTTCTGGTACATCTCATTTAAAGGCAGCGATAATGGAGGTAATTGTTCCTGAACCCTTTGGTAATTCTTCTACGGGAAATTTTCAATTTGGTTTTTTACTTGGAAGTTTTGGGGCTCAGGTTTTTTGTTAGGAAATGGAGAGTTGATATTGATATTAGCAATTTGGGATGAAGTGTGATAGTTTTGGTTTTTCCTACTCCTGTAGCCACCTTCAACATGGTCGATCTCCTTTCTTTTCCCTTTGAAGCCTTTTTTCTTGGTGGGTACGGAAATTCTACCACTCTTAACTCTTTGCTCTATGCGCTCAATTATTGCCACAATGTTAGTAAATTACTATGCCAAACTACCAATCACATGCTTGTAGTACAGTGCCTTGAGCGTGTTGGCAAATAGAGTAACCATTTCTTTGTCCAAAAGAAGAGGGGTGCACCTGTGCAGCTACATCTCTCCATCTTTGAGCGTATTTCCTTATGCTTTCTTTGTCCTTTTTCTCCAGATTGAATTAGCTGGTTCTATCAGGAGCAATGTCCATGTTATACTTGTATTGCTTGACAAAAGCATCCACCAAGTGTTTCCATTTGTTGATCTTTATGTTGTCCAATCTTATGTACCAACTCAATGTTGCCCCACTTAGGCTATTCTGAAAAAAGTGCATAAGTAGTTTCTCATCATGTACTACTTCTATTATTTATTGCAGCAGGACTTGAAATGATTCATGGGGTATTAAGTTCCAGTGTATTTGATAAACTCAGGAACACAGAACTTCTTCGATACAACCACATTCGGGACCAGACGCATTTTTGCAGCCTATACTAGGTCATATAAGTCTACCATTCAATAACCCTAATTCTGGCTTCAAGTGATGTCATCTTATCTTGATCAATGCCATCAGATGACTTGGTCTTATGGGACTCATTGGTGAATGCATCAATAACAAGGGCTAGTGTTGGTGCTGCTGATTGTACAAATGTTGGATTATGTTGAGGCTCTTGACCATGTTCGCCCATTCTTTCTTTAGGCTGAGCTGTTGTCTGGGTTTGAACAAAGATAAGAGATTGGTTGGAAGGACCTTCTCCAGATGAATTTCTAAGTGTTTCCTTGAGTAAGCTAGTAAGGTGAGCCATGCTTGCCTTCAGAGACTCCAACTCTTCTTGGAAATGAGCATCCCGGTGAGCACGCTCTTCATCTTCCATGTTTCTCGCTCAGAGTTGGGTGTTGTAGACTCTTTAGGGACCTATGTTTCATCATGATACATGTGTGTATGTTATTTACAATGGATGGATGTATGTGTATGAATGCAAATGTATGTATATGCACATAGGGTATGGATGGTGAAAACTCATGTAAAATGAATATTTATGGAGTCTATACTCTAAGGAAAGGTTTTAGGCCATTATATGATGGGTAGGTTTTCTACATGGTCTCAAAAAGGTCTATGAACTACCCAGTGACTACCTTACATGAAGGCAATATAGGGGATTACAAGGAATGGTTAGGGCACAGTATGACTGCCGTTACCTAGTAAACACTCAGTTCATAGTTAAATGTTTCACAAATTTGAACCCCGACTAAAAGTCATGAGGCAAACCGCTACTCCCCACCTAACCTAGAATTGGGTCTGCTCACGAAATCAAAATGCATGGGGACATTAATCCATACCCAATGTACTTATGCATGAACATAAAATAAAAATACTAAAGTAGTGAAAATATGAGCTAAAATTAAATTTGATAGATAAAAAATTTCAATAAAAAAATAATAAGAAAAAAGCAAATAACAATTATAAAATTGAGGACCAAAGTTAATATAAAAATTAAATTTTAAGAGATGAAATTGAAAAATAAATATTCAAAACAAAATATATATAGCAATCAAAAGTTTGAGGACCAAATTTGATATAATCAGCAAATAATATGACATTTCTAAATTTTTCACAACTATCGGAAAGTGTTTTCAGCCTAAATTTTTCAGGAAAACACTTTCCTGGAAACCAAGCTAAATTTTCCTTTGACTGGAAAGTGTTTTCCGTTTACCAACTTTTCTAATGGCAAACAAACACAGGAATGTTTGGAAAGTGGTTTCCCGGAAAGTGAATTCCGGGAAACAAACATAGCCCTAATTACAAGCTAAATACCCTATTTATACTAGGTAAAAACTTCATAAACAATATTGGAAAAATAACAAAAGAGTTCTAAATAAAATTGAAAAAAGAATCCTAAATTAACTAGAAAACTAATACAATTCTTACATGGTATCTTCCGAACCTTATTGCAAGGTCTTCCTAATTTCTAATTGACCTGCAATTTTAACATAATATAAAAAAAGCCTCTGGAATATGCTAGTAAAATTTTATTCTGATCAAACAGTCAATAAAAAATTATGTTTGTTAGAGTAGAACTATGTATTTGAAGAAATAAGCCTCTAACTACCAAAATTAATTAGTCCATAAAGTATATGGATCAGGCCCCTCATGTATATAGATTAAGTTGACTAAGGTCTAATCATCACTTATTGAAGATATAGCCTCTTTGAATAATCTCATTGAATGCATATTTGAGCTTCTTTTCCCTTAATCTTATAATTGACCCAATTAAAACTTGCAATGGATCTTCTGGTGTAGTCTTGATCATATCACCCCTTTTTTCTCAAAAGGATTCATTTGTATCAAATAAAGAGAGATTATAAACATTTAAAGTAGCATTAACATCATACTCACATGGTAGATCCACTTTTTAGGCATTATCATTAATTCTTTCAAGGATTTTGAATGGTCAATCTACTTTCGCATCAACTTAGATCTCTTCTGTTAAGGAAGTCTCTTTTTTCATACATACACTTAAACACAATCATCTAGTTAAAAAATAACTTTTTATACATATTGCTCTTTTTTTTTTATCTACTGCTTTATATTCTCGTGAAGATCTTTTACTATATGTGCTTTTATATTGTCATCAAGACTACCCTTTTTATCAATAGGTAAAAGAATCAAATTCAAAGGAGTCAAAGAATCAAAGCCATACACAATTTCAAAAAGAGAATAATAGAATGTATACTTCTATTATAAGCAAATTCAATAAATGGCAAGCAATCTTTTTAATTTTTCAAATTTCTTTAAATGATAGTTCTTAATAATATAGTTCAAGTCTTATTAGCTACTTTAGTTTGACCATCTATTTATAGATGACAAGTATTAAAAATAAGAATTTTGTTTCTAATTTCCCTCATAAAACCTTCTAAAAGTAGCTAGGAAATTTATATCAAAGTTAGACATAATGCTCTTAGGTACCCCCATAGAGTTGAACTATTTCTTTAAAGAATAAGTTTGTTATTTTAGTTACATCATCGGTTTTATGAAAAGATATGACATATGTCATATTAGAAAACTTATCCATAACTACAAAAATAGAATCCTTAACCCTTTTTGACCTAGGCAAACCCAGTACAAAATTCATAGATATGTCAACCCAACGTTTCTTAGGCACTGGTAAAGGAGCATATAAATTATGAGGTAAAACTTTAGATTTAGCTTATCTATATGCTATACATTTATCACAAATTCTTTACACATCTCTTTTCATCTTATGCAAAACATCTAAAGTCTTAAAAAACCTCAAAATATCCTATTAATCGGCCTCATGAGCTTTATGAACTAACAATTTATGCATAGAACAATTAAACACATACAATCTCTTTTCTTTAAATAAATATTCATCAAAACTATAAAACTTATTAAAGGCTAAATGTTCACATGCAATATATACTTGGCCAAAATCAATATCCTCAATATATAAATCTTTCACATACTCAAATCCTAATAGTTTAGTGTTTATAATTGAAAGAAGTACATGCCTTCGTAATAGTACATCAGTCACTATGTTTTCCTTACTTTGCTTGCAATTAATCACATATAAGAATGTTTCAATGAACTCTACCCACTTGGTATGCTGGCAATTCAGCTTTCCTTGGTCCTTAAGATGTTTCAATAACTTACGATCAATATGGATTATGAACTCCTTAGGTCACAAATAATGTTGCCAAGTTTTTTAAGTCCTCATCAAAGCGTAAAGCTCCTTATCATAAGTAAGATAAATCAACGTTGCATCATTAAGCTTTTCATTAAAATAAACTATTGGTTTTTTTTCCTACATTAAAATAGCTCTATTACCTATCTCTAAGGCATCACATTCAATCTTTAAAGTTTTTGTAAAATTAGGCAATGATAACAATGGAGCCAAAATTAATTTTTCTTTTAATAAATTAAAAGCATGCTCTTGTTCTATACCCCATTTTACCCATTTATTTCTTAACTTTCTCAATTAAAGATACGGTTAAAGTACTAAAATATTTAATAAATCTCCTATAAAAATTATTCAAATCATGAAAACTTGTTACGTCAGTTATTGACTTAGATGAAAGTCATTCTTAGATAGCCCTAACCTTTTCCTCATCTGGCTTAATACCTTTTGTACTAACAATATATCCAGGAAATACGATCTTTTCCATGCAAAAGGCACACTTTTTTCATATTAGCCTATAAATATTCTTTCGTAAAACAACGAATACATTTCTTGAATATTCAACATGCTCATATAAACTCTTACTATAAATCAAAATATCATTAAAATAAACCACAACAAACTTAACTATAAAATCGAGCTAAACATGGTTCATTAATCTTATAAAAGTAGTAGGTCCATTGATAAGTCTAAAAGGTATGTTTGTTTATACAAACCATATTTAGTTTTAAAGACAGTTTTACATTCATCTCCCTCTTTTATTCTTATTTGATATTAGAAAACATAAAAGATTCATGCAATTCTTCTAACATATCATCAAGTCTAAGAATTATATATATATATATATATATATATATATATATACTTTATCATAATATTATTGGTTGAAATAGAGCAGCATATATTCTCCAAGTCTTATCATTTTTGGTACCAACAACACTAAAACTGCACATGGACTTATGTTTTTTTTATGTACCTTTTTGTCATCAATTCTTTCACTTGCCTTTGAAGTTCCTTTGTCTTCTCAGGGTTACTTTGATAGGCTGGCCGATTAGGTATACATGCTCTAGATATAAAATCAATTTGGTGTTCGATTCCCCCAATAGGTGGCAACCTACTAGGAATCTCTTCAGGAAAGATGTCCTTAAAATCTTGTAATAAAAAAAATATAAAAACTAGAAAGCTAGTGATCAAAGTCATTAGTGTTAAAATATGTCTCTTTATATACAAGTAAAATCATAGGCACGAAAAAAAAAACATTCTTAATCTCTCTCCTCTTTGCATAAAAATTAACATGTTTCTTTAATTTTTCCACACTTTTTTTCTTCTCAACCTTCTTTTCCTCTCTCCTCTCTCGGTCGAACTCCCATTAATTCCTATTTTGGCTGAACCTAAATTTTTTTCTCTCTTTGATCACTTTATTTTCACTTTTCCTTTCATCTTAACATGGTTGATATTTTTCTTCAACTTCGCTTTTTTCTTTCAATTTCAAGTGGTCTTCATACACTTGTTTAGTGGACAAGGATACAAGTGTGAATATCTTTCCATCATTCTCAAGAGAATATATGTTCTTTAACTCATCATACTTGGCTTTTTTTTTTATAAAATTACCAAAGTCTCCCCCACAATAAATGAGTAGCATGCATAGGCATAAAATCACATAAAATCTCATCCTTATATTTTCCAACCAAAAAAGAAACCAAAACCTGATTAATAACTTTTACTTCTCTACAGTCATCAAACCATTGAGGTTTACAAGGTTTTTCATGTTTAATAATATTCATATTCAAATTTTTAACGAGTATAGTACTAGCAATATTAACACAACTCTCATTATCAATAATCACACAACATATTTTATTATTTATGTGGCATCTAGTACGAAATATATCCTTCAAATGTTACTCTACGTCATCCTTCTTAATCTAAACATTAAGTGATCTCCTAATCACCAAAGCCTCTTCATCAATTGGATACTCAACATCACTATAGGCTTCAAGTGGTGGCATTTCATCCTCTTCATATTTACTACTTTTGGATTTAATATCTCTATGCTCCCTCATAACCATAATCCTTTTGTTTAGATATTGTGAAGTTATATGTTCACTCTTCAAATACTTGAAATACTTAATATCATAATTACGATTAGATGGGATCTCGAGTTTACCTTTTGTTTTAGTGGTCTAATCTTTCCTCCAAGCCTTAGATGGTTTGATTTTATTGCCCACAATATTTGGTTTTGATGTGGCAGCCCCCTCTATCCTATAATTTGCCTTTATGCTGAAAAGAACCGATATGCATTGCTATTATAAACAAATATAATCCATAATTTTAGATCATATCTCCTTTTTAGGAATGAAATATCACCACTTTTGCAAGACATCCCTACACTTAAAGTATTTGTAGAAAAAAGTCTATTTCATTTTCATAACTCACATGGTGTCGTTTTCAACTTCTTGTGAGGTATTTTTTTAATTATATAATTAGTAGTTAAAATTATCTCCTCTCGTAAGTTTTTAAGTGCTCCTAAACTTAATAATATGACATTCATAATTTCTTTTAAAGTTAGTTTTTACATTCAACAATGTCATTTTGTTGAAGTGAATGAAGAGTGGTAGTTTGGTGGATAACATAATTTTTTTAACAAAATCCACCAAAAGGTGCCTCATATTCTCCACCTTTATTGTTTTTTTTATTACTTTTATCTTTTTATTAAGTTGATTGTTAACTTTATTTTTGTAATATTTAAATGTTCTAGTCTCAATAAGTGCCTCATATTGGGTTTTTCACAAATAAGTAACATTATATGTTATGCAAACATCTATAAAGTAGATTAATACCTTTTCTCATCTTTAATTTGTATAAATTTTAAATCACTAATGTCTAAGTGAATTAAGTCTAGAAATTCATTTCTTCTTTTAATTGTTTGAAAAGAAGTTTATGTGAATTTTAATTCTACATAAAATTCACACTTATTTTAAAAACCATAGGTAAACCATTCAAGATAACAAAAAAAAAAAAAAACAATGTTATTGTGTATAACTCAAGTGTATGTGTGTGTGTGTGTATCATTCAATGCATTCCAAATCTTAATTTCTAAAACATCACTTTTAACATTTAAGGATTTAAAATGGAATGATGTCAACTCTTCGCTTGTTATTTTTAAAACATCTCTTAAAAAAAAATCCTTATGAAACATTATAAAATTATAAGCCATTCTTTAAAGTTTGGTGATTTGATATAAATCCTTTTTTCTTTAAGAAAAGAATACATTAATAGCCTTTATACCCAAAGTGTCCCTAATTATACCATAAATACTTTTAGTGAGTTGGAATCTATTCTTGTTTATACAATTACTATTTTAAATAATTTGATACTATCATTTTAATATTATTCAACTAAAATTTTACTATTTGATAAAATAAATATTTGATGATTTATTTGATATTGATTTTAAATTAAATCAGAACAATATTAGACTATATCAACCTATCAAAATGGTCTAAAATTATCAAAAAATAATAATTTAAATTAAAAAAATTAAAAATAACAAAACAATGGTTTAGCCAGAACATCAAATTAGCCCTTATCGAATCCTATAGTTTTAGGCTTTTAGTTTTCTTAATATGAAAATTGTAGGACAAAAAAATAAATTATGAAAATATCAATATATTTTATATTTTAGGCTCAGGTGATAAACGAATTTAATCACTAGGTTGTCATATTGGATTTAAATTCAAAAAAAAATTTTAAAAAAAATCTTCTGAAGCTACAATTTCATGCATATATGGCTTCTCCAAGACTCGATGGAAAAAGCATGTTTAGTTTCCATACACAAATGTTGTCACTTTTAGAGCCAAAACAATAAAATAATGAATTATTATCTCCATCACATTTCATAAATCACTTCCAATAAATTAAACCGCTCACTAAGCAAGTGATTAATCTAATTATCAGGAAATTTTGAAAACCAAGAGAAATTTTTATTTTCGTTGGAAAAAAATAAAAGAATGACAGATAATAGGATATTGAGAAGGTGATTAATGTTAAAAACAAGAATTCCAACCACTTTAATTTAAAAAAAGAAAAAATCATTTGTTTTAGAGAATAGAACTTTACAGCACAAAATAAGTTAAGGAATCAAAAAGTTATAATAATTTGGACCCACATACTAATACCTTTTGTGCGTCTGTGTTTCCAGTGTCACCTCTAAAGTTTTAAATGTCTTGAAGTAGAGTTATTTAGTACCTTGATTTTGAAGGAAATGACAACATAGCTATTAATGTTTGGAGGCCTACGAGTTTGTTTCATGGTGTGTGAAAACAGTAATTTATTAAAGTATTTTTTATTTAAAAATATTAAAAAATAATTTTTTTATTTTTAATATCAGCACATCAAAATAATATGAAAATATAAAAACTAATAATTTAAAATAAAAAATAAAAGAATTTTTAATGCATTTTCAATTAAAAAACACTTTTATTAAAAACATCATGCACCACATTACCAAACACGCATTAAAAATTAAAATCTTCAGAGTTTCATTTCCAATTTGAAAGAAATCCAGCAAATGTTTTCACAAAATAATGATTATTCCTAAACAAGAGTTAATATATTTTGAAACACAAAGAAAGGAATAAAATGTGGTTATTTTGAAAAACTAGGGAGTAAAGAAGAATACTCCTTTCGGGGGGGGGGGGGGGGGGGTGGGGGGGGGGTTGTTTAATCCTTCCATACTTTATTTCTGACGCTATGTCTCTTTCTCTCTGGTTATAGAGCCACCACAACGGTATAATAATAGCCAAAAAGAAAGAAAAAGGCAGCCCATCGTCAACATCACTTACATACATTGCACTTGTCTCACTCATTTTGGTCTCCTCTCGAACGTTAAGATTTGCTAAGGCTAGTTGTTCCTTTCTTTCTTTGCTTCAAAGGTAATCAATGTTCCATGTATTCTTTTTTGTAATCCTTGTAAGATCTTTTGTCTCTTCATCTGCTTACCTTTCCCATGTTTATCCAAATGTTTAATCTTTTCATATCCTTGGATATGGGATTTGTTGTTTTGCTGATGTCAATCAAACAAAATATATAAATGGGTTTTGATGCTGTGTTCTTACGTGTTCTTAACGAATGAATTTCTCTGTTTGAATTTAGGTTCATTCTGTTTCTTCATTAGCGTACCACCATCTGTATTCTGTCAAGTTTTGGGTGAGTTTCAACGGTTCTTTTTTTCCTTTTTCCTTGTTGTTTATGTTTTCTTTCCCTTTAATTTATGCATTTCTCTTGTTATTGTAAATCTTAATTATGATTTCTGAATAGTTTGCCATGTTTCAAATTTAATGGCAAATCTGCATTTAAGATTATGAACTTATTCACTAGATAGTTTCGGAATTCATTGCGTTTAATTTTGTTTGTTTATTATTTTCAATTTGGTACAGGAGTTGGTATATAAAAAGTCATGGAAAGCTAGCAATTGGGTTGGGTAGTTTTACTCTAGCTTGTTTTTGTTTCTGATTTAGGATCTGCATTACAGCCTTTAATTCTTCCAATATATTAGGTGTATCTTTTGGATTTTGACTGGTTAATATTCTCACTGGATGAAACTATATATACATTAGACATGGATGCAAAATGAAGGGACCCTTATTCGGATCGGAAGTTTTATTCACTTATGCTTTATTTTTTGAATAATTGCAATCTGGGCTTTGAGCAACCATGCATGCATTGATGGCACCATTATTCTATAAATAGTACCTGACTTGTTAATTCATATTGTTTGTGGATTTGGCTGTTTACAATTTCTAGATCCCCTTTATGATTTTTTGATTCTCCAATCAAATGATTCTGATATGATATTCATTTCTTTTATGCCCGAGCAATGAACTTACGTTTGTTATTATTGTTCTTGTTGCTAGCTTGGTGTTCCATCTCTCCCTTCCAGCACCAAAAGAAAAACAACTGGGAATGCAGAAAAATGTGCTTGATCTCTGGTAATTCATGTTGCGGAGCTTGTGAAATTCAATTGCAAATAGGTTGCGCTTATCCATCCCGTATGAGGTCGGATACTCAACACTTGACAGATTCATAGTTCGGATTCGAATGAACAAGGAAATCAGAAATAGAATTGCTGTTGTTTTGAAGCACTGCCTTGGCGCAGACGATTGAGTTTTTAAGCTCTAAAGATTCCCATCCTGTGAATTATAATTTATAAATATAGTCTATTAAGATTTCTTATTGACAATGGAAAATAAGGGGAATGTGTTGATGGAAAGGTATGATTTTGGGAGATTGCTTGGCCAAGGAAACTTTGCTAAGGTTTACTATGGGAGAAACCTGAAAACTGGCCAGAGTGTTGCCATCAAGGTCATTGACAAAGAGAAGGTTCTGAAAGTAGGACTGATGGATCAGATCAAGCGAGAGATATCTGTCATGAAATTGGTTAAACATCCAAACGTACTGCAACTATACGAGGTTATGGCCACCAAAAACAAAATTTACTTTGTGATAGAATATGCTAAAGGTGGCGAACTCTTTAATAAGGTAGCAAAAGGGAGGCTCAAGGAAGATGTTGCTAGTACGTATTTTCAACAGTTAATCAGTGCAATTGATTTTTGTCATAGCAGAGGTGTTTCTCACCGAGATTTGAAACCAGAAAACTTATTACTGGATGAGAATGGAGGTTTGAAGGTGTCAGATTTTGGTTTGAGTGCTGCTGCTGAGTCTAGGCGTCAAGATGGTTTGCTGCACACAACTTGTGGAACTCCTGCATACTGGCTCCTGAAGTTATTTATAGGAAAGGCTATGACGGGGCCAAAGCTGACATATGGTCTTGTGGGGTGGTCTTGTTTGTTTTGCTGGCCGGTTATCTCCCATTTCATGATGCAAATCTGATTTTGATGTACCGAAAAATAAGAAAGGCAGAGTACAAGTTCCCTAACTGGTTTTCACCTGAAATGTGCAGGCTGCTATCAAGGATGCTTGATCCTAACCCAAAAACTAGAATATCCATCACAAAAATAATGGAAAATTCCTGGTTTAGAAAAGGATTCGATTCTAATGCTGTTACAATTAAAAATGAAGTTACTGGATTGGATCCTTTGGCTGCTGATGTGACATTTGACTCTTGTGAGAATGATAGTGCTCCTGCTGAAGCCAAGAAAGAGTTGAGCCAGCCTACCAGTTTGAATGCCTTTGATATCATATCTCTTTCATCTGGGTTTGACTTATCTGGTTTGTTTGCGAAAGATAACCAGAAGAAAGAAAAAAAAGTTCATATCAATGCACTCTGCCTCAACTATTACATCCAAGCTGGAGGACATTGCTAGGCTTCTGAAGCTAAAAGTAAAGAAGAAAGATGGAGGGCTGTTGAAGTTGGAGGGATCAGAGAAAGGTAGGAAAGGGGTGTTGTCCATTGATACAGAAATATTTGAGTTCACTCCATCTTTTCATTTGGTAAAGGTGAAAAGTTCTAGTGGTGATACCCTGGAATACCTACAGATACTGGAAAATGGTATAAGACCAGCTCTAAAGGACATTGTTTGGGCATGGCAAGGTGAGTAGCGGCAGCAACACATACTTTCTTCCTAGTTATGCCAGCATTTTGAGTTATTGTTTTGTTGTTTGAATTTCAAATTTTATTCATAAATTTATTTATCTGGGACCTCTCACGGCCTCCGTGTGCTTGTAAACAACCATCATTCAACATTCTTAGTGGTTTGGTGCTCAATTTATTTTCTTTATCATGTTTTCTTAGAATTTTGCTTTCATCATGGTTATTGCTGCTGCTCCTCGTGCTTCTTCAAACGAGTAGATTATATAGGGCTTCACATTATTGTCACCACTGCTTGTGTTAATGCCGAAATCGCAGTGTTTTTTTGTTAAATGTAGGGTGGTTGTGACATGTATTCAATTTGGTATTATTTACATGAGGACGTCTTGACGGTTGTTTTGTAATCGAGGACTTGAACAATTGAGTAGCAGGCTGTAGCCTGTAGGGTAGCTTAACTGCTAGGATTCCATGTTTTTACACTCAAATACTTAATATTCTACTATTGTATGCATAATAAAAAAAAAATATGAATATGGAAATTAAGGCTGCAGACCTCATCTTAAGATATTCTTAAATTAACACAAATTGAACTGCATACTTGCATTCATTACATGAGTATGCACATAAAATGGAAATTTTCCAGCCATTGGAAGCTACTGCAAATACAACCAAGCATACAAAGTACCTTATCTCCATGAAAACCAAACTAACCAAGCCTAAGAAGTTGACAGTGCACTGTGTTACAAGCCCTACTAAGAGTTTCAGTAGTTGAAACAGGGCTCCGAAGTGGGTTTTACATTTTTTGTTGATGTCTTACTTCCTTCAATCTTGGCTTTTATACTCCTAAATTCTTGGTGATCATGTAAATGCCTAGGTCTCCACTAACTGTCCTTCGTACTATCTCTTCCTTGAATTTCTTGTCCATGATCCGACGCTTACTGTTTTCTGTCACTGTAGCTTGCAGTGTGTGGGTCTAATTTAAGCCCTAATATTCTGTTTGTCAAATATTTTCATTGAAAAATGCATCAATAAGAAAATGTTGTTTAAATTAAAGAGAAGCGAGTATAGTTTCCTACTTTTTCAAAATTATTAAAACTTTTATAAGAAGATATTTTAATTTCCTTTACTTTTAATTCAAAAAACATGTTACTAATAAAATATGTTTTTGATAAAAAAAATTCACGTGTAAGAAAAGAATAATTTATTTAATAAATTATTTTGTTTTATTAAAAAATTAAATCATAGTATCTCCTACAAATATCTATTTTAATTATAAGAAATAAATAAAAATAAATTTTAAAAACTACCTAGTTATAAGCTAAAAGAAGTAATTTCATTACTTCTTTTTTATTCTTCACTATTGATCACTACAGTGTACTTGGCTTAGCTCTCTCTTATTTTTTTTTACCTTTTTATCCTTTTGCATTTATTGGTTTTAGTCATTTTTTTCTTAACTTTTATCCCTTCATTTTCATGTTATATTCAAAATGATTTAAAGTCTAATAATTCATTTTGGTTTGTGTTATATATTGTATTTAAAGTGTCCATTATGTTTAATTTTACAAAATAAAATTTATTTTTATTAGTTAGAAAATATTAAAATAACAAGAAACAATTTAACATAAAAACAAAGAGGCAATCACTTTTTCTTTTTAATGTTCATGAGGTGCAAAAAATTACCTGTGAGTCCTTGCATTTTTAAAATTCTTCATTGTTATTCCCTATGTTTTAATACTTTCTCGTTTCAGTACTAAACTTCATTTGTTTTCTATTTCAGTTCCTAGAATTTGATAAGAGAAAGACAATTATTAAAAAATAATAAACTAGTTTCTTTTAAAAAAACAAACAAATAATAAAATCTTTCTTTCAAAAAATACATTAAATATTTTAATTTTCATACAGCCAAATTCTAAAAGTTTTCATGCATATTTTATATAAAAAAATAAATTGTGTTTTTATCATAGTTTGAAAAACACAAAAACTAATTAATGGATATCATAACAAGTTTGTGATTATTCATTAAGATTTGACTAAAATCTCAAAAACATCACAAAAAACAATTTGTTTAATTAATATTTGGGGTATGAATTTTACAATATAATGCATGTTCCTGGTATTAAATTAAATGAATTGACAAAAATAAAATGTTAGGAATTAATTATAGACTTTAATATTTAGAGGTATAAAATTATACTGTAAAGTATATCCCCATGTATTAAAGATACAAAATAAAAATAAATATATTATTAAAATTTGAGCCTTAGAATGGTTAAGTTTTATCCTAATAAGACAAAAATCTCTTTACTGAAGGGGATTTGTCTTAACCTCCTAGAGATAAAGATCTCTTTCCTTGGTTTTTCAAGTTATGAAAAAGAAATAAATGAAATAAAACTATTTAAAGCATGTTTAGTTCGGTTTTAGAAAAAAAAGGTATCAAGTAGTGGGACTCATGCTAGTCCACATTATCATTTAACATCTAAAATTGGATGGAGGGACATGACTAGATAACGGAAACATTAAGAAAGTTAATTGATGCGAAATGACATTGAATTTTTTTTTATATATATAAAAAAACATAGAAGCGGTTTCAGCTAATTATCCCAATGATTTTTCTAAATTTTAAAAAAGCTGAAAATTTCTATATAATCCTCTACTTTTATTTATTTATTTTTGTTTTTTTCATTATTTTTCTTGATTGAGTTAATTATATTTTGATGTGTGAATCCTTCAATTTTTTTATACGAGTATATCAATTTTTATTTTACTATTTAAGTGAGTGTAAACATTGAGTTGCAGCTTGATTATGTAGGTCTATATCTAGTATGTATACACATTGAGTTATACTTGTTATTAACATGATGCATTAAATTTTTTGGGTTTGCCTTTCAACAATTTTTAAAGTAAAATCCTCAGTCATAGCATTTCTTTCTTGGTCAAACTTTCTTGAATTGTTTTTCATCATCTTGAAGATCCACGGGTCAGTAAGCATGAAGAAGGATTCTATTGGCTATGAACCCGAAAACCTTACCCAACCCAACCTGACATTCTGGCTTTTTGGAGAGAAATGAGGCACTTTATGAATCAGCAACTTCTCATCAAAGAAGCTTGGAGATCTTCTATCAGTAGCACGTGTCCATCCTGCTGTGAACCAAATGGAATGTCACCCGGTATGGCAGCAACCAAAGCTTCATGCATTTTGTCAATCCGAGGGAGTTCACTTATGTGTGAGTATGAAATAGGAACACTTGAGTAGTAGTCTTCTTGTGGATCTTTGAAAAAGATTGATATGAAGATGTTGACTCCTTATCATGTATCACTTTTAAATAAATTTTCTCCTAACCCCTTACAACAAAAGATTGATTTTGTTGTTAAAGGTTTTCAGATTTCACTTTGGTGTCCAGATTCTCACAAGGGCATATGAATATATGAAGGATTTTCTAACATATTCAAGGATTGAACACTCTCTTTGTTATTCATTTTGAGTTAAACTTTTTTTCTTCTTTAAAGTGCTGGATTTATCATTGCTGCATTATTTGTTTTTGTTGCCGCAGCCGCCAATGGTTTGGAACTGTTACACCAAACCAACTAGACCTAGGGAGCACTGGTCTAGCTTCTGTTCTTTGTGCTGTCCAAGTGATGGTGTTTATTGTAGTCTATCTTTTGGAATATCTTGTCAAGAGCTACTGACTTTGCAATATTGATCTATCTCCTGGTTTGTTTATAAATCTTCATTTTCTAATGCAATAAATCTACATATTTTAAAGGGAAAAAAGTCAATTTATTAATTATTGTGATGGTGATTTGTCTTCCTTTGTTTCCTTTCCCCCCTGCTCCTTAAGGGTATGCACCATTAGGTTCTGTAGGTTCACAGGAGATCAAGATTGAGGTTCTCAAGAATCCAATTCTTAAAATGATTGCTGAGAAATTAGGCAAATCCCCAGCACAAGTGGCTCTCCGGTGGCGACTACAAATGGGCCACAGTGTGCTACCTAAAAGCATAAACGAGGCAAGAATCATAGAAAATGTTGACATTTTTATTGGTATATTCCCAAGACTTATTTTCCAAGCTTTCTGAAATTGAGCAGGCAAGTGACAGGGCCTCAATGTTTTATGCCTGTGAATGTTTCTGTGCACTTGCTCAACCCAATACATTTTTTGTCGCGAGCTGCACTGCACCTACTATATATCTGATAATTGTAGTTCTGAGTAAGTAATGGTTTACTACGGTTATATAAAAATTTGCTTGAATTGGCTTGCAAGATTTTGTGGGTGTTATCATGCAAGTGGTTTGTTTGCGTTAATACACCTAGGCTCGTGTTTTACCTACTTTATGAATCTTGGGGTCATAGATTGGCTTTCTGAATTTATCAAGTAATTGCACGCAACTAAATCATTCATGAGCTATAAAAAGTAATTTACTTCCTTCAAAATGATTGACCTTATAATTTAAACATGCAGGAGAGGCTTGTCACAGGAACTACTTTTGTGCATTGGACTTATGGTGCATACAGGATATTGGATGGACTCTGGGATGGTGAAATGTGAGAAGATTCCAGGTGTAAACACTCTGGATTTTCCATTTTAGCTGCTTGTTTCTCACATTACTCAATTTTCAAATGTTTAGTCGGTTCTTAATTATTAGATCGGCAGCAATATGTTGAATCAAAAAATAGGTGGACAATATGTTGCTATATATTTAGCAACAACAAAGCCATTTGATTACATTTAAGTCATGGAAGTTCACCAAAATCATATCAAGAAATGTATTTATTTAAATAGATGAAAACATATTCACAAGACATTCTGCCTCAAAATCAAGTGTGTTCATAGCAGCGCAGCAGTTATCTTGGCATTTATGGAGGTGGCAATGGACAGTTGGATCCCAAGTATCCATGCTATGCGGAAGAGAGCATTACTTGCCTAATTGTTTGTTGGCACAGGGTTTGATTTGCGTCTATGGTCAGGATGTTGAATTGACCCTAAGCAATTGCATGCTATCCTTTTTGTGGCAATCAATGCAACTTTTTTTTCTTTTTTAAATGCTTTTCACCATGGCTACTCCATTTTTCCTTTTGTTTTAGTAATAGAATTATATTATATTGACAGGGAAAAAAAGAAGAGAAGAGCACCATAGCTGAGATGGAACAAAACTATAAAATAAAAGGTGTACCGCTAAATATTATTTTGACATGATAGTTTTTTTTCAAAAATACACATATATATCATAAACTGAACTGATTAATAGTCCTGTACTGTTTTCCTTTGTTTTGTTAGGAGTGGCCCCATTCAACTCTATTTCTAGTGCTTTGTGGGTCTACTGCGTTGCCAATTTGGTTGGTTCAATGATGATGCTTTAAATGCACCCAACTTGCCAGGTTATTTGTTTTCTCTTGTACCTTTAGGAGAGTTGTGATTGAATTAGTGGATCCTGAAGTTTCATTTTACACTTGCTTTCATTTCCCTACACGAAAACACCACTCGAATTTATGTTAATGCATAATGAAAAGTACTGTCAACAGTTGAGGGCAGGGAACATAGCTAGTACATTGCATATGATGTTGTGGGAAGAATTTGGTTGTTTCCTTGATTAAAGGGTGCCGAGTCACTTTATGATCCAAGCCCAATGATGGTACGATGCATTAAAATTGACGTGGAAATTGTTCCTTGATTCATGTTTTTTAAGATGACAAAATTACATATATATAGTGTTATTTTCTTTGGTTTTTATGTTGTGGCAACTGCTTGTTTTGTTTTTACATCGTTATATATTTAGATGTTATATTCTTATTGAGATCATTAATTTATTGGGAATTGTTTTTGAATTTTAGTGAAGTGAAAAAAATGTAAATTGAAGAGGAATTCCAAAGAATGTTGACCTCACTTGTTTCTTTGCTCCTGTGGAGAGCTGAAACTCTCAAATATGAGACTCGTTTAATTGATGATCTTTTGGGCATGTTTCACAAATGTGTATCTCATTTATATGCTAGTTTATTTATGTTACATGGGGTCCACGACTTGGATCGTTGTGGTTTTTAGAATGTTTTCATGAATTCAATTTCGTGTAAAATCTTGATATCTTAACATTAATTTTTTTATATGTTTTTTGGGTTTTAAATATATAATTTGATTCTTTATTTTTATTTGATTTTTTATTGTTTTAGATAATTACTGTTCTCATTGAAGATTTTCTGAATGCCTGAAGATTTTTTTCATGAATTTTGTGTAGGCAATGTCATTGATCCTTTAAAAAAGTCCAATCTTTTTTCAATAAAATAAAATAAAATAAAATAAAATAAAACTATGATGTGTAATTGGTCTTCAATAATTAATATTTTCAATGCAAATAGTTTGATTTCTTTGTTTATTATTGGTGGGAAAGTATTGATTTGGTTTTTGTCTCATGTTGTTGGGTGATTTTCTTGCAATTTCGCGTGTTTCCTTGCTCTTGTGGATATCAACACTTCTACTTATCTTGTCGATTCAAGGAAGCTTAATGTGGATTTTTAGGTTTTTTTTTTCCTTCACTCGTTATTGGGTGATTTTTCGTTTTAGACCAAGAAACCGGAACCATCATGTTATGAGAAATAATTGGGGTAGGTGACGAGGTACTATGGTGTACTAAATTTTATGCTTAAATGTCTTCTATTGTACTTACTGTTTTTAATGTGAGATTATGATTTATGTATCCTTACTTCAATGAGGTTATGTTTTTACTTCAATGCCTTTGTGCCGAGAATGAGAGAACTTCTTGTCAATAGAAAGCCATAAATTATGCCTTGTTAATAGCTATTAATCTAGGCTGTATATACTCTCATAAATAGGAAGGTAGATTTAGCTTACCATGTATAGCTTCCTAAAATCACCCTAGGTGATTAGCATGTAAATATTTAAGTTTCCTTGTATACCTGCTTTGGAGAACTCTTGCGTGGGGAACAACGCCTCGATACTCAAAATATTATAAAGCAGTCACGTATTGTTTCTAATACTGTCTCAGTTACCTATGTTGCTTATGGCAAGGTGAAGAGTCGTGACGCGAGCACTTCACAATGCTATAGTTGCAAAAAATATGGCCATATTACCCCAAACTGTCCTCAAATTTTGTAATTATTGCAAGTAGCAAGGGCACATTATTAAGGACTGTACTGTTCATCCTTCACGCTCGAACAAAGTCTATCATGTTGTTGTTATTGGTGACTTACAGCCAGCTATGCTTATATAGGTGGTCATAATGTTTTCTTTCATGATTTAATTTTCAGAGATAGTTATTAGAAACCAAGGAGGCTGCTGAGCAGCAGTGGAAATCATTGAAGAAGCGACAATCTGGTAAAACTTATTTCTTGTAATATTTGGCAGCAAGTTCTTTCTACTTTTTGTGCATGTTTTTGGCACGTTTCAAACTATGGTTAATTTATATACCAAGAAAGGATCTTTGGTGATCTTCAGTCACAAAGCATTAGTGCTGTCTATACTCTAAATTATTGGCATATGTCTCTGGCTATGAGAAACTATCTGAAGCTTTTATGGCCATCCAAGTTACTGCCATATTTATGATCTGCTTTCTGATAGGCCTCTTGCTTGCTGTCATGGATGCCTATATGCTCATGGGTGTATGGTAATTTATTGCCCCAAAAGCTTCTGTATATTCGTTGCTAACTCAGGTGGGTGACTGTTTGGAAGAAAATAGTTTATTATTGTTTATTATTGCCACCCGTTGCACTAGAGGTGATAGATTGATGTTGCACTGATGTGTTCTGGCCTCGAACCACAGAAAAAATAATATTACTTATCACTGAAAAATGAGTAAACAAAAAGAAAAGAATTATTCCTCGTGCTTTTACAATGTCTATCTGCTATCTATGATTTGTTAAGATACTTTCGGAGTATTAACATTAGTTTCTGTTGCTATGAAGGCAAAGGTGATGGTACGGATGCAGAATCAGGACCCCAAGAAGATTTCCTCATCCAGGATGAGATTTTTAAATCTCGTCTAGTGAGCATCAAGCATGCAAGTCATTCTTTATCTCCATGCTGCATTTTGCAGGTATTGTTTTACGGCCTTTTTCATTTTTTTTATGTAGCTTGTAATTCATGGTGGTTGTATGCTGTAACAGTTGGTGGAATTGAAAAAAAGATGAGACTTACAATGGGCATTTGGTCAATTGTGTTGCTTGGATAAACATCCATCTCGATTTAGGTTTAATTTTCTTTTACCCTAATATCCTTGATCTGTTTTAGATTCCAAAATTACCCATTCCTTTCCATGCGTTCATTTTATGTTTTTGACACTGGCTTTTCTTGCAGGTTGCTTGATTTTTCTTTTTTGCTCTAAAAAACATGGCAACCATCTCAAATGTTGACACACTTAATTTTTTTTGTCTTGTGTTAACTGTTGCTTCCTCTTTCTTTACTCAAGACTGCTTAAGGCCACCCAATGGCAAGAAATAAATGTCTGTTTTTCTGGTCGTGTCATTTGACCATATGAATCCAGAATTTTCTGCAAATTTATAGACAATGTTTTACGACCTTTTTCATTTTTTTTTATGCAGCTTGTAATTCATTGTGGTTGTATGTTGTAACTGTTGGTGGAATTGAAAAAAGGGTGAGACTTACAATGGGCATTTGGTCAATTGTGTTGTATTAGATTACAAAATATCCTATCCCTTTCCATGCGTTCACTGCGCTTGACAATGATATTACATAAATGTTGAAATATCTTTTTATGTCTTGGAAGATGAAATGGTCGGCCATTTCCTTGTTTTTATTGCTCTCTGCATTAAGCATTTTCATGTAATTCTGTGTGCTTTATCCACCTGTCAATTCCCTGCTTGACAAGCACAATTACATGCTAGTAGGTTTTTGATGGGAAGTGGGAATGAAAGAGGTGCAGTTGCAATCTTGTTGAAATCTACTGATGAGCTGAATGACAGTCCCCTGGGTGCTAAAAGTGCTAGTGATAGATATGAATTGCATGTTAATATTTTCCAAGTTGTCCCTTGGGTTAGGGTATATTATCATTCTCTCCAGTTGTTTGTGGATGATCAAACCGAAGGCAGCCGGTGCTTTTGTGGAAAAGATGCATGTTTTTCCTTCCAAAGACAAGATATCACCTGGTATGATGGAGATGTTTCTGAAGCTTCCTTGTGGTGTGAAATCAGCTGCTTTGATATTAGAGTTTGCTTTAAGGTAGGCTTAGCACTTCATTGTTTTCTAGTTTGACTCGGAAAAATAGAGTGGATTGATGAATGAATTCAGTGTGGTAAAATATTTGATATCGTGAGAAACCAGCCTATGGATACAGTGACAAACGACAAATAGACTATAATTTCCCGTCTGCTAGATATTTTTTATAGCCTCAGCTTTTGGATAATTAACTTGAAATTTTGTCAATGCTTTGCGTGGACATCCTTTGTTAATCTGCCCAATACTAAAAGCACATTATGATAGCTTTCTCAATGAACCTAAGGGGGCATTAAACTAAGTCATGTAAATGCTCCATTTCACCGAATCTTGCTATTCTGATGATTTTCAACTTGTAAATTGATGCACAGAGAAAGATACTACTAGTCTAACATAATGGAAAAACATTCTGTTATGAATGATCACATGCACACAGAACAGTTTCTTATACTGCCAAACTGTATTTTATTTGTGTTTTTCATCTACTTTTTACGATATGTTAACAGGGATTTTTTGCACATTGATGATTATCCTCCAGATGCTAATCAAGGATTTGATATTCTGTCAGCTGCAATAAGCTTACCCAACTTCCATGCAAGCCTGTTTTTCCCTAGCAATGAATGACTCTGTGAGAAAGTCACCCATGCTGTCTAAATTTCAGGTGATATGATCTGTTTTAGATTACAAAATATCCCATCCCTTTCCATGCGTTCATTTTATGTTCTTGACCTTGGCTTTTCTTGCAGGTTTCTTCATTTTTCTTTTTTGCTCTAAAAAACATGGTAACCATCTCAACTGTTCTTGACACATTGAATTTTTTTTTTCTTGTGTTAACTGCTACTTCCAAATTCTTTACTCACGACTGCTCAAGGCCACCCAATGGTAAGAAAGAGATGTCTCTTTTTTCTTGTCCTGTCGTTTGACCATATGAATCCAGAATTTTCTACAAATTTGTAGACATTGTTTTACGGCCCTTTTCATTTTTTTTATGAAGGTTTTAATTCATGGTGTTTGTATGATGTAACTGTTTGTGGAATGGAAAAAAATGTGAGACTTGCAATGGGCATTTGGTCAATTGTGTTGCTTGGATGAACATCCATCTCCGTTTAGGTTTAATTTTCTTTTACCCTAATATCCATGATCCATTTTAGACTACAAAACATCCCATCCCTTTCCATGCGTTCATTTTATGTTCTTGACCATGGCTTTTCTAGCAGGTTGCTTGATTTTTCTTTTTTGCTCTAAAAAACATGGTAACCATCTCAACTGTTCTTGACACACTTAATTTTTTTTTTCTTGTGTTAACTAATGCTTCCAAATTCCTTACTCAAGACTGCTCAAGGCCACCTAATGGTAAGAAAGAGATGTCTCTTTTTTCTTGTCTCGTTTGACCATATGAATCCATAATTTTCTACAAATTTGTAGACATTGTTTTACGGCCTTTTTCATTTTTTTATGAAGGTTTTAATTCATGGTGTTTGTATGATGTAACAGTTGGTGGAATTGAAAAAAAGGTGAGATTTACAATGGGCATTTGCTCAATTGTGTTGCTTGGATGAACATCCATCTCGGTTTAGGCTTAATTTTCTTTTGCCCTAATATCCTTGATCTGTTTTAGATTACAAAATATCCCATCCCTTTCCATGCGTTCATTTTATGTTCTTGACAATGGCTTTTCTTGTAGGTTGCTTGATTTTTCTTTTTTGCTCTAAAAAACATGGTAACCATCTGAACTGTTATTGACACACTTAATTTTTTTTCTTGTGTTAACTGCTGCTTTCAAATTCTTTACTCAAGACTGCTCAAGGCCACCCAATGGTAAGAAAGAGATGTCTCTTTTTTCTTGTCGTGTCGTTTGACCATATGAATCCAGAATTTTCTACAAATTTGTAGACATTGTTTTACGGCCTTTTTCATTTTTTTATGCAGGTTTTAATTCATGGTGGTTGTATGCTGTAATAGTTGGTGGAATTGAAAAAAAGGTGAGACTTACAATGGGCATTTGCTCAATTGTGTTGCTTGGATGAACATCCATCTCGGTTTAGGTTTAATTTTCTTTTACACTAGTATCCTTCATTTGTTTTAGAATCCAAAATTTCCCATCCCTTTCCATGCGTTCATTTTAAGTTCGTGACCCTGGCTTTTCTTGGAGGTTCCTTGATTTTTCTTTTTTGCTCTAAAAAACATGGTAACCATCTCAATTGTTCTTGACACACTTATTTTTTTTTTGTTAACTGCTGCTTCCTCTTTCTTTACTCAAGACTGCTCAAGGCCACCCAATGGTAAGAAATAGATGTCTGTTTTTTTGCTCGTGTCATTTGACAGTATGAATCCAGAATTTTCTGCAAATTTGTAGACATTGTTTTACGGCCTTTTTCATTTATTTTATGCAGCTTGTACTTCATGGTGGTTGTATGATGTAACTCTTGGTGGAATTGGAAAAAAGGTGAGACTTACAATGGGCATTTGGTCAATTGTGTTCTATTAGACTACAAAATATCCCATCCCTTTCCATGCGTTCATTTTATGTTCTTGACCATGGCTTTTCTTGCAGGTTGCTTCATTTTTCTTTTTTGCTCTAAAAAACATGGTAACCCTCTCAACTGTTCTTGACGCACTTAATTTTTTTTTCTTGTGTTAACTGCTGCTTCCAAATTCCTTACTCAAGACTGCTCAAGGCCACCTAATGGTAAGAAAGAGATGTCTCTTTTTTCTTGTCCTGTCGTTTGACCGTATGAATCTAGAATTTTCAACAAATTTTTAGACATTGTTTTACGGCCTTTTTCATTTTTTTATGCAGCTTTTAATTCATGGTGGTTGTATGCTGTAACTCTTGGTGGAATTGAAAAAAAGGTGAGACTTACAATGGGCATTTGGTCAATTGTGTTCTATTAGATTACAAAATATCCCATCCCTTTCCATGCGTTCATTTTATGTTCTTGACCATGGCTTTTCTTGCAGGTTGCTTCATTTTTCATTTTTGCTCTAAAAAACATGGTAACTATCTCAACTGTTCTTGACGCACTTAATTTTTTTTTTCTTCTGTTAACTGCTGCTTCCAAATTCCTTACTCAAGACTGCTCAAGGCCACCGAATGGTAAGAAAGAGATGTCTCTTTTTTCTTGTCGTATCGTTTGACCATATAAATCCAGAATTTTCTACAAATTTATAGACATTGTTTTATGGCCTTTTTCATTTTTTTTATGAAGGTTTTAATTCATGGTGTTTGTATGATATAACAGTTGGTGGATTTGAAAAAAAGGTGAGACTTACAATGGACATTTGCTCAATTGTGTTGCTTGGATGAACATCTATCTCGATTTAGGTTTAATTTTCTTTTGCCCTAATATCCTTGATCTGTTTTAGATTACAAAATATCACATCCCTTTCCATGCGTTCATTTTATGTTCTTGACCATGGCTTTTCTTGCAGGTTGCTTCATTTTTCTTTTTTGCTCTAAAAAACATGGTAACCATCTCAACTGTTCTTGACGCACTTAATTTTTTTTTGCTTGTGTTAATTGCGGCTTCCAAATTCTTTACTCAAGACTGCTCAAGGCCACCTAATGGTAAGAAATAGATGTCTGTTTTTTTGGTCGTGTCATTTGACCGTATGAATCCAGAATTTTCTGCAAATTTGTAGACATTGTTTTACAGCCTTTTTCATTTTTTTGGATGCAGCTTGTAATTCATGGTGGTTGTATGCTGTAACTCTTGGTGGAATTGGAAAAAAGGTGAGACTTACAATGGGCATTTGGTCAATTGTGTTCTATTAGACTACAAAATATCCCAACCCTTTCCATGCGTTCATTTTATGTTCTTGACCATGGCTTTTCTTGCAGGTTGCTTCATTTTTCTTTTTTGCTCTAAAAAACATGGTAACCATCTCAACTGTTCTTGACGCACTTAATTTTTTTTTGCTTGTGTTAATTGCGGCTTCCAAATTCTTTACTCAAGACTGCTCAAGGCCACCTAATGGTAAGAAATAGATGTCTGTTTTTTTGGTCGTGTCATTTGACCGTATGAATCCAGAATTTTCTGCAAATTTGTAGACATTGTTTTACAGCCTTTTTCATTTTTTTGGATGCAGCTTGTAATTCATGGTGGTTGTATGCTGTAACTCTTGGTGGAATTGGAAAAAAGGTGAGACTTACAATGGGCATTTGGTCAATTGTGTTCTATTAGACTACAAAATATCCCAACCCTTTCCATGCGTTCATTTTATGTTCTTGACCATGGCTTTTCTTGCAGGTTGCTTCATTTTTCTTTTTTGCTCTAAAAAACATGGTAACCATCTCAACTGTTCTTGACGCACTTAATTTTTTTTTG